>Ga0209475_10000213_pt1 | contig 163303 bp, 173 predicted proteins | sample tdDd471_FD_187128 | JGI IMG/M metagenome (GOLD analysis project Ga0209475, IMG submission 187128) | Marine sediment microbial communities from the Atlantic coast under amendment with organic carbon and nitrate - tdDd47.1 (SPAdes)... | ecosystem: Environmental > Aquatic > Marine > Coastal >... | reverse complement strand
CCGATTGTGCAACTTTTGCATCGTTTTCAAATGCAACACAGAACAAATTACATCATGGCTGTAACATGCGTATTTCTGCGACTTTCACTTCTATTATTACTGCAACACACTGCGAATTCAGTGAGTTATCGGTAATTGAGGTGGATTATTCATCTTTGCTCTAAAGGTTCTCTCCCCTTATTGTTTCCTAATTCTTCTCTTTAAAAAATTCTTAGAGGCCATTTCACCATGACCCAACAAACAGAACGCCTTCTTGAGATCATGGCGATGCTGCGCGATCCCGATGGCGGTTGTCCATGGGATTTGGAGCAGACTTTCGAGACCATTGCGCCACATACAATCGAAGAAGCCTATGAGGTCGCCGATGCGATTTCCGAAAAGGATATGCCCGCATTAAAAGACGAACTGGGCGATCTTCTCTTTCAAGTAGTCTACCACTCTCAGCTAGCCAGCGAATTGGGCGAGTTTAACTACGACGATGTCGCTAGGGCCATCTCAGAGAAAATGATCCGGCGCCACCCCCATGTTTTCGGCGACCTCGACATTGCTACGGCCGATGCCCAAACGGAAAATTGGGAACAGCAGAAAGCCGCTGAACGGAAACAGAAAGCCGAGCAGGAAGGCGTAGAACACAGCGCGCTTGATGGCGTCACACGAGGCCTCCCTGCCCTGACCCGTGCGGGCAAGCTGCAAAATCGAGCCGCCAGAGTGGGTTTCGACTGGCCTGACGCAAACGGCGCCCTTCACAAGGTCATGGAAGAGCTTGAAGAAGTCCGCGAGGAAATAGAAATCGCCAACGATTTCAAAAGATTGAGCTCTGAAATTGGCGACTTGCTGTTTAGTTGCGTCAATCTCGCCCGCAAGCTCTCAATCGATCCTGAAACGGCACTAAGAGACGCCAACCACAAATTTGAGCACCGATTCAAGGCCGTGGAAAAAGGGCTCGACAAACCAGTCGAAGACGCTTCCCTCGAAGAAATGGACGCACAATGGGAGAAAGCTAAAAAATTTGACCCTATCTAATTGAAGAGTATCATCTTTTTAAGCACGCATTCAGCATAGGAAGTGCCCATATCCATGTGGTTTCGCGCCCTCGCCCTTCTCTTGATCCTCCCGGCCCTTTCGGCCTGCTATCTGCCGGCCCGGTTCGACGCCGAGATCGATCTTCGCCGCACGGGTCTCTACAAGATTGATTTCACTGGCTATATCGCTGAACTTACCCTCTATAGGAAACTCCACGAAGGCTCTATTGACGCCGAAGAGGAAGCCGAACGCCGCCAGATCATTGAAAACGACTTCCTAAGAGATAGCGCGACAAAGGAAGTCAGTTATTTCAAGAAAGGCCATTTCAAGGTGGTCTGGAGTAAAGAAGGCGACATTGTTAAAAACCGCTTCATCACCTTCTTTCGGCGCAACGAGAACATGCTAAGTATCTCCATGTCGCCCAAGACCGGGGCAATTGATGTCCGCGGCAAGTATATCAATAAAGCCAACAAGGACCGCTTGGTCGACAGCGGACTCTGGATGGAAGGCGAATTAAGGGTCAAGACCGACACAAAGGTCGTTGACCACAATGCGACCCAGGTGATCGAGGGGGAAAACCGGGAGAAAACGCTGATCTGGCGTATTACCAGCCCTTACGACCCATCGCCCAAACTTCGTCTGTTTTTGTATTAACGGCCCAATTAACCTTTCCGCTTAAAATTTTTAATCAGGCTTGAGGTGTCCCAGCGCCCTCCCCCCTGTTCCTGCACGCGAGCGTAGAACTGGTCGACCAAGGCTGTAACGGGAAGGCTGGAGCCGTTCTGGTTGGCTTCATCTAAAATAATCCCGAGATCCTTACGCGCCCAATCGACGGCAAAGCCGAAGTCGAATTGATCGTCGATCATGGTTATTGCCCGATTATCCATTTGCCAGGATTGGGCGGCCCCCTTGGAGATCACCTCAACGGCGCGCTTCATGTCGAGCCCCGCTTTTTCGCCGAAAACAATCGCCTCGGCCAGAGACTGCACAGTTCCGACCCAACAGATTTGGTTGACCATCTTGGTCAACTGGCCAGAACCGATATCCCCCATCAGCGTCACAGCCTTGGCAAAAGCATCGATCACAGGCTCGGCGCGGGAGAACGCCGCCTCATCGCCCCCAACCATAACGGTTAGCACTCCGTTCTCAGCGCCAGCCTGACCGCCCGACACGGGGCCATCCAGAAAATGCACGGCCTTTTGTTTAGCCGCTTCCCCCAATTCCCGCGCCAGGGTCGCCGAGGTAGTCGTATGGTCAATGAAGATCGTTCCCTCCGACATGCCCGATAGCGCGCCATCCTCACCATAGAAAATACCGCGCACATCATCATCATTGCCCACGCAAGACATAACAATTTCCGCCCCGGAAGCCGCTCTCGCCGGAGTTTCGGAAAATGCCCCCCCATACTCCCCGGCCCATTTTTCCGCCTTGGCAGCCGTCCGGTTATAAACTGTGACGTCATGTCCCGCTTTCTGGAGATGACCAGCCATGGGATATCCCATGGCTCCGAGCCCGATAAATGCGACTTTCATGGTCAATGCCTTCCCTTTTAGATTTGCTTGTTGGGCTGAACTTTAGAATTCTTAGAAGCCTTCTGGCAAGACCAGCTAGGTTTATGAATTGAACAGTCGGGTCAACTGATGCCAAGTCTCCTCGTTTGGAGCGAGCAAAAGCCGGTTTCCCATGGTTTGCACAGCGCGGTATTGCCTCTCACCATTAACCAGCGCACTGAAGCCCCCCGCCTCCCGGTGTATAAGAACGCCTGCCGCATGATCCCAGGGCTGAAGCAGCCCGTACTGAGCGAAGTGAATATGCCCATCGGCTAGGTGAATATACTCATGGCCGACACAGCCGTAATGACCAATCTTGCGCGGCATGTCCCCCAACCCTTTCCCGGCATTTTCCCGCGATGTTTTTTCCAATTTTTTCCACATGGGTCCGGTTAACTGACCCAAAGAAAGCGGGGCGGCTACTTTCAATTTCTGATCTCCATAAAAGGCGCCACTCCCCACTTCGGCCATGGCCGTTTTGTTTGACAGAGGATCATGAATCCACCCAGCCAACACCTCACCACCACGACAAAGCGCGACCATGGTGGCGAAACAAGGGTCTCCTTTGGCAAAATTGGCCGTGCCATCGACCGGGTCAACAACCCAGACTGGCCGGTCTTCCTCCAAAGGGGCGAGTGTTTTCTCTTTTCGGCTAATCGCCTCTTCACCGATCACCAGGCTTCCGGGCAAAACATCGCTCAACAAGCGCTCAAGCTGAACCTCTGCCTCGATATCCGCCGTTGTCACCAAGTCCCCCGGTTTCTTTTCCGAGATATCGCTTTCAGCCAACTGTCTGAATCGGGGCAAAACCTGAGTTTCAACGGCTTCTCGGATTAATCCGGCAATGCGCTCCACATCCAGCATCATGGGCATCTCGAACTCGTATAGATATCCCGGTCTCGACGGTAGCTTTCACCGAAAATCTCAAGCAATCTGGCCGCTTCTTCATTAAATTCGGCTTGCTGCATCAGAGCTTTGGTGACAAAGCTGGAAAAAGTAACGGCCTCCCCCTTGCCTTCGAGGTCATATATTTCGGCTATTTCTTCCAAATATTCATGAACCAGTTTTCGCGCCATCACGTTGAGTTGCCGCTTTAAAACATGGTTCTTCCGCCGCCATTTCGTCTGCGCTTGAGCCGTTGCCATCGTTAGCCTCATATTTCTACTAGTAGAAAAAGCTACAGTTTTTCGCAGTTCGGGGCAACCGCTGCAAAATTTAGGATTTAGGGAATTTGCGTTTGTAACGTTCCGTATTGGCGGGGTTAAGCCGCACGGAAAGAGTGATTTTGCCGGTTTCAGGATCGTCGGTTCTTGCGCCAACCTCGCCGTGACTGTAAAGCCATGAAAGCTCTTCCCCCTCAGAAGGCTCAAGCTCAACCAGATGCAGGTCCATCCCAGCACGCATCAATTGGTCGATGGCCTCAAGGAGTCCCTCAATCCCCTCGCCAGATACCGCAGAAACACTGACGCAGGGAATAGAGGAGCGAGCCGCCAGATTACCGACAACCTGTTTCTGCTCATCGGAAAGTAGGTCGATTTTATTGTGAACCTCAATCAGGTTACTCTGCCGTTCGCTATCGATCTCCAATTCGTTGAGAACCGCTTCAACATCGGTTTTCTGAGCCTCGCTGTCAGGATGCGAAATATCCCGAACGTGCAGAATGATATTGGCTTCCTGCACTTCTTCAAGAGTTGCATGGAAAGCCGCCACCAACTCGTGGGGCAACGATGAAACGAAGCCCACCGTGTCGGAAAGGATGACCTTGCGCCCCGACGGCAGATCGAGCCGCCGCATGGTCGGATCAAGCGTTGCAAATAACTGATCCTCGGCCATAACGGACGCCTTGGTCAACGCATTGAAAAGCGTAGATTTCCCCGCATTGGTATAACCAACCAGCGCCACGACAGGGAACGGCACCTTTTTGCGGGCTTTGCGATGAAGCTCACGGGTTCGTCGCACTTCTTCCAGCTTCTTTTTAATGCGGACAATACGATCATCAATCATCCGCCGGTCGGCTTCGATCTGGGTTTCACCCGGTCCACCCATGAAGCCATGCCCGCCCCTTTGCCGCTCAAGGTGGGTCCAGGAACGAACCAGCCTTGAACGCAGATAAGTCAAAGAAGCCAGTTCGACCTGCAGGCGACCTTCCTTGGTTTTCGCCCGCTCGCCAAAAATTTCAAGGATTAGGCCAGTCCGGTCGATGACTTTTACTTGCCAGGACTTTTCAAGGTTGCGCTGCTGAATGGGTGTCAAAGCGCCGTCGAAAACAACCAACTCAATGGGTGTATCGCAGGCATTTTCCCGATCAATGATTTCACCAATGATATCGACCCCACCCTTGCCGAGCAGTGTCGCCGGGCGCGGCTTGGAAACCTTGACGATTTGCGCATCGGCAACGTCCAAGTGGATAGCGGCGGAAAGCCCAATCGCCTCTTCCAGGCAAGCATCAATATCCCTCCGCCGGTCGGCGGTGGGGTCACGGTAAAAAAACGGATGAACCACGATGCAACGCGCCCCCGCCGCTTTCGCGGAGGAGCCCGTTGCGTCATTACCGGAAAAGGTCAAGACTTAAAGGATTGTCAGCCTTCGCCTTCTTCTTCGCCTTCGTCTTTACCCGGATCGAAGAGTTGAACCGGAACAGAAGGCATCACGGTCGAAATGGCGTGCTTGTAAACAAGCTGGGTGTGGCCGTCGCGACGCAGAAGAACGGAGAAGTTGTCGAACCAAGTTACGATTCCCTGCAGCTTGACGCCGTTTACCAGGAAGACCGTGACGGGAGTTTTATTTTTCCGGATGTAGTTCAGGAAAACGTCCTGAACATTTTGGGATTTTTCGGAAGCCATAGGCTTACCCCTTTTTCTTATTACCCTGTAGGTGCCCGAGGAGAATTAATCGCCCCATTTGAAGTTTCGCTTTGTATCGGAATTCGCCGAGGAATTGAACCTATAATTGAAAAACTCGAAATGTTTTCGATTTTATCGCTCAATCCCAAATGCGAATTCCTAGAGAGTTCTAACAAGACTGAGCAGGTCCAAGCAACTCTTGAAATATATCGAGGGTTGAAAGGTGTCAAATTCCCCTTGCTCAGGAGCCTGATCGCGTATCAAAACGGGTACGCAGGCCCCGTTATGGGCACACTCAAGATCGATATCGGCGTCACCCACATACCAAACGTCATCGCCCAAAGAAAAACCGGAGCCGTCAAGAGCATGACGCAGAGGTTCGGGGTCGGGTTTATCCTGTTTAGCATCCGTCGCACCGACGACTTGACTAAAATAACCGCTCCAATTGAGGTGAGCACATTCTTTTCTGAGGTAGCCGCCGGTCTTGTTGCTCACAACGGCCAGATAAAACCCCTGTTCCTTGAGGGCCGCCAACATCTCTCCCGCCCCCTCCTTGGGGCGAAGCATCTCAAGATGTGCTTCCTCGAAACGGGCATAGAATATTTTTGCCGCTTCTTCCCAACGCTCACCAAACATTTCGGGAAAGCTGTCTCGCAAGGATTTGCGGACGCGGGATAACGCCTGCTCTTTCGTCCAGGGCTCCTGCCCCATGGCGACCAAGGTGACATTAAGGGCGTCGGTAATCGCCAGCCAGTTATCGACAAGGGTATTGTCCCAGTCGAAAAGAATGGCCTTAGGCCGTTTTACCGCCGATGTCATTCATCGCCCTCCATATGTCGCTCATACCAATCCAGCAAAGCCACCGTCAATTTTCCAGGAGTTCCCGACCCAATCGTCTGTCCGTCAATCTGGAGGATCGGCTTTACGAAACTGGTGGTGCTGGTCAAAAAAGCCTCTTCGGCATCCAAAACATCTTCCTTGGAGAAGGCCCGTTCAACAAAGCTCAGCCCCTGCTTCTCAGCAATTGCAAGAACTTTCAAGCGGGTTATCCCCGCCAGAATTTCAGGCCCGGTTCGCCGCGTTACGACTTCGCCCCGCTTGGTAACGATCCAGGCATTACTCGACGTTCCTTCGGTAATGAAGCCCTCTTCATCCACCATCCAGGTTTCAAGAGCCCCGGCCTCCACAGCCTTTTGCTTAAGAATAGCATTAGGTAGCAATGATATTGTTTTGATATCACACCTTTTCCACCTAATATCAGGAGCGGTAATTACTTTGCCGCCCTTTAAGATAGCCTCACGGTCAAACGGCTTAATCGGTCTTGCGGTAACGACGAAAGAAGGTTTGGAATTGGTTGGGAATGCGTGATTACGCGGCGCAACTCCGCGTGTTACCTGCATATAGATCAAGCCATCGGAAATCAGGTTCCGCCGCACTATTTGCGCCAGTACAATACGGATTCCCCCTCGCGCCATGGGCTTGGGAATGGAAAGCTCGGCCAATGAGCGCTCCAAACGGTCCAGGTGTTCCTTTTCATCGATCAGGCGGCCTTTATGCACGCCAACGACCTCATAAACCCCATCAGCAAACTGATATCCCCTGTCCTCTATATGAACGGCGGCACGCCGATGGGGAAAATAGCGCCCGTTGACGTAGGCAATTCTCGGCATTCTGTGATTTCCTAAAAATACTCAAGCCGGACGGAGAACATCTTTTCGACTTTGCGAACCGATTCGGCTGCGGCAAAGAGCACCACCCTGTCTTTCGCCTGAACGATTGTGCTTCCCCGAGGGCTGATCACCTTGCCGTTTCGCACAACTGCACCCAAGACCACCCCTGGCGGTAAGTCCACGTCTTTGAGTGGTGTGTTGACCAAGGGCGAGGTCTCAAGCGCTTCGGCTTCGATTAACTCACCGAAACCGTCGCGCAGGCTGTGGACCGAATGAATGCGGCCCCGCCTGACGTGCTGAAGAATGGTTGAAACCGTAATCGCCCTCGGACTGACGGCGGCGTCGATATCGAGCGGCGCCAATAGGGGTTCGTAGTTGCTTTTGTTGATCAGGGTAATAACCCGCTGGCATCCGGCCCGTTTGGCCAATAACGAAGAAAGAATATTGGTTTCGTCATCGTTGGTAACGGCGACCACGGTTTCTGTCGCCCGCACATTGGCCTCTTCAAGCAAATCAGAATCCAGAACGTCTCCATTGAGAACGACGGTATTGGATAGCCTGCTGGCGATTTCCCTCGCTCTTTCCTGGTTGGACTCAACAATCTTGGCATTGACCCAGGGGTATTCCCGCTCGATTTCCTCAGCCAGGAACAACCCGATATTGCCGCCACCAAAGATCAATAAACGACGCGCTTCGGTTTCTTCATGGCCGAAGGCAGCCATAGCGCGCGATACGTGATCGCTGTCAACGACGAAGTAGACTTCATCACCTTCCAGCATTTGATCTTCGGCCGATGGGATAATCGACTTGCCTTCCCTGATTAGGCCGATAATGACGATATTGAGATCAGGGAAAAGCTGTGTCAGTTGACGTAGAGGCGTGTTGATCAACGGGCAGTTCTCTTCGCACCGGACGCCCAACAGTTTAACCTTGTCATTCACCAGGGAAATCATATCGAATGCCCCTGGCACCTTGAGCCGACGGGTCACGGCCCGCGCCACTTCGATTTCCGGTGAGATAATCACATCGATGGGCATATGCTCGCGGGAGAACAGATTTGCCCAAGTCGGCTTCAAATAACTCTGATGGCGAACACGGGCAATCTTGGTCGGCACATCGAACAAAGAATGAGCCACTTGGCAGGCGATCATGTTGACTTCGTCGGCATAGGTGACAGCGATCATCATGTCGGCATCGGCCGCACCAGCTGATTCCAACACGTCAGGCAGCGACGCCTGACCGACAACGCCTTGGCAATCCAGGCTGTCTTTGATTTTACGTACCAACTCGGCGGACTGGTCAATAACCGTAACATCGTTATCTTCAATCGCTAAATAACGGGCGATATTAAAACCAACCTGTCCCGCTCCGCATACGATGACTTTCATGACCCTAGTATCCCTGCCCTATCCACCTGACGCGCCAGACTAACTGTTGGCGCTGGACTTGTCTTCACTGGTGATGCCGAGACTTTTGAGCTTACGGTGCAATGCAGAGCGTTCCATGCCGACAAAAGACGCTGTACGGGAAATATTTCCTCCAAAGCGGCTCACCTGAGCTTGCAAATATTCACGTTCGAACATCTCTCTGGCTTCACGCAACGGTATGCTCATGATCTCTCCCGTCCGGTCCAGCCCCATCGCCTCTCCTGACCCGGCTTCAAGAACTGATGACAGCATATCCGCTCTGATTTTTTCATCAGAACGTCCCGGCGCCATGATCAGCAACCGCTCGACCAGATTTTTCAATTCACGCACATTGCCCGGCCACTCATAGGACTGCATGGCGGCCATGGCGTCGTCACCCAATTGCCTTGACGGTTGGCCGGTGCTTTGGGCGGCCACGACCATGAAATGTTCGGCAAGAAGGGGAATATCCTCCCGCCTTTCCGTCAATCCCGGCAAGCCGATCGGCACAACGCTTAATCGATAAAAAAGGTCCTCTCGAAACCGCCCGGCCGCTATTTCATCCGTCAGGTTTCTGGCCGTCGAAGCGACGACCCTGACATCAACCTCGACCTTCTTTTCGCCACCAACCCTCAAAAAAGTCTGTTCCTGTAAGGCTCGAACAATTTTCCCTTGAGTTTCCAAGGGCATGTCGACGACCTCATCGAGGAAAAGCGTGCCGTTGTGGGCCTGTTCAAACGTTCCAACTTTACCAGGGCCTCGGCTCTTAGAAGGTTCAACGCCGAATAATTCTTCTTCCATCCGTTCCGGCGCCATGGTCGCGCAATTCAGCGCAACGAAAGGACCGGCCGCACGATTGGACTGCCGATGAATCAACCGGGCAACCACCTCCTTGCCAGACCCGGCCGGACCGGAAATTAAAACTCGACTGTTGGTCGGAGCCACCTTTTCGACGGCTTGCCGCACGGCGTTAACCGCCGGGGATGAACCAATCAGATTGTATTGCTCGCCTGCTTTGACTTTAAGCTCTTCGTTTTCTCGCTTTAAACGGGTCGACTCAATGGCCCGTTCGAGAATCATAATCAGGCGATCCGTTTTAAAAGGTTTTTCAATGAAATCGTAAGCACCGATTTTTAAGGCGGAAACAGCCGTTTCAATGGTTCCGTGGCCACTCATCATCACAACCGGCAGATCGGTATGCTCGGCCTTTATGGCCTCCAGAATTCCCAATCCGTCCAATTGGCTGCCCTGTAACCAGATATCCAACAGAACCAAACTCGGACGCCGAGTTTTAATCGATTCAAGCGCCTCCGTGCTGTTGGCCGCTTCCCGCGTTTGGTAGCCCTCATCCTCCAAAATACCGGAGGTCAGCACCCTGATGTCGGCTTCATCGTCAACTATGAGAATATCATAAGCCATCGGTCGTCAGCTTGATTGCCATATCCATTGGTTCTTCCCTCGATTCGTCTAACCTCGAATCGCCAAAGGTTTTTGCGGTATCGTTATCCCCGTCGACATGGGGAAATACAAGGGTCACGGTCGCTCCTCCCCCATTCCGGTCATCAAGTATAAGGTCGCCGTCGTGCTCTTCCATGATTTTTTTAACGATAGCGAGCCCTAAGCCAGTCCCTTTTTCTCGCGTCGTCACATAAGGTTCGGTTAACCGGCCACGCAAATCTTTGGGAAAGCCTGAACCGTTATCCTCAATTCGGACCGTTACGACATCGGTCTCTCGGCTAAGAGTCAAGGCGACAAATTTTCCCTCTTCCCTTTCGATCGCATTCAGAGATTCTGCCGCGTTTTTCAACAAATTCGTCAAAGCCCTGCCTATCTGCTTTTCATCACACAGGACAATGACATCTTCTTCGGGAACGTCGGCCCTGAATTCGATGTCACTATTCCGGTTTTTCTCAAGAAAGACCGTTTCGCGGCACAGTTGCTTGAGATTGGTCTGAGCAAGAACCGGTTGGGGCATTCTGGCAAATGAAGAGAACTCATCAACCATCCGGCCAATATCCTCGACATGCCGCACGATGGTTTGCGTGCAAAGCTCAAAGGTTTCTTTATCCTCTTCGATGCGATCGAGATATTTTCGCTTTAAGCGCTCAGCAGAGAGTTGAATGGGTGTCAGGGGGTTTTTAATCTCATGGGCAATCCGGCGCGCCACATCGGCCCAGGCAGCCGTCCTTTGGGCTGATTGCAACTCAGTGATGTCGTCGAACGTCACCACGTATCCCAAGACTTCCTGCTCCAGCAATTCCGCGGCAATCCGGGTCAGTAGAATCATTTTTTTCTCATCCCGGATAAGGGAGACTTCTCCCTGAGCGCTTCGCTCAGGTCGGCGCATAACATTCTGCAAAAGCTCACTCATCTCAGGAACGGCTTCACCGAATGACCTCCCCTGGAGATCTTCAAGCCGGGTCGATAACAACGAACAAGCCGACCGGTTGGGCAAATGGATCAATCCCTCCCGGTCCAAGCCAATCACGCCGGCGCTGACGCCTGAAAGGACTGTTTCGGTAAACCGGCGTCGCTCATCAAGTTCCCGGTTGGCGTCAACCAGCCCTTTTCGCTGAGCTTCCAACTGGCTGGTCATGCGGTTAAACGCCCTGTTGAGAGTGTCGATTTCATCCCCCCCTTCCAGGAGAGAAACCCGCGCCGTCATATCCCCTTTTCGAATGCGCTCCGAGGCAGAAATCAATTGCCCAATCGGCGCGGCAAGTCGGTTTGCCATAACCAAGCCAATCCAACCGGCAACCAGCAGCAACAAAATCGCCACAAGAGCGAAGATCATGACGAAGGTAATCTGAATTCCTTCGCGTTTTTCCTCGATATCCTTGTAGCGCTTTACCGCCCCTTCAGTTTTTTCGATATGTTCAAAGACCTTCGGGTCGACAAAACGTCCAACGAGTAGATAGGAATCGACAAACCGATCAAGCCTGGTAATGGCGCGCACCCTGTCTTCGTTTTCTCCAGTCAAGATAACTACATCACCGGATTGAGCCTTATCCAAGGCCTCCAAGGGCACTTGATCGAACTCCAGAGAAAAACTCAAAGAAGAACGGGCCAGAATTTTTCCGCTCCGGTCCAGCACGACCAGTTCGGGCAAAGTCCGGATCGCGCCAACCGTATCGAGAAAACGGCTCATTTCGTAGGGCGACTGCATAAGACGCGGGGCATTGTTGTTGATATCGGATGCCACGGCCAACACATCGGCCTTGATCGCCTTGCGGTGCTCATGCAGATAAGCACGGACGACCTCCCGCGACTCCATTACCGCCGTGAAGACTTTGTCGCTAAACCAGGCCTGAATACCGAAATTCAGAAAGAGGCCAGCAAAGACGGCCACAATAATCGAAGGCGTCACGGCGACCAGGCTAAACATGAGTAGGAACCGCGTATGTAGCTTTGAGCCCGCAACCCCTTTCCGCCGTTCCAGCCAAATGGTCATCAAACGTCTGGCGATAATCGCGCCAAGGCCTAGCAATAAAATGACGTCGAGATAAAGAAGGATCAGCACCACCTTGGGATTCATGGCCTCAGGCCCTGTCCCTGCCATGCTGATCAATGTGGCAACTCCGGAAGCCGTTGCCGCCCCGGCAAAAGCAAAGGCGACTTTGCGGCTCAGTCCCGTTTTGCGGGACCAACTGCTAAATCGCCTTAAAGGATCAACGGGCTTGGAGGTGTCTTCCGACATATTATCGCAGCCTAAAGATCATTTTTTCCGCCCCGAACGACCGGAATACCGAGAATTTTTATTTTCTTACGCAATGTATTGCGGTTTAAACCCAAAAGATCGGCCGCCTTAACCTGATTGCCTCGTGTGGCTTCGAGACAAATACTGATTAACGGTCGTTCAATCTCCCGCAAGATACGATCATAAAGCCCAGCCGCTGGCAAGGAATCACCATGGGCGTTAAAATATTCCCGCACATGACGATCAACCAGGTCGCTGAGCCCTTCTCCTTCGGAGGCATTGCTGGTTACGGCCCCGGATGCCCCCGCCAATTCCGTCTCAATGGCCCCTACGCCAATCTCTTCTTCGGAATAGAGCGCGGCCAAACGCCTGATAAGGTTTTCCAACTCACGAACATTGCCCGGCCAGCGATATCCTTTAAGGCGTTCCATGGCCGCCGATTGGACAGTTTTCCAGGGCAGGCCTTCTTCTGTCGCCTGTGAAAGGAAGTGATTGACCAGTTCAGGAATGTCTTCGACACGCTCGCGAAGCGGCGGTAGTCGGATGGGCACCACATTCAATCGATAATAAAGATCTTCTCGGAAAAGTCCTTGACGAATCAGTTGGCTCAAATCCCGGTGGGTGGCCGCAATTATACGCACATCGGTCTTGATCGGCGCCCGCCCCCCCACAGTGGTGTACTCACCTTCCTGAAGGACCCGCAACAACCTTGTTTGGGCTTCGGGCGGCATATCGCCAATTTCATCTAAAAATAATGTCCCGCCTTCAGCCTGCTCGAAGCAACCGACCGAACGAGACACCGCCCCGGTAAACGCCCCTTTTTCGTGGCCGAACAATTCACTCTCGATCAAATCCCGAGGAATTGCCGCCATATTTACCGCGATAAAAGGCTTATTCCTGCGCTTACCGTAATTGTGCAAAGCCTTCGCTATCAATTCCTTGCCTGTTCCCGATTCTCCCGTAATCATAACGGCGAGATCGGTTCCCATAAGCCGCGCCAGGGTCCGATAAATTTCCTGCATAGCGGGCGACCGGCCAATCAATGGCAGACGATCATCCACATCATCGCTCGTATCCTCGGTATCGACACCGGCTTTACTTTCTTTCAGTGCCCTCTCAACAACAGATGCCAATTCCTTGAGATCAAAAGGTTTTGGCAAATATTCAAAAGCGCCGCGTTCGGTCGCCTTTACCGCCGTCATGAGGGTGCTATGTGCGGAAATGACAATAATACGGAGGTCGGGACGCAGCTTCTTGATCCGCGGGATCAAATCGAGGCCATTCTCATCGGGCATACGAACGTCGGTAATAACCAAATCTCCCTGCCCGTCGGCAACCCAACGCCAAAGTGTTGAAGCGTTTCCTGTCGCCCGAACTTCATACCCTTCTCGGCCCAAGGCCTGATTGATCACGGTGCGGATGGCCGCATCGTCATCGGCGACCAGGATGGTTTCATTGCTCATATCTTATAGTTCCGCATTGTTTTCATTCGCCACCAGATCGGCGGGGGCTACCGGCAACATGATTTTGAAAAGCGTTCGATTTGGTTGGCTGTCGCATTCAATAACCCCACCGTGATCGTTGATGATCTTGGCAACTAAGGCTAAACCAAGCCCGCTTCCGTTGGTTTTGGTCGATACGAAGGGCTCGAACAGGTGTGAACGGACATCCTCAGGAATCCCCTCGCCATTGTCTTGAATGGTCACCATAAGCGGTAAATGAACTTTGTTTTTGGTGCCCGGCACGACAAAGCTCACACCATGCTGGTAAGAAGTCGAGATAATGATCTCACCACCCTTTTTGGGTACTGCTTCGGCAGCATTCTTTATGAGATTCAGAAACACTTGGATGAGTTGATCCCGAACGCCGTAAACCGGAGGCAAAGACGGGTCATAATTTTCAACATAGCGTACTGAAGCGCCAAAACCGTTTTTGGCGATTTTGCGCACATGCTCAAGAACACGGTGAATATTAACCGGCTCTCGATCGATAGGCCGTTGATCGGTAAAGACTTCAAGCCGATCAACGAGCGCACAGATCCGATCAGTTTCGGCGCATATTAAGCGCGTCAGTTCCTGATCTTCCGGTGTGGCGTTTTGCTCGACCAGTTGCGCCGCCCCGCGAATACCCGATAAAGGATTTTTGACCTCGTGTGCGAGCATCGCCGCCAAAGCAGTCACCGAGCGCGCAGCGCCCCGATGAGAGAGCTGCTTGGCAATCTTATCGGCAAAAGAGCGCTGATGGATGGAAAGAACGATATGACCGGGCCGACCGCTCAATTGCGAAGCCTGAATGTTAACGAAATGCTTCCCAATTCTGGGCGAATCAAGGGTGACGCCATATTCCGAAACGGCAAGACGAGCATTTCGCGCCTGATTGATGAGGCCGTACATGGGATGATCCGAAGGGACAAACTCCTCCATTGGCTTGTCTTTCAGATAAGCAGCACTTGCACCAAACAGCTGCTCCCCCGCCCCATTGACGAATTCGATTTGATTTTTCGGTCCGACCACCAACACGGATGCCGAAAGCGATCCGAGAACGGCTTCGAAATCAATGTCAGCCCCCCCCTTCTCCAGCCCATTCATCAGGCCGCATCCTTTTCGCAAAGCGGCAAGTAAAATGAATCAATCAGGGAAAGAACCTGCGCGGGGTTATCCAAGGTGTTGATTTCAGAGCGAAATTCAGCAGAACCTGGGAGCCCTTTTGAATACCACCCCAGATGCTTTCTGGCGATTCTCACACCCCCACGCTCGCCATAATGCTCAAGCATCATCTTGTAGTGTTCAACCACTACGGCATATTGATCTTCCAGCTTCGGTTCTTCCGGCTCTTGCCCTGTTTCCAAGAACTTGGCGACCAACCCAGGAAACCACGGCCGACCATAGCAGCCACGGCCAATCATCACACCATCCACGCCGGACTGATCCAAAAGTTGGTGAGCTTTTTCATAACTGGTGACGTCACCGTTACCAATCACGGGAACCCCAACCGCCTGTTTAACCGCACCAATGGCCCGCCAGTCGGCATGGCCTCTATAAAATTGGCTTCGGGTGCGGCCATGCACTGTTAATGCAACCGCACCGCAGTCTTCGGCGATTTGGGCCAAAGAAACGGCATTGCGATTTGAATCATCCCATCCCAAGCGCATTTTCACGGTCACCGGAAGTTTAACCGCCTTCACAACGGCTTCGACAATTCGCCCGGCCAAAGCTTCGTCTTTCATCAAGGCCGCCCCGGCATCACCTTTTGTCACTTTCTTAACCGGACAGCCCATATTGATATCGATGATTGCCGCCCCACGGTCTTCGTTCATCCTTGCCGCCTCAGCCATAGCCTCGGGCTCGCACCCTGCAAGCTGGACAGCAATGGGGTGCTCGTCCTCGCAATTAGTCGACATCTTAAGAGTTTTTTCGTTGGCTCGAATCATCGCCTGGCTGGCGATCATTTCGGAAACCACCAAGCCGGCCCCATGTCGTTTGACGAGACGGCGAAACGGCATATCGGACACCCCCGACATGGGAGCTAAAATCACAGGATTGTCCAGGCGCACCGGCCCGATAAGAAGCGACATTTTTAAGCACCAAAGTGAGATGTTTGTTTTTTAGGCAATATTCGCGCTAAATGCAAGAAACAGAAAACGGTTTCTGCCTAATGGTTAACCAGCACGTCCGTCACAAACTTAACGCCCGGATAGCCGAGCGTAAGTAGTAGGTAGGCTAACAGAACCAACCGCGCCGCCGAACGTCCGCGGACGCCGGTCTTATGGTGAGCCACCAATAAAGCGCCAATCACCAAAAACGTCCCAACGGAAAGCAGCGTCTTGTGATCGACGACGAAAAATTGACCGTTTGTAAAATACTGGGCCACAACGCCGGTCAATAGTCCGATTCCAAGAACGACCTCGCCCGATCCAAGCAGCTTCAATACGAGACTTTCACTATCGACAACCGCCGGCAAAACGCGGGTCAGGTGGGTTCTTTGCTTTTTCTTCAGGGCGCGTTCCTGGAGAAAGGCCGCCAAGGCTGCCACGGCAGCAAGCGTCACCATGCCATAGGTCACGACGGATACGAAAATATGCATATGTATCCATCCGGTAGGCACCTTGAGGCTCATCGGAGCCCCTTGCGCTGTATGCCAGACCGTTGCCAATATCCCCAGAATAAGGAGATAAGGCATAAGAATTGGAGTCAACCGCCAAGCCTGCGGAGCCCAAATGGAGACGGCAAGAAACAGCAGCAGGGTCATGCTGATGGTAACCCAAAGAGTAATCGAAAGCCCCGTTTGCCAATGTCCAGAAAGCAGTGCGACGGCCCAAGCGCCGACACCGGCGACGGCCACAACAAGCGTCGCCCAGTAGACCGTATCCTTGGTGCGGTCACGGTTGAGGCTAGCGCCCCAGACAGGCAAAAGCGCCAATAAGGCGCATATGTTCAAAACCAGGGTTTCGTTCATGGCAATCTGTATCCTCCTGCAGAAGCCATCTGTCAAGGACCCCGTCAATCTTGCTCCATTTCACGGAAGGGTTTAGTAACACCTTAAATACGGGAGAGGTCGAAATGCCTGAGCAGGAGAAAATGATCAACGCGGCAGTCATCGTCGCGGCAGGACGTGGCCACAGGGCCGGAACCTCCCTGCCCAAGCAATATCTGGAGCTTAATGGCAAAACCGTTCTACGGCGCACCATTGAAAGCTTTCTTGCTCATCAAGACATTTCCCTCGTTCAGGTGGTCATTCACCCCGATGATCTCGAACTCTACGATAAGGCCGTAGAAGGCCTAGAGCTCCCGCCTCCCGTTTCCGGAGGCGAATCGAGACAAGCTTCCGTCCTGAATGGTCTTGAGGCTCTGGCCCCCAGAAAACCAACAAATGTTCTTATTCACGATGCAGCCCGACCGTTTGTCTCTCGGCACGACATTTCCAACATTCTCACCAAGCTAGAGAACCACCCGGCCGTCCTTCCGGCCGTCAGGTTGGCCGATACGCTCAAACGTGAAAAAAACGGCATGGTGGGCGACACCCTGGATAGAGAAGGGCTCTGGCGCGCTCAAACACCACAGGGTTTCGAGTTTGCAAGCATCTTAGAGGCCCATCGGCGGCAAGCCGGACAGAACCTAACCGACGACTGCGCCGTAGCCGAAGCTTCCGACATCGCAGTCGCTATTGTTGAAAGCTCGGAAAACAATTTCAAGATCACCACGGCAGATGACGTAAAAAGGGCCCAGCAAATGACGGCAACTCAAATCCTAACGAGAATGGGCAGTGGTTTTGACGTACATGGATTTTGCGATGGCGACCAAGTCACCCTTTGCGGCATTTCAATTCCCCACAACCGATCTCTTAAAGGTCATTCCGACGCCGATGTGGCCCTGCATGCACTAACCGACGCCCTCCTCGGCAGTATGGCGCTAGGGGATATTGGACAGCATTTCCCGCCCGGCGACAGTGATTGGAAGAACGCAGATTCGGCGATTTTTCTTCAGAAAGCTAACGACCTAGTGCGTCAGGCCGGAGCAGAAGTCGTCAATCTGGATCTAACCATCATTTGCGAAAGTCCTAAAATCGGCCCTCACAGTGAAGCCATGCGAAAAAATGTTGCAACTCTTTTAGACCTGCCAATCGACCGTGTATCTATCAAGGCGACAACCACGGAAGGCCTTGGGTTTGCCGGCCGCAAAGAGGGTATCGCCGCACAAGCCTTGGCCTCGGTACGTTGTCCGGAATAAATTCTAGACAGTTTCTTCATCAATCCATTGCAGAAAGGCTTCGCTTCCCCCGATGATTGGGAGCGCAATAACGCAGGGGCAATCGTAGGAATGAAGCTCTTGGATACGTTCCGTCGCTTTGGCGATAAGGCTTTTCTTTGTTTTTAGGATGAAAGAGACCTCGTCATCATTTTGAAGCTTATCCTCCCAACGAAAAAACGAACGCATCCCCCCGGAAACATTGGCGCAGGCCGCTAGTTTCTCTTCAACCAGCTTTCCGGCAATCGCTTCCGCTTCTTTTACCGTCGGCGCGGTTACATAAAGGATCGCATGGCTCATCGGCATTCCTTTCGGGTTTCACCTCTCATCAATCTAACGTACCATATCGATTATTCACCAAGCTGATTCTTACGGAGTAAATTATGACGAGTCAGGAAAAGCCCACTGATATGCAAATCCAGTGGCTGACCCGTGGGTTGTCGCAACCCGGAGGAAAGCTCCCTCTCTTCGATTCGGAAGGCCAAAGCATCAACCCGGCAACCGTTCAAAGCTGCATCCGGCACGGCTGGGCCGAGCCCTGGTTTTCAAACCCCCTCAAACCAGATTGGCTGGTCTGCAAACTCACTAAAAAAGGACGTGAAGTCCTCGAAAGTCATGGATAATGGAAATTCTAACAGAAAAAACTGACGGCCTGACCGTCGTTAAACCCATTGGCGACTTCGATTTGGAAAGCTCCCCGGAGGTTCGGACTTATTTTCAGGAAATTCTTGCCAAAAAGAGTGGCCTTCATGTGAACTGCTCGGAAATTAAAGCAATAGATAGCTCCGCTATCGCAACGCTCATCGAAGCTTTTCAAAACGCAGAACGACAAAAACTGGAATTCAAACTGACATCTGTCGGAACCAACGTAATGCGCGTCCTTCAACTCGCACGGTTGGACTGCATTTTCCCAATAGAGAATTAGGGGTTATTTTAGCCCCTGGTATTGATCGCCACGTACCCTTTTTCAATGGCATCGGTCAGAGCCTCAAAAGCAGCTTTCGCTTCCTCAAACATCTCCCGCTTCAGTTTCAGGTCGCTCACCGTATCTTCCGACGGTACTGCCTCCCCTCCGCCACTGGCAATCTCGAAAGCCGCTTCCAGATAGGCCGTGCGCAACTTGCCGACCACGACGGCAAAGGCCAGAACCTTGTCTCGGGTTAAGTGCGGAATATTCGAATGGATAATCTCCCGGTTGGCGATCCGGACCCCCTGCTCGACCTCGTTCATAAAACGCTGAAGTTCGGCAAAGTTGGGGGCTGCAGCTGGTTCCGTCATGGGATGCCTCATAAACCATTAAAAGGTTGCGATATCAAAGCTATACCAACTTCCCCTTAAGGCCAAGAACAGAAGAAAGCCCTTGTTTGCCTGCCCATTTCCCTTCAAAATTCTATGTAGAACAATCGGAGTATCCTATTTTTGGGTGATTTTTCTTCCCCTACGCCATCATTGCTGATTTGCATCAATGAACGGCAAGACCCGACAAGACCGAGTTGTGCTCAGCGCGGCAGCCTACAACTTGCCGAAGCTATAGAAAAAGAGATTGCCGACCGTGGGGTCGAGTTGAAAGTCGAGCGAATACATTGCCTTGGCCACTGCCAGAAAGGCCCGACTATGCGCCTTGCCCCAGGAGGGAAGTTCTATCTGGGCAAGAAAGATACAGAAATAAAAGCAATCCTCGATGATATCGAGTCACGCCTGAAAAAAGTACTGTAATAAGCTGAAGAATTGGGGGAAAGATAAAATGGTCGGAGCGAGAGGATTCGAACCTCCGACCCCTTGACCCCCAGTCAAGTGCGCTACCAGGCTGCGCTACGCTCCGACCGTCGCCACAGGAAAATACCCCGTAGCAGGGGGGCACTATAGCGATAGGTTTTGATTTCGCAAGTACTAGTTTGCAGCCCGCGCAAGGAAGTTTTTCAAGTCTTCCAGTTCACCAATCACCGCAGAAATTTCTGCTTTTACACGGTCGTTCCCAGAAGCTTCTGTCGGCACATCGCTCCCACGAGGAGCAGTACCGCCCGAAGCCTCGTCGCTTAGCAGCTTCTGGACGCCCTTGATTGTATAACCGTCACTGTGGAGCAGCTTTTTGATCCGCTTCAACAGTGTAATATCCTCGGGCCGGTAATAACGCCGCCCGCCGCCACGCTTCATCGGACTGATTTGAGAAAACTTAGTCTCCCAAAAACGCAGTACATGTTGCTGTAGGTCCAACTCATCAGCAACCTCGCTGATTGTCCTAAAGGCCGCCGCCGACTTTCGCGGTTTCCGATCACTCACCGTTGCTTCCCCCAAAACTTGGACGCTAACGGCTCAGAGCCTGATTGATCCGCTCTTTAAGCACCTGAGAAGGACGGAAAACCAGTACTTTACGGGGAAGGATAGGTACCTCTTCGCCAGTTTTCGGGTTGCGCCCGATACGTTGACCTTTTTGACGAACGGAAAAACTTCCAAAAGACGAAATCTTTACGGTTTCTCCATCCGACAAGGCCTCTGAAATATCGGAAAGGACCATTTCCAGCAACTCCGAGGATTCGTTTCTGGAAAGCCCGACCTCCTGATAAACGGCCTCGGCGAGGTGCGCTCTCGTAATCGTCGTTTCACTCATACTGCTAGCCCCGAATTATCCTTAATTTTCAAAAGGATAAACTGAGAGGAGAATTCCGTCAATAAAAAGGACAACCGGAATCGGTCGATTCGACAGTTTTTTCGCGTCGCTAAAGTAATTTTCTTACCAGCGAATCAGGCCCGCACCCCAGGTAAAACCGCCCCCCATGGCCTCTAAAAGAAGCACATCGCCCTCCGTGATGCGCCCCTCTTTCATCGCATGATCGAGAGCAAGGGGAATGGAGGCAGCTGACGTATTGGCATGCTTGTCAACGGTCACGACAAAACGCTCGGGACCAATCTTCAGTTTGCGGGCGGTTCCATCCAAAATGCGCTTATTCGCTTGATGCGGCACGACGAGAGAAACATCATCGGGCGTCAGATTATTGGCTTCAAGGGCCTCATAAACCACCGATGCCAGATTGGTCACGGCATGGCGGAACACTTCCTTGCCAACCATGCGAACATGACCGACGGTCTTGGTGGAAGATGGCCCACCATCGACATAAAGCAAATCCTTGTGCCGCCCATCCGAATGAAGGTGGGTCGAAAGAACGCCGTGAGGCGCAGCATTGTCTTCAGCCACTTCCTCGGCCTTCAACACGACCGCTCCCGCCCCATCACCGAAAAGCACACAGGTCGTCCTGTCTTCCCAATCAAGCAAGCGGGAGAAGGTTTCGGCACCAATGACCAAAGCAGCCCTTGCCTGACCGGCTTTTATGAAATTATCCGCCGTCGCCAAAGCATAGATGAAGCCCGAGCAAACGGCCTGAACGTCAAAGGCAGCGCCGTGGGTCATGCCGAGGCGCATCTGAACGGTCGTCGCGGTTGCAGGAAAGGTGTTGTCGGGCGTTGTCGTCCCGAGAACGATCAGATCGATCTCACTGGCATCCATTCCGGCATGCTGTAAAGCCCGCTCGGCGGCACCCAAAGCCAAGTCCGACGTCAGCTCTCCTTCCGCCGCCACATGACGTTGCTTGATCCCGGTGCGCGCGACAATCCATTCATCCGACGTATCGACAAAATCAGACAAGGCCTCATTGCTCAGAACCTTTTCCGGCAAATAAGAGCCGCATCCGACAAGTCTTGAAATAATGCGTGGCATTAAGCTTCCGCCGCCTGCTGAACGTCTTCGGAACCGACGTATTTAGCGACATCCCTCTTGATGCCTTCGTTGATGCCCTGGGCACTCAATTCGGCTGCCACACCAATGGCGTTGGCGAAACCCAGGGCGTCAGTACCGCCGTGACTTTTGACGCAAATTCCGTTTAACCCGAGGAACATCGCACCATTATATCGGCGAGGGTCAACGCGCTCTTTGAAAGCACCCAAGGCAGGGCTGGCGATGAAAGCGCCGATTTTGCCGAGCAGCGACCCGGTCAAAGCCTCTTTGAGAAAATGTCCCAGCATCTTCGCCGTGCCTTCAGCGGTCTTTAAGGCGACGTTGCCGGTAAAGCCATCGGTGACGACCACATCAACAGTCCCCGAACCGATATTGTCGCCTTCAACGAAGCCATGGAAGCGAATGGGAAGGTCAGTATCCTGAAGGAAGGCTGCAGCCGCCTGAACGGCTTCATTCCCCTTAAGGTCTTCTTCTCCGATATTAAGAAGGCCGATGCTCGGTTTTTCAAGCCCCAAAACATTGGTGGCGAACACCTCGCCCATGACGGCGAACTGAACCAGGTTCTGGGCGTCGCAATCCACGTTGGCACCGAGGTCCAGCATGACAGTTTGGCCGGAAATTGTTGGGAGCACCGTGGCAATGGCGGGTCTGTCGATACCGGGAAGCGTCTTCAGAACGAATTTCGCCATGGCCATCAATGCCCCGGTGTTACCCGCGGAGACCACTCCGGCGGCCTCACCGTCCTTGACCGCATTAATGGCCAACCTCATGCTCGACTGTCGTTTGTTGCGCAAGGCAACCGCGACTTTATCGTCATTGAGAACCATTTCTTCGGTGTGGCGAAACTCGCAGCCGGACTGCAAACTTGAGTGCCGGGCAAGCAAAGGCGCAACCTTCTCTTCGTCACCAAAGAGAAGGAAGTCTATATGAGGTAACCTCTGCCTGGCCAGATGAAGTCCGGCCACAACCATTTCGGGGGCGTCATCGCCCCCCATGGCATCAACAGAAATGGTCAGTCGCTGTGTCAAGAAGCCTCTTCCCCTGCCTGCTCAAAGACCGACGGGTCCGGGGCGCGTGAAAATCACGCGGCGCCGGCGGCTTCCGTCACCTCACGGCCATCATAATAGCCGCAGGCGCTGCAGACGTGGTGCGGCAGTTTCTGCTCACCGCACTCGGGGCACTCCATGCCAGTCGTCTTTTTCAGCGCATCATGCGAACGCCGCTGACCACGGCGGGATTTAGAAATTTTCTTCTTCGGAACAGCCATTTCGATACTCGCGAACAATAGCCCAAACACAAGGGGCGATTAGTTATACAAAAACCGGCGAAGGAGCAAGCGATATACACCCTACTCCTTCATTTTATCCTTTAAAGCGGCCAAGGCGGCAAACGGCCCCGGACTTTCCGCTTCACTCTCTTCGCCTCCCACCTGGTAACCCTCAAATTGGGCCTCGGGCGATTTCGGAAACGGGTCGAGAGCAACCCCGAATTCTTCCACCAAGGCCTCGGCGGCGTCTATGCGCCCTTCATCTAAGGGCTCAGGTGGGTCCTCCTCGTCCATTTCGACAAGGATTTCGATATCTTCTTCCTCAGGAGGAGGCGGACCGTACCGGCGTGAGACGCATCCTTTAACCGAGCAGGAGAAAGGTTGCAAGGAAATCACACAGATTTGGACAATTTCGGCCTCATATTTTCCCTCAAGGACGAAGTTTTCCCCTTTGGGCAGCGGCGTGACCGTGATTTCGCCCTTGAACGACTTCACCTCCTCCAGACTAAATCGCTCCGCCAGATCGGCTCTCTCCGCTTCTTCGGCTTCGATTCTCAGTGACTTTCCCTTGGGGGGAATAGCCGCGACATCCAAATATCGGTGAAACATTAAACGACGGTCCTTAATCGGCTAACGCAGGAAGCTCAGCAAAAAGGGCCTCCCCTGAAACAAGCGTCTTCACAGAAAGGTTGGCCAAATGTGAATCACACCGTACCACATAGTCCGCCATCGCCTTCAAGGTCTCATTTGAAGGATCTTTGGTGTTGAACAGATTACGACGTAGCGCGGCTTGCAGCGCGCTTTCCTCTCTAAACTCCAGGGCTTGATCGTAGGCATCGACACGGCCATAAAACCCTTCGGCCATTTTTTTAATGCGTCGCGCCAAACCGATATCCCCCACGCCAACCTCCCGGAGATTGAGATCGACATTCTCAAACATCACATCAAACGTCGCCTGCGCGAGATCACCGGAGGCCTCCCCTTCTCTTTTTAATCGCCGAAGCACCAAAAAAGCGTGCAACGTCAGCAGCTCAAACCGCCCCTCAACCGTATCTTCCGCCTCAAAAAATTGGTAAAACAGAGGAGTTCTCGTCCGCTCGACAATTGCAGCAAACAAAGTTTCAGCATTGTCGCGGGTTGCTTTGCGCCCAAACAGGTTTTTAAACATCGGGATCAACCGCCCTACTCAAATTCCAAAACATGATGCGAGGGAAAACAGCCTGCTGTATAACAAGTTAACGAAATGATCTCCATCGTCTTTGAAAAAGATTGATTTAATGAAACCTCGCAAGAAAACCGGCATCCGCACCTCCATGATCAGTCTCGGGGTCGGTCTTATCGCTTTGACGGCAGCATCCTGCTCCCCCCGAATCGAAACCCGGGGCAACCCACTCGATCCGGAAATTCTCGCCGACATCGAGCCCGGCGAAATGGCGAAAGACGAAGTTTCCGAAATTCTCGGGGCGCCATCGACGATATCTTTGTTCAATGAAGGTAAGGTCGAAACTTGGTACTACATCAGCGAACGCACTGAAGCCGTTGCATTTTTTGCGCCTGAAGTGAAGAAAAGAAAAGTTGTCGCCATCAGCTTTAATGAAGCCGACGTCATTCAACGAATCGATAATATCGGTCTGAAAGACGGCAAACTGGTCGAGCATATTGAGCGAAAAACTCCGACACACGGCAACGAAATGAACATTCTCGATCAGGTTCTTGGCAACTTGGGACGCTTCAACAAGGGCGAATAACCGCTCAACGGCTCAGCCAGCCTCACCATAAAAAAGCCCCGGAAAACTGTTCCGGGGCTTTTCTTTTAGTCGGGTTTCGAGCCAGTTGGCCCGAAACCGTGAGACTGTTTATTAACCAGCCAGCAGGGCCAGCAGCAAGATCGCAACAATGTTGGTGATCTTGATCAGCGGGTTGACCGCAGGACCGGACGTATCTTTGTACGGGTCACCAACGGTGTCACCGGTTACCGCAGCTTTATGAGCCTCGGAACCTTTACCACCGTGCGCGCCATCTTCGATGTACTTCTTGGCGTTATCCCATGCGCCGCCACCGACGGTCATGGAGATTGCAACGAAAATACCGGTCACGATCGTGCCCAGCAGCATGGCGCCAACTGCACTGAATGCAGCAGATTGATCGGCGAACGCATTAACAGCGAAATACAGGGCAACCGGAGCAAAGATCGGCAACAGCGACGGAATGATCATTTCCTTAATCGCAGCCTTGGTCAGCAGGTCAACGCAAGCCGCATAGTCAGGCTTGGCTTTGCCTTCCATGATGCCCGGAATTTCCTTGAACTGACGGCGAACCTCGATCACGACAGCACCACCGGCGCGGCCAACGGCCATCATGGTCATACCGCCGAAGAGGTAAGGCAGCAGGCCACCAAGGAACAAACCGATGATCACATACGGATCAGACAGCGTGAAGGTCACGTCGACGTCCGGGAAGTAGTGCTTCAGGTCTTCCGTGTAAGCAGCAAAGAGAACCAGAGCAGCCAGACCGGCGGAACCGATGGCATAACCCTTGGTGACAGCTTTGGTGGTGTTGCCCACGGCGTCCAGGGTATCGGTGAGGTTACGAACTTCTTCCGGAAGCTCGGACATCTCAGCAATACCACCGGCGTTATCGGTCACCGGACCAAAGGCGTCCAGAGCAACAATCGTACCGGCCAGGGCCAGCATGGTGGTTGCCGCCATGGCAATACCGTAGAGACCGGCTGTCTGGTAGGTAACGATGATCGCGATACAGATAACGATCACAGGAAGAGCACAAGCTTCCAAGGACACAGCAAGACCCTGAATAACGTTAGTGCCATGGCCCGTGGTGGACGCTTGAGCAACGGACTTGACCGGACGATAGTCAGTACCGGTGTAGTACTCGGTGATCCAAACCATAGCGCCCGTGACGACCAGGCCGGACAGAGCACAAATAAACAAACTCATACCGGTGAAGGTAACGCCATTGGTCGCGGTGAAGGATCCGTCGAAGCCCATGGTCATGGCGATAGTAACGCCAATCAGAATAGCGGAAAGAGCGCAGGTAACGACCAAGCCTTTGTAAAGAGCGCCCATAACGTTGTTGCTGGGGCCCAGCTTGACGAAAAAGGTGCCGACAACGGAAGCCGCAATACATACGCCGGAAACCAGTAGCGGGAAGAGCATCAGTTCTTCCTGAGCCGCGCCGGTGAAGAAAATACCAGCCAGAAGCATGGTCGCCACAACGGTTACAGCATAGGTCTCAAACAAATCAGCAGCCATACCGGCGCAGTCACCCACGTTATCACCCACGTTGTCGGCGATGGTTGCCGGGTTGCGGGGATCATCTTCAGGAATACCGGCTTCGACCTTACCAACCAAATCGCCGCCAACGTCAGCACCTTTAGTGAAGATGCCGCCGCCGAGACGGGCGAAGATGGAGATCAGGGAAGCGCCAAAGCTGAGAGCAACAAGAGCTTCGAGAATATGACGGATACCTTCGGCAGTCGAAGGGTCAGCGATGCCACGCATAATGAAGTAGTAACCGGCAACGCCCAGCAAGCCCAGACCGACAACCAGAAGACCGGTAATAGCACCAGATTTGAAAGCAACATCCATTGCCGGGCCGAGGCCTTGGCTACGGGCCGCTTCGGCGGTGCGAACGTTGGCACGAACGGAAACGTGCATACCGATGAAGCCTGTCACACCAGACAGAATAGCGCCGATGGCGAAGCCAATGGCGACGGTCACGCCGAGACGAAGACCGAGAAGAACACAGACGACCGCGCCAACAATGGCGATGGTCGTGTACTGACGCTTAAGATAAGCAGCAGCACCTTCCTGCACCGCTCCGGCGATTTCTTGCATTCGGTCGGTGCCCGCAGGAGCGGACAGCACGGAACGAATGGCATAAGCGCCGTAAGCGAGAGAAAGGATGCCACACAGAATAACAATGACACCTGACATAGGACTTAACCCTTTTTCCCTTGGTTTACTCCCCCCCCCAGGAATATGCCCGTAAAGACAGCCAGAATCCCCGCCCTGGGAGACGAAAAATCGCACGGAAAATGCCAGAACCCGACCAATAAAGCAACAAATGGTTTTTAAGGGCGAAATTTAGCAAAATCAAAAATTCTTAAGACACTGTTATTAAAGAAGAAATTTTAGTCGTTTCGAACCATTTAAATTGTTCTTTTTTGGGTGGTTTGCCCCCCGCCCGAAAGGAGAGGGGAAAATTCAGACCGTATTAAGGATTGGTAAGACCAGTCAAATTAGATATATGTAAAATATTAACAAACGAATATTTTTATTTTCTCTATCACCTAGGCGTATCCATTATTGATTGAATCAAAATATTATCAACCAGTCCTTGACCAACAGCCCGTTCTGCCACAGTAATCATATGTCTTTTTACTTTAATCAGATTAAGCTTTTTGTAACGGTGGAGTTGTCTAGGGATATAGGTGTATAGATCGCGGAGCAAAGCATCGTGAATTTTCGGCAATAGCCGATTCACTTCTTGCTCATTTTCCTTTTTGATTTCCAGTTTAACCGATATTTGGATGGTGCTGATAACCCGGTCACCCTGGAAAATCGGGATAAGCAAGGCTTCGACATCAATAAAAGCAGGAGGTTCCTCCGGCTCTTCTTCCTGCTTCGCCTTCTTTTCGCTTTCCGAAACGGCAAAAGGACCGATTTCCATATACTGGAGCACGCCATAGGTCGACCCGCCGATAATGACGAGGATCAGCAAAAGAACAATCAGCTTCTTCATCGGTCGCCTGGGCCTCGGTGCTTTACGAAATTAAAAATGACAGTAGCCGGTTCTATCAAAGTCTAGCCGGATATTTCCATCTTTGAATACCACCTCCCGGCCTTCTTGGGCAGCACCAATCCTGGAAATCGGCTTTTCAAAGGATGTACAAACCGCTTCCAACGCGCCAATTTTATTCTCAGGAACACTGAACAGCAGTTCATAGTCGTCGCCGCCCGTTATAATTTCCTCATAGGTCAAATGATCCTCTGCAAGCAGATTTGCAACCGCCGAAGAAAGAGGAATCGCCTTCGAATCGACCACGCCTCCTAAACCGGACGCCTCGCAGAGATGCCCTAAATCCGCGGCGAGCCCATCGGAAATATCGATCATCGCCGAGGCTATGCCTCTCAGTGCCTGTCCGGCTTTAACCTGCGGGGTTGGCTTGCGGTACCTTTCGATTAAATAATCTTTATCGGAGGTCTCAAGATGGTCAAACCGTCCTTCCAACAACCTTAATCCCGCATAAGCATCGCCAATGACGCCGGTGACGAACAAGGCATCCCCCGGCTTTGCGCCGGAGCGCTTGACGGCCGTCCCCTCCGGAACCTCGCCAAACGCCGTTAGGGTCAAGGTCATGGGACCGTCGGTCGAGACCGTATCTCCCCCGACCAGAACACCGCCAAAACGCTCCTGACACTGCTTAATCCCTTCCGCGAACCTCTTGATCCACCCTTCTTCAAGGGTTCTGGGAAAGGCCGCTGCAATGGTGAAAAAACGGGGAGCGGCTCCCATAGAGGCAAGATCGGAAAAGTTCACGCCAATTAACTTGGCGGCCAGTGTTTCAGGCGGGTCATCGGGAATAAAATGAACGCCTGAAACCAGGCAATCGGTGGTTACCACCATCTCGAGACCCTGCCCCAACCGCAAGACGGCAGCGTCGTCTTTCAGGTTCAGACTTCCCGGCTCTGCCTTAGCAAGCGGAGCAAAATAAGTTTCAATGAGATCGAACTCACCCTTGGTCATGGCCGCCCCGGCCTTCGGCCGCGCCCATCTCGCTTTCTCTCAGCACATGAGCCATTTTGTCCAGCACGCCATTAACCATGGAAACCTCGCCTGAATCGAAAAACGCCTTGGCTACCTCCATATATTCGTTAATTACGACACGCGGAGGAACGTCAACCAGGGTTTTTAGCTCATACAATCCGGCAAACAAGATAACCCGCAGCACCACCTCGAGACGCTCGGTCGACCAATCTCCGGTTAGAGCTTCATCAAGCACAACACTCAGGTTCGATTTGTCGGCGCAAACACCCCGAACGACTTGAAGAAACAGCGCCTTGTCAGGTTCGGCCAACTTCTCGCCTTCGTTATTTTCCCAGCGATGGCGAACGAACTCGAGCAAAACCGCATCGAGCGGCGCGTTGCTCATCTCAAGCTCATACAAAGCCTGAACGGCTGCCAAACGGGCGGCGCTCCGGTTGACCCGAGTTACGCCCTTTTCTGATTTTTTCTGATTGCTCATCGGTGTACGAGGTGGAAACGTTTTTTTAGTTCCATCATGCGAAGGCAGGCTTCGGCGGCGCGCCCACCATGATTTTTCTGGTCAACCTTGGCGCGAACCCAAGCCTGATCGCGGTTTTCAACCGTCAAGACACCGAAACCATGGGCAATGGTGTAATCAAGCGCCAGATCCATCATCGCCCGCGACGATTCTCGACAAACGTGGTCGTAGTGATCGGTTTCACCGCGAATCACGCAACCAAGCGTAATAAACCCGGCAAAGGGCTTGGAAACCGCCTTGGCTTCCATCGCCTTAATGGCGAAACGCACAGCTCCAGGGACCTCGAAAACACCGGGGACTTCAATGCGTTCATAGTCGCAGCCAGCCTTGTCCAGCACCTCGATAGCACCACGCGCCAGTTCATCGGCGATATCGTCATAGAAACGCGCCTCGACAATCAACACACGGGGACGATCATTTTCCATGACTATTCCTCCCGAACCGGAATGGGGCAGCGCTCGACCACATTGAGGCCATAGCCTTCAAGGCCGACAATCGTACGCTCAGTGTTGGTAAGCAGGATCATATCTTGAATACCAAGATCGAGAAGAATTTGCGCGCCAACGCCGTAATCTCTCAAAGGTTCCGGTCCCGCAGGCGGATCTCCCGCACGAGTCCGCACCTTATCCGACAGCGCCGTCGGACGAGGCTCACGAATCAGCACCGTCACGCCCTGACCGAATTCGCCAATCATTCGCATGGCTTCATGCAGTTCATGGGCCTTGCCCGCACTATGATCGCCCAATACATCGTCGAGTACATTAAGCGCATGCATCCGCACCATGGCCGGCCCCTCGGCTGTCAGGTCTCCTTTGACCACGGCCACATGCTCGGCATAGTTCACGGTGTTTTTGTAGACGATCATCTGAGACTCACCGCAATAGCGGCTGTCGAGCCCACTTTCGGCCACCCGCTCAACTACGCGATCATTCTTCAGGCGGTAAGCGATCAGGTCTGCAATGGTGGCGATTTTCAGCCCATGACGTTTGGAGAATTTCACCAAATCGGGCAATCGGGCCATGGTGCCGTCGTCGTTCATGATTTCGCAAATCACACCGGACGGATTGAGGCCAGCAAGCCTGGAGATATCGACCGACGCCTCGGTATGCCCTGCCCGCACCAAAACGCCGCCATCCCGCGCCCGCAGAGGAAACACGTGACCCGGCGTAACGATACCGTCGGTCTGCATGGGGTCAATGGCCGCAGCTATGGTCCGTGCGCGGTCACCCGCCGAAATACCCGTACTGACGCCTTCCTTGGCCTCAATGGACAAAGTGAAGGCGGTTTCATGGCGCGATTCGTTATTGGCCGCCATTAAAGGCAGGCCCAACTCGTCGATCCGGGACGACGTCATGGCCAAACAAATCAAACCGCGCCCGTACTTCGCCATGAAGTTAATGGCGTCCGGAGTGGCCATCTGGCCAGGGATAATCAAATCCCCTTCGTTCTCGCGGTCTTCATCGTCAACAACAATGAACATACGCCCGTTACGGGCTTCTTCAATAATTTCCTCAATAGGAGATAAAAAATCAGTGTCAGACAAAACGCTAGTCCTTCTCAAGAAGGCGGGCAACATAGCGCGCCAACATATCGATTTCCAGGTTAACCGAGTCCCCTTCTTTGAGGCGGCCCAAGGTCGTGACCTGCATGGTGTGCGGAATGATGTTGATGCCGAACCGGCCCCCCTCGACCTCATTGACGGTCAAGGAAATGCCATCAAGCGCCACGGAACCTTTCGGAGCGATAAAGTTTTTTAGGGAATCAGGCGCTTCGAAAACAAAACGGTGGGATTCGCCCTCCGGGGTAATCGAAACGATTTTAGCAAGGCCGTCCACATGGCCCGAAACAATATGACCGCCCAACTCGTCGCCGATTTTCATAGCGCGCTCGAAATTGACCGCATCACCTTCTTTCCAAGTTCCCATGGTCGTCTTGGAGAGCGACTCGCCCGAAGCAGATATGGCGAACCAATCATCACCCGTTTCAATCACCGTCATGCATGCGCCGTTGCAGGCAATAGACGCACCAATCTCAATAGTCGACGTATCGTATGACGTTGTGAACTCGAAGCGCGTATCCCCGGTCTTGGTGACGGAGCGCACTTTTCCCAGGTCCGTAATAATCCCCGTAAACATCTTTAGACTTATCTTTCGTAAATTTCGATCAGGTCGGTACCGGCTTCGCGCGAGGAAATGCGCACGAAATCGGCAGTTTGGTCAAGTTTTTCAACACCGAAGGCCATCATCGCCGGAAGGCCGTCGCCACCGATAATGCAGGGCGCCCGCATCCAGGCCACTCTGTCTATTAGATTGTGCTCAAGAAAGCTAGCCGCGAGATGACTGCCGCCTTCGACAAGAACCCGCGTCAGCCCGCGTCGTCCCATTTCAAGCGCCGCCAATTCCAGGTTCGGATAACCGTCTTTGTCAGGCTCCACCTCGATCACCGAAACGCCAACGCCTTCAAACGCCTGCTTCCGCTCTTCATCGTTCCCCGGCAAGGTAACGATCCAGGTTGGGTGCTGTGCAGCGGTCGCTACCAGTTTGTGGGTCAAAGGCAGCCGCATCCGGCTATCGAAGACGATCCGTAAAGGAGACCTATCCTCCAGTCCGGACAATCGGCAGGTCAACATAGGATCATCGACCAAAGCCGTGCCGATACCGACCATGATGGCGTCATGGTCGGCACGCAAGGCATGTCCGGCCATTCTGGCCTCTTCGCCGGTAATCCACTGACTGTCGCCCGTATGGGTAGCGATCCGCCCATCGAGTGTAGAGGCCGACTTCAAAGTGAACAGCGGCCGCCCTTTGGTCACTTTAAGAAAAAAACCCTGATTCAACCGCAAGGCTTCAGTTTCACAAACGCCTTGCGCGACCTCAATACCGGCATTCCGCAGACGCTCAATGCCTTTTCCACCCACCCGTTCATCGGGGTCCTGACAGGCAACAACGACGCGGCCGATGCCTGCATCGATCAAGGCTTGAGAACAAGGCGGAGTCTGGCCGTGGTGATCGCAGGGTTCAAGAGAAACGAAGGCCGTTGCCCCCTTCGCCTGAACTCCAGCCTGCCTTAAGGCCTCGGTTTCCGCATGGGGCCTTCCCCCCGGCTGGGTCCAGCCCCGTCCGACGACCTTCCCATGCTCATCGACAAGAACGCACCCGACGGCCGGATTGGGCCAGACGTTACCAAGTCCCCGGCGCGCCAATGACAATGCCGTGCGCATATTGGCGACATCGCTAGAGCCCAAGCTTCGCTTAATCTGGTTGGTGATCGAGTGTTCCGACAAAGTCTTCGAAATCCTTGGCTTCACGGAAGTTCCGGTAAACGGATGCAAACCGCACATAGGCGACTTTATCCAACTCGCCCAAGACGTCCATGATCATTTCCCCAATGACCTTGGAGGGAATTTCAGTTTCACCCAAACTTTCAAGACGTCGCTGCACCCCATTGACAACACGCTCTATTTTTTCAGGGTCAACCGGGCGTTTACGTAGCGCAATTTGCAAAGAACGCAGCACCTTGTCCCGGTCGAAAGGCGACTTCTTGCCATCGTTCTTTATAACGGTCAGTTCGCGAAGCTGAACCCGCTCGAAGGTCGTGAAGCGCGATCCACAGCCGGGGCAATAACGGCGACGACGAATTGTCGCGTTGTCTTCCGTTGGCCGCGAATCTTTTACTTGGGTGTCGTTGTTTCCACAAAACGGACAGCGCATGTCCCCCTCCCCTAATTAAACCGTCTCACGCAACCCTAATTTCCCGAATAAACGGGGAACCGCTTGCAGAGATCGGCGACTTTTTCGCCAGCGGCCTTTTCGGCTGCCATGTTGTCTTCCCGATTCTTGGCAAGGCCGTCGAGAACGTCGCTGATCAACTCGCCAACCAGCTTGAACTCTTCCACACCGAAGCCACGTGTCGTACCGACAGGCGTTCCGACACGAACACCGGAGGTAACCATGGGCTTCTCCGGGTCAAACGGAATGCCGTTCTTGTTGCAGGTCATTCCGGCTCGCTCGAGACTTGCCTCGGCGATATTCCCGGTCAGCCCCTTAGGCCGCAGATCGACCAACATCAGGTGCGTATCGGTGCCGCCCGAAACGATATCGCAGCCGCGCGCGGAAAGAACTTCGGCCAGCGCCTTGGCGTTTTCCACCACTTTGGCCACATAGTTTTTGTAATCCTCGGTCAAGGCTTCGCCAAAGGCCACAGCCTTGGCGGCAATGACGTGCATCAGAGGGCCGCCCTGCAAACCAGGGAAAACCGCCGAATTGATCTTTTTTCCCAGATCCGGATTGTTGCTCAAGATCATCCCGCCCCGCGGACCGCGCAGGGTTTTGTGAGTCGTCGTCGTAACGATGTCGGCGATGGGCAGTGGATTGGGATGAACGCCCCCAGCCACAAGACCGGCGAAATGCGCCATATCAACCATCAGCAATGCGCCAACCTTGTCTGCGATCTCACGAAACTTTTGGAAGTCGAGTTGCCGCGGATAGGCCGAACCACCCGCAATGATCAGCTTTGGCTTATGCTCTTTGGCAAGGCCTTCCAATTCATCGAAATCGACCAGAGCATCCTGACGGCGCACACCATATTGAACGGCATTGAACCATTTTCCCGACTGGGCAGGTGGCGCGCCATGGGTCAAGTGCCCACCGGCGGCCAGCGACATGCCCATAAGGGTATCGCCCGGCTGCAACAACGCTTGATAGACAGCACCGTTAGCCTGAGCACCCGAGTGGGGCTGAACGTTGACGAATTCGCAATCGAAAAGTTTTTTCGCCCGCTCAATCGCAAGGCTTTCGGAAACGTCCACATACTCGCAACCACCGTAATAGCGGCGTCCAGGATACCCTTCTGCGTATTTATTGGTCAAAACCGAGCCCTGGGCTTCCAGCACCGCCTTGGAGACGATGTTTTCCGAAGCGATCAGCTCAATCTGATTTTGCTGACGGGAAAGTTCGGCATCGATCGATTTTTTTAGATCGGGATCGGTCTCGGCCAGGGAAGCACTGAAAAAGCGGTCGTTGAGAGACGACATGGATGGTGGTCCTTTTTAACTTAAGCACTAGGCAATTAGACGGGAGAAGACATTTTGGCGACCCGGCGCTCATGCCGTCCGCCTTCAAATTCGGTCTCCAGGAAAACTTTAAGGCAGTCGCGCGCCGTTTCAAGGCCGATCATTCGGCCGCCGAAAGCGATGACGTTGGCGTTGTTATGTTCACGCGACATTCGGGCCGAAAGCGCATCGTGGATAAGAGCCGCCCGAACCTCAGGATGTCGGTTGGCCGCTATGCTGATGCCGATCCCCGAACCGCATACCAGAACCCCTTTATGCGCCGCGCCTTCTTTAATGGCCTTGGCCATGGCGTTGGCGTAATCGGGGTAATCCACCGATGCGGTACCGTCGGTTCCGAGATCGAGAACCTGATAGCCCATTTCGTTCAAATCGATCATGAGTTGATCTTTGAGTTCAAAACCGCCGTGATCGCAAGCGACGGCAATAATTTCTGAGGACATGGCGAAGCCTTCGGTCCATTTGAGACGTTTGCGGGTTAGTTACCACATATCGATTCGCGTTTCTATCAGAACCACAATGTATCGCGTTTTTTGTGTGTGAATGGCCATCTCCCACCGCGAACAAAAAGAAAGCCCGGCGAAAATTCATCGCCGGGCCTCTACAATCGATTGAAAAACCGTCTATTTTGCGTAGTCGTACTGGCCGTCTTTCCATTCGTAGAAAACGTAACCCGGTGCAGTTACGTCGCCTTTATCGTCAAAACCGATATTGCCAAGCACCGTATCGAACTTGCCTGCTTTTAAGGCGCCGATAACCTTATCGAGATCGGTGCTACCGGCAGTCGTAACCGCCTGGGCCCAGGCTTGAATCGCGCCGTAAGTATACAGCGTATAGCCTTCCGGCTTGTAGTTCTGGGCCAAAAATTTCTCGACGATCTCCTTGTTGGCCGGGTCCTTGGCAGGATCGGGACTGAAGGTCATCAGGGTGCCTTCACCATCCTTGCCAGTAATCGCCCAGTATTCCTGGGTCACCAGCGCGTCACCCGACACCAGAACCGCATCAAGGTCTTGCTGGCGGGCTTGACGAACGATCAGACCGCCTTCTGTGTGATAGCCACCCAAGTAAATCACATCGACCTTGGCTGCTTTCAGCTTGGAAACCAGGGCTGAGTAGTCTTTCTCACCAGCCGTGATGGCTTCGTACATAACTTCCTTCATACCTTTGGCATTCAGGGTTTTCTTAGTTTCGTCAGCCAAGCCTTTGCCGTAAGCGGTTTTATCGTGAATGATGGCGATATTCTTGCCTTTAAATTTTTCAGCAAGAAAGGTGCCCGCCACGGTGCCCTGCTGGTCGTCTCGACCGCAGGTGCGGAAAACATTGTCCATGCCGCGCTCGGTCAGTTTCGGATTGGTCGAAGCCGGAGAAATTTGAAGAATGCCTTCATCTGCATAGACTTCGGAAGCTGGAATGGACGACCCGGAGCAGAAATGGCCCGCCATAAAGGCCACTCCTTTGTTAACCATCTCATTAGCCACGGCGACGGCCTGTCTCGGATCGCATGCATCATCGCCTATTTCGAGTTTGAGCTTCTGACCTAGCACCCCGCCTTTGGCGTTGATATCGGCAACCGCCTGCTCGGCGCCCCGTTTCATCTGCTCACCGAACGCAGCATACTGGCCGGTCATCGGCCCTGCAGTAGCGATGGTAATATCGGCCTGGGCCGCGGTTGCGCCGAAGGCGACCATGGCCGCGGCGGCCATTCCAAGTTTGAAACTGTTCATCTGTGAAACTACTCCCTATACTAGTCGCACCACTTAGTTCACTGAAATAATTAGTTCATTTCTCGCCAGCTAAAGAGACCGCTGCGGCGATAGAGCCACGGGTATTGCAAAACCATCATTCGCGCCCTGGTTAATTTGTAGGATAACCCGGCGATGATCAACATGGTTAGCGCATCGATCACATAGCCCAATGCGGTCAACAAAACGCCGTCAAACAACGCAAAAATCAAAAACCGCACCGCCAGCCCCATCAGTAATGAATACGGAACAACCTGCCACATGGGGCGCCAAGTGGAGGCCAAGGCCTGGCCAGTCATATAAGCACAGCCTCCACCGCAAACAACGGCCATGACGAGATAAACGCCCCCGGAGGTCCCCAGCAAACCTTCCATAATCAATGCCCCCCTTCCAGATAAGCCGCGCGCACCTCGGGATTGGCGAGCAGTTCATCGCCATCGCCGCTCAAGGTGATATTGCCATTGACCATCACATAGCCCCGATGGGCCAGTTTCAGAGCATGGAACGCATTTTGTTCGACCAGAAAAACGGTCATCCCTTCTTTTTCATTGATCGTCTTGATCGCGTTGAAAATCTGGCGCACCACCATGGGAGCCAAGCCAAGCGAGGGCTCGTCGAGTAACAGCAATTTTGGACGGCTCATCAAGGCGCGGCCAATGGCCAGCATTTGCTGCTCGCCCCCCGACAAAGTCCCGGCCCGCTGTTTTTGCCGCTCCTGCAAAATCGGAAACAGCTTAAAGACGTTTTCAAGATCGCCATCGAAATGCTTAGGATCGGCGACAGTAGCTCCCATTTGCAGGTTTTCGAGCACGCTCATTCGGGGGAAGACCCGCCGTCCCTCTGGCGATTGAGCGAGGCCCAAACGAATAATCTCATGAGGAGCGGCGCGGGTAATATCCTGCCCCTCAAATTGAATAGTGCCCCTTGAGGCGTGAGGGGTGCCGCAAACGGTCATCAAAAGGGTTGTTTTCCCAGCCCCATTGGCGCCTATCAGGGTGACGATTTCGCCCTGCGCAATGGTCATGTCCACGCCCTTGAGCGCTTCGATCCGTCCATAGAAGGTATGTACGCCACGAATGTTAAGCATCGCCCGGGCCCTCCCTGCTCAATCCCAGGTCTTGCGCGACTTCTTCGGGGAGGTCTTCATCCTCTTCTTCGCCAAGATAGGCTTTGATCACGCTGGGATCGTTGCGCACCTCTTCAGGCGTTCCGTCGGCGATCTTGCGGCCATAATCGATCACCACCACATGATCGGAAATCTCCATGACCACGCTCATGTCGTGCTCAATCAGCAACAGGCCGATTTTATGACTGTCCCTGATGTATTGCAGCAGTTCGTTTAACTCGAGGGATTCGCGAGGGTTCAGGCCAGCCGCTGGTTCATCAAGACAAAGCAAACAGGGTTCGACACACATGGAGCGTGCAATTTCCAGACGCCGCTGGTCTCCATAGGGAAGATTGCCCGCATCCCAGTCGGCCTTGTCGAGCATACCCACCTTATCGAGCCAGTACTTCGCCAACTCAACGGCTTCCTTTTCAGCCTGGCGATAACGCGAAAGGCCCAATAATCCGGCAAAGCTAAAGCCCGACGCCCGCATCAGCATGTTGTGCTGAGCGACAATCAGGTTTTCCATAACCGTCATCTGCGGAAACAACCGGATATTCTGGAAAGTGCGCGCCACACCCGAGCGGCGGGGAATACGAAACCCTTCCATCTGTTCCAGATAGCGTTTGCCTTCCGGGTGATGGAGGGTCAGACACCCAACCGTCGGCTTATAAAATCCGGTTAAGCAGTTGAAAACCGTGGTTTTTCCAGCTCCATTCGGCCCGATAATGGCGGTAATTTCCCGCTCCCGAGCGACGAAAGAAAGATCGTCAATGGCGACCAGACCGCCGAAATGCATGGAGAGGTGCTCGACCTCCAAAAGAGGGGAATTTGAGGTCATCCCTCCCCTCCCCGTTCTTTGTCGGGATAGAGCTTCATGGTCGGTTCGCGGAACGCCAGAAGGCCGCGTGGTCGCCAAACCATGATCAACACCATCACCCCACCAAACGCCAGCATCCGATATTCCTGCAACTCACGAATCAATTCAGGGATCAAAACCAAGACGATCGCAGCTAGAACAACACCGATCTGACTGCCCATCCCCCCCAGAACGACAATCGCCAAAATGATTGCGGATTCGATGAAGGTAAAACTTTCAGGGCTAATGAAGCCCTGCCTGGTGGCGAAAAACGACCCGGCGAACCCTGCAAACATCGCCCCGATAGCAAAGGCCGAAAGCTTGGTATTGGTTGGATTGATACCCAACGACCGACAAGCGATCTCATCCTCTCGTAACGCCTCCCAGGCCCGTCCAATGGGCAAACGACGTAACCGCATGGCGACCAAATTGGTGAACAGCGCCAAGGCTAAAATCAGGAAATACCAAAAGACGAACCGGTGCTCGGAAGAATAAGGAATATCGAAGTATTGATGGAAGGCGACCTCTCCCTCCTTGGGGCGACGGGTAAATTCCATCATTCCGAAAAGCGACGGCCTTGGAATGCCAGACAAGCCATCAGGGCCCTTGGTGAGATCGTACCAGTTGAGCAGCACCACGCGGATGATTTCGCCAAACCCCAGGGTCACAATGGCTAGGTAGTCCCCCCTCAGGCGGAGGACGGGAAACCCGAGGATGATACCGAAAGTCGCAGCGAACATCCCGGCCAAGGGTAGGCATATCCAGAATGAAAGGCCGAAATGCTCAGCCAGCAGTGCATAGGAATAGGCTCCGACGGCATAGAAAGCCACATACCCGAGATCGAGCAACCCGGCCAAGCCGACCACAATATTAAGCCCCCAGCCCAGCATGATGTAAATCAGCAGCACGATCATCAGGTCGAGCACATAGCGATTGGCGATGGGGCTGAACGGTAAAATCAACGCACCGACGATCAGCACGACGCCAATCCAGAACATATAGCGCTGAAGGGCATGACTGAATTGGCTAGAACCGGCCCGAAAACTGTCCGCATATCTCGGCCATAGGGTCGCCTGAGCCACATTGAGCGTTAAGCGACCGAAGAAAGCGATGGCGGCGGCATACACGACCCAAATCAGCCGCGGTTCGATGCTCAGGCCCGTCGGTGAATCGGCCAGACGAAACCCGGCTAACGGCAAGGCAAGAGCGGCGATCACAAAAGCCGTAAGCCCGGCGTCTTTAAACACATGAACAAAATCGAATCGCTTTTCCCCAGCCATGATCAAACCTTCTCGATTTCCGGTTTACCGAGAATGCCCGTCGGGCGGAAGATAAGCACGATGACCAGGATCGAAAAAGCGGCTACATCTTTGTATTCAATAGTGAAATAGGCTGACCAGAAGGCTTCGATGAGGCCGATCAAAAGCCCACCCAGCATGGCGCCGGGAAGCGAACCGATTCCGCCTAGCACTGCCGCCGTAAAGGCCTTGATGCCAGCCAGAAAGCCGATATAGAAATCGATCACCCCGTAATAGAGCGTCACCATCAAACCGGCGACGGCGGCCAGTGCCGCCCCCATAACGAAGGTTAACGAAATGGTGCGATCCACATTGACGCCGACTAGACCCGCCATTGTCCTGTCTTGCTCACAGGCCCTTTGAGCGCGGCCAAGAGCCGTTCGGGAAATCACCAGAGAGAAGATCACCATCAAAACAACGGTCAACAGGATGATGATGATTTGCAAATAGCTCAGCGTAACGCTGAAGCCATCGCTCTCCATTAAAATAAATCCCCCCTCGATCAGGGGCTGCAAAGGTTTGACCCGAGCACCCTGCAACAGCTGAACGTAGTTTTGCAGGAAGATCGACATACCGATCGCCGAAATCAGCGGCGATAGGCGCGGCGCTCCTCTTAAGGGACGATACGACATTCGCTCGACCGACCAGCCATAGGTTGCGGCAAACACCATGGCCATGGCCAGAGCAATCATCAAAATCATCGCGATGGAGGTAAAGCCCAGTTGCCCCATCAGCAAGATCGTGATCAGGGATATAAACGCACCAATCATATAGATTTCGCCATGGGCGAAGTTGATCATACCAATGATCCCGTAAACCATCGTGTAGCCGATGGCGATAAGACCATAGATGGCCCCGAGTGTGAGGCCGTTGATCAACTGCTGTACGAAATACTCCATACACTCCCTCAAGATCAGATCGTCTTCGAGCGATTAGAGGACAATCCACCCAACAATCCCAAGCAGAAACCGCCGGATTGCATCTACCATGCTCTAGAAACGTCAAATTTTGTAGATTAAGGAGGTACTACAGGCGAAACGCCGATCCAAGTCTAAATGGTCTAAAGGCGTTAATAATTGGGCTTAAAGGCCTTCCCACTGATCTTTTGCTTCTTCTTTGAGCAATTTTGTCATGACGTATTCAAGCTTCCGCTTGGCAACACGCATTAAATATTCCTCTCCCGCCTTCGGATCGCCGACAATAGCTACCTCATGCCCTGTAATAGGATCAACCGCCGATACTTTAACCGAAGATCCTTTGGGGATGAATTCGTAGATGACTTCATCCAACTCTATCTTTTGCGACATGGCTCTAAACCATCAAAAATCGATTCTCTGATAATATAGCCATCTCTTGCCGACAAAAAAAGGAGGCCCGAAGACCTCCTTTTACATTCATTTGTAAAAATACACTTACATATTGCGACGATACTGACCGCCAACCTCAAACAGCGCCTCGGTTATCTGGCCGAGTGAGCAGTGGCGAACCGCATCAACAAGCACGGCAAAAACGTTTTCGTCATTGGTCGCAGCATCTTTTAGGCGTTGAAGCATTTCCGCATTTTTCTTGGAATCCCGGGTCTGGAACTTCTTCAAACGCGAAATCTGGCTTTTCTTTTCCTTTTCAGTGGACCGCGCCAGTTCCGGTGTCGGGATTTCCTCGGGCCCATTGGGGTTGAGGAAGGTGTTTACCCCAACGATCGGATAAGAGCCGTCATGCTTTTTCATTTCGTAGTACATGGATTCGTCTTGAATTTTGCCGCGCTGATAGCCGGTCTCCATGGCTCCCAGCACGCCGCCACGCTCAGAAATCCGTTCAAACTCCTGCAACACGGCTTCTTCGACCAAATCGGTCAGCTCTTCGATGATGAAAGCGCCTTGGTTTGGGTTTTCATTCTTGGCCAGCCCCCATTCCTTATTGATGATCTGCTGGATGGCAAGTGCCCGCCGCACCGACTCCTCGGTCGGCGTGGTGATCGCTTCGTCATAAGCATTGGTATGCAGACTGTTGGTGTTGTCGTACGTCGCAATTAAGGCCTGCAATGTGGTCCGGATATCATTGAAATTCATCTCCTGGGCATGCAACGAACGACCGGACGTTTGAGTGTGATACTTTAGCTTCTGGGAGCGTTCGTTGGCTCCATACTTGAACCGCATCGCCGTCGCCCAAATACGCCGCGCCACGCGCCCCATTACCGAGTATTCCGGGTCCATGCCGTTGGAGAAGAAGAACGACAGGTTGGGTGCGAAATCGTCGATGTGCATGCCCCGCGCCAAATAGGTCTCCACATAGGTGAAACCGTTGGACAGGGTCAGAGCGAGCTGAGAAATCGGGTTCGCCCCGGCTTCGGCGATGTGATAGCCGGAAATCGAGACCGAGTAGAAGTTCCGCACCTGATGTTGGACGAAATACTCCTGAATATCGGCCATCATCTTAAGCGCGAATTCGGTTGAGAAGATGCAGGTGTTCTGCCCCTGATCTTCTTTCAGAATATCGGCCTGTACGGTTCCGCGGACGTTTTGCAGAACCCAAGCCTTGATCTTCTCGATCTCCTCATCGGTCGGTCGTCGCTTGTTTTCATCCTCGAAGGCTTCAAGCTTCTGATCAAAGGCCGTGTTGAGGAACATCGCCAGAATCGACGGTGCGGGGCCGTTGATCGTCATGGAAACTGACGTCGAGGGCGCACAGAGGTCGAACCCACCATAGAGCACCTTCATATCGTCAAGTGTCGCGATGGAAACGCCCGAGTTGCCGATCTTGCCGTAGATGTCTGGGCGTTTATCCGGATCGTAGCCATAAAGCGTCACCGAATCGAAAGCCGTTGAAAGGCGGGTCGCCTCTCCGTCTTTCGACAGCAGCTTAAAGCGCCTATTGGTTCTAAAGGCGTCGCCCTCGCCGGCAAACATCCGGGTTGGATCTTCCCCTTCCCGCTTGAAGGCGAAAACGCCGGCCGTATAGGGGAAGCTGCCCGGCAGGTTTTCGCGCAGCAACCATTTAAGCAGTTCGCCATGGTCTTCATATCTAGGCAGGCAAACCTTTGGAATCTTGGTGCCACACAGGCTTTCATGGGTCAGTTGAGTGCGGATTTCCTTGTCACGGATTTTCACCACGTACTCATCGCCCGAATAGCTTTCTTTGACCGTCGGCCAAATCTCAAGCAGCTTCTTGGCCCGAGGATCGAGCGCTTCTTCACGCTTTTCAATCAGGGCATCGATATCCTTCGAGCTCTTCTTGCCAAGCATCCTCTTGGTTTCGGTAAGCTGCTGGCGTTCACGAGCGATTTGGGATTGCTCTTCAATGGTTTGGTGGTAACCCCGTACCGCATCGGCAATTTCGGCTAGGTAACGCTGGCGCTGAGCCGGGACAATGCCCTGCCCCGGTTCGGAATTCCGAACGGTCACCCGATCTAGCGAGCTCTTCCACTTACCAAAGCCCTTTTCGTTAAACACCTCGATCAATCTTTGATAAAGAGCCGAGACGCCGAGATCGTTAAATCGTGCCGCGATGGTGCCAAACACCGGCATTTCTTCAATTGGCGTGGTGAAGGCTTCCTGGTTGCGCTGCATTTGCTTTGAAACATCGCGCAAGGCGTCCATCGCCCCTTTACGATCGAACTTGTTAATGGCAACCACGTCGGCAAAGTCAAGCATGTCGATTTTTTCAAGCTGACTGGCCGCACCGAACTCAGGTGTCATCACATAGAGAGACACATCGGAAAACGGCACGATCCCGGCATCGCCCTGGCCGATGCCAGGCGTTTCGACAATTACCAAATCCATCCCGGCAGCCTTACAGGCCTTGATCATGTCGGGAATGGCGTCCGGCACTTCGGATTTCGAAGTCCGTGTCGCCACCGAACGCATATAGACATTGGGAGCGTTGTTGGCATTCATCCGAATGCGGTCGCCAAGCAAAGCGCCGCCGGTCTTCCGCTTTGACGGATCAATAGCGATCACCGCAATTTTCGGTTCTTTCGAATAGAGCCGGAAACGACGGATGATTTCATCGGTTAGCGAAGATTTTCCTGCGCCGCCTGTGCCGGTAATGCCAAGAACCGGCACTTCCGTCTTCTTATCACTCTCCGAACGCAATTCTTCGAGCATCTTTTTCGATATTTTGCCGTTCTCAAGGCCGCTCAGAATGCGGGACAAATCGCGGAGGCCGCCCTTCTTCAAACCTTTCAGATTTTTCGGCAACGACTTGGTCGGATCGAAGTCGGCACGGGAGACCATGTCTTCAATCATGCCCTGGAGCCCCATGCGCTGTCCATCAGCTGGAGAATAGATACGCTCGACCCCATAGGCGTGAAGTTCGTCGATTTCCTCTTTGACGATCACACCGCCGCCGCCGCCAAATACCCGAACGTCTTCGCCGCCGCGTTCTTTCAAAAGATCGACCATGTACTTAAAAAACTCGACATGACCGCCTTGATAAGACGTCACCGCGATGCCCTGGGCGTCTTCCTGCAACGCCGCATTGACCACTTCTTCGACCGACCTGTTGTGGCCCATGTGGATGACTTCCGCACCCGAGGCCTGGGTAATCCGTCGCATGATATTGATTGCGGCGTCATGACCGTCGAACAGGCTCGCCGCCGTAATGAAGCGGACGTTATTTTTGAGTTTAAAGGTCTTGTTCGATTTCGCGTTCATAGTTCCATCATCCGGCATGATCATCTCCCTGGCGGCGAATTCACGCTTTTCATGCAATACAATTATCGACAAGCGCGAAAGAGGCGCACAAGCACCTTCCGTTTACGTAAACGTAAAGGATCGTGTGTCTTGCGTAAAGCATCTTTTATTCAGCGACTGCATCGCAGTCTGCATTTCCTGCAACATCCAATTTAGGCATTATTGATCGTTGTTTCCTTCAATTTTACACCTGAACACTCCGGAAGGGACAAATGCTTCGCCAAATACCTTGACCTGAAACGGGTCTCGGTGTTTTCTCCCCTCGCCCGAGATGGGGCTTTTTTTCAATCCCGGGGGGGAAGAATTTTGACCATCGAATCAAAAAATCCTGAGACGCTTGTTTTGCATAGTGGCTATCGCGCCGATGAACGGACCAACTCCGTTGCTGTGCCGATCTATCAAACCACGTCTTACCAGTTCGATCACACGGAACACGCCGAAAACCTCTTCGCTCTCAAAGAGTTGGGTAATATTTATACGCGCATTATGAACCCAACCAACGATTCGTTCGAGCAACGAGTCGTCGCTCTTGAAGGCGGAGCCGCCGCCCTGGCCGTGGCGTCGGGACAAGCAGCGACCACATACGCTATCCTTAATCTTTGCGAAGCCGGGGACAACTTCGTCAGTTCCACGGATCTCTACGGCGGCACCTGGAATCTTTTCGCGAACACCTTCAAGCAAATGGGCATTGAATGCCGGTTCGCCGACCCCTCAGACCCGGAAAGCTTCCGCAAACTGACAGATGAGCGGACTCGCTGTTACTATGCGGAAACTCTGCCCAATCCCAAACTCAATGTTTTTCCGATCAAGGAAGTTGCTGAAATCGGAAACGAAATCGGCGTCCCGTTAATCATCGACAACACGTCGGCCCCAGTTATTTGCCGCCCCCTGGATCAGGGCGCTGCCATCGTAATGTATTCGGCAACCAAATATCTCGGCGGCCACGGTACCTCGGTCGGCGGCATCATCGTCGACGGCGGCACATTCGATTGGGAAAAATGGGGGGATAGATTTCCCACTCTCAACACGCCCGATCCCTCCTATCACGGCGCCGTCTGGACCGAGGCCGTCAAGCCCCTCGGGCCTATCGCCTATATTCTCCGGGCACGGGTGACGCTGTTGCGCGACATGGGCGCGGCCTTAAGCCCATTCAACGCCTTCCAACTAATTCAAGGCATGGAGACCTTGCCGCTACGAATGCGCGCCCATTGCGAAAACGCCGACAAGGTTGCTGCCTGGCTCAGCAAACATGAGAAAGTCGAATCGGTCATTCACCCTAGCCTCCAGACAGGCGAACTGAAACGCCGTGCAGACACCTGTCTGAATGGCGGTTACGGGTCCCTGGTCGGCTTCCATATCAAGGGAGGCAAGGAAGCCGGAGCAAAGTTCATCAATTCGCTGAAAATGCTCTATCACGTCGCCAATATTGGCGATGCGCGCAGCCTTGCGATTCACCCAGCCACGACAACACACTCTCAACTGAGCGAGGAAGAACGTCTTTCCTGCGGTGTGACGGACAGCTATGTAAGATTGTCTATTGGCATTGAGCATATTGACGATATTCTTGCGGACCTTGAACAAGCTCTAGCCTCGGCATAAAGGAAGAGAAGCAGTGGAAAAAAACAACGCCATTGGACTGGGGAGTTTTCCCTCGACCCGGATGCGCCGCAACAGACGGCACGATTGGTCGCGGCGTCTCGTTTCCGAAAACGCGCTCAGCGTCAACGACTTGATATGGCCGCTGTTCGTGTTGGACGGCGATAATAAAACCGAAACGGTCGCCTCCATGCCGGGGGTTAAGCGCCGGTCTATTGATTTGACGCTCGAAGCCGTCGATGAAGCCAAGGCCTTAGGTATTCCCGCCGTGGCGTTGTTTCCCAACACCGACCCGGCCTTAAAAACACCGGACGCTAAAGAAGCCTACAATCCAGAAAATCTAGTTTGTAGAACTGTGCGGGCGCTAAAAGAAGCCCACCCGGAAGTCGGGGTCATTTGCGATGTCGCTCTCGATCCTTACAACAGTGACGGCCACGACGGCCTCGTGGTCAATGACTATGTGGTCAATGACGAAACCGTTGATGCTTTGATCAAACAATCGGTTGTTCAGGCTCAAGCCGGTTGCGACATTATCGCTCCTTCCGACATGATGGACGGCCGTATCGGCGCCATTCGCCAAGGGCTGGACGATGCGGGCTACCAGCATGTGCAGATCATGAGTTATGCGGCTAAGTACGCTTCGGCCTTCTATGGCCCCTTCCGCGACGCCGTCGGCTCGGGCACGGCTCTCAAGGGTGATAAGAAAACCTACCAGATGGACCCGGCCAATACGGATGAGGCTTTGCGCGAAGTGGCCTACGATATCGATGAGGGTGCCGACATGGTGATGGTCAAACCAGGGATGCCATACCTTGATATCGTTGCACGGGTCAAAGAAGCCTTCGGCATTCCTACTTTCGCCTACCAGGTGAGCGGAGAATACGCGATGATCAAAGGAGCCATCGACAATGGCTGGCTAGATAACGACAAAGTGGTCCTTGAAAGCCTAATGGCCTTTAAGCGCGCTGGAGCAAACGGCATTCTCACCTATATGGCGGTTGAGGCGGCTAGGTTGCTTAAATAGTCCGAAGAAAGCTCAAACGACAAAAGGCGAAGCCCCGGCTTCGCCTTTTTTTTCATATACGCTTCTTAGATACGCAGGAGTCTTAAGCGGGAACGTCACCGATTCCCATCCCCTTGAAGGCCAGAAGTTTGTCCACATCCAGAATAACCATCAAACGCCCTTCGAGCCGATAAACGCCATTGGCAAAATCGCGCCAAAGGGGATCGAGCGTATTCGGGTTTTTCTCAAAATCGTCTTCCTGCATGCTGAGCACTTCACCGACCTTATCAACAAGGAAGGTATAAAGATCATTTTTATGCTCGACCGTTACCCCCATGCCCATGTCGCCATCATCCCTCTTTGGCAACCCAAGACGGGTTCTTACGTCGATCACAGTAACGATACGCCCCCGCAGGTTGATCGACCCGGCGACTTCAGGTGGCGCCAACGGGATGGAAGCGATGGAATCAGGGGTCAGAATATCCTGAACCTGAAGAACAGGAATTCCAAACAACTGTTCGTCGATAAAGAAAGTGACAAAGTCTTCGGTTTCGATGCTTTGCGCCACTTCAACCGAACGCGACTCCGCGGCTACGACCTGATTCATTCTCATTCTCCGGTAGCTACGTCTTTATGTTCCCTAAGGTGAAACATAGCGGCCCTTGGAACAAATCTCCATAAAAATCAAAGAGATTGAACGATTTTAGAGATTTTTTCCGGGCTACTTGAGCCAATCGCGAATAAACCCAATTTGTTTTTCATCCATCAGGGCCGGGGCATGGCCGGTATTTTCGATCTCAACCAGTTCAGCCTCAGGCCCATCGGTCAACATTCGCTCGGCCGTTTCTTCAGTCAATAGATCCGATTCTTTCCCCCTGACAATCAGAACGGGACAGCGTACCTGGTTCCAAACCGGCCAGAGATCGACATCATCCAATCCCCCCCCCTTAAAGGCATTGCCGATGGCCGGGTCATAATGAAGAACAAAACCGCCCTTCTCCCCCCGGCGTGCGCTGTGCTTGGCAAGATGTTTCCATTGCGTATCGGTTAGAGGGCCAAAAGGAGCATGAACCTCACGTAAATATTTTTCCACTTCTTCAACATCATCAAAATGCGACCGACCGCCCACATATTCACCGATCCTCTCCAGCGAAGCCTTGGGAATAAAGGGGCCCACGTCGTTAAGAACCAAACGCCGGATGGGTGAATTGGGTTGAGCGGCCAGCATCATACCGATCAATCCCCCCATGGACGTGCCAATCCAATCCGTTTCCGGCACCCCCAAGCGCGCAATCATCGCCGCCATATCGTTGATATAGGTAGGATAAGCGTAGTCCTCCGGGTAGATCAGCCAATCGCTTTGCCCACGCCCCGCCACATCGGGGCAGACGACCCGATAGTCTTCTGCCAGGGCGGCGGCCAAGGTGTCGAAATCCCGTCCGTTCCGGGTCAACCCATGAACACAGACAACCGTCTTTTCATTGTGGGCCCGCCCCCATTGGGTATAGGCAATTTTATGAAACCCGTGCGGTCCCAAGCTCAAAAAGTCTTTTTGCGAAAATGCGTCTTTATTTTCAGTCATTTCGACATACCCCATGGTTAGCGAGCCTTGCGCCCCCTTTACAAAAAGAGATATTGCTTAACACAGGAAATAACAAGTCGAATAGCGCCTCCTTTTGAGGCCCTGGAGGTACCCCATGGTCCTGGACGGCCCCTTGAACGGCATTGTAGTCGTCGACCTCACCCGTGTCCTAGCGGGTCCTTACTGCACCATGCTTCTGGCCGATCTTGGAGCCAGAGTGATCAAGGTCGAACGCCCCGAGACAGGGGACGATTCGCGTAACTTCGGCCCATTCGTTGACGACAAATCGGTCTACTTTGCCTCCCTCAACCGGGAAAAGGAAAGCATCGCCATTGACCTCAAGTCTGAAGCCGGGCGTGCCGAGTTCGAGCAGTTGCTGGAGCAAGCCGACGTGCTTGTGGAGAACTTTCGCGCCGGAACCATGGAAAAGCTGGGCCTCGGCTGGGAAACCCTACACCAACGCTTTCCCAACCTGATCTATGCCGCTGCTTCGGGTTTTGGGCACACAGGCCCCTACTCTCACCGCCCGGCCTACGACATGGTTGTTCAGGCCATGGGTGGCGTCATGAGCCTGACCGGACATCCGGGCAGCCCGCCAACCCGGGTCGGCACCTCTATTGGCGACCTTGCCGCCGGGCTGTTCACAACCATTGGCATCAATTCGGCTCTTTATCACCGCGCCCAAACAGGCGAAGCCATCAAAGTCGACGTCGCTATGCTCGACAGTCAGGTGGCAATTTTGGAAAATTCCATCGCCCGCTATTCCGTCTCAGGACAGATTCCCGGCCCCATCGGTTCACGCCATCCGACGATTACACCCTTTGCCGCTTTTGAGACAAAAAATGGGCATGTGGTCATTGCCGCCGGAACCGACGCCATATTTAAACGCCTCTGCCAAGCCATTGAACGACCGGAACTGATTGAAAATCCGTTTTTCTTAACCAACCCCCTGCGTACCGAACACGAACCGGCGTTGAAAGACGAGTTGGAGGCAACCTTAAAAACCCGTACCACTGAAGACTGGCTAGCTACCCTTGAGAAGGCCGATATTCCCTGTGCCCCTATTAATAATATCGCCCAGGTCCTCGCAGACCCCCAGGTACTGGCCCGCAACATGGTCGTTCAGTCAGAAGACGAAACATTCGGTCAACTCCTGATGCCCGGCAACCCAATCAAGATGTCCGCCTTCTCCGACCCTAAAGAAAGGCGGCCAGCGCCCGATTTGGACGCCGACCGCGAAAGGGTAAAAAAACTTTTCAAAACAACTTGATGAAGCGCTTTTCTAAGGTTTGACGCCAGCTTTGTTGCGCTGATTCACTCTTAACTGCTCAAGCAACTCCAAAACGTCCTTAGAGGCTTCGACACATTTCGTCATGGTCGCCAATGCGGCATCGACATCATGGCCGGATTGCAGATGATTCAAGGCCTCGTGCCCAAGATCGTGCACTTTCTTATGTGGCGCTTCCAAGGCCTTATAAGCCGGATCATCCTTGATGTCGGGATCATTTGCGGCAATATCGTAGTACCACTTTCCGAGACGGCAACTGGTATGAGAGGCGAGTTGGCCCGGCTCGATTACCTTACGGCCGATCATCGCCGCCATCAGGTTGTTCATGAAGCGGATGTGATCCGCCTTGGCGATCTCTACGGTTCCCGCCGTAATTTGAAGCTTGTGCAAGACCTCAAGCCGCTCAACGATCACCGCATCGGCTTTGTCCATGGTGTCGACAACCTTGTTAACGCTATTCACGTTGCGATCGGTCATGTCGGCGATGACAGAAACTCCTTGAGCAACTTCGCCTGAAGCTTCGCTTTGCTGCGAAAGAATTGACGACACATCTTCCATTTTAGCCGTCACACCTTCAACCTGCTCCGAAATATTACGCATTCCTTCACTGGTGCCGTGGATGACTTCTCGTCCCTGATCGACGGCTTTCGCCCCTTCTTCCATGGAAGTGACGATTGTCGTCATATCGTTGCGCAGAGCTTCAATGCGGGTTCGGATATCTTCCGTCGCCTTCGCAGTTTGGTTTGCAAGATTTTTCACCTCGCCAGCGACAACGGCAAATCCCTTACCTGCCTCCCCCGCCCGCGCGGCTTCAATCGTTGCGTTCAGGGCCAGGAGGTTGGTCTGCTTGGCGATGGCTTCAATGGACTGAACAATCTCACCGATTTGTTCTGACGCCTCGGCTAACGATTCTACCCGGCTCGCCGCGCTTTCCACTGCCCGAGTGATGTTTTCCATGGCGCTTTCGGCCTGCTCCGCCGAGCGCATCCCTTCACGAGCCGTATCGCGAACCTGGTTGGCGTCGTTTGAGGCTGCTTCGCTGGTGCTGGCGATCTCCTTGACCGATGCGACCATCTCTTCGGCAGCAGCCGAAATAGCCTGGCTCCGGTTATTGACCTCCCGCACGTCGCGCAACATTTCGGCCAGTTCCATCATGGCCCGGCCAGTTTCCATGGAAACGCTCACCGTACCCTGGAGATTTTCCATGCCCTGCTTTTCCAGCGTTAGGGCCAATTCCCGCAGTTCACCGGAAATAGCCGAAGCGCCGACAACTTCCATATAGCTGCCGGTTTCCAACTTCTTCAAATCACCAGTATCGTCGGTTTTCTGTAAATCCGTATCTTCAAGGGAATCCATGTATTAACTCCGCGCTCCGTCACCCGTAAAACGGGTTTTTTTACTTTTCAACTTTCAAGGTAAAGCTATAACAAATAACACAGTTTTTTGATACTTTTGTTTTGGTTCGGTGCTAACTTTTCAATGAGTTGAGGTTTTTTCTACAAAACAGAGACGGCATGACAATCAATACGACAAAAGCAGTTAACAAATTAACCGGTAGAGTTACGAGAACCCCGACACTTCACTCTCCGATACTCAGTGAAATTACCGATTCGGAGGTTTGGCTGAAACTTGAAAACCTTCAGATTATGGGATCGTTCAAAGTACGGGGAGCTCTATCAAAACTTTCAACCCTGACCGCAAGCCAGAGAAAAACCGGCATCGTCACAGCTTCTGCAGGAAATCATGCCCAAGGGGTCGCCTATCACGCGGAGAAGCTTGGCATCCCCGTAACAATCGTTATGCCCAAGCCCACCCCTTTCACGAAAGTCGCCCGGACCGAAGCCTTAGGGGCCAGGATTATTTTGGAAGGGGAAACTCTGAGCGAGGCCAGTGAGAAAGCTCATGAGTTAGAGCGGGAACATGGCTTGACCTACATTCACCCTTACGACGATCCAGATATCATCGCCGGTCAGGCAACTGTCATGCATGAGTTCATAGAAGACGCCGCCTCTCTGGACAGCGTCATCATCCCCATTGGTGGCGGTGGACTGATATCCGGCTGCGCCCTTGCCGTTGAACAAACCTCTTCACCGGCCAAACTCTATGGCGTCCAATCGGCGCTCTTTCCGTCGATGATTTCAGCATTGAAAGGAATTTCGGCGACTATTGGAGGCAGGACCATTGCCGAAGGAATTGCCGTTAAGCAGCCCGGCGAACTGACACAGTCAATCATCGAAAAATATGTTCAGCAGATTTTCGAAGTAGATGAAACAGTTCTCGAAAGAGCCGTTCATCTCCTGCTTACCGAACAGAAAATCGTCGCTGAAGGAGCAGGCGCGGCTCCACTAGCGGCCCTCCTCAAGCACCGAGATCTATTCAAAGGCCAAAAAGTGGGACTTGTCATTTCTGGAGGCAATATCGACGCCCGGATATTAAGCGCCGTTCTTATGCGGGGGCTTGCCCGTGAGGGACGCCTTGCCCGTCTCCGCATGGAAGTGCCCGACACTCCCGGCAGCCTCGCCCGGGCCACCGAGATTATTGGAAAATGCAACGGCAATATTATTGAAATTCACCATCGACGACTGTTCTACGACATCCCGGTAAAAATGACCGAGGTCGATGTCATCGTCGAAACCATCGATGGCGGTCAATTAGGTAAAATCATAACAGCGCTCGTTGAGGCGGGTTTTCCCACCATGACGCTTCAAAGCACCTCAAACACCGATCCTGGCTAGGAATCTCCCAGCGCGCCGTATCCACCTTGATAATAAAGCAGAGGTTTTCCGGTATCCTCGGCTTTGATTGAGACGACGCGACCGATATAGATAAAATGATCACCGGCATCATGCGTCGCTTCCTTGCGACACTCGATATTGGCCAAGCAGCCTTTCAGTAACGGCACTCCGGTTTCTCCCGTTTCAGTTTCCTGATTACCGAATTTCTCCGTATCGCGTGATGCAAAAAGATTGGAAAGATTTTGCTGGTCTTCCGCAAGAATATTGACGGCAAAGGCCTCACCCTTATCAAACGCATCCAAACACCCGGTCTGTTTGCCGATACAGACCATCACTAGGGGGGGCTCAAGCGAAACGGACGAAAACGCCGTTACCGTCAAACCGGCTGGGGCACCATCCGGCAACCGGCCCGTCACCACGGTTACACCTGCGGCAAAATTGCCAAGTGCTTTTTTAAAATCGTTCGCATCGATAGCCATTATTCTTTTCCCAAAACGACGGTTTACCTGAATCGAAGAGTTCTAAATAAGCGGGATAACGCAACAACTCAAGGAACGTTTACCAAAAATAAAAAATAGTTCGAGTAGAGATAGAATCGATGATACTTTTCTGTAATTACACGGAAAAGTGTCGATGGAATGCAGAAGAAAGACGCGCCACGGCGACGCGCCAGGCGGACGAAAACAAGTTACTTCGATCCTGCTCCGTGGACGGGCGATTCGAAGAGTTGGGTAACGGGATAATAATAACTAGGGCTGCTGGATGTTCTTCATAATCGGCTTTGTCATCGTTATCGCCAGTGTTATCGGCGGGTATCTGGGTGTGGGGGGGCACCTGGAAGTTTTATGGCAACCTTTCGAATACGTCATTATTTTCGGCGCGGCCATTGGCGCAACGGTAATTGGCAACCCCAAACCGGTCATCACCGGCCTAGCCAAGAGTTTTGGCAAACTCTTAAGCGGCTCAAAATATAAAAAAGAGCATTACGAAGAATTGCTTGGGGTTCTTTTTTCAGTCTTCAAACTGGCCAAGGTAAAAGGTGATTTGGCCCTTGAAAGTCATGTTGAAAAGCCTGATGAAAGTGCCCTCTTTCAGAAATTTCCCGGTTTTGCCGACGACCATCATGCTCTAGAGTTTTTCTGCGACTACCTACGCCTTTTAACGCTTGGCGTCAGTGTCTCTCATGAGGTGGAGGCGGTGATGGACGCAGAGTTGGAAAACCACCACCACGAAAACGCCTCAATTTCCGGCGCCTTAAGCACAATGGGCGACGCCATGCCCGCTCTCGGGATTGTCGCCGCCGTGCTCGGCGTGATCCACACCATGGGATCGATTACCGAACCGCCCGAGGTATTGGGGCATTTGATTGGGGGGGCGCTGGTCGGCACCTTCTCGGGTGTTTTGATGTCTTATGGTTTCGTTAGCCCGATGGGTGCTTTTCTGGGCAAAGTCTTCGATACGGAACACCAATATATGCTCTGCATAAAGATTGGTTTGATCGCCCATATGCAAGGGTATGCACCGCAGGTTTCGACCGAGTTCGCTCGCAAGGCCATTCCTTCTGATGTGCGCCCAACCTTCGCTGAAACTGAAGAGATGCTTCAGAATATTCCAGACTAATCCAAGGAATGGTCCGAGCTGATGGCCGAACAAGGCAACGTCACAATCATCAAAAAAATCAAGAAGGGCGGCCATGCTCACCATGGTGGCGCCTGGAAGGTTGCCTACGCCGACTTCGTCACCGCCATGATGGCTTTTTTCCTGTTGTTGTGGCTGCTGAATTCCGTCACCCAGGAACAGCTTGAAGGCATTTCCAATTATTTTGCCCCGGCCAGCATTTCCGCAACGACCAGTGGCGCGGGCGGTATTCTTGGCGGCCAAACCATGGATGCGGAAGGAGCCATGGTCTCTGATCGCAGTCGCCCGACCGTCAGCCTCGAACTACCGCCCCCCAAACTCGGCACCGGCGGTGAGGCCGCCGCCGAAAGCGCCGAACAAGCGGAAGACGTAACCGAAGAGCAGGCTCAAAAAGTCTTGGAAGAGAAGGAGGCCGAGCAGTTCGAGGATGCGGCCGATCAAATCAAGCAAGCGATCGAGAGCGTTCCTTCTTTAAAGGAAGTCGCCCGCAGTCTGATCCTCGACGATACGGCCGAGGGCTTACGCATCCAGATCGTCGATCAGGACGGACTCGCCATGTTCCCCAGCGGTTCGGCGGACATGTACGAACATACCTATCGTGTCCTGGGACTGGTCGCCAAGGTGGTGACCGATATGCCGCAAAAAATCGCCATTAGCGGCCATACCGACGCCTCGGCGTTCGTCACGGCTTCTGGCTATAGCAACTGGGAACTCTCCGCCGACCGAGCCAACGCCAGTCGGCGAGCGCTTATTCATCTGGGCGTTCCCAAAGACCGGGTCGCTCGCGTCGTTGGAAAGGCGGCGACGGACCCCCTTTTGGATGATGATCCGAAGAATGCAAAGAACCGCCGCATATCTATCGTCCTTTTGCGTGACTCCCGCAAAAAAGCGGAAAAAAGTAAACCGATCTCATTGATCGACGACCCAACCCAGCCCCAAGACGAGCAAAGCCCTGCCGACGAAGTAGCTCCCACAGAAACAGGCGGTGGGCAGTCCCAATCTTCTTCAGAAGAACCGCAGAGCAACCAACCGGAGCCCCTCTCTCCAATACCGGGAAACACATCGTCACCATCCGGGTTCGTTCCAGAATCGCTACACATGAACCTGCTTCCTGCCCCAACAATTGACGATGAGGGGCAAACAACCATTGAACTGACGCCCGGCGATGCCCAAAATTAGAAAACGAGGGCATAAAAGGACTTAAAAGCTAAAAATGAAGTTCGATCCGTTCCGAGTTCCCGCGCATTTCTATACCAGCACCCTACGCCCCTGCCCCTATTTGCCGGGCCAAGTTGAACGCAAGCTTTTTACCGAACTGATGGGACCGGAATGCGACCATCTCTATTCCGGTTTAAGCCGCGCCGGTTTTCGCCGTAGTCATGGCATCGCTTATCTACCAGCCTGCCCCGAATGCGAAGCTTGTAAAGCCGCAAGAATCGACGTTGCTGGCTTCAAACCAAGCAAATCGCAAAGACGCATTCTCAATGCCAACAAACACATAGCTTTGAACGAGGCCCATGCGGTCGCCACGCCGGAACAATTCGGCCTTTTTTCCGTCTATGTGCGCTCCCGTCACGGTGATGGCGACATGGCGACCATGGGAACCCAGGATTTCAAACATTTAGTTGAAGAAACCAATGTGGACACCCGGGTATTCGAATACCGGGAATCCGACGGTCGCCTCGTTGCAGCTTGTCTTGTCGACGTACTCATCGATGGACTATCGGCGGTTTACAGCTTTTTCGATCCGGAGCTTGCAAAACAAAGCCTTGGCAGCTTTATGATTCTCTCCCTCGTTTCAACGGCAACGGAAATGGGGTTGCCCTATGTTTATTTGGGGTTCTGGATCGCTGACTGTCAAAAGATGTCATACAAGGAGCGGTTCCGCCCCCTTCAGGTTTACGAAAACGGCGACTGGATTACCTATACAACAAGCTGAAAAGACGGAATCTTTCTAAAGTAGCTCATAAAAGTTAGATTATTGCGTAACAGACGCAAATGACTCGCAATTGTTGAAACGACGAAACAAGCACCTATAATCTACTTCAATGATAGGGGATTGACTTCAAAAGTACGGCGAATTGGTTCCATATATCATTTTAATTCTACGTGAAATCCGTGACGGCGGGATCAAAAGACCCCCCCGCCAATCATCTCTCAGGGAGGCTAACAAGCATGGAAAGACGTACATTCCTTAAAGGCGCCGCCACCGCTGGCGTTGCAACCGCCGCATCCACTCTGGCTGCACCAGCAATCGCAAAAAGCCGCATCGAAATGGTCATGGTTTCGACCTGGCCCCGGGACTTCCCCGGCCTCGGCACAGGTGCTCAACGTTTGGCCAAACGGATCAACGACATGTCGGATGGTCGCATTAAGGTCGAATATTTTGCGGCGAAAGAGCGCGTTGGCGCATTCGATTCCTTTGACGAAGTCGCCTCCGGCAACGCACAGGCCTATCATGGCGCAGACTACTACTGGAAAGGCAAACATCCGGCCTGGGCCTATTTCACTGCTGTTCCCTTTGGATTGACAGCCAACGAAATGGACGCCTGGATTAACTTCGGCGGTGGACAGGAACTTTGGGACGAAGTGGCCGGCGGTTTTGGGCTGAAATGTCTCCCAGGTGGCAACACAGGCGTACAAATGGGCGGTTGGTTCAACAAGGAAATCAATTCTCCTGAAGACCTCAAAGGCCTGAAAATGCGTATTCCGGGCCTCGGCGGTGACGTCATGGCCAAGCTGGGCGCTTCCCCAGTTTCCCTTCCGGGCGGTCAGATTTACGAAAACCTGGTTTCCGGCGCTATTGAAGCTACCGAATGGGTTGGCCCCTGGAACGACCGTTTCATGAAGTTCTATGAAGCCGCAAAATACTACTACTATCCGGGCATGCATGAGCCGGGCTCGACCCTTTCTTTCGGCATGAATGCCAAATGGTGGTCCGACCTGTCTAATTCGGATAAAGAAATTCTCAAAGCGGCGGCAGCAGCGGAAAACAACATTATGTATTCCGAATACAACGCCAACAACGGTGAGGCCTTGGACGATCTGGTTAAAAACCAGGGCGTTAAGCTCCGCCAGTTCAACGATGATGTCTACGACGCCTTCGGTGAAGCCGCTGAAGAAGTGTTCGCTGGCGTTCAGGAGCACAGTGCTCTGGCGAAAAAAGTCCATACCAGCTTTGCCAAGGCCCGAACCTACCTTGGCGCATGGTCGAAGATTTCCGACCAAGCCTACATCCAGCAACGCAACCGCGTGCTCGGCGTCTAATCGACGACGACAACAGATGTATTTTGAAGGAAACGGGGCTCAGGCTCCGTTTCCCTCGTCGTTTCACTGTAAGAGAAAAAGCAAAAATACGACCGTCAACTCTGTTCCCGGGCACATATGACAGCTAACCTCAGTCACTCGACCGCCGAAACGCAAGCTGCCACAGGAAGCACACTTCCCATTGTGTTGCGAAGTGCGGCTTATATTGCCGCAGCTGCTGCTATTTTCTTTGTTATCAATAACATACTGATTTTCTGGGCCGGGTGGCCCGGGGTTTACAACCTTTTTGCCCATCTTGGCTTTTGGGGGCTGGAGCCGGTCGGGGTTCCGATCGATGAAGCCACACTTCCCTTTGCTTGGGGCCAAACAATAGCCCTCTTCGGCATTATCTTCTTCATTATCCTTTACGCCCTGAAGACCAAGGATCGGTTGCTTCAGGAAGATTCCGACACCCTTTCAAATCTCGCAGCTTTCATCGTCCGAGGAGCTTTTTGGGCGGTTCTTCTTGTCGGCATCACCGATGCCTTTATTTCGTTCCTCCGTGTCGAAGAATTTCTTGAGATGTTTGTTGGGGTCGAGATGACCAAAGAGTTGGGGCGTTCGATTTATCGGGGGGCTCATGTCCACTACCCGCTGATTGCCTTGGGCTTTTTCATTGCCGCCTTTACCCGGTCTCTCGGATTTACTTGGTTGGCCCTGCTGATCGTTCTGGCTGAACTGCTGATCGTTATCACCCGTTTCATTTTTTCATACGAACAAGCCTACATGGGCGATCTTGTCCGTTTTTGGTATGCTGCCCTCTTCCTATTCGCCAGCGCCTATACACTAGTCGAAGAAGGTCACGTCAGGGTCGATATCCTGTATTCGGGGTTCACCGAACGCGGAAAAGCCTGGGCGAATGTCTGCGGAACCGTCGCCTTGGGTATCCCCATCTGCTGGGTCATTCTGGTCATGGGGCTTTGGGATAAGACCAACCTGATCAACTCGCCGCTTCTGACCTACGAAGTGTCACAAAGCGGTTATGGTATGTATGTGAAATACCTGATGGCTGGCTTTTTGATGATCTACGCGCTCAGTATGCTGGTTCAATTCTCGAGCTTCTTTTTGAGCAATGCCGCCATTTTGTTGAGAGAAAAAGGCGCTCATACCTACGAGTATGATCCCCATTAACCAATTTAGTCGAGTGTAACCGCCTCCATGGAACTTTTCTTTCTCGCCCTACTGGTTGTTCTTCTGATCGGCGCTCTCGGCTCTGGGTATCCGGTAGCCTTCGCCCTGCCCGGCTCTGCGGTTATCACCATCGGGCTGGCCGCCTTTTTCGGCCTCGTAATTGCTGGCGATTCAGGGGCTTACTTCTCTCACGGCGACCCGGCTCAATGGCTCAACGCCGCCATCACCAATTTCCGGGGTATATATTTCGAGGTCGAACGCGATACGCTCATTGCCATTCCCCTGTTCGTTTTCATGGGGATCATGCTGCAACGCTCCAAGATTGCCGAAGACCTCCTCGTCGCCATGGCGCAACTGTTCGGCCCGATCCCCGGCGGTCTCGGCATTTCAGTTGTTTTCGTCGGCGCACTGCTTGCCGCCACCACAGGGATTGTCGGTGCGACGGTCATCGCAATGGGTTTGATTTCATTGCCGGTGATGCTGCGCCACAAATACAACATCCCGCTGGCTACCGGCACCATTAGCGCCTCAGGTACGCTGGGCCAGATTATTCCGCCATCCATCGTTCTTATTATTCTCGCCGACCAGCTTTCAAGCGCCACCGACCAGGGCGGCACCTTGAGAAAGGCTGAATTCAAGGAAGCCACCGGCTCTTTCATGATGCCTAGCGAATTCGGGCTATCCTCGACGAGCGCCGGCGAAATGTTCTTGGGCGCCATGCTGCCGGGCTTGGTTCTTGTCGGGCTTTATATGGCCTATATCCTGATCGTCGCCCTGATTAGTCCAAAATCAGCGCCGCCGGTTCCGTTTGAAGGCAAATACGACCGGGCCTTTTATCGCCGCGTATTATTAGCGCTGGTTCCGCCCCTGGCGCTGATTTTCGCCGTTCTCGGCTCCATTGTACTGGGCATTGCGACCGTCAACCAAGCAGGCGCTGTCGGTGCTATCGGCGCAATGATCATGGCGGGATATCGTCTGATGGACCGCAAGAAGGGATCCTTTTATCCGGCTATCATGGCCATTGTCTCCATGGTCGCTATCGGCGTGCTGCTTAGTATCTACTCGATCAACATCAAATCGATCGACAAGACCGATGAAGACATCATGGTCATCACCCTCGCCCTCATCGCGGTGATGTTTTTATTGATCGCCGTCGCCTGGAGCGGCTGGCGCGTTTATAAAATCGACAACACCCTGACCGGCGTGATGATCGAAACGGCTAAAACCACATCGCTGGTGTTCATCATCCTACTGGGCGCGGCCATGCTGACGGCGGCTTTTCGAGCCTTTGGCGGCGAAGAACTGGTTAAGGAATTTTTGACCGGCCTTCCCGGCGGCTTTATCGGCAAGTTCGTCGTCGTCATGGGCGTGATCTTTGTTCTCGGCTTTTTCCTCGACTTCATTGAAATCGCTGTAGTCGTCGTGCCGATTATTGCACCAATCCTACTGGCCGATACCTCAGCCAACGTCACCGGCGTTTGGCTTGGCGTCATGGTCGGCCTGAATATGCAGACCTCGTTCCTCACCCCGCCCTTTGGCTTTGCTTTGTTCTATCTGCGTGGTGTCGCACCGCCTGTGGTGAAAACCCTCCAGATGTATAAAGGGGTGATCCCCTTCATCGTTTTACAATTGGTCGGCTTAGCGATTGTCGGCTTCTTCCCGAGTCTGGTGAACTACCTTCCCAATGTGGTGAACTTGACCTCTGAAACAGCCCCACCACCACGTAATCCGCGCCTTCAAGCCTGTGTGGAAGAGTATATTTTCCCTGTCTACGATCAAAACAAGGACGTCATCAAGGCGAGCATTTCGAAAGCTAAGACCCTGGATATTAGCTATCTCCCTTCGAGGTATCGGAACAACATGACCGAAGGTTTTGCGTCGGCAGAGAAAACATTTGACCTGATCGAACAGGTTAGGACGAAGACCAAAGCGCTTGACGCCTACGTTCCAGAATATCGCCCGCTTCACGTTGAAGTGCGCGCGCTTCAAAGGGATGCCCGGAGAATTGATCAAGACATTAAAGAGCTTGAGGTAAAAATTCGTGATCGCAAGAGAGTAAATCCGGATGCAACCTCCATTGCTTCTCTCGAAAAAGAAATCGATGAACTGACGATGGAGAAGCAGGAAATTCTGGCAAGAATTCCCGCTAATTGGGAAGATGCTCGTAAGCGTTACACCGACCTCGCAAAGGCCGAAAAAAAGGCCCGTATGACTTACCGTCGCAACGTAGACGATGCCTACGCACCGATTCCTACACTACGGAAGATCATCGACGATACGGACGAATTGGCGGCATTGGAAGATGAGCTTAAATCCGTTGAACAGCTAATATCTCTGCCACAAGAAGAAGCCATCGAAGCCATTAAAGCTGTCGAAAGCCAGTTCAGCGGAATCGCTGGAGTCAGCCCGGTGAAATCTAAAATTTCAAAAGCCCGCCGGGCTCTCAAAGGCAAGAGATACGACCCCGAGAAGGCCCACAAGGAGTTTGGCAAAGCAGTGGATGTTTTCGCCAAGGAAATAGCTTGGCGCACCAAGGCCCGCGACCTGCTCTCGACAGGCCTGAAGGAATATGACGAGGCCATCAAACAAACCATTGGGCTACGCTCCCAGGAACGCCTGACCGACGATCAGGCCGGGGAAATTGCAAGCTGTCTCTCGATTCCAAGAGATATCTCCCTGAACTTCTAAAGAGATGATCATCAACAAACAAAGGGGACCGTTTCGGGTCCCCTTTTTTGTCGGAAAATTGAGCCACACTTACCCTGTTTCGGCAAGATCCTCGGCAGGTTGGACTTTTCCCTCGAAATGCTGTTCGGGTTCTAGCCCTAATTTTTCGAACAAGGTCTGATCGGCATCCGTCGCCGCATTGCCCGTCGTCAAAAGCCGGTCGCCACAGAAAATAGAATTGGCGCCTGCCAGGAAACAAAGGCTCTGGGCGTGATCGTTCAACTCCTGACGGCCCGCCGAGAGACGGACATACGATTCCGGCATCATGATCCGGGCCACAGCGATGGTACGGATCAACTCGAAACTATCGAGCTTATCCAGGTCGCCAAATGGCGTTCCTTCAATGGCGACCAACATATTGATCGGCACGCTTTCAGGATGTTTGGGCAAGGTCGCCAAAGCGCGAAGCATATTGGCCCGGTCCTCCCTGGATTCGCCCATGCCAACAATACCGCCGGTGCATAGCTTAATCGAAGAATCACGCAGTAAGGAAAGCGTATCCATGCGGTCTTTAAACGTATGAGTGCTGACCACGTTGGCGTAGTGTTCTTCGGAGGTGTCGATATTGTGATTGTAGTAATCGAGCCCCGCTTCTTTCAGCTCTTTCGCCTGTTCGGGCGAAACGAACCCGAGGGTGACGCAGGTTTCAAGCTCCAACTCCTTAACCGCCTTGACCATCTCAATGATCTTCGGCATGTCGCGTTCTTTCGGATTGCGCCAGGCAGCGCCCATGCAAAACCGCGTCGCCCCTGCCTTTTTGGCATCTTTAGCGGCTGAAACCACCTCTTCCAGAGGTACAATCTTTGAAGCTTTTAGCTCGGTTTCGTGGGAAGCGCTTTGGGAGCAGTAGTTGCAGTCTTCCTCGCAGCCACCGGTTTTGACGCTCAACAGTGAACTCATCTGAATCCGGTTCGGGTCAAAATTGGTGCGATGGATGCTCTGGGCCTGAAATAAAAGATCGTTGAACGGCAGGTCGAAAAGCTTAAGGGCTTCTTCGGTCGTCCAGTCGTGGCGCGGAGTCGCGTCCTTCATAAGACACCTTTCCATAGATCAGCAAAACGTAGAACCGCCTCTTAAAGAGCGGTCCGCCAGCATATAGGGGATGCTGAGCCAAATAGCCAGTTTAAAGAAGTAAAGACCTTGGCAATCTCAGCCTATCCTGTGAAACGATTGGACCGCGGGAAACCTCTCGGGGGCAAGCGTCCGGCCGAAGCCCGTTTGCCACGCCATGGGGTAAGATCGGTTTCGGTCCTCACCCGCTCTCCCGATGGCCAACTGAGACCATCCTCCAACTTAAAGCAGGTAATATCCGCCAAACCACCATCCTTGAAACGTTGTAGGATAACACCCTGCCCCCGTGTCATCTCAGGCATCTCATCAAGCCCAAAGACCAGAAGCTTGCGGTTTTCACCAATTACCGCAACTGCATCCTGATCAGGCTTGATCAACAGGCAGCGCGACGCCTCGGCTCCTTCTTTAACGTTCATCACCTGCTTGCCGTTTCGGGTTTGGGCAATTACTGAGTTTTCATCAACAACGAAACCCCGCCCCTGATCAGAAGCAATTAGCATTTTTCGCCCAGGCTGATAAACAAACATTTCAACAGGTTCGTGCTCATTGCTCAAGTCAATCATCAAGCGCAAAGGCTCTCCATGACCGCGCCCTCCCGGCAGCTTGTCGCATCCAAGGGTATAAAAACGGCCATTGGTCGCAAAGATGATCAGCTTGTCGGTGGTCTGAGCCGGGATAACGAAACGCCCTCGATCCCCTTCTTTGTATTTCAAGGAAAGAGTATCGATATTGTGGCCCTTAACCGCTCTTATCCACCCTTTCTGGGAACAAACGATGGTGACGGGCTCCCGCTCCACCAATGCCTCCATGGGCACATCAATCTCAACCGGCGCATCACCGATTTCAGTCCGCCGCTTGCCGATTTCAGTTTTTTTACCGAAGGCCTTCTTGATTTCGGAAATTTCCGAAGAGATAGCCTTCCAGCGGCGCTCTTCGTTACCGAGAAGATCGATTAAATCATCCCGCGCACCGCTCAAGGCATCGTTCTCTTTGCGGATTTCCATTTCCTCAAGTTTTCTCAAAGACCTTAAGCGCATATTGAGGATAGCTTCAGCCTGATTTTCCGTCAGTTCGAAGGATTTGATCAGTTGTTTCTTCGGCTCGTCTTCTTCCCGAATAATACGGATAACCTCATCAAGATTGAGGTAGGCAATCAGGTAGCCGCCCAAAACCTCCAACCGTTTCTCAATCTTATTGAGACGGAACTGACTGCGCCGGACCAACACCTCGTGGCGATGATCGAGAAAGGCTTGCAGGACTTCGCGTAGGTTCATCACCTTCGGCGTTTGGGAGGCGTCGAGGACGTTCATATTCAGGCCGAACTTCGTTTCCAAATCAGTCAGCTTGAACAGTTGCTCCATGACAACCTCAGGTTCGACCGTGCGGTTCTTAGGCTCGATGACCAAACGGATCACATCGGTGGATTCGTCGCGAATATCGGCAACCAAAGGCAATTTCTTGGCAATTAGCAGTTCCGCAACCCGTTCAATCAGCTTAGCTTTTTGAACCTGATAGGGAATTTCCGTGACAATGATCTGATAGAGACCGCGGGACATCTTTTCGATTTCCCATCTGGCGCGAACCCGGAAACTCCCCCGCCCAGTCTCATAAGCGTGAATAACCGTTTCACGGCTTTCCATCATCACGCCGCCTGTCGGAAAATCCGGTCCAGGGATGTACTCAGCCAGCGTTTCAAATCGAACGTTGGGCGTTTTGATCAAATGAAGAAGCGCCGAACAAAGCTCATCAACGTTATGTGGAGGGATATTGGTCGCCATACCGACTGCAATACCCGAGGAACCGTTGGCCAGAAGATTGGGGAACGCTGCTGGCAATACGCAGGGTTCGCTTTCTTCGCCATCGTAGGTTTCACGAAAATCGACGGCATTTTCCTCGATCCCCTGCAACAAGGCTTCGGCAACTTCGGTCAGACGGGATTCCGTGTACCGCATGGCCGCCGCATTATCGCCATCCACATTGCCGAAGTTGCCCTGCCCATCAATCAGCGGATAACGAACCGAAAAATCCTGAGCCAAACGCACCAAAGCCTCATAGACGGCAGCATCGCCATGGGGGTGGTATTTACCGATGACGTCGCCAACCACACGGGCGCATTTCTTAAAGCCCCCCTTAGGGTCCAGTTTTAACTGCCGCATGGCGAACAGGAGTCGCCGATGAACGGGCTTCAAGCCATCCCTAACATCGGGCAAGGAACGCGACATAATGGTGGAAAGCGCATAAGCCAGATAACGCTCACTCAGCGCATCAGCCAGCCTAGTATCAAGGATATCTCCGGACGGAGAGATTTCGGTCATTTCGGTACCGTGAAGTTAGAGAACAAATTATGTACCAGATATAGTATCCATCCGTTTCACACGGTCAACAAATCGTGTGCGCGAAGCCGGGATTTCTTTAGATTGTGGCCGAAAAACCGATTCTTCAAGAAAATAGGCCGTTAAGGCCAAGCCATTGAGAACATGCGTTCTGTCAGGCGTTTCATTGCTTCGACCAAGAAGAAAGGGGGGCAGTGGCAGCAAACGGTTTTTATAAGCTTCTCCCGCGACGGCGGAAACGGCGCGTCCCGATTTGGGCGATACATAGATGAGCTTTTCCGTTGCCCCGGTGGCGGCACAGGCCGATAGGTCGAGGCCGAACCCCAGTTCGGACAGAAGCCCTAACTCCCAGCGAACGTAGAGGCTCGGCCATGCCGGTTCCCCCAACATATCCAGCAACGTCAACAACCCATCATAGACCGGGCCATGAGGTTCTCTTTCTGGCAATAGACATTCAACCATGGCGCAGGCCGCACTCAACCCCGCCAGCGCCATGGGGTCACCCAAGGCATTGGCCGAATAGGCCTTCTTTAACTCTCCCTTGATTGACCCCAAATGTTCGGGAAGCCGGGCCCGCCACTCAATAGAGAGCAGATTGCCCGGCTCATAGAGGCCGCTGTTACGACGCGAGCCGCCCCCTTTGATCAATCCGGCATGGCGTCCATGCCTTTTCGTCAAAAGGGATACGATAAGCGATGATTCGCCATGCTTGCGCGCCGAAACGACGATGCCCTGATCGACCCACTCCATGGCCTACCGTATACCGTCTTAAAACTCCTGCCAATCTTCATCAGCCGCATCGAACCCCTCATCTGATGGAACCGGTTCGGCTGCTGCTGGAGCGGTCACCGAAGGGGCGTTCCTGCTGGGCTGGGCAGCCATTATCGGCTTTGGTGCGGCTGTCGCTTGCAGTTGCGGTTTGTGCTTAGGCTTTTTAGTGGCGACGAACTCTTTGCCCGTATCGAAGAACTGAACGAGATCAACAAGATCGCTGGCCTGCCCGGTCATCGAGGTTGCTGCGGCCGTCGTTTCTTCGACTAATGCCGCGTTTTGCTGGGTCATTTCATCCATATTGCTGACCGCCGTATTGACCTCATCGAGGCCGTTGGCCTGTTCTTCACTTGCCGCAGCAATCTCAGCAACAATATCGGCAACCTTTTTGATCGACCCCACCAGTTCACTCAAGGTTTCGCCAGTCTGATTAACCAGCCCAACACCCTGATCAACTTCTTTGGAACTGTTGGAGATCAAGTTGCTAATTTCCTTCGAGGCTTCCGCCGAGCGTTGGGCCAAAGAGCGAACCTCCTGCGCGACAACGGCAAACCCCTTACCGGCCTCTCCGGCGCGCGCCGCTTCGACCGCCGCATTCAGCGCCAACAAATTAGTTTGGAAAGCGATCTCGTCAATCATATTGACGATCTCGGTAATCTTCGAGGAAGAGCCTTCAATGGCGCCCATAGCGGTGACGGCGGAAGACACAACCTGCCCCCCTTTGTCGGCCATGTCCCTTGCAGCACTGGCCAGTTGGTTTGCCTGCTGCGCATTGTCGGCATTTTGGCGAACCGTTGCGGTCAACTCTTCCATAGCCGCCGCCGTCTGCTCAAGGCTAGAGGCTTGCTGCTCAGTACGCCCGGCCAGATCGCTGGACCCCTCCGAAATTTCAGCCGCCCCTCCTTGAACGTTGCTGGCGGTTTCAAGAATATCCCCAACGATCGACCCCAATTTTTCAGCTGTCGCATTGGAATCCTGTTTCACCCGATCAAAGGCGCCCTGGTAGTTGTTAACCATCCGTTGGGTAAGATCACCTTGTGCCAGTGCCGATTGAACCTTGACCACCTCGTCGAGACCGGTTTGTACCGTTGAGACCAGTTCATTGACACCTTCGCTCAAGGTCAGCATGAAGCCTTCTTTGCCCATGATTTCCAGTCGTTGAGTGAAATCACCGGCAACGGCGGCCTTAACCAATCCGGCCACTTCGTTCTCAATCGCCAACTGGGATGTCTGGTCGACGGCTTCGATCACGGTGCCCAAACGGTCGCCACTAGCGTTGACCACCGGATTGGCGGTTAAGTCGATGGTCCGACCTCCGGCCTCCATGGTCGCCTCACACTGACCGGAAAGGGCCTGTAAGGGCCCGCTTCGCAACTTGTCTTGATTATGCAGACTGTCAAAGTTAAGACCAACAAGATCACCGGACGGATATCCTGGAATGTCATTTGCCAATTGCCCGGACAGCGGCTCAAAATGGCGGCACCACGCCTGGTTGGCATAAAGAACCTGATGGTCGTTATCGACCAAAATGACCGGCGAGGAAACATTATCGAGCGCCGCCTGAATGCGGGCGGCCCGCGTTCCTGTTTCATGAATTTCAACGAGCGAACGCGCGATATCGCCAATTTCATCCTGAGCGTTCAATGCGGGGATTTCCACGTCCTGACGACCAGCCGCTAGGCCGCCAATAGCCTCCGTCATCGCCTTAATCGGGCGGACGATGGCGCGAGCGAACAGCGTGCCGACGCCGGCCATAACAATCAGGATAATTACGCCGCCGAGCAGCATGAATTGTCCCATGTCCGAAACGGGTGCAAAAATTTCATCGACTTCGGCTTCGGCAATAACCGCCCAAGTCGTCCCCATGAAACTCAATGGCGCATAAGCGGAGACGACCATTTTTCCGGTATAGCTGGCGGTTTCCATCACGCCATCTTCACCTTTAAGGGCTTTCGAGACGGCCTCCGTCGTAACTTTGGTTTTGAGGGTCGTCGGCTCGGAAGAGAAACGCGAATTGCTCCGCATCAGCGTATCACTGCCGACAGCGTAAGTTTCACCCGTATCGCCTTGCCCCCGAAGGTCGCCCATGATTTCGTTGATCCGGTCGGCCGACAATTGAAAGACCAAGAAACCTTCTATCTCTTCAGAAACGACCAGAGGCGTACCAATGAAAGCCGCCGGAGCACCGCCATCGATTTCATAGGCGGCAAAGTCTTTAAACAAAATGGTTCCCGGTTTTGGGTTTGCACTGAGCGCTTTATAGAGTTCGCCCAGAGAGGAATTCTTCAACTTCCCCTTTTTTAGATCGGAAGCAAAATGCCGTAGCTTGGCAGCCGAATAGGCAACCACCCCATTGGCATTAAGCATCAAAATATCCCGATAGCCGCGCTCGACGAGGAACTTACGGAACCACGGCTGAAAATCGGCGTGGAAGATCGAATAGAGCGAACCATCCATGGCATCGTCCATCTTGTAGCGCTCATTCGGTTTATGTTTATTGTTGGTAATGAACAGCTTTTGCAGCTCTTCCTCAGGGTTTTGAAAATCGCCAAGTGCAGAATTGTATGAGGTTAAGGCGCTCAAGAACGTCTTGTTGTCGCCAAGGACCGCCATGTCCTGCTTGACCGAGTTCAAATAACTCAAAACGGCGCTTTGACGCGCCTGCATCAGGCCCGACAACTTAACCTTGGCATTGTTCGACAACTCACCCGAAGATTTGACATAGCCGACCATTCCCATGGCAATGGCCGAAATTAACGCCAAAACCGTAATCAGGAGAGGCAATTTTTTTGAGAGATCAAGACGCATTTCAGACTACTCCGTTGTCCCCGTCGGTTTGGAGAATACAGACAAGTGCCTTACCGCTATTAACCTGCGGTTCAAAATTGGGATTCCTAGAATATCCCCGTAAAGGCCCCTGCTTCGCTTTTGCGAAATTATTGTTTTTCGGACTTTTTTGCCCAGCCGCATTTTGCGGTCATTCAACGATAAGGCAAGAATCTCCGGTTGTTATATAAAGTGTTGTAAATAATTTATAGGAGGGAGTCTTATTTTACCAAACGTTGAATTTCTATGCGTTGAAATCCAGTCCCCAGTGACGGTAACGCTCAGGGTCGTCTTCCCAACTTTCCCTTACCTTGACGAAGAGGAAGAGATGAACCTTGCAATCCAATATCTCCTCCAGTTCCCGTCGGGCGGCCGCGCCGATTCTCTTAATCTGCTGCCCGCCCTTGCCTAAAACAATCTGCTTATGGCCGTCTTTCTGAACGAAAAGAAGCTGATCGATTTTGACGCTTCCGTCTTTGCGCTCCTCCCAGTTTTCGGTCTCGACCGTTATCCGGTAAGGCAGCTCCTGTTTAAGCTGGAGAAAAACTTTTTCACGGGTAATTTCAGCCGCCAGCATGCGGTCCGGCAAATCTGAAATTTGATCTTCAGGATAATGCCAAGGCCCTTCCGGGGCTCGGGCAGCCAAAAAGGCCAAAAGGTCATCGACGCCGTTCCCCTTCAAAGCAGAGATCATAAAGACGTCAGAAAACACACCTTCGGCGTCAAGCTTCGCCGCCAAGTCGAGCAAAATCGGCTTTTTGACTTGATCAACTTTATTGAGTGCCAGAATCACCTTGCTCTGCGTATCTTTCAGTCGGGTAATGATCTCTTCCGTATCTCGTGTAATCCCTTTTGAAGCATCGACCAGAAGCACCACATCATCGGCCTCGGAAGCGCCCCCCCAGGCCGCAGCGACCATAGCCCTGTCCAGCCGGCGTTTGGGTGCAAAAATGCCAGGTGTATCGATAAAAGCAATTTGGCTCTGTCCCGCGATGCAAATTCCCAGGACCCGTGTCCGCGTCGTCTGCACCTTGGGAGACACAATCGAGACCTTTGTCCCGACCAGTTGATTGAGCAATGTTGATTTTCCGGCATTCGGCGCGCCGACGAGAGCAACGAAACCGCATCGGATGTTGTTTTCAGCGATGTCGCTCATGCTTTTTCCTTCAAAATTTCAAGCAGCCTTCCGGCTGCTTCCTGTTCGGCCTGACGCTTTGAGGCCCCCGAGGCGGTCGCGATCTGACCGTCATCGGCCAGAGCCTCCATTTCGAACTGCGGGGCATGGGCCGGCCCCTTGCGAGCCACTTCACGATAATTGGGTAAAGGACGCCCGCGCGCCTGCAGCCATTCCTGCAACATGGTTTTATTGTCTTTCGGCGGCGTCAAATCCCGGCCCAAAAGGCTCTGCCAATGCGCCCCGATAAATTCGCGGGCAGCATCAAGGCCGCCATCAAGAAACAAGGCGGCAATAATAGCTTCGCAACAATCTGAAAGCAGCGAATCATTTTCCCGTCCTCCCCCTTCTTCTTCTCCACGGGTCATCCGGATATATGGGCCGATACCAAGTTTCCGGGCGACAATCGCCAAGGCCTCTTTGCGCACCATGGCCGTATGACGACGCGCCAAAGCCCCCTCTTCTTCTTTGGGAAACTTTTCGAGAAGAACTTCGGCGATCACCAACCCAAGAACGCGATCCCCGAGAAACTCCAAGCGTTCATTCGAGTATAATCTCGAGCCCTGTTCGGATGAAATGCTTGAGTGCGTAACCGCCGTTTCTAAAAGTGAAAAATCGTTAAAGGCATGGCCGAGCTTAGCCGCCAACTCATTCAAGTTTTCACGGTGCCCTTTGACGCCCTTGCTCATGGCGACCTCAGTCGATGCCTTGGAAGAAACGACTATACCTGGGCGCAAAGGGCCATTTCCAGATTTCCCAGAAACGCGCCGACCCATCAGAGGAGAAGAAGAGAAATTCCGCCCGGCCCACAAGATTTTCGACAGGGACAAAACCCACGTTGTCTAGAACCCGACTATCCAGTGAATTGTCTCGATTATCGCCCATCATAAAATAGTGGCCAGGAGGAACCGTATAGACACTGGTATTGTCGAGCGATCCGTTATCGGTCATTTCAATGATCGGATGCTGAACGCCGCCAGGAAGGGTTTCAATATAGCGCGCCATCCGGGTCGCATTGCCCCAGGAATTTTGAATGACGTAATCCTCTATACGTTCGCGTTTTACCGCCTTCCCATTGATATGGAGGATGCCGCCTTTCACCTGAATGCGGTCTCCCGGCAAACCAATAATGCGTTTGATGTAATCGACCTTGGTGTTTGAAGGCAGCTTGAATACCGCGACATCGCCCCTTTCCGGTTCGGTAAACCAAATCCGACCGTCAAACAGGTTCAACCCAAACGGTAGAGAAAAGCGGCTGTATCCGTAGGACGATTTTGAAACGAAAAGATAATCGCCAACCAAGAGCGTCGGAATCATCGAGCCGGAAGGAATATTGAATGGCTCATAGGCTACGGTCCTGACGCCAATTGCGATCAGCCCCGCATAAAAAATGGTTTTAATGAAATCGCCGATTCCGCCCGACTTATTTTGACTCATTAAAAATTCCGGCTAACTATCTGTAAAACAATATGGATTGATCAACCGCCCCATTGGGACGTGCCCGATCAAGCCAGCGTCCCGGCGCGAAGTCAAGCACAACATAGGGAAAACGGGATCAATCGGCTTTTTCAGGCACCGCCGAGACAATCACAATGGCGTGGGTTAGAGGAAACTCATCGGTCAGGCTAATGTCGATTTTCGCCGCCATGCCCTCCGGGGTCAGCCTATCGAGGCGCTCCTTGGCCCCGCCGTGAAGGATCATCGTCGGTTTTCCTGTCGGTTCGTTACCAAGCTCGAGATCGCTCCAGAAAACGCCCATGCGAAATCCGGTTCCCAATGCCTTGGCGCAGGCCTCTTTGGCGGCGAAACACTTGGAATATTCGGCGGCAAGATTAGCCCGCCGCGCGGCCTTGGAGCGCTCTTTATCGGTACAAATCCGTTTGGTGAACTTATCGCCAAACCGCTCCAGCGTTTTTTCGATACGGCGGATATCCGAAAGGTCCGTGCCAACACCCAGAATCATCCCCGTCTCGCCTCGTCGATCAATTGACGCATTTTTCCGATTGAAGCCTCAAAACCGACAAAGATTGCTTCACCGACAAGAAAATGGCCGATATTCAATTCCCGTATCGTCGGGATTGCAGCAATGGGCTTGACCGTATCAAAGCTCAAGCCATGTCCCGCATGACATTCAAGGCCAATCTTCTCTGCATGGGACGCCGCGGTGACAATTCGCTGAAACTCCACCTCCCTGGCTTCTCCCTCCAGGTCGCAGTAACTCCCGGTATGAAGCTCGACCACCGGAGCGCCCAAGGCTTTGGCCGCATCCAGTTGTTCCTGAGCGGCTTCAATAAACAGTGAAACCCGAATTCCGGTTTTACCCAATTCTTCCACATAGGGCTTTAGGTACTCGAACCCCGAGACCGCATCAAGCCCGCCTTCGGTCGTCCGCTCTTCCCGTTTCTCCGGCACGATACAGGCGGCATGAGGCTTATGACGTAAAGCGATCTCAACCATTTCATCAGTTGCCGCCATTTCCAAATTCAACGGTAAATTGATGGATTCACTTAAAGCCGTAATGTCGGCATCGGTAATATGGCGCCGATCTTCACGTAAATGGGCCGTAATACCATCGGCCCCTGAAGCGGCGGCCGTTTTAGCCGCCCTCAAAGGATCTGGGTGCATGCCGCCCCTGGCGTTTCTGATGGTCGCCACATGATCGATATTGACCCCCAGACGCAATGGGTTACCCATCTTTCGTCTCTCCTTTACGGTGCATCCGTTTCTCCAAATCGTAATGTGCAGCCTGGCCGCTGACCCGCCTGCGCTTGGACACTTTTCGCTTCTGGAAGCCGAGTATCAACCGCTTGATCAGCCAATAGAAAAACAACCAGGCGACGATGCCCGTTGGTATTCCTCCAACGAACATCGGCCAGAAAAGCGGCAAAACTTGGTCGATGAATAAACTCCCATCCAGACTTAAGACCGCATCCATCAAAGTTTCGAAAGTTTCGGTAAAGTCGATCTCCGAACCGTCTTCACGGTGGCCCCTCGCCCCCAGCCAACCGCCCAGATTGTAAATCCAGACCCAAATGAAAGGAAACGTCCAAGGATTGCCGACTGCCGTCCCAATGGCCGACGCAATAATATTACCGCGAATCAAAAAGGCCGTAATAGCCCCGAGAATAAAGTGAAATCCGACGAAAGGCGTAAAAGAAACCGCCGCCCCACAGGCAAATCCGGCAGCCAGGGAATAAACCGACCCCTTGAGGCGCGCGACCCGGTAAACCACATAGGTTGACGACCGCTTAAATCCCGCCTTCGGCCAGAAAAGGCTGACGATACGATCCAAAATGTTCTGTTTGACACGGCGGCGGAACATGCACGATCCATGAGCTAGAGTCTATTTGGCTTAGACAGCGGCAGCATTTCCGCCAGACCTTGAATGATGTTTAGCCGAAAGGCCGCCGAGGGAAAAGCGGAAGTTTACTCTCAGATAGAAATGGGGTTAGCCGCGGGCCCGCTCAACCGAATTAATCGCCGGCATAGTGCGCAAGGCGGCGATAATATTGGTCAGATGTTTGACGTCGTTAACCTCGACATCGACCAACAACTCAAAAAACTCCCGCGATCGATTGGTAATCTTCAAGTTATTGATATTGCCGTGATTTTTCGCAATTACCATAGACAGGGAGCCCAAACTTCCCGGCTCATTGGCGACCGTAACATGGATGCGCCCCGTGTGTTCCGTCTCCTCGTGGGCTTCCACATCCCAGGAAACGTCCAGCCACCGTTCCGGCTGATCGCTGAAATCCTCAAGCGTATCGCAATCGATGGTGTGAATGGTGACCCCTTTCCCGGTCGAGATAATCCCGACGATGCGATCCCCCGGCAAAGGATGGCAACAGCGCGCGTAGTGGACAGCCATTCCGGGAATAAGTCCGTTAATGGGAACCGCATTGCTCTTGTCTTTCTTTTTCTTGTTTCCCGATTTCTTGCGTACAAAAGAAAGAATTTTGCCTGAGCGCGAAGAAGATTTTTTCTTCGTTCCAGGGAAGACGGCCTCGATAACTTCCTTGGCTGTGCGATTGCCTGCCCCGACTTCGGCGCAAAGATCCTCGGCGCTATCGACGGCGAAGGCCTTGCGAACTCCGTTCAACGCCTTGTCCGTATATTCATAGCCTTCTGTGCGAAAGGCACGCTGCAAGATGGCCCGGCCGAGACTGGCGTATTCATCGCGCTGTTGCATACGAACGAAACGGCGAACCCTTGCCCGCGCCTTGCCGGTCACGACAAAGCGCTCCCATGTCGGCGACGGGGTTTGTGCAGAAGACGTGATAATATCCACCTGATCGCCGGTTTTGAGCTCAGTCCTGAGCGGCATCATCTTGCCGTTAACCTTGACACCGACACAGGTATCGCCGATTTCGGAATGAACCGCATAAGCGAAATCGACGGGAGTGGCGCCGGCCGGTAGGCTGATCAGTTCGCCCTTGGGCGTAAAACAGAAGACCTGATCCTGGAACATCTCAAGCTTGGTATGCTCCATAAATTCTTCCGGACCGGCCGCATGTTCGAGAATGTCGAGAAGCTCACGTAGCCAGCGATATTGCTTCCCTTCCGTCTTTTCGCCCTTTTGCTTGTATTGCCAGTGGGCCGCCACCCCTAACTCGGCGACCTCATGCATGTCCCGGGTGCGTATCTGAACCTCAACCCGCTGTCCGCCCGGGCCTAGCACACCCGTATGGAGCGATTGATAGCCGTTCGGTTTTGGGGTGCTGATGTAGTCTTTGAAACGCCCAGGAATGGTTGGATAAGCGCTGTGAATGATGCCAAGCGCCCGGTAGCAGTCTTCAACCGTTTCGACGATTACCCGAAAAGCCATGATGTCGGAAAGCTGTTCGAACCCCACATTACGCTGCTGCATTTTCCGCCAGATCGAGAACGGCGTTTTCTCACGACCCGCAATAACCGCCTTCATACGCGCTCCGGCCATTGTGTCACGCAGGTCGTTGATGATCCGGGTGACTACATTGCCCCCTTCCTCGCGGAGAAATTCTAAACGGGCGAGAATGGACTTGTAGGCCTCCTGATTGACTTGGGCGAAAGAGAGATTTTCCAGTTCGTCCTTGATTTCATGGATACCGATACGTTCGGCCAGAGGCGCATAGATATCCAACGTCTCCATGGCGATCCGGCGACGCTTCTCCGGTTTCTTGATGAAATGCAAGGTGCGCATGTTGTGCAGTCGGTCGGCCAGCTTGATCAGCAGAACACGCAGGTCTTCCGACATGGCCAAAACAAGCTTGCGGAAATTTTCCGCCTGTTTTCCCTCGCCAGTTTCCGATTGCAACTCAATGCGCGTAAGCTTGGTCACCCCCTCGACAAGATTGCAAATATTCTCGCCGAAGTGCTCGATAATGTCTTCACGGGTGGTGTCCGTGTCTTCGATGGTGTCGTGCAGCAAAGCCGTCACGATAGAGGCCGTATCGAGCTTAAAGCCAGTCAGAATGCCAGCAACTTCAAGGGGATGGGAGAAATAAGGATCGCCGGAAGCGCGTGTCTGCGAACCATGGGCTTTCATGGCGTAGACGTAGGCCCGGTTGATCAGGTCTTCGTCAGCGCCAGGATCGTAGGATTTTACCAGCTCTACCAGTTCGTATTGCCGGATCAACCCGCATCTCCTTCAGCTGCCCATACAATAGATGCGTTCTTAAACCGAAGCCGCCCATACTAAAGTGCGGCTTCGGTGAAAACGATGGTTAGCCCTCTTGGGGCTCGATGGTGACGTCAACGTCAGGCGCTACATCGCCCGCCACGTCCTGCATCACGGCATCGTCCTGGATGCTGAGTACGTCCTCGGCAATCTCCTCTTCGGGAGACGCGCCAGAGACTTCCTGCTCCAAAGCTTCCAACAACTCGGCTTCATCCTCGGGCTCAGGCTCGTCAAATTCGACGTGCTTTTGCAAGCTGCGGATCAGCCCTTCTTGCAGATCATCGATATCAACCGTTTTGTCAGCGATTTCGCGTAGCGCCACGACAGGGTTTTTGTCGTTGTCGCGATCAACGGTCAACTGGGCTCCGGCGGAAATGCTCCGCGCCCGCTGAGACGCCCGCATGACAAGATCAAAGCGGTTGGGAATTCGTTCGACACAATCTTCGACGGTAACTCGCGCCATCTTAGAGAATACTCCGTACCAAAAAACGGGAAGCGCCGAATATACTTGCAACGCCACCAAACGCAAGGGCTTTCCGGGATTTTTTAGAAACCCACAGACAACTCCCAAGTTCTTATAAGATATAGTCGATAGCCGCCTAAAAGCCAGCCCTTAACTCATTGATTTGGCAAATTATTCAATCAATGCCTCAATTTTCTGCCCCGCAGGCAACTCTTTAAGCATGCAGGCGACATTCTTTCCCGTCACGGGGTGACGCCAATCTGGAGCAATATCACTCAGCGGCATCAACACAAAAGCCCGTTCCGCTAAACGCGGATGAGGCAGGCGTATCGCGCCCTCTTCCGAGACCCGATCCCCATAGGCGAGCAGATCCAGATCGAGCGTTCTCGCCTCATTTCTTACTCGCCTCAGACGACCAAATTCGGCCTCGACATCATGCAGGAATGCAAGAAGCGCCTCGGCCGACAGCGACGTTTCAAGACCCGCTGCACCGTTAACGTACCAGGGCTGGTCAGAAACCGGGACCGGCGCGGTTTTATACCAGCGTGAAACCCGAGCAACCTCGATCAAAGGGTGCTTTTCCAGGATTTTCAGGGCCGCAAGACAACTTTCCTTTGGCTCACCCAAATTCGCCCCCAGTCCAATCAGAATCACTCTTTTAGGTCTCCTTGCTAACGGCCCTCTTGCAGGACCGGCAAATGCACATTACCTATAAGAGGATATTTATCACGGCTGTTGTTTTAAATGGCTGAATTATTTTGATTTAGGAATTTCGCAATGATGTTCTATCCGCAAGAACGGATCGGTCTATTTATTGACGGGTCCAATCTATACGCTGCCGCCCGCTCCCTCGGCTTCGATATTGATTACAAACGTCTACTGGAAGTCTTTTCTGAGCAAGGTCACCTCATCCGCGCATTTTACTATACGGCGCTGATCGAAGATCAGGAGTACTCGCCAATTCGTCCCCTGGTCGATTGGCTGGATTACAACGGCTACACTATGGTGACAAAGCCAACCAAGGAATTCACGGACGCAGCCGGTCGGCGAAAAATTAAAGGCAATATGGATATCGAATTGGCCATCGACGCCATGGAGATGGCGCCTCACCTCGACCATATGGTGCTTTTTTCCGGCGACGGCGATTTCCGGCGGCTGGTCGAATCAGTCCAACGCAAAGGTTTGAAGGTAACGGTGGTCAGCACGGTGAAATCCAATCCGCCGATGATCGCCGATGAATTGCGGCGACAGGCCGACTATTTCCTCGAACTTGAAGACCTGGAAGACGAAATCGGCCGGAAATCCGGCAGCCGAGGTCACGAACATCACGACCAGCCACACCACGAAGAACACCACGAAGAAGAAGACAACAGGGGCGCGGACGACCCCGAAGCCTATCTGCAAACGACACGCGATCCCTCCTGAGGCATTTTAAATATGTCGAACAATGCGGTGGAACCGGCAAACGATTGTCCGCTCTGCGCAAGACTGGTCGAGTTTCGCATCAACAATGCGGCCAACTGGCCCGATTGGCACAATGGACCGGTTCCTTCTTTTGGCGGTTTGGACGCGGAACTTCTGATTGTCGGCCTCGCCCCCGGCCTAAAGGGAGCCAACCGGACAGGACGCCCCTTTACCGGGGATTATGCGGGGGATCTTCTCTATCCCACCCTGATCAAGCACGGCTTCGCCAAAGGACAATACGGCTTATCCCTCAACGACGGCCTTAAACTATTCAACAGTCGGATTACCAATGCCGTCCGCTGCGTTCCTCCGCAAAACAAGCCGACAGGTCCTGAAACCCGTTCCTGCCTGCCTTTTCTGGTTAATGAAATCGAGGCCATGGAGCATCTCAAGATTATCCTCGCCCTTGGCACACTAGCTCACAACGCCGTCCTTTCGGCGCTACAGGAAAAACGATCGGCTTATAAGTTTGGCCACAATGCCGTGCATAAGCTCTCCAACGGCTTGATCCTGACCGACAGCTATCACTGCTCTCGTTACAACACCAACACGGGCAAGCTGACGGAAGCCATGTTTAGCGAGGTTTTTGAGGGAATTTCAGCCCGCCTCGCATAAGGCTCTTTACTCCTCGGCGAAACTTGATATACCGCCTCTTGGACATGCGCGTAGGAGGAGTCGTTATGGAAATCGTCTGTCTTGACCTCGAAGGGGTTCTGGTTCCCGAAATCTGGATCAATTTCGCCGAACGAACCGGAATCGAAGAACTTCGGGCGACCACCAGAGATATTCCCGACTACGACGTTTTGATGCGCCAACGTCTTAAAATCCTCGACGAGCACAATCTCGGCATGCCCGACATTCAGGCGGTTATCGCCGATATGGGCCCGATGGATGGCGCGAAAGACTTTATCGGCTGGCTGAACGAGCGCTTCCAGGTGGTGATTTTGTCCGATACCTTCTATGAATTCGCCGAACCGCTGATGCGTCAACTGGACTGGCCGACCCTGTTCTGCCACAAGCTAGACGTTAACGAAGCGGGACGTGTGGTGGACTATAAACTGCGCATGCCCAATCACAAGCAAGCCGCCGTTGACCGGTTCCACGACCTGAAATTCCACGTTATCGCAGCAGGGGATTCCTACAACGATACCAATATGCTGGGTGCGGCCGACCAAGGCATTCTGTTCAAAGCACCCGCCAACGTAATCGAAGAATTTCCGCAGTTCCCCGTTACCACCAATTATGAAGAACTGAGAGAACAAATTCTCAAGGCCAGCCCTCGCTTTTAAATGGCCGAGATCGTCAACCTCCGCCAAATTCGTAAAAAAAAGGCGCGCACCGAAAAACAAACACGCGCCGAAAAGAACCGAGCAAAATTCGGCCGAACCAAACAGCAAAAGGCCCGCGACCTCAACGAAGTCAAACGGGCCCAACGCGAACTGGATTCCAAAAAGCTGGAAGAGTGACTCCCGCTTTTACTCTGCTTCGGGATGTTCCGGGTCGAGTAACCGGTGGAGATGGACGATCACATATTTTGTATGAGCCTCGTCAACCCGGGCCTGACTGGCGCCGCGCCACGCGTTGAGCGCCATTTCGTAATTGGGAAAAATTCCGACGATATCCAGATTTTCCAGATCGACGAAATCGTTGGTTTCCGGATTGGTGACTTCCCCGCCAAAAACCAGATGTGGCAGCGCCTTGCTCATTACCCTGTTCTCCTGTTCTAACCCCCGCCAAGCGGGGTACCCCATAAAAGTTGGCGCAAACATAGTGATTGTACAGCTGCGAAGCAATGCACAAAGGGTCAAGTTTATCGCTGTGGAACTCAAACTTTGCGAGGGAGTTTGCTGGCGTCCTAACCCCGATCTCGCATTAAACGAGCCTTATCGCGCTTCCAGTCCCGGTCTTTAGCTGTGGCGCGTTTATCATGCATCTGCTTGCCACGGGCTAGGCCAAGGGTCACCTTGGCGTAACCCCGGTCGTTAAAGTGAATATCGAGCGGCACAATGGTCATCCCCTTGCGATTGACCGCGCCCAGCAAGCGATCTACCTCACGCTTGTGCAGCAGAAGCTTTCTCGGCCGCGTCGGTGCATGGTTGTGCCGATTCCCCCCTTCGTATTCGGTAATATTGGCATTAAAGAGATAGAGGGCACCATCCTTTTCGCCCGCATAGGCCTCACCAATGCTGACCTTGCCCGCACGCAGAGACTTGACCTCGGTCCCAACCAAGATAATTCCGGCTTCGATCGTGTCGTCAATGAAGTAATTATGCCGCGCCTTGCGGTTTTGGGCGACAAAGCGGGACGGGTCTTTCTTTTTCTTAGCCATGATCGTTCAACCCAGCCTTATCAAAAAGGCCCGTCCTCACCTCTTGCCTAAAGCAGCCCCGCCTGCTCCATGGCGGCCTTGACCTTAACCTTCCCGGCTTCGGAAATGGGCGCCAACGGCAAGCGGCAATCGGGACCGCACTTACCCAGAAGACTCGCCGCATACTTAGCCGGAACCGGATTTGACTCGCAGAACAGGTTGGTATGCAGACCGAGCAATTTATCGTTAATCGCCGTCGCCCCTGCGAGGTCGCCCTCACGGAACAAGCGTTGCATATCGGCGCACATTTTCGGCGCGATATTGGCCGATACCGAAATACAGCCGACCCCACCGGCAGCCAAAAACGGAATGGCCGTGGCGTCTTCGCCCGAAAGTTGACAGAAATCTTCACCGATGGCCTGTTTGGTCAACATTGGGCGCACCAAATCTGCCGTCGCATCCTTAACGCCGATGATATTCGGCAGCTTCGCCAGTTCGGCCATGGTTTCCACCGACATATCGATAACGCTGCGGCCCGGAATATTGTAGATGAAGATCGGCAAATCGACCGCATCATGTATCGCCTTGTAATGAAGCTTCAACCCTTCCTGAGTCGGCTTGTTGTAATAAGGCGTGACCACAAGGCCTGCATCGGCTCCGGCTTCCTTGGCATGCTTGGTAAGCATGATTGCTTCTTCGGTCGAGTTTGAGCCCGACCCGGCAATCACCGGCACCCGTCCCTTGGCGACCTCAAGGCACAACTCGACCACGCGTTTGTGCTCTTTATGGGAAAGCGTCGGCGATTCGCCGGTTGTCCCACAGGGCACCAACCCGTCAGTTCCCTGGTCGATTTGCCATTCTACGAAAGACTGAAACGCAGTCTCATCGACGCGCCCGTCTTTAAATGGCGTAATCAGTGCCACCACTGATCCCTTGAACATGGTCGTCTCCTTGAAGCAAGGTCATTTTCCAAAGGCCGAGAACATACCCTTTAGATTTTCAGACGGCAAGCCGCGTCGCTTGCCCCATCGACATTGAATCCGTAGACTCCAATCAAATATCAAAAGTGGATCGGGGTCCAATGACCCCGCCTTGGGAAACGGCATTGAGGTAGATTTCTTGTCAAAACGCCTGATTGCGGGCATTTCAGCCCTTTTTTTTCTAGCGTTTTGGGTCGGACCGACAACAGATACGGTCGGCGCCGAAGGTCTTTCCGATTCCCAGAAAAAAATCGTCTCCCAAGCCGTTCTGCTGACAAAAAAGAAAAAATGGGAAAAGGCGCGTAAAGAAACCGAAAAAATTCAATCGCCACTGATCGCTAAAATTATTCGCTGGGTCGACTATGTGGACGTCAGTAGCGAAGTTTCTTTTGAGACTCTTGACGCCTTCATCAGTAAAAATCCCGACTGGCCAGGGCAATACCTCCTTCAACGGCGCGCCGAAGAGTCCATGCAGCCCGCGATGAGCGACAATGCGGTGATCGAATGGTTTTCGACCCGCAAACCACGCACCGCCGACGGAGCCATGCGTTTGGGGCAAGCCCTATTAGCCACCGGACGCACCGTTGAAGCCAAACAGCTGTTGCGCAAAACCTGGATCGACGGAAACTTCGGCAAGCGCCAGGAGCGCCAATTTTACAGCCGGTACCGCAAGCACTTAACGCTCCAGGATCATCTCGATCGTCTCGACCGACTGATCTGGGAAGACCGTTACTACCCAGCCCGCCGGATGCTCCGCCGGGTCAAACCGGATCAACGCAAGTTGGCCGAGGCGAGACTGGCTCTCATGCGAAAACGCGGCGGTGTTGACCGCGCCATCGCCAGGGTCCCCGAAGAGCTTCGCGACGACCCGCGTCTGGTTTATGAACGGCTAAGGTGGCGGCGACGCAAAGGGCGTTATATGGACGCCCGAGAATTGCTCGACCCAGCGCCTAAGGACATGATCGAACCTTCCCAATGGTGGCCTGAGCGCTCCATTCTTGCCCGCGAAGCTCTCAATCAGGGCCATATATCGGAAGCCTATCGCTACGCCGCAGAACACGGACTTGATGCTGGAGCAAATTTTGCCGACGCCGAATGGATGGCCGGTTGGATCGCCCTGCGCTATCTCGAAGATGCGGATATCGCCTACCGCCATTTCACCGATATGTTCGAGGCCGTCAACTACCCCATCAGTCTTGCTCGCGCCGCTTATTGGGCAGGCCGATCGGCCGAAGCGATGAAAAAGAAGGAATTGGCCCGGGATTGGTACCAAGCGGCGGCTCGGCACTCGACGGCTTATTATGGCCAACTGGCGGCCGCCAAGCTGAGACCAAAATCCAAGCTGATTATGCCGCCTGATATCAAACCGACCGACGATGAAAAGGCCGCCTTTGAACAATTCGAACTGGTCAAGGCAATCCGCCTGCTTCCGGAAATCGGACTAGAGAGCTACGCCCGTATTTTCTTCATGGCGCTTGATCGCAGTCATCCCACCTCAGGCTGGCGTTCTCTAACCGCGGCTCTGGCTCACGAAATCGAGCGCCCCGACTTGTCGATCATCGTCGCCAAACGTGCTATTCGTGACGGACACGGCTTTCTTTCCAGGGGGTATCCGCAGCTCAACCTGCCTGAGACGCAGCCGGAATCGGCCCTCGTTCATGCGGTCATTCGGCAAGAAAGCGCCTTTTCGCCGGGAGCGATCAGCCGCGTTGGCGCAAGAGGCCTTATGCAGCTTATGCCGCGGACGGCCAAAAAAATCGCCCAACGTGAGCGCCTTAAATACTCCATGCGAAAATTGCTCGCTAATCCCAGCTACAATTTGAAAATTGGCCAAAGCTATCTGGCCGGATTAATCGAAAAATTCGACGGCTCCTATATTTTGGCGCTCGCTTCGTACAATGCGGGCCCCTATAGGGCGCGACAGTGGGTTGAAAGAAATGGCGACCCACGGGACCCATCGGTCGACCCCATCGATTGGATTGAAATGATCCCCTTCAAAGAAACGCGAAATTACGTCCAGCGGGTTTTAGAAAACCTTCAAGTTTACCGGTCTCGCGAGGAAAAGACTGAAGTGGCGTTCAATCTCGAAGAAGATTTAAGGCGTCCGCTCAATGCAACGAAATTGAACTGAGAAAGAGAGACGAATGGACGGACACCTTACATCGATTGAGGCTTGCGTTTTCGACGCCTATGGGACGCTTTTCGACGTACACGCCGCAGCAGCCCGCTGTAAGGACGACCTTGGAGAAAAGGAAGAAGCATTGTCCAATCTCTGGCGTCTCAAGCAGTTGCAATACACATGGCTTCGTAGCTTGATGGGCGCTTATGAGGATTTCTGGACTCTGACTGGCGATGCGCTCGATTACGCCATGAATTCAGTCGGCCTTAACGACACAGCACTTCGTAAGAAGCTGATGGATCTCTACCTTCAACTGGATGCCTACCCCGAGGTTAAGGCGACCTTGCAAGCCTTGAAGGACAAAGGCTTAAAAACCGCCATCCTGTCGAATGGCAGCCCTTCTATGTTAGATGCCGCCATTAAAAATGCCGGTTTGTCCGACGTGCTGGACACTGCCCTTTCTGTCGATCCCATCCGTATTTACAAGCCCGACCCATCGGTATACGGCCTTGTTGAAAAAGAGATGGGGGTTACCCCAAACAAGGTCTGCTTCCTAAGCTCCAATGGATGGGATGCTCAAGGAGCCGCCCATTTCGGCTTCAGCGTTGTCTGGATCAACCGCTTTGGGCAGGAACGGGAGCGAATTCCCGGCGACCTCAAGGGAGAAATAACCACCCTCGACCAACTCCTCCCCCTCCTGCCTTAGGACGTTTGTAACATGGGGCTCATGTATCACGAGGGAAGGTTTTCCGCCCAGGATGGGCTATCCCTTTATTATCGTGACTACGGCGACAAGCTGGCAGATGGCCCTGTGGTTCTCTGCCTTCCCGGGCTAACGCGAAACTCCAAGGATTACCATGAGCTTGCCGCACGTCTTTCGGGGGCTTATCGAGTCATTTGTCCCGATTATCGGGGACGCGGGCAGTCAGACTACGACCCAAACTATAAAAACTACCATCCGGTTACCTATATCAACGATCTGCAGCATTTGCTAACAGCACTGAATATCCATCAAATCGTCTCCATAGGCACCTCCATGGGCGGCATATTGACCATGGCGCTTGCCGCCGTTGTCCCAAGTATGCTGTTAGGCGCGGTGATCAATGATGTCGGGCCGGAGGTCGATACATCGGGAATTGAGCGTATCGCCGCCTATATCGGAGACGACACACCGCAGCCCGACTGGCATGCCGCAGTCTCCCATCTGAAGAAGGTTATGAAAGACCCGGGCCTGCAAACCGGCGACGACTGGTTGGAACTTGCCAAATCCAGCTACAAAGAAACCGCAACAGGCGACCTGCACATCGACTGGGACCCAGCCATCGCCAAAGCCCTAAAGGAACAAAAGCAAGAAGCTGTCGATCTCTGGCCTTTATTCAAAGCACTTGGCGGTCGCCCCGTCCTTGGCGTTCACGGGGCTGAGTCTGATATTTTAAGCGCCGATATTTTTGACGCCATGGGGAAAGCCCTGCCGAATTTTACTGGCATCACCGTTCCAAATGTAGGACATACGCCAAGTCTCAAAGAAAAGGGCATTCCACAAGCTATCGACCGACTTCTCAAAACCGTTCGGCGGAACTTAACCGGAAAATAAAAAAGGGCGCGGTCAATTCCGCGCCCTAACCATGTCTGAATAATTGTTAAATCAAGTGTTGGCAGCCTTCTTGGCGTCAGACTTCGCATCCCCTTTGGAATCACCTGCACCGCCGCCTTCCTTAACGACCAAGCTAACATTACCGTCCTTCTTGATTTCCATCCGTTTGCAGTGGCCTTCCAGATAGGCCCCTTCTTCGATGGCAAGGTTTTCATGGAGGATATCGCCGATCATGTGAGCGGTCTTGGCCAGCGTCACGTTGGTTGCTTTGATTTGGCCTGTAATTTCGCCATGAACCTTAACGGTTTCGGCAATAATTTCACCCTTGATGTTTGCCGTTTCGCCAACGAGAAGAATCTTGGTGCGGATATCGCCATTGACCGTTCCGTCGATTTGAACCTCGCCTTCGCTGGCGACGTCACCGACGAGACGCATATCGGTGCTAATGAAAGATGGTGCAGCGGCCTTCTTCGGCGGTGTCGGCGCCGCCGTATTGGCACCCGATTTCGACCCTTTACTAGCCCTTGAAAACATATCGTCCAGCCTTAATGAATTTTGCGGGGTTCCTGGTCTTTCCGTTCACGGTGATTTCGTAATGGAGATGCGCTCCGGTACTCCGCCCCGTGCTACCGACCAAGCCAATTTTAGTCCTATGGCTGATTTCTTCGCCTTTTTTGACCAAAACTTTGGAAAGGTGTCCATACTTGCTGACGACGCCATTTCCATGATCGATTTCAACCAACTTACCATACTTTCCCTTCCAACCGGCATAGAGAACTTTACCGGCGGCGGCCGTATAGACGGGAGCGCGGTAACTGCTACCCATATCGAGGCCGTAATGGTGGGCCCAGCGGTTGTTGACGGGATCCTTACGTTTTCCGTAGCTACTGGTGATGTAGTAATAATCGAGCGGCGAATGAAGCGGCAACGAGTTCATAAGGCTCTTCAGAGAGCGCCAACGCTCAACCTGTCCCTCGAGGCTCGACAAAGACGCTTTCAGCTTGTCCTGTGGTTCTTCAGCATTGCCCTTGGCCGCAATAAACGGCCCCCCCATGCCGGATTCTCCAACGTTTGCAACCAGCTTCTGCGGGTCCAATCCGGTGCGTGAAATTACCGTTTCGATAGCGGATATCCGCTGAGTGGTGTGTTCACTCATCCGCTGAACGGCGGTCTTCTCAGTTTCATGCAAGTCGGCCAGTGTCGTTTCCAGGTTTTTAACCTGCGCATCGAGGCGCGCTTTTTCTTCCAGAGCCAAGCGGCGCTCTTTATCGACGTTACTTAGATTGTCCTGAATGGTCTGCAGCTCTTTATCCAACGAAAAATTTCGGCTGGCGAGGCTACGCATTTTGTTTTCGACGGTTTTCAGTTCTGACTTCAACCGTTCCCGGGTCGCGATAACGGATTCGCGCTCTTCCTGGGTGCTTTCCAGCTTGATGGCGACACTTTTAAGACTCTGCTGCAACGTTGCGTTCTGCTCAACGAGTTTGAGCATTAGGCCGTGGTTTTCCACCAACTCTGAGGTCAACGAAGAAAACTTGTCCTGATAGTTCCCCACTTCACCGAGCAAATCGTCATAGGCCAGACGAGCCTTATGAATTTCGGCGTCTTTAATATTCAAGACGCGATCATTAAAAACGTAAGAAGCAGTGGAATAGGTCATCCAGGACGTCACAGCAAGAAGACCAAAGACGGTCGATACTTGCAGAGCCTGGGTCACGCGGATGTAGCGCAGTCGCCCTTCCGTGCGCACCATGATCTGACGCTCAGGAAACAGACGGTTTGTCGTTGCTTTCACCCGGTTGACGAAGCCTTTCCACCCGGATGCTTCCTCATGAAATTGCCCTCGACTCATCGATCCCCTCGAAATAGTCTCTCGTCCACAGAAATCACACGCTCAAGCCCAGCCCATTGTCTTTCGAGGCTTTTCTTTTTTGCACTGCTTTTGATTGTCCCCATCTACAGTCGTGCGAAAGACCGTATCTTCAACGGATAACGTGCGCAAGAAAATATGTAGACCAAAATTGCTAAAAAAGATAGGGAGAGCCTCAAGGCAACGGGTAGTACCGTCAATGAATTTTACACGTGTTTCCGGAGTTCTTTACAAAACAATAACTTCGGATGGTTTTTAGAGATCATGTCCTTGATCTCCTCCTTTAGGGCGCTATGGTCTCTTTTGATAGATAATCAAAAGGCCGCAACGGTGAATAAACAGCAGAAAGACCTACTTTCCAAGCCAAACCACGAATCGCCCCGGCCCGGGCCATTCCATCCGCATGTGCTTATTTCAACTTGGTTCTGCTCGGGACTTCTGCCCAAAGCGCCGGGAACCTGGGGCTCATTGGCAGCCCTGCCATTCGCCTGGTTCATTGTCTCCCAATGGGGATATACGGGATTGGCAATCGGCGTTGTTTTGGTCTTTATTCTCGGCTGGTGGAGTTCATCGGCTTACGTGATGCTAACCGGAAGCGAAGACCCAGGGGAAGTGGTTATTGACGAGGTTGCCGGACAATGGATCGTCCTCCTGGCCGCACCGCTCGACCCGATTGCCTATGCCGGGGCGTTTCTCTTGTTCCGCCTGTTCGACATCCTAAAGCCCTGGCCCGTATCTTTTGCCGACAAATCCATCAAGGGGGGGCTTGGGATTATGCTCGACGACGTACTGGCCGGTATCTACGGCGCAGCCATTCTTGCCCTCGTTCTGGAGTTTTTCTGATGTACCCCTCTCACCTGATTGAAAAAGCCGAACGGTTGCTTCAGAACTGCCGTGAAAAAGGTCTCACCATCGCTTTTGCCGAGTCTTGCACCGGTGGCCTGATCGGTGGTCTGCTCACCTCGGTCTCGGGGTCGTCGGACGTCGTGCTGCGAGGGTTCGTCACCTACGACAATATTGCCAAGAAGGAGCTTCTCAACGTCCCTCAGGAACTCCTCGATCAATTAGGAGCGGTTTGTGAACCGGTGGCGCGTAAAATGGTCGAGGGCGTCATTAATCATTCCGCAGCTGATCTGGCGGTTTCGGTCACCGGCATCGCCGGTCCTGGCGGCGGCAGTGCCCAAAAGCCGGTAGGCTTGGTGCATTTCGGCTGCCTCAGGCGCGGGATGGAAACCGTTCACGCACGGGAAGTCTTCAAAGGAAGCCGTCAGGAAGTACGGCTACAAGCCGTTGAAAAGGCGATTGATTTACTGACTCAAGCAGCCCATAGCTAAGCTTTGTAAAGCACTTCGGCCCGGCGCTGAAAAGCATCGACCATGCGATGTACCGCCTCGTCGAAAACCTTACCGATCAATCTTTGCAGCATAATCGAGCGAAACTCGAAATCGATGTGGAAATCCACCTCGCAACCGCCCTCTCCGTCCGGTTCGAACTCCCAGTGGCTCTGCAAATACTTAAACGGCCCATCCAGATAGGTAACATCGATCTTGTTGGGAGCGTCAAAAACGGCCCTGGTGGTGAATTTTTCCCGAAAGACCTTAAAGCCGATCACCATATCGGCATAGATGGTGTCTCCTTCACGGCGCTTTATCCGCGTGGCGGTACACCACGGCAAGAACTGCGGATAGGCTTCCACATCCGCAGCCAAGGTGAACATCTGTTCCGGGGTGTAAGGCACCCGACGTTTTTCGGTATAGGTCGGCATGCCCCTCCTCTTAAAGCCTCTATCGACGATCTGCAAGAGGCGAACAGAGACCTTATTTATCCATCAGACCATTGTGAAAGCCGCTTTATTTCTTATATATAAGCATCACCTTATGCAGCGTTTTACTTCGAAATGACTCGGGATCGATCAACCCTATGACAAACAAACTCTATGCCTCTTCCGTAAAAGCTTTCGGTTTTCTGATTGCTCTGACCACCGGCCTTCTTTTTGCAGCTCCCTCCAGCGCAGCAACGAAACAGGGAATTGAGATCAAAGAACTGGAGTCCGGCTCCGGCGTCGTCGCCAAGCAAGGCGACCGGGTTCAGGTTCACTACACCGGCTGGCTGATGAATGGGAAAAAATTCGATTCCAGTCTCGACCGAGGCGCCCCCTTCGTTTTCCAAATCGGTCAAGGTCAGGTCATTCCCGGCTGGGAAATCGGCGTCGAAGGCATGAAGGTCGGCTCCAAACGGGAACTGATCATTCCTCCCGAAAAGGGATACGGACCCCGCGGCTATCCCCCTGTCATCCCAGGAAACGCCACGCTTAAATTCGAAGTCAAGCTTCTCAAAGTCATGGCCCCCGCCTATACCGATATCAACAATAGCGAACTGAAAAACCTTATCGCCCGAGGCGTGCCGATTGTCGATATCCGACGTCCGGAAGAATGGAAACAAACGGGCATTATTGAAGGCTCCAAGATGATTACCGCCTTCAATGGCCGGGGACAATTAGAGAAAAGCTTCATCCCCGAATTGCGCAAGGTGGCGGGCCCGGAAGATGAAGTTATCGTGATTTGCCGGACTGGCAACCGAACGGGAGTTATCTCAAGAGGCCTGAGCGATCAAATGGGCTACAAAAAGATCTTCAACGTCCAGCGCGGCATTACCGACTGGATCAAACAAGGCAACCCTGTCGTTAAGCCCTAACCGGAGTGGGCCACCCGCGCCGCTCTCAAACGCTCAAAATCCTTATCGGCATGGTAGGAAGACCGGGTTAACGGCGAAGAGGAAACAAGTAAGAAGCCCTTGGAAAGGGCGATCTTCTCGTATTCGCTGAACTCTTCGGGCGTGACGAAACGCTCAACTTCGGCATGCTTGGGTGTCGGCTGGAGGTATTGGCCGATGGTCAGAAAATCGACGTCCGCGGTTCTCAGGTCGTCCATCACCTGAAGCACTTCGTTTTTCTCTTCGCCCAACCCGACCATAATTCCCGACTTGGTGAAAAGTTCGGGCTGGCGCTGTTTTACCGAATCCAGAAGGCGCAAAGACTGGAAGTATCGCGCCCCGGGCCGGATGGTTGGATAGAGACGCGGCACGGTTTCGAGATTATGGTTAAACACATCGGGTTTGGCATCGGCAACACTGGCCCAAGAATTACCCTTATCGCGAAAATCCGGAGTTAGCACTTCAATGGTCGCCTGCGGCGCTTTTTCCCGCACGCATTCAATGGTCCGCACGAACTGGTGCGCCCCACCATCTTCCAGATCGTCTCGATCAACGGACGTCACCACGACATGCTGAAAGCCCATCTGTTCGACCGTGATAGCGAGGTTTTCGGGCTCCAAAGCATCAACGGCGGGCGGTTTTCCGGTCGCCACATTGCAAAAGGCGCATCCTCGCGTGCAAACATCGCCGAGTATCATGAAAGTGGCGTGTTTGCGCTCCCAGCACTCGCCGATATTGGGACAAGCCGCCTCTTCGCAAACCGTATGCTGATGGTTGTCTCGCATCAGCTTGCGGGTTTCATGATAGTTCTTGGAAGTCGGAGCCTTCACCCTGATCCAAGCAGGCTTGCGCTTTACCGGATTATCCGGTTTGTGGGCCTTTTCGGGATGACGGAGTTTCACTTTTTCGTTCATGGGCCTTACATGGCCTGTCCGCACGAACAGGTCAAGACGGGTTTTCATCAAAAGGAAGACGGCCCGAACGGAAATTTGGCAAAGACAGGGGAAGAAGCCAAAGTGCCGTCCGGGCCTTCCATCAGGCGGGGTTCATTTAAAAATGAATAGCCCGTCCAAAAGCGTCGAGAACACTCTCATGCATCATCTCGCTCAATGTCGGATGCGGAAAGATGGTATGCATGAGGTCTTCTTCCGTCGTCTCCAGGGTCTTGGCGATGCCAAACCCTTGAATCATTTCTGTAACTTCCGCACCAACCATATGAGCGCCCAGAAGTTCGCCGGTCTTTTCATCGAATATGGTTTTAACCAGCCCTTCCGGCTCGCCAAGCGCAATGGCCTTGCCATTGCCCATGAAAGGGAACCGGCCGACCTTGATCTTAAGCCCCTTCTCTTTGGCCATGGCTTCGGTCATACCGACACTGGCGACCTGAGGGTTGCAATAGGTGCAGGCAGGAATGCGTGAGCGGTCCATGGCGTGAACGCCTTTCTGCCCAGCAATCTTTTCAACGCAGATAATCCCTTCGTGACTAGCCTTATGAGCCAAGCAGGGAGCACCCGCCACATCACCGATGGCGTAAACCCCTTTGGCCGATGTCTGGCAATAGTCGTCAATAGAAATAAACCCGCGATCATCGAGTTTGACCCCGGCTGCATCCAAACCGATCTCTTCGGTATTGGGCGTGACACCAACAGCCGTAATCACGCGATCAACGGTGATTTCTTCTGTCTTGCCATCTTTTTCAATGACTGCGGTGACGTTGTTTTTGCCTTTCTTCAACTCTTTGACCATTGCACCGAGCTTGAACTTCATGCCCTGTTTTTCCATCGATTTCTGAGCAAAGGCCGAAATTTCGTCATCCTCGAAGGGCATGATTTTATTGACCACCTCGACCACGGTCACGTCTGCACCCAGGGTATTGAAAAAGCTGGCGAATTCGATACCGATAGCGCCTGAGCCGATGACCAAAAGAGACTTGGGCATGACGTCGGGAACCAGCGCTTCCTTATAGGTCCAAATCAACTTGCCGTCGGGCTGAAGATTGGGGAACACCTTAGCCCTCGCGCCGGTCGCCATAATGATGTGTTTGCCCTGAAGATCGGCAACTTTTTTGCCCTCTTTATCGACCGCCAACTTACCGCCTCCCAACAGCTTGGCGTAGCCATCGACAACCGTCACCTTGTTTTTCTTCAACAGATGGCCGACACCGCCCGAGAGTTGCTTTGAGACGCCACGTGATCGTTCGACAATCTTTTGCAGATCGAAAGAAACGTTTTCCGCGCCCAGGCCGAAGGCCGCCGCGTGCTGCATGTTGTGATAGACCTCGGCCGAGCGCAAAAGCGCCTTGGTCGGGATGCACCCCCAATTGAGACAGATGCCGCCAAGATGTTCCTTTTCGACCAGAGCCGATTTGAGGCCCAATTGCGCCGCACGGATCGCCGCGACATAGCCCCCAGGACCGCCGCCAACGACGATGACATCGAAATTCGTTTCAGCCATTGTCATCGCCTCCTTAAAGCATCAGCGCGATCGGATCTTCGATCAGGCTCTTGAGTTCTTTGATGAAGGCCGCACCGACCGAACCGTCAATGCAACGGTGATCGACCGCCAGGGTCAGCGTCACAACGGTGGCGATGGCCAATGCGCCATCTTTGACCACCGGACGCTGCTCGCCCGCCCCCACAGACAGAATGCCGCCCTGAGGGGGATTGATGATCGAATTGAATCCTTTGACGCCAAACATCCCGAGGTTGGACACGGTAAAGGTTCCGCCCTGGTATTCCTCGGGTTTGAGCTTGCCATCGCGCGCCTTGGCGGCCAGCTCCTTCATTTCATTGGACAAAGTCGCCAAGCCTTTCGATCCGGCATCCTTGAGAATCGGCGTAATCAAACCGCCCTCAACCGCCACGGCGACCGCCATGTCTACCCGCTTGAATTTGAGGATGGCGTCATTAGTAAAGGCAACATTGCAATCGGGCACATGCTTGAGAGCCAGAGCGGCCGCCTTGACGATAAAGTCATTGACCGAAATTTTATACTCGGCCCCTTCCCGCCCATTGAGGTCTTTACGGAAGGCCAAAAGCTTATCGATTTCCACGTCTACCTGAAGATTGAAGTGTGGAATATCGCGCGCCGAAGACGTCAGGCGTTTGGCGATGGTTTTGCGCATGTTGGTGTTGGGCACCGCCTCGTATTCGGGCAGCATGGCGAAAATCGGATCATCCACCGTTATGGCCGGAGCCGAAACAGTCTCCGAAGCATTTGCTGGCGCAGAGGCCTTACCGGTCCCGGAAGCCAGGGCCTCTTCAATATCGCGCTTAACGATCCGCCCTTTGGGGCCGGAGCCGGTAATTTTCGCCAGATCAAGACCTTCCTGCCCAGCCATGCGACGCGCCAGAGGGCTTGCGAAAATACGGTTGCCATCTGCTGACGTTGAAACAGAAGGCGCCGGAGCACTGGTTGGCGCAGGAGAAATTTTCGGCTCTTGTTTTGGTGTTTCAGTCGGCCCCGAAGTGGTTTTTGACCCAATATTTTCAAGCGCCGAAGCGTCTTCACCTTCTTCCAACAATACGGCAATCAGTGAATTGACGGCGACGGCATCGGTCCCTTCCGGCACGACGATCGTGCCTAGCGTCCCTTCATCAACGGCTTCCACCTCCATGGTCGCCTTATCGGTCTCGATCTCGGCCAATACGTCGCCGGATTCCACCGTATCGCCCTCTGCTTTATGCCATTTTGCCAGCTTGCCTTCCGTCATGGTTGGGGAAAGCGCGGGCATGAGAATTTCAATCGGCATGTCGTTCGCTCCCCTTACACATAAAGTACTTGTTTGGCGGCCCGGACGATCTTGTCCACATCGGGTAATGCCAAGACTTCCAAATTTGCCGCATAAGGCATGGGGACGTCTTCACCGCAAACCCGTTTGACCGGCGCATCCAAGTAGTCGAAGGCCTGCTCCATCATCACCGCGGCAAGTTCTGAGCCCATACCCGCGACAGGCCAGCCTTCTTCGACCGAAACCAAGCGATTGGTCTTCATCACCGAAGCCGTGATCGTCGCCGTGTCGAGCGGCCGGAGCGAGCGCAGGTTGATCACCTCGGCGCTGATTCCTTCTTCCGCGAGTTTTTCAGCGGCCTTGAGAACATCACCGACAATCCGCGAATAAGCGGTGAGGGTGACATCCGTTCCCGGGCGTTCGATTTTTGCTTTGCCGATGGGAACGACAAAATCATCGCTTTCCGGCACTTCGAAGCTCTGGCCATACATGATTTCATTTTCCAGCACGACCACCGGGTTAGGATCGCGGATGGCCGCTTTCAACAGGCCTTTGGCATCCTCGCCGGACCAGGGGGAAACCACCTTGAGACCCGGCACATGAGCATACCAAGAAGCGTAACACTGCGAATGCTGAGCCGCCACGCGGGCCGCCGCACCGTTACATCCCCGGAACACGATAGGACTATTGATCATGCCTCCCGACATATAGAGGGTCTTAGCCGCCGAGTTGATGATGTGATCGACCGCCTGCATGGCGAAGTTGAAGGTCATGAATTCGACAATCGGTTTGAGGCCCATGTAAGACGCTCCAACACCGATGCCGGTAAAGCCGATTTCGGTAATCGGCGTATCGATAACCCGTTTGCTGGAAAATTCTTCAAGCAACCCCTGGCTGACCTTATAGGCGCCCTGATATTCGGCAACTTCTTCACCCATGAGGAACACGTCTTCATCGCGGCGCATTTCCTCTGCCATAGCGTCCCGCAAAGCTTCACGCACGGTCTGAGTGATACGCGGACCGTCATATTCGGGCTCGGGCTGCGGTTCGGCAGCAACGGAATCTACAGCGATTGGTTCAGCAGGTTTTGTCGGGCTCTCTTCTTGTGATGCCGGGGCCGGTGCGGCGGCGGGAGCTATTTCAGCCCCCTCAAGCGCCGAAGCGTCTTCGCCTTCTTCCAGCAATACGGCGATCAGCGAATTAACGGCGACAGACTCAGTGCCTTCCGGCACAACGATTTTGCCCATCGTCCCTTCATCAACGGCTTCCACCTCCATGGTCGCCTTGTCGGTCTCGATCTCGGCCAATACATCGCCCGATTCTACAGCATCGCCTTCGTTTTTAAGCCATTTCGACAGCTTGCCTTCCGTCATGGTCGGGGAAAGTGCGGGCATCAAAACTTGAATGGTCATGACTTTTTCTCCCCCTTACGCTTCGGCCACGATATCGGTGTATAGCTCCGAAACGTCGGGCTCCGGGCTTTCCTGGGCAAAGCGCGCCGCCTCAGCAACCACGGCTTTTACCTCTTTGTCGATTTCCTTGAGTTCCGCTTCATCGAGAATTTTTTCTTCGATCAAGCGCAGCTTAATAAAGTCGATCGGATCACTCTCGGAGCGGATTTTCTGCACCTCTTCCTTAGAGCGGTATTTGGCCGGATCGGACATGGAATGCCCTCGGTAGCGGTAGGTTTTCATTTCCAGAATCATAGGGCCTTTGCCGGAACGACAGTGCTCATTAGCTTTGAGTCCTGCCTCTTTGACCTCGGTAACGTCCATGCCGTTAACTTGAATGCCTGGAATACCGTGTGCCGCGCCCCGATTGGCCAATTCGACCGTGGCCGAAGCACGCTCAATGGAGGTACCCATACCGTATTTGTTATTTTCAACGACGAAAACCACCGGCAGCTTCCAAAGAGCGGCCATGTTAAAGGCCTCATATACCTGCCCCTGGTTGACGGCGCCATCGCCGAAATAGGTGCAGCAAACGCCATTATCGCCTTTGTATTTATGAGCAAAAGCCAAACCCGCACCCAGCGGGACCTGAGCGCCGACGATACCGTGACCGCCGTAAAAACCACACGTCTTGCTGAACATGTGCATAGAGCCGCCCTTGCCTTTCGAATAGCCACCTTCGCGGCCGGTCAATTCGGCCATGACGCCTTTGGGGTCCATACCGTAAGCCAGCATATGTCCGTGATCTCGGTAACTGGTGATCACCGTATCCTGCTGCTCGGCCGCCGCCTTCATACCGACGATTACCGCTTCTTGACCGATATAAAGGTGACAAAAGCCACCAATCAGCCCCATCCCGTAGAGTTGCCCGGCCTTTTCTTCAAAACGCCGGATCATCAGCATATCGCGGTAAAACTGGGTCAATTCGCTGGAATCGACGGCTTTTTTCTTTCGCGCCGGTCGGCGGGGTTTGTTTGCAGGCTGTTTGGACATATCCCCTCCATGTCACCTGTTCATGCATTTTATTTCTGCATCCAATTCCCCTAGGTCACGCAACTGCCCTAGCGTCCCTGGGAGTGGCTTTACATCTACCGCTACAAAAAACCAAAAACAAGACATTTAAAAAATACGTAATATCCTGTTTTATATAGGTTTTTACTTATTTAACTTATTTTTAGTTACTTTAGGTTTTGAAATTTCAAATGGGCCAAAAAGAAATTTCGAAAGTTTCCCAACATATAGGAAGCCTTGGCAAAAATTTCTTCAATTTTTTTTGACTATTATCGAGAAAATTTGAGCATAAAACGATATCGAAACCCTCATCCCACAGACTCGAGCTCCACGCCCTTCATCTCAGAAGTCAGATATTTAACTGTTTTTAGTATAACATTTGTCTCTGTCAAAACGCGCTTGGACAGCATGAAAGTCCCCGCTGTTTATCGGCGGGTCACACAGAGATATCGATAGTTTTGAAATTTGAAAGCCGACTAAAGCTGGTTAGTCGAGGATGGTCAGCTCGTCATAACGGCCAAAGTTCAGCATAATCCGGGCCCGCTCCTCCAGCATATCCGGATCTAACTGTTCGGGTCGCAAAAGAGAAACGCGGTTTTCCCAAAGCTCCCGCTCGGCTTCAACGACGGCTTGCGAGGTTTCGGCTTGAGCGATCTGCTTAGTCAGGCTGACATAGGCTAGCAGCCCCCTATCTCCCTGAACCACATGAAAGGCGAAATAAGCGACAACCAGAACACCCAGAAGCGGCCCTATCGTCGACCGCGCGCGTCCCCATATGTCCTCTAAAAGCTCCATGAAGGAGAGAGAATCACGCCCGATTCGCGGTGTCAAACCGAAATATTTATCGATTCGGAATCAAGACATAAAAAAAGAGTCCTAAACGATTCAATTACTTAGATAATTTTCATTGACTCGTTAATTTATTTTTTTGGGATTTTTTTCAAGACAAACAAAAAGCCCTGCTACCACAAGGGGCGCAGGGCTATTTTAAGATATCCGACGCCAGGGCCGGAGGTTCATCCTAATCCATCACACTCTAGCGGAGGATCGTTCGGCCGGCATAAGCCGCTGCACTATCCAACTCTTCCTCAATGCGGATCAACTGATTGTACTTAGCCAATCGATCAGAACGAGACAGAGAGCCCGTTTTGATCTGGCCCGCATTGGTCGCTACGGCAATATCTGAAATGGTTGCATCCTCAGTCTCTCCAGAACGGTGAGAAATCACAGCCGTATAGTTAGCCTTATGAGCCATCTCAATGGCCTCGAGAGTTTCAGACAGCGTTCCAATCTGGTTAACCTTGACCAGGATGGAGTTAGCAACGCCTTTATCGATACCGTCGGCCAAGCGTGTGGGATTGGTTACAAAAAGATCATCACCAACCAACTGAACCTTACCGCCAATTTCCTCTGTCAGCACTTTCCAACCGTCCCAGTCGTCTTCAGCCATACCGTCTTCGATGGAGAGGATCGGATACTTAGCGGCCAGATCTGCCAAATATTTGGCATTACCTGCGGCATCCAATGTCTTGCCCTCCCCTTCAAGGACATACTTGCCGTCCTTGAAATATTCTGACGAAGCGCAGTCAAGCGCCAGCATCACGTCATCACCCGGCTTATAACCGGCGGCTTCAATAGCCTTCATGATGTAGCTCAGCGCATCGTCAGCGCTTTTTACTGCGGGGGCGAAGCCGCCTTCGTCGCCCACGTTGGTATTAAGCCCCGCATCGCTAAGACCCTTTTTCAATGCATGGAACACCTCGGCTCCCATGCGGACGGAATCGGCGCAGGTCGGGGCGCCGACCGGCATGATCATGAATTCCTGGATATCCACAGGGTTGTCGGCATGAGCGCCACCATTGATGATGTTCATCATTGGGACCGGCAATGTATGGGCAAAAGCACCGCCGATGTAGCGGTAGAGCGGCAACCCGGCATCTTCAGCCGCCGCCTTGGCGACCGCCAGACTTACGCCGAGAATAGCGTTGGCCCCGAGACGCGACTTATTGGCGGTACCGTCCAGATCGAGCATAATCTGGTCGATCATCAACTGATCTTCCGCATCGAGCCCGGCGAGGGCCTCAAAAATCTCGGAGTTGACCGCTTCAACGGCCTTGGTCACGCCCTTGCCGAGATAACGCCCCTTGTCGCCATCGCGTAGCTCAACAGCTTCATGAACGCCGGTTGAAGCCCCCGAGGGCACGGCAGCACGGCCAAAAGCGCCACTTTCTAGAATAACATCGACCTCAACGGTCGGGTTGCCACGGGAATCAATGATTTCACGTCCGTGAATATCGATGATCTCGGTCATTTTTCGGTTTTCCTTTAGTTACCTAATCGGAGGCATGAGTTTACGAACTGCTTTTTCGGACAGCCCGGAAAGATCGGCAAGTTCTTTCAATTGCTCGTTCACGGCTGTCTTAACATCCCTTAAGCGCTCAGCGTCGATTTCACCGACCGCGTGCTTGATAGAATCGGAAAACTTGGTTTCGAGCGTCGCCTCTAACTTCGTAACCAAGGCGTCCCGGTTGATAAACGGTTGGGTCACGGGTAATTCGATGGGAATAGCTTTGAGAATAACCCCATCACTAACATCCAAAGCTTCCGTCAGTCTGTAGATAAAAGCGCGACGTGCCGTAAACAGTCGCCTCTCTAAATCTTTCGCTACATAAATGAACCGGCTTTTCTGAGCTGCTGTGAGAGGTTCACCCCGTGCAACCTCCATACGAAACAGCACGCCCTCCATTAAAGGATCAGCGGCCGATGGAAATGACGCTAGCAGCAAAATAAATAGAAAAACAGCTGCACGCCGCATCACTCGCCTGGGCTCCCAATCCGAACAGGACGCTCTTTCGCCACCCGGTCGAATTCAATCAAATCATCAAGAACAGCGCCCAAGCCCTTAAGGGGAATCATATTAGGCCCATCACTCAAAGCCCGATCTGGCTGCTCATGGGTCTCAATAAACACCGCAGCCACACCAATTGAAACGGCGGCACGCGCCAAGACGGGAGCAAATTCGCGCTGTCCGCCCGACGTGCCGCCCTGCCCGCCCGGCTGCTGTACCGAGTGGGTTGCGTCGTAAACGACCGGACAGCCGGTCTGGGCCAAAATCGGCAGGGAACGCATGTCCGAAACCAGAGTGTTGTACCCGAAACTGGCGCCGCGCTCACAGACCATCACATTGTGATTGCCCGCTTCATCGAGCTTGCTCACGACGTTAGCCATATCCCAGGGAGCAAGAAACTGTCCTTTTTTGACGTTAACCACCTTGCCGGTTTTGGCCGCAGCCACCAGCAAATCGGTCTGACGACAGAGAAAAGCCGGAATTTGCAGCACATCAGCCACCTCGCCGACCACTAGACACTGCTCTTCGGTATGAACGTCCGTCACCACGGGAATGCCCAGTTTTTCCTTGATCTCAGCAAAGATTGGCAAGGCCTTCTCCATACCGATACCGCGCGGGCTGTTGATACTGGTGCGGTTGGCCTTATCAAACGAAGACTTATAGATCAGGCCCATCCCCCGGGCTTCGGTCATTTCTTTCAACGCCTGTGCCATTTCCAAGGCATGTTCGCGGCTTTCCATGGCGCAGGGACCGGCCAACAAGGCCAGCGGTAAATCGTTGCCGACCTTTATATTGCCGATAGAAATGTGCCGAATTTCGGCCATATAACTTCTCCTAAACCAAGCGCGACTGCTTAATGGCGGCTGTGATGAACGAAGTAAACAACGGATGGGGATCGAAGGGCTTTGATTTCAGTTCGGGGTGGAACTGCACGCCAACGAACCATGGGTGCCCTGGAAGCTCAACGATTTCGGGTAGCACCCCATCGGGTGACATGCCGGAGAAAACCAGCCCCGCCTGTTCCAGTTTTTCCTTAAGCGAAGCATTGACCTCGTAGCGATGGCGATGGCGCTCAAAAATAACGTCCTTGCCATAGATTTCACGAACGTGTGTGCCTTCCTTGAGGCGACACTCGTAGGCGCCCAAACGCATCGTACCGCCCATGTCGCTCTCTTCCGAACGTTTTTCGACAATGCCGTCGCGTTCCCATTCGGTCATCAGGCCGACAACTTGCGTTTCGCAGTCGCCAAACTCGGTCGAACCCGCCCCATCCATGCCTGCCAGATGCCGCGCGGCCTCAACCACGGCCATCTGCATGCCGAGACAAATGCCGAAATAGGGTACATTGCGCTCACGGGCAAACTTTGCCGCGGCAATTTTCCCTTCGACACCCCGCTCACCGAAACCGCCAGGCACCAGAATGCCATGGACGTCTTCCAGATGATGAAGCGCATCTTCTTCTTTCTCGAAAACCTCGGCATTAACCCATTTTAGATTGACCTTGGCGTTATTGGCAATTCCGCCATGCCCCAGGGCCTCGGAAAGAGACTTATAAGCGTCGAGCAATTCGGTGTATTTGCCGACCACCCCAATGGTCACCTCGCCTTCCGGACGAAGCACCCGCTCGGCTATGCCTTCCCACATGGAAAGATCGGGTTCGGGAGCAGCCAATCCGAAATAGTCGCAGATCTCCTTGTCCATGCCTTCCGCATGGAGCGCCATGGGCACCTGATAGATGGTATCAGCATCAAGCCCCGGCACAACGCGGGTTTCTTTGACGTTACAGAACAACGCAATCTTCCGGCGCTCACCGGGCGGAATGGGTCGGTCGGCACGGCACAGAAGCATATCGGGTTGAATACCGACGTTTTGTAATTCTTTGACCGAATGCTGCGTCGGCTTGGTCTTGAGCTCCCCCGCCGTCGGGATATACGGAACTAGAGTCAGGTGCAGGAACATCGTCCGCGACGCCCCCAGATCGGTACGCATCTGACGAATCGCTTCAAGAAACGGCAAGCTCTCGATATCGCCAACCGTACCGCCGATTTCACAGAGAATGAAGTCTTCCCCATCTACATCGGCCTGGGCGAATTCTTTGATAGCGTTGGTGACGTGGGGAATGACCTGAATGGTCGCTCCCAGATAGTCGCCGCGCCTTTCCTTGGCGATCACCTCGGAATAAATCCGCCCGGTGGTCACGTTGTCACTCTGCTTGCCCGGCACGCCGGTAAAGCGCTCGTAGTGCCCGAGATCCAGGTCGGTCTCGGCACCGTCGTCGGTAACGAAGACTTCCCCATGCTGATAGGGGCTCATGGTTCCAGGATCGACGTTCAGATACGGATCGAGCTTACGCAACCGCACCTTGAAACCACGCGCCTGAAGAAGAGCCGCCAGGGAAGCCGAAGCCAATCCCTTGCCGAGAGAAGAAACAACACCACCGGTAATGAAAATGAAACGCGTCATGGACCCAAAAACTACAACGATTCGCTCTAAACCATTAAGCCCAAAAACCACCCAATTCGAAAATTTCGTGGATAACTTTTAAAGCCCCAAAAAAAGCAGAGGCGGCATCGCTGCCGCCCCTGGTGAAACTTTATAACTTCTTGCCCATCCTACTTGGCAATGGGAGCCGCCGGTTCGGCGGGTTTCGCCGGCTCCGGAGCCGTTGCCGCTGGAGCATCCTGAGCCTGATCCAGCAGGTTGCCGCTGGAACGCTGGCCACTGGCCATCAGACTCAACACTAGGCTGGTGACCATAAATGCGCCAGCCAGGATCGCCGTCGTGCGGGTCAGCATGTTGGCTGCCGAACGGCCGGTCATGAAACCGCCCATGCCGCCGCCGCCACCGCCCATGCCGAGCGCACCGCCCTCGGAGCGCTGAAGCAGAACGACCACAATCATCGCCAAGGCGAGAAGAAGGTGAATAACGAGAATGACCGTCGTCATAGTAAATGCTTCCTAGAAAACGCCGACGGGCGCTCACTTTTAAAGAGCGCCCAAAACTGCCGACAAAATAAATCCTGGGGGTGTTTAACCCGGTTGGCCTTCGATTTCTAGAGTTTTCTGCCTAACAGCAAGCAGCAATTCCCATGAAATCTTCGACCTTGAGGCTCGCGCCGCCGATAAGACCGCCGTCCACATCGGGGAGCGCCAAAAGCTCCGCCGCATTGGTTGGCTTCATAGACCCGCCATAGAGCAACCGAATGCCCTCGGCTTCATCGCCCACGATCTTGGCCAATTCGGCACGGATTACGGCATGGACTTCCTGAACTTCATCAGAGGTCGGGGTGCGTCCGGTTCCAATCGCCCAGACCGGTTCGTAAGCCAATACTGTATTGGCTGCCGTCGCGCCGCCTGGCAAGGAGCCGCGCACTTGAGAAGTCACCACATCAAGCGTTTTGCCCGCGTCGCGCTCGGCCTCGGTTTCTCCGATACAAACCACAGCGGTCATCCCGTTGGACAGGACGGCTTCGGCCTTGGCTTTCACCTGTTCATCGGTTTCGCCATGGTCGGTCCGGCGTTCCGAATGGCCGACAATAACGAAAGAACAGCCTGCATCCTTCAGCATGGCTGCGCTCACATCACCCGTATGGGCCCCCTTTTCGGCCGCATGGCAATCCTGGGCACCAAGCGCGATACCACTTTCGCCCAAGGCCCCCGACACAGCACCAATTAAAACAAACGGCGGACAAACCAGCATGTCGTATGAGGGATTCGCATCGGTGGAGACCTTTTCGGCCAAACCGGCAGCCAGTGCCGTCCCATCGGCAGTCAGGCCGTTCATCTTCCAGTTACCGGCAATCAACGGGCGTCGCATGGTCGTCATGTTCCCCTCTTCCATACAGTATACGTGTGAAAATCCGGTCTTCTAGTAGCACAGGATTGCGCCGAACACACCACCCTTAGGAGGGGGTGTTCAGTTTCCGTAAAACCCTTGTTGCCCAAGCGGCTTTGCACTTCTATGATGCCGCCCGTTTTCCCGGTCCTTCGGATGACCTCCCGGGGAGACATTGGTCCTTTAATTTTTATTACGCCTTCGGTTTTGATCATGCTTGAAGCTCTTCGCAAACGCTCCGGTTCCCTCATCGTCAAATTAATGCTGGCGCTCCTCGTCTTGAGCTTCGCCGCCTGGGGGGTGGGAGACATGATCAACCGCGCCGCCGCGCCCGATGCGGCGGCCATGGTCGGTGAAACCACCATCACACCACAGCAGTTGCAGATCGAGTACCGCCGCGACATGAACCGCCTGCGCCAGCAGTTAGGCCCCGATTTCGGCCCCGAACAGGCGCGTCAGTTTAAAGTAATGGATGCCGTGCTCGGCCGGATTATCAATACCAAGCTGTTTGAAGAAAGCGCACGCGACATGGGCGTTGTGGTCAGCGACAAGCAGGTGTTGGACGAAATCAAGGCGACCCCGGCATTTGCCGGCATTACGAAAGAGTTCGACCGGGGAACCTTCCAGCAAGTTCTGGCCAATGCCGGGTTGTCGGAAAACGAATACATCGCCATTGTTCGCGCCGACCTGAAGCGCCGTCCTCTGGTTAAGGGAATCGAACGCGGCATCTCGGTACCCGATGACCTGTTTAAGAAAGTCTACGCCTACCGCCAGGAAAAGCGTCAGGCCGATATGTTGTTGCTCGCCACCGAAGAGATGCCCGAACCGGCGGCTCCATCCGAGGAAGACCTCAAGGCCTTTTATAAAGACAACGAGCCTCGCTTCACCGCACCCGAATACCGCAAAGTGACTGTCGCCAGCCTCAACCTGGAAACCCTCGCAAAAGGCGCCGATATCACCCAGGACGCTATCACCGAATCCTACGAATCACGCATCAGCGAATTCAAAACCGCTGAAAAGCGGGAGGTTCAGCAGATGGTTTTCGGCAGCAAGGACGAAGCCAATGCCGCCCACCAACGCCTGTCAAACGGCGAGGATTTCGCTAAAATCGCCAAAGAACTCCTCGACATGGACGAAGATAGCCTTTCGCTGGGCCTGATGACTCGTGCAGAAATGCCGTCTGCGTTAGCCGATGCGGCCTTCGCCATTCCACAGGGCGGTTTCAGCGTTCCTGTCGAAACGCCTCTCGGCTGGCATGTTATTCGTGTCGCCAAAAAAGAACGCGAACGCCAGCAAAGCCTTGAAGAAGCGAGCGAGAGCATCAAGAAGGACCTAGCCCGCGAATGGGCGCTTGAGACCCTGTTCCAGAAAAAAGGCCAGCTAGAAGACGAACTGGCCGGAGGATCGACCATTCAAGAAGCCGCTAGCGCCGTCGGCATGGCGCTCGTCACCATTCCGTCGACCGACGCCTCAGGTCAAGACCCTGAAGGCAAGGCTGCAACACAGGTTCCCGATATGGGCGAAGTCCTGAAAACCGCATTTGCCACTGAACCGGGGATCGTTAGCCAGGTCATCGAAACGGCGACCGACGGCATGTTCGTTCTCAAGGTCGAATCAATTACTCCTCCCGCCCTGCGTTCTTTTGAAACGGTACGCGACCAAGCATTGGAAGGCTGGAAGCTCCAGACTCGCGCCGAGGCAGCCAAAGCCGAAGCCGAAGCAATCAGGGAGCGCCTGACGAAAGGCGAAAAAATCGCCGATATCTCCAAAGAAAAAGCAATTCCGTTGGAAACGCCGGAAGCCTTCCTACGCACCGGTGGCACGGGCGCGGGCAACGCCCCCCTTCCCCAGGCCTTGGTCAAATCGGTCTTTGACAGCAAAAAAGGCGAAGCCGTCGTCGCCCAGGCTCAAGACGGATATTATGTCGCCGTGGTGAAAGACGTGATCGTCCCGACCGTTGACGAAAGCGATGTCGCGGTCATGCAGGCAAGAGGCGAGTTGAAAAAGGCCGTTGCCAGCGATTTAATGATGCAACTGACCGCTGGACTGCGCGGAGAGTTTCCGGTTCGCATCAACCGTCAAGTCGTCAACTCGATCCAGTAACTATGCAGACCCAACCGGATTTCGATAGTTTCAAGAAGGCGTATCAACAGGGCAAGGCCCAGGCCGTCTGGACGACCCTGGTCGCCGATCTTGAAACTCCGGTTTCAGCCATGCTCAAACTGGCCGACGGACGGCCCAATAGTTTCTTGCTCGAGTCCGTCGAAGGCGGTTCCGTACGCGGGCGCTACTCACTCATTGGCCTCAAGCCCGATTTAATCTGGCGCTGTTTCGGCGATAAGGCCGAGATCAACCGCAACGCTCGGTTCGATCCGTATAGTTTCGAGCCCAGCCCAGAAAACACTTTAGATTCCTTGCGGAAACTGAAGGCCGAGTCGGAAATCGATCTTCCCGACCACCTGCCGCCGATGCCCGCACTCGTCGGGTACATGGGCTACGACACGGTGCGTCTCGTGGAGGACATCCCCGAAAACAACCCCGATCCACTGAACGTGCCTGACGGCATTTTCATGCGCCCGACCGTTGTCGCGGTTTTCGACACCATCGAAGACCTTGTCACGGTTATTACGCCTGTGCGCCCCGAGGAGGGTTTAAGCGCCGAAGCAGCTTATGAGCGGGCCTGTATCAGGCTTGCCGACATCGCCACAGACCTGGGCCGCAGCCTCCCCTATCGCCGCGAAGCGCCAACAGCAGGCGGTGAGGTTCCGGAGCCTGAATCCAATATGAGCCAGGCCGATTACCATCGGATCGTCGAAGCGGCCAAAGACTACATTTTTGCCGGCGATATCTTTCAGGTCGTGCTCTCCCAGCGGTTCACCATGCCGTTCAAACTACCGCCTTTCGCCCTTTATCGAGCCTTGAGGCGGACCAACCCCTCGCCATTCCTGTTCTTCCTCGATTTCGGAGAATTCTCGTTGGTTGGCTCCAGCCCGGAAATTCTGGTCCGGTTGCGTGACGGCGAAGTGACTATCCGCCCCATTGCCGGAACCCGCCCACGCGGCAAGGATGCCGAGGGCGACAAAGAAATGGCCGAAGATCTGTTGGCCGATCCAAAAGAACTGGCAGAGCATCTGATGCTGCTCGACCTAGGGCGTAACGATGTGGGCCGCGTCGCCCAAATTGGCAGCGTAGAAGTGACCGACCAGATGATCGTCGAGTACTACTCCCACGTCATGCATGTGGTGTCCAACGTGATCGGCAAGATCGACCCAAAATACGACGCCATGGACGCCCTGATGGCCGGTTTCCCGGCAGGCACCGTTTCCGGTGCGCCGAAGGTTCGCGCCATGGAAATTATCGATGAGTTGGAAACCCTGCGTCGAAGCTTTTATGCAGGATGCATTGGCTACTTCGGAGCCAACGGCGACATGGATACCTGCATTGCTCTGCGAACCGCGATGGTTAAAGACTCAACATTGTATATCCAAGCCGGGGCGGGCATCGTCGCCGATAGCGTCCCCGAAAGCGAATACCAGGAATGCCGCAACAAAGCGATGGCTCTGGTGCGCGCGGCCCAGGAGGCGGTTCGCTTCGCCTCCCAGGGTTAAAAAGGGTTAAGCCGCCCCTTTAAAATCGAAACCGGCATCTTCAACGGCCTGCTTGACGGCATTATCGTCTTCGAGCCCCTCAACGGTAACCTTCTTATTTTCCAGGTCAACGGAAACAGAAACGCCTGTTGCTAGACCTTCGATAGCCTTGGTTACGGAGCCAGAGCAACCGCCACAGGTCATGCCGTCTACAAGATAAATCTTAGCCATTCTTCCTTTACCCATTTTTGTTGTGTCGGTAAGCCTATTTCAAACCTTCCAGGCGCTGGAAGGTCAAGCCTATTCAGCTTGAGCCAATTGGATTCTGCGCTTGATGATGGCGGTCAAAGGAACCAGGACGACGCCCCTCTCCTCCATTTTCGGTATCCATCGGCTCAAGACGGCAATCGTCGCATCCTTAGGGTGCCCGATGCCAATCGCCCAGCCATTTTTCCGGGCGGTTTTTTCCAGTTGTTCAAGCTGCTGTTCAACGGCAGCCTCTTCATTCACGTTGTCTAAAAATACGTTCCGCTCGGCAAACGGAACCCCCGCTTCCATTGCAAGACGACCACCGACCGTTCCCCCGGCCGTTCTGGAGTCGAGGAAAAGCAGCCCGCGCCGTTTCAACTCGTCCATGATGACCGCCATTCCCTTCTGGTCGGTGGTAAATCGGCTACCCATATGGTTGTTGATCCCCACATAGCCGCTAAAACGGGAAAGAGCCCAATCGATCCGCTCTTTAAGCTCGTCCGGCGTCATATTGGTTTTCAGAACATTGGGGCCGGGATCTGCGGTTTCGCTGCTGGGCTCCATGGAAACGTGGACCATCAACTCATGCCCGGACGAGCGGGCGCGCGCCGTTATATCCTCAAGTTTTCTTGCATACGGTAAAAAGGCGAGAGTCAGAGGCGTCGGTAGTTGCAGGATTTTTTCAGAACGCCGCCGATCAATCCCAAGGTCGTCAATTATCAAAGCAATCATCGGAAGTTCTATCGCGGCAGGGCTTTTCGCCGCAAAGCGCAACCAGTCGGGAGGGATTTCTTTGAAAACGGATGGCGAAGTGACATGCGGTACGGGCGCAGGAATATAGATATCGCCCGGCAAGGCCTCCTCATAAAGATGGCTCGGAGCCTTTTTCTCGACGATCATCTGGGGCGGAGGCGGCTGATCCTGATACCAGGGTTCGGGCGCTTTTATTACCGGAGCAGGCAATGGCGCAGACTGCTTGGCTGGCGGTTCGGGATCGTCAACAAACAAACGGCCGACAAAATACCCGCCCAACAAGGCGACAATGGCGACACCCGCAAAAAGAAGCTGCCGTTTCGGATTGGGTTTATAGAGCGGGCCGCCCGATCTATTGGGAGGCGCCGCCCCGTTTTTTTTCGGCTTCAGACCGGCCTCCATGGAAAAAGAAACTGCCCTTCTTTTTATACATCAGATTCTTAAAAAACCGGCAAGCCCGGCGGTCAGGCCTTACGTCCATTACGCGCCAGGTCTTCTAAAATCGGACAATCGGGCCGGTTATCGCCATGGCACTTATGGATTAACTGCATCAAGGTTTGGCGAACGGATTCCATTTCCTCCAAACGGTTCTCAATCTCTTCAACATGACGTTTGGCGACCTCCCGCACATCGGCGCTGGCCCGTTCTTTGTCCTGCCATAGCCCTAAAAGATCGCGGATATCCTTGATGGTGAAACCAAGATTGCGCGACCGATGGATGAACCGCAAAGTTTGCAGGTCTTTATCGTTATAGTGACGGTAGCCATTGGCCGCACGGGTTGGTTCGGGCATCAACCCGACGCTTTCATAATAGCGAATGGTTTTCGCCGAAATTCCGGAAAGCTTGGCGGCCTTGCCAATATTCATTCCTCAAGCCCTCCTTTTCGGCTTCCAGCGTTTAAGAACCAGCGAGTTGGTGACAACGCTAACGCTGCTCATCGCCATGGCCGCCCCGGCGATTACAGGACTTAAGAAGCCAAAAGCGGCCAAAGGCAACGCAATCACATTATAGAAAAACGCCCAAAACAGGTTTTGGCGGATTTTTCCATAAGTGGCGCGAGAAACATCAATGGCATCGGCCACCAGAGCCGGATCACCACGCATCAGGGTAATACCCGCTGTGTGCATGGCAACGTCGGTGCCCGTTCCCATGGCCATCCCCACATCGGCGACGGCCAATGCAGGCGCATCGTTAATGCCGTCACCGACCATAGCTGTGACGCGCCCTGCCTTGATCAGTTTTTCAATCTCCTGAGCCTTATTCTCTGGCAACACCTCGGCAATTACGTCTTTGATGCCAACCGACTCAGCGACGGCTTGGGCCGAACGGCGGTTATCGCCGGTCAACATTACTGGTCGAATTCCCATGGCAACCAAACCGGCAACGGCCTCCTTGGCATTTTGCTTAATGGCGTCACCAACAGCAATAATTCCAAGCAGCCGCTCATCGCACCCAATCCACATGACCGTTTGTCCCTGCTCTTCACAGGTCACCGCTTTTTCTTCGAGATCACTTGTCTCAATCCCATGCTCTTTCATCAGACGGCGATTGCCGATGGCGACATGGCGTCCGTCAACCTTTGCGGTCAACCCGCGTCCCGTCTGACTCTGAAAATCAGAGACCTCGAACAAATCGCCTTCAGCCCTGTCGAGAACGGCGCGGGCAAGAGGATGTTCACTCCCCTGCTGGGCAGAGGCCGCCAGTTTAAGCAAGCTGTCTTCGTCGCCGATTAAGGGGACGATTTCCTGGATAACGGGGCGTCCCTCGGTCAATGTTCCCGTCTTATCGAACACCACGGTATCGATGGCCTTCGATCGCTCCAAGGATTCCGCTTCTTTGATAAGAATGCCGTTTGAAGCGGCAACGCCGGTGCCCACCATCACCGCCGTGGGCGTCGCCAGTCCCAATGCACAGGGGCAGGCAATAACCAGCACCGTTACAGCGGTATAAATCGCCTCGATATACCACCAACCAGCGATCTGCCAGCCGACAAAGGTAATCAACGCGATCACGAGAACAACAGGAACAAAAATAGCAGCAATACGGTCGACCAGCTTCTGAACCGGCGGCTTGGTCGCCTGAGCCCCCTGAACCAGAGCGATAATCTTGGAAAGCATCGATTCTTTGCCGACCGTTGTCGCACGCAGACGAACCATCCCCTCGCCATTGATCGCACCGCCAGTCACCATATCGCCATTCCCTTTAGAGACCGGAAGGCTTTCACCCGTTATCAGGCTTTCATCAACCTGGGTGGCCCCTTCGACTATTTCGCCGTCGACAGGTATTTTTTCACCCGGCTTGACGATGACGATATCTCCAGACGCAACGGCTTCTGCCGGTACGGTAATCTCCTGCCCGTCCTTTATAACCCGCGCATTCTGTGGGCGGAGTTTCATCAGAGCCCGAATGGCCTGGGTGGTGCTGCGTTTGGCTCGGCTTTCCATCCATTTGCCAAGCAGCACAAGGGTAATGACCGCTGTTGAGGCCTCGAAATAGAGATGCTCATGCCCATAATTTGGATCGACCGTCAGCATAAGAAAAACACTTAAACCAAAGGCCGACAATGTCCCCATAACGACCAGCAAATCCATATTGCCGGACAGCCCCTTTAATGCCCCCCAGGCTGATTTATAGAACCGCCAGCCCGCCCAAAACTGTACCGGCGTCGCCAAAATCAATTGCGTCGTGTAATCGATCATCCAATGTTCATAGACAAGCACCTGATAGGCCATCTGGTACATAAAAGGCAGGGTCAGTAAGGCCGAAACAATGAATGTAATTTGGTCTTTGCGGCTTTGACGGGCAAAAGCCGCCTCTTCTTCTCCAGCCTCTTCTTCCATAACCGGGCTGGCTTCAAAACCGGCCTTTTTTACCGCGGCAATTACTGCCGCAGCCGACAGCCCGCCAAGGGAGGAAATCGAGGCGCGTTCGGTCGTCAAGTTGACCGTGGCCTTTTCAACGCCTTCAAGTTTATTCAGCACTTTTTCGAGCCGCGTCGAACATGCCGCGCATGTCATACCGCTAATGGCGTATTCTCGACTTTCCTCGGGGACTGAAAAACCTGCTTTGGCAACTGCTTGTGTGAGATCGGTAACGGAAAGCTTCGCCGCATCATAAGTCACGTCAGCCTGTTCCATGGCGAGGTTAACCGAAGCATCAGAAACACCATCGAGCTTACCCAGAACCTTTTCAAGACGTGTCGAGCAGGCGGCGCAAGTCATCCCTTCAATGGGCAGGGAGGCGTGCTTTTCAGGATTGGGCGTAACCATATTCATTTGCAGTTCCCAAGATTTAAACATTCCAGTTCATGGGAATGTTTATAAGGTTTACAGCAACTGGAAGGTCAAAGGGAATTTTTCAATGATTTTTTATGTTCAAAAACATCGCTAAACGACCCGGCGGACTTGACCTTCCAACTCCTCCCCTGCATTCTTCAGCGTCTTTTTGGGGGCGATCCCCGTTTGTCATCACCCGGCCTTGTAAACCCGCATGTTTCTTCTAATCGACAACTATGACAGCTTCACCTTCAATCTGGTGCATTTCCTCGGAGAATTGGGGGCAGAGGTTGAGGTCGTGCGCAACGATTCACTAACCGCTGAAGAAGCCATCAGGCGTAATCCTCAGGGTATTATCCTATCGCCAGGCCCCTGCGATCCCGACAGAGCAGGTATTTGCCTGGAATTGGTTGAAAAGGCGGCGGGAAAACTACCTATTTTCGGCGTTTGCCTCGGTCACCAGACGATCGGACAGGTTTTTGGCGGCACGGTTCTGCGCGCCCCCGAGCCAGTTCACGGCAAGGTCTGGAAGGTCAATCACCAGGGCAAAGGCGTTTTTGCCGGTTTACCAAGCCCCTTAGAGGCCACCCGTTATCACTCCCTGGTGATCGACAAGGCAAGCCTTCCCAACTGCCTTGAAATCACGGCTGAAACCGACGACGGCCTGGTCATGGGGCTGCAACATAAAGAGTTGCCCATTCATGGCGTTCAGTTCCATCCGGAAAGCATCGCCTCGCAACATGGGCATGGCATTTTGAAGAATTTTCTCGAACTCGCGGCAAAGGAAGCTTGTTAACCATGGCTGGCACGCTCCAAGACATGAAATCCCTTATTGGTTACGTTGCAGGCGGCAACACTCTTTCCGAGGAAGAAGCGGAGCGCGCCTTCGACATCATCATGTCGGGTGACGCGACACCGGCCCAAATCGGCGGCTTTTTGATGGCGCTTCGGGTGCGCGGCGAAACGGTCGAGGAGATCACCGGTGCAGCAAGGATCATGCGGTCCAAGGCTCTGCATATCGATGCTCCGGCAGACGCCATCGACGTGGTCGGCACCGGCGGCGACGCCTCGGGAACCTATAACATTTCGACTGGCGCGTCCCTTGTGGTCGCGGCTTGCGGCGTGCCCGTCGCCAAGCACGGCAATAAGGCGTTGTCCTCCAAGTCAGGCGCTGCGGATGTTTTGACGGCACTGGGCGTCAATATCGAAACCCCCATGGAAAACGTCGAGAAGGCGATGCGTGAAGCCAATATCGGCTTTATGATGGCGCCGCGCCACCACAGCGCCATGCGCCATGTGGCCGGCCCTCGCGTCGAACTGGCGACCCGCACGATTTTCAACTTGCTGGGCCCCCTGTCCAACCCGGCAGACGCAAAACGCCAACTGACCGGCGTTTTTGCAAAGGAATGGGTCGAACCATTGGCTCATGTGCTCGGCAATCTAGGCTGTGAAAAAGCCTGGATCATGCACGGTTCAGACGGTCTCGACGAATTAACGACCACAGGCAAAAGCTATGTTGCCGAATTGAAAGACGGCAAGGTGTCCTCTTTTGAGGTTTCACCCGAAGACGCCGGGCTCCCCATAGCCAAGCCCGAAGATTTAAAAGGCGGCGATGCGGCAACAAACGCCCAGGCAATCTTTGACCTGCTTGATGGCAAGCAAAGCGCCTATCGGGATATTGTGCTCTATAACGCCGCCGCGGCTCTTGTGGTTGCCGACAAGGCAAGCGACTTAAAAGGCGGTGTCATACAGGCCGCAGAAGCCATCGACAACGGCAAGGCCAAGGACACACTGGCCAAGCTTTGTAAAATCACCGAACCGATGGAAGAGAACTAACGTGAGCGACGTTCTGACCCGCATTTGCGACGACAAACGGGAGCACGTCGCCCAGGCGAAACAGCAGCGTTCGCTGTCTGATCTGGAAGCTGCTGCTAAGGCCGCTTCAGCACCCAGAGGGTTCGCCGATAGCCTTGCAAAAACCGTCGAAAACGGTGGATACGGCCTGATTGCTGAGATCAAAAAGGCGTCCCCTTCAAAAGGCCTCATCCGTGATGATTTCGACCCAGCAACACTGGCCCAGGCCTATGAAAAAGGCGGTGCATCCTGTTTGTCTGTCTTAACGGATATTCCTTACTTCCAAGGGGACGACGCATATCTCATTGCAGCACGCAATGCGGTCAACCTGCCGGTTTTGCGCAAAGACTTTATGGTCGATCCCTACCAGATTACTGAAGCTCGTGCGTTGGGCGGCGACTGCATTTTGCTGATTATGGCCGCCCTCGACGACACCCTCGCGACCGAACTTGAAAATGCAGCCTTCGGCTACGGCATGGATGTATTGATTGAAGTCCATGACGAAGCTGAACTGGAGCGCGCCCACCGCCTTAAATCCCCGCTGATCGGCATCAACAACCGCAATCTGAAAACGCTGGACGTAACGCTGAAAACGACCCGCCGTCTCGCCCCTATGGTGGAGCAAGGGCGGAATCTCGTTTGCGAAAGCGGCCTCTTCACGCCACAGGACTTGAAAGACATGTCCGAAGTTGGCGCGCACCGTTTTCTCATCGGCGAATCATTGATGCGGCAAAACGATGTGGAAGCGGCAACACGAAAACTTCTCGCCCGGGAGGACTAACCCATGAGCGGTTTCACGCATTTCGACGCCGAGGGTAACGCAGTCATGGTCGATGTTTCGGAAAAAGACATCACCGAGCGCACAGCCACGGCGGGCGCTACCGTTTCGATGCAGCCCGAAACCATGCAACTCATCCTCGATGGTGGAGTTAAGAAAGGTGACGTTCTGACCGTCGCCCAACTGGCCGGAATCATGGGGGCAAAGCGCACCCCCGACCTGATCCCCCTGTGCCATCCTTTAGCGCTAACCTCGGTTAAAGTCGATCTTGAATGCGATGCAGAAAACAATGCCGTGACGATCACCGCCACCTGCAAACTCAAAGGCCGTACGGGTGTTGAGATGGAAGCGCTGACCGCCGTTTCGGTTGCCGCGCTGACCGTCTACGACATGTGCAAAGCGGTCGATAAAGGCATGATCATCAGCGATATTCGCTTGCTGCACAAAGCCGGAGGAAAATCCGGCATCTACGAGGCCCGATAAATGATTTCTCTCGAAGAAGCTCTTGAAAAGGTTACAGGCGGTGTTGAACCACTGACCACAGAACTGGTGTCCATTGCCGAGGCCCATGGCCGGGTGCTGGCCGAAGATGTAGAATCGCGGTTTACCCAACCGCCTGCTGCGGTCTCTTCGATGGACGGCTATGCCGTTATCGCCACCGATACGCAAACCACACCTGCTTCACTTAATCTTATCGGCGAATCGGCTGCTGGCGGAAGCTATGACGGTATTGTAAAGAGTGGCCAGACGGTGCGTATTTTTACTGGCGCTCCCCTCCCCAAAGGGGCGGACGCCGTGGTGATGCAGGAAAACACCGAACGGGATGACGACACAGTCAAAATCCTCGAAGGGGTCGGCCAAGGCAACTTCATCCGGTCGGCAGGTATGGACTTTAAACAAGGCGAAATTCTGCTACCCAAGGGACGCCGACTCTCAGCGCGCGATATCGGCCTTGCCGCCGCCATGAACCGCCCCTGGCTGACCGTCGCTCGCAGGCCACGCATTGCCATCTTGGCGACCGGCAACGAGGTGGTCATGCCCGGTGATCCTGTGGGGCCCAATCAAATTCTCAGTTCCAACAGCCTGTCGCTTGCCGCCATGGTGCGCGCCTTCGGTGGCGAACCGCTGAACCTCGGTATCGCCAAGGACGACGAAAACTCTCTCCAGTTGATGGTTGCTGGCGCGGAAAAAGCCGATCTCCTGATCACCATCGGCGGAGCCTCGGTGGGCGATTACGATCTCGTGCAGAAGGTTCTTGGCAAAGAAGGCCTGAAACTCGACTTCTACAAGGTCGCCATGAAGCCGGGGAAACCGCTGATTTTCGGTCATGTAAAGGGCACGCCAATTCTCGGCCTGCCGGGCAATCCGGTTTCCGCCAACGTCACCGGCCTGATCTTCATGCGCGCCGCGATGGAAATTATGCTGGGCCGTCCCTTCTCGGGCCTTGAGACTACGACAGCGCCCCTTACCGTCGATGTGCCGAAAAATGGCCCACGCAAGGAATTCATGCGCGCCACCATCGAGACGACAAAAGACGGAGCCTGGGGGGTCAATCCCTTTGAGGCCCAGGACAGCGCCTTGCTGGCCCGCTTGGCCGCCGCCGATTGCCTTGTCATTCGGCCGCCCCATGCTGCGGCTGCCAAAGCAGGGGAACGGGTTGAAATCATCCCCCTGCCAAAGGGCGAACTCTCCTTTTAACAACCAACCTATTTGGACAACAAAAAAGGGGCCGTGCTTAGCCCCTTTTTCTTTGGCCACTCGGTTCAAATCAACGTTCGCGGAACGACGAGTCGATGGAGCTGTAGATCGGCTTAAGGAAGTACTGGAGTAAGGTTTTCTTGCCGGTATTGATGTCCGCCTGAACGGTCATGCCGGGTAGTACGTGGTTACGCTCCGGGTTATGCCCCACATAGGAGCGGTCGAGTCTGACCAAGCCTTTGTAATAGGGATCCCCGGAATCGCCATCCAGGTAGGTACTTGCCGAAACGGACTCAAGCGTGCCCGTAATCCCGCCATATCGGGCGAAATCGAACGTCGTGACCTTGACCTGAACCGGCTGGCCCACATGAATGTGCCCCACATCCCTCGGATTGATTTTGGTTTCAACGACCATTTCCTCGTCTAAAGGTACGACTTCAAGCACCTGACCGCCGGCCGGGAGAACCCCCCCTACCGTATGAACCTTCAAGCCTTTGACGATACCGTGCACCGGAGCTCGGATAACGAGACGCTGCACCCGGTCTTTCAGTTTAGCAATTGATTCTTTGACCTGGGCCAACTCGCCAATTACCGACCCCATAATAGACAATGCGTCCTCACGAGCCCGTGATGCCTGCTCAATTTGGCGGCTCCGCACTTCCTGAAGCGCATTTGTTGCCCGTCGGCGCTCACCCATCAGCTTGGCCAACTCGCCTTTGACTTGGTTGTAATCCCGTTTGACGTTGAAATAGAGAATTTTGGAACTCAGTCCTTTTTTAACCAACTTGCTACGCATATCGAGCTCTTCGGTCAAAATTTCTAGCTGTTCCTTAAGGGTCTTCTCCTCTTCGTCAATCTGACTGAGCTCGGCTTCTCTTTGCTGAATTTGATCAGACAAAACCGCAAATTGGTCGGCTCGCGCAGATTTCTGAATGTCATAGATGGATTGCTGGTCAGCCAATAATTCTGGGAAGTTGAAAGCCTCTTGGTTAAATTCAGGCGCACGGTTCATCCCAAAAGCACGCAACCGTTCGGCCTGCAACTCCAAGGCAACCTTCCGGGCCCTTGACTGATCCAATTCAGCCAGAGCTGAGGCCGCATCAAGGCGCAACAGAGGTTGTCCGGCTTCGACTATGCTACCTTCCTGAATCAGAATTTCCTTAACAATCCCACCTTCTAGATGCTGTATCGACTGGACTTTCCCTGCCGGAATAACCTGTCCGAAAGACGTTGCCACCTCATCTACATCAATCATCGAGGCCCAAGCGACAAAAGCCGCCACGACGCCACAAACCAAATAGATCGCACTTCTGATAAGCGCGTTATTACCGCCTTCCTCAAGAATGACGGACTGAGCAAGAAACTTGGTTTGACGACCGCCCCGCGTGGTGGTCGGCAGGCTGACGCCGCTTTCTGATTTAACGAGTTCCTTACCACTCATAGAAAATCTCTCGGTAGGTGATTTTTCACTTCTTCCGCCTCGCCAAACATACGTAAACGCCCTCCTTCAAGCCAGACGATTTTATCGGCTAGCTTCAGGTGGCTGGGTCGATGAGTAACAATCAATATAGTTGAGTTTCCTTTAAGCTCATTTACCGCTCTCATAAATGCTTGGTCGCCCTCAAAATCAAGCCCATTGCCCGGCTCATCGAAAATCATCAACGGCGAGCGTTTTAAATAGCTCCGCGCTAGGTTGAGCCCCTGCTTTAAACTGGTCGGCATTTGGTTGATCGATGTATCCGAAAGCCGAGCCTCAAACCCCTTTCGCATCCACTTTCCATCACCCGACGTCAACTCTTCGACTTCATTCAGAACATTCGATTTTTCACAGGCCCAGCGGAGATCGTCATCACTGGCTGTCGGCACGGCGAGGCGCAGGTTCTGCGCCACCGTTCCATAGAAAAATTCAGGTTTTTGCGGCGCATAGGCAATGTTCTGACGAAGCTCGACGGGATCGAGTTGGCGCAGGTCCATGTTGTCAATCCGAACATTCCCCCCTTGCGGGTAATACATCCCGTTCATCAACTTCAAAACCGTCGATTTACCAGCCCCGTTGCCGCCAACAACACAAACCACTTCGCCTGGGCTGGCTTCAAAGCTAACGCCAATCAGAGCCGGGTCCGCATCGGCCCTGTAACGTAAAGAAACCCGAGCGAAAGAAATTTTTCCACGCAGTTTCGGCAGCGGTGTAACAACCGAGTTGCTCGTCCTTTCCGCCTTGATCGACATGAGGTTGTCCAATTGCCCGATACTGGACCTTACCTGCTCCAATCTGGTCGCCGTGGTAAACAGAGTTTGCAGTGGCGCCAGAACCCGCCAAACGAGGATCATCGAGGCGACGAGCCCCCCCGTGGTCATCTCCCCTTCAAGCACCTTGAAGACCCCGAAAGCAATGGTCGAGAGCCCCGAAATGATCATCAGAACATGCGATACGTTCTGAATGACCGCATTGTAACGGGCTGTTTGGAAGTTGGCGAAGGCAGCCTTAGCCGACTGCTCCCTATAGCGTTCCATCCAGACTTGCTCGCCGCCCGTATATCGGATCGCCCGAATATTTGAAACCGCCTCGACGGTAAATTCCTGTTTCTTTGAAGCCGCTCTTGATGCCCTTGAAACACTATCGCGCACCAAAGGTAAAATCATCGCTGCAATGATGATATAGACGGCAAACATCACAACCGGAACGAAGGCGACAGCACCACCCAATGCACCGATAACCGAAATGAATATCACGACGAAAGGAAGCTCAAATAAAACCATAGCCAAGGGGCCGGTGAAAAACTCCCGAATAGACTCGAAGTCCTTGATACGCGCCACCTGAGCGCCAATCGTCGCCCTTTCGGTCATGGCCGGAGGCAAAAACAGAATGCGCTCGAAAATCGCGTTACCGACAAGATTGTCGAGACGGCCTCCAATGAAGGCCATAATTTTTGACCGGATAACCCTGAGAAAAACATCGCAGAACAGAGCAATGCCGACCCCCATGCCGAAGTACGCCAGCGTCGTCAACGAGCCTGTCGCAACGACCTTATCGTAGACGGACATGATGAACAAAGGCGTCGCCAAGGCCAGTAGGTTCAAAAGCAAGGTAACGGCGAAAATCTGGTATACCAGCGGCCTGAAACGGTCGGTAATGGTGCGAAACCATCCGGCCTTTTGTTCTCTGGCGCGCAATTCGTCATCATCGATCTTATCAAAGAAGAAAGCGACGCCGCGCCATAGGCCCCCTTCCGGCACCCGTTCGTAATTTCCAGTTTCACCGTTGAAGATGGTTAAAACGCCATTGTTGTTTTTAAGCACAACCACAGCGCTTCGTCTGTCCGGCACAAACAGGCAGGGCAACAGACGCGGGTCGATATTGTGCATCCGCTCTCGCAGAGGCCGACTGCGGTAGCGCAGGTTGGCCATCACATTGCGGAAACCGGATAGATCGAGGGTTTGAGCGAAGTGCGGTAAGGATTCCGCAACATGCCGCAAGTCGCCACGCCAGCCAAGCCCTCGCAGCAGAGGCATCACACAAGCAGCAAAGTCGGTACGTGAATCGAACCCACCGAGCGACGGAATTTCGAGCGGCAGTCCAGCCCGATCTATTTCATCGGGATGGACGATATGAGAGGTATCAACGGTGTTGGCGACCTCATTCATGCCTAGCTATCCTCCGTCAGAAAAGGTGCCGTCGGCATGAATTCTTGCTTATGATCGTCATCCTCGCGCAATGTCAAAACGCCATCATCAAGATCATAGATGCGGCTGCAAAGGTTAAGCATCGAAGGGCGGTGGGTTACCATGATCAAGGTGCGGTGCCCTCGCAGACGGGCCAGAACGTCGCGCAAAATGGCGTCCCCTGCGCTATCCATCGCAGTATTCGCCTCATCCATCAGCACAACCCGCGGACGCGGCAAAAGCGCCCGGGCAATAGCGACGCGCTGCTTGATCCCGCGCGGCAATGAATCCGTCGCTCCGTCACCAACCTTAGAATCAAACCCCATGGGCATATGGGCAACCACGCCATCAAGACCTAAAAGCGCTGAAATTTCCATTGCTTCGTCGGTGAGATCCTCATTGAACATGGTGATGTTCTCAAGGATGGTGCCGTTAAAAAGTACCCCTTCTTGAGGAAGATAGGCTATTTGCTTTCGGAGTTTCTCTAAATCGATATCACGAACGTCTAACCCATCGAATAACACGCGGCCTTCGGTCGCCTCCAAAGCCCCCATCATGGTGTAAAGCAACGTCGTTTTGCCGCTAGCGTTACCACCGGTGATGCCGATCGCTTCACCGGGTTCGATCTTGATATTCACATCGGTCAGAATTTTCGGTGAATTTTCTCCACCATATGAGAAAGATACGTTCTCAAGCTCAACCCCCCCCTTGAAATCGGCCAAAGCGGGCAAACCGTTGCGCTGAACCACGGGAAGGGAGAATATCTCTCTTACCCGTTCACGCGCCAGGGCGACGGACTGAAAGCGAGCCCAAATACCCACGGCCTTTTGCAAGGGTTGCATGGCCCGGCCAGAAAGCAGCGTACAGGCGGCAAGGCCGCCGATGGTCAAATGCCCATTGATCACAAAGGTCGCACCGAAACCGACAATGAGAAACAGGTTCATCTGACTGAAAAATGAACCAACCGACATGGAAGACGAGCTATCCAGCGTTACTCGATGAGTCGCCGTAGCGCAGCCTTCCTGCAAACGTTCGTAGCGCCGCAACATCTGCGTTTCCATCGCCATGGATTTGACCGTATGGATACCGCCCAAGACCTCGATAATAAAATTGAACCGGCGCTCGTCGGCCGTTTGACGCTCTTTAAGAGCGCCGCGCAGCTTTAGGCCATAGACTTGCGCTGTGATCGCAAAGGCAACGATCAGCACGACGGGAACAATGACCAACTCGCCCGCCAGGTAAGCAATAATCCCAAGAAACAGTACGGCAAACGGTAAATCGAAAACCGTAAGCACCGCCTGACCGGCATAAAACTCCTTGAGTTGATTGAGCGCCGAAAGACGTTCCATTTGGGCCCCCGCTCCCTGGCGCTCGAAAGCGGCCATGTCGGCATAAAGCATGCGCTGCATTGCCGCACACCCAGAGAGGTGCTCGAAACGCGCCCCAATCCAGCTACTGACATGCGCACGGGCCAAACGCAGGATCAACTCCAGGAAAAGCGCCGTGACCACGCCCATAATCAATAGAACCAGCGTGCTCTTGCCCGAGTTAGGCAAAATTCGGTCATAAACCTGCAAAAGAGTGATTGGGAGAGCCAGGGAAAGAATGTTGATGAACACCGACGCGCCCACCATGTCGAACATGTTTCCTGGCAGACGTGCCGCGCCCCCCAGGCGCGATATCCAATCGATTTTATTTTCGGCGTCGTTTTTGTTACTCATATCCCGCCAAACGGTGTTCCCCGGCTAATATAACCCAAGAGCCTTGGCTGCCAATAAACCAGACCCATTTTAAGATAGGGTTAGTCCCCCTATTCCGCACATTCATTTTCACTTTTCCCTCCATCCCAAAAAGAAAAGCGCACGGCGGAATTTCAGGAGCTTTTAAGTGATTCATCAAGCGGCCAATACCACTACCTCAAATATCGTTATTTAATTGATCTAATTTCTTCATCGCCAAACCGTTAGTTAAGCTTGATCCGCCAGGAATTAATAATTTTACCAGCCATGGGACGATATCTGTCGAACTGCTCTGTCGGCGACGTATACGAAAGAACATGCACGACAGAGCTGTCTTGCCTGGGAAGAACAACCGTCCACTGCTTAAAAGGCTCATCGTTGTGTAGGAACCCTGCTGTAAACTGCTTTCCCCCCTCAAAACCGGCAACATCGCCCCGCAAAAACTCCGTCACATTGCTAAACGACACATTTTTTGCACCATCCCGCAATTGTCTGGTCAAAGAGGCGATAACCGGGTCCGCCCCTTCGCGCCCTCCTTTGGGCCTGACATTCTGGATGATAACGGTTGAAAAAAAGGCGGGGGTTCCCTCTGGCCCACTGAAAACTACGCTATACGGCCCGTTCTGTTTAGCCTCCCAGTGCTTGGGATAAGAAACCGTATATCCAAGACCGGAATCGGGGAACGGGACCATTTCGACCGTGGGTTCAACCGGCGCTTTTTCTTCGACCAACGCCTCTTCGGCAGCCTGAGCCGGTTTAACTTTTCGAGGCGCTGGCGCAAACCCAGGCTCCGGCAACCGGAAACTATCGACGATAAAATCAAACTCATGGGCAAGTCGTCCATAGCGTTTGTTCGGAGCAAAAAACATCAGCAGGTAATCGCGCTTACGACCGCGCATGATGACAAGACGATTTTGCGTATCGGAACCTTGGTAAATCGCATCATAAGCGGCTAAGCCATTAACTGAATAGCTGCGATGGGCCAGCTTACGGTTCCACCGCTTCTCAGCACCAGCTCCGAGAAACTCTGCTTCAAGTTCAGCGGCAATATCTCGCACGCCCTTGCCTTTGACAATCGGCCGTCCTTCGATGGTGGCGATATACCCTCGGGGAGATTCGATGATCAATTCGGCGCCACCGTCTCCTTGGGGAACGTAAGTTCGTGACCCCGGCAACGGAACGACGAGGTAGCCGTATTTAGGATGCAGAAAACCGCCTTTGGGCAAAGCGGACTCACGCTTGTCGGCCCTTACCGGACCTTCGGGTGCGCTATCCACGTAAGCAGGAGCGCAGGCTGTCGCAAACAAAGCAACCGCCCCCACAAACAGCCATTTTTTCCCGTTTATGCTGGGCATCCCCATCCCGCATTTCCCCGGTTGAACGAAAATTGAGCTTACAGGATGAAGGCAACGGGTTTTCATTTTCTTACTTTTGCACCATGATGCGGAGAAATAATTCAAAAACCTTCATTTTTCGGAGCCCTCGATGGCAGAAACCGTTCTGATTTCTGTGTTTTGCCCCGACCGCACAGGTTTGGTCGCGGCCATAACCGGCGAACTGTTTTCCCTTGGCGCAAATCTTGGCGATACGGCATTTGCCGTTCTCGGAAGCGGTGCGGAGTTTAATTCCGTTTGCGAATTGCCCGACGGCGTGACTGGTCAAGAAACTCTGGAGGAGTTACAGCGCCTACCCGACCTGAAGGATGCCGAAATTTCGGTTGCCCCTTTCGATCTCGATCCTGTCAGCGGACCGTTAGGCGAAGTAACACACAGGATCGTCGTGCAAGGCGGCGACCAACCGGGCCTGACGGCGCGTATTTGCGAAACGCTGATCCAATTCAACGCCAACATCGTGCGAATGAACTCGCGTAAAATACCGGGCCCCAACACGACCCAATATCGAATTTCCTTCCATGTGGGTATACCCCAAGCGCGACAAGACTCCTGCCTCGCCACTATCGCCAACACGGCGGGAGAACTTGGCTTATCGTTCGATACAATGTCTTGGGAAAATCGCTAAGACCGGGGCGACACTTTAGTTTTTGACGTTGGATCGTTCTGGAGGAAAGCGAACCACGGCGGTCGTTCCCGCCCCCTCTTCGCTTTCCAGCTCCAGGATCCCCCCGTGCTGCTCAATCAGCCCTTTGCATAAAGGCAGACCAAGGCCTGTTCCTTCATAGCGACGTGAGAGCCGCCGGTCGACCTGACCGAAGGGGCTCATCGCCACGTCAAGATCCTCCGGCGCAATACCGATCCCCGTATCGGCGACGGTAATCGTATGTCCCCCATTATCCCCCACTCCGGCATAAACACGAACCGCACCGCCTTCCGGCGTAAACTTCACCGCATTCGACAGAAGATTTAGAACGATCTGCTTCAAGCGCCGTTCGTCACCTCTCATCACAGGCATATCTTTTTCAAGATTCACCGACAGATCCAGTTCACCCTCCACAGCTTTTTCCCGAACCAGCCGGATGGCAGCTTCGACCACTTCACCCAAATCGATATATTCCTCAACCAATTCCAGCCGCCCCGCTTCGACCTTGGAAACATCGAGAATATCGTTGATTACTCCCAAAAGATGTTTCCCGGAATCACCGATATTCACCAAGTACTCACGGTAGTTCTTATTTTCAATTTCACCGAAAACGCCTAACTGCATAATTTCGGCAAAGCCGATGATGGCATTCAGCGGGGTTCTCAACTCATGGCTCATCACGGCGAGGAATTCCGATTTGGCCCTATTGGCTTCATTGGCCTTGATCAGCGCAGTTTGAAGTTCTTCGTTCGTCGCCGCCAGACTTTTGGCGTATTCGGAGAGTTTTTCATCGGCCATCTTGATATTGGTGATATCCGTCGAGGAAATCACATAGTTGGTCACTTCCTGCTCGTCTCCATAGACGACATTGATTTCGGTGAGTTGAAGAAACTCTTTGCCATCTTTGGTCAGACCCCAGATTTCGCCCTCCCAATGACCGTCCTGACGCACAGCTTCCCAAAGCTTTTCATGAAACTCGGTCGGATGACGTTGCGAAATAATAAAGCTGGTGGTGTTGCCGACGGCCTGGTCTCTGGAATAGCCGGTTTGACCGGTGAAGGCCCGGTTGACGCTGACAATGACACCGATGTTATCGGTAATAACAATGGAGTGTTGACTGTAGGCGAAAACGCTGGCCGCCAACCTGAGCTCGTGTTCGGCCTGATAGCGCTCGGTTTCATCGTGAATCACCAGAGTGAAAAGGTGGCCTTCCGATACCTGAACCCGGCTGAGACGGTAGGAAACGGGAAACTTGCTGCCCGAGCTCTTGAGGCCCAGAGTTTCCGTTGCGCCTTCAATACTGATGGCCGCCTCGCTTTCGGCGCGCCAGTCTGCATCGACTGAAAAAGCATGAGGAAGCAGAGCCGAAATATGGACACCGTCCAACGTTCCCATCTTGTGTCCAAACATCGATAGACCGGCACTATTGATCGTTTCAATCACTCCATCATTATCGAAAGTAACAATCCCCTCCTTGGCCGAATCAAGAATGGCTCTTATACGGCGACGCCCGGAAATTTGGGTTTCCATCTCACGTTTAATTCGGTCGATCATCGGGGCGAAAACCCAAAGCGCGGAAACTAGAAGAAACAGCAAGGTCAGAACAAGCTGCGTCAACTGCATGACGCGGGAAGTGGCGATACGTTCTTCGGCACTTTCCTGATAGAGCTGCACCACCCGGTCCAAGGACCTCAACAGTTCATTGCGCGCCACATCGCGGATATAAAGATAGTCCCGGTTAAATTCATGCCGATGCTTAAACTGCGCCTCAGCCAGCCGCCGCCCCGCAGCGATGAATTTTCTTACCTGTTCATTGAGGTTTCCATCCGGTCCGAAATAATACATTCGAACCTTGTCTGGCATCGAATCTGGCAAGCCAAACCGCGTATTGCCCCTGACGAGACCATTATGGGCGACCTCCATGTCATCCAGGCTTTTCTCCATTTCCTTGGAGATCGTCTTGGCGTCGAAAAGTGTCCCCGCCCGGACCAACTCGGAAGCAAAACTAGCGACGCGCTGAGACAGCATACGCTGTCGGCCACTAATGTTGATGATTGCGCCGTTGCTTTGGTTTGCCGCGATAAGGCTTTCGAGGATGATGTAACCGATAAAAGCAAGAACCGCGAGCAGCGTCAGAACCAAGCCGTAACGCCCGGTCAAACGATCCTTCAATCCCGCTGTCAGCTCAGCCAAGCCATCGCCCCTGTATTTAACATATGCAGCAAAATATGCAGCAAATCCCACCGCGGCCCATGATTACACGGAGTGACACAAAAAAGAAACAACGGACATTTTATCGTAATGTTTCTAATAACTTTTCTAAGAACCATGAGATGCGCTCTTCCCTCGCGCACAAGACTGCCGTAATCTTCGCAGGCGCATCAATTTGACGGCAGGAAGACACAACCTGCGGGGGAGAAAACCACATGAGCGCCCATATTATTACAATTGCCCAGCAAAAGGGCGGAGCAGGAAAAACAACCCTTGCCGCACAACTGGCCGTCGCACTGGCCGATGGCGGCAACAAAGTCACCGTCATGGACATCGACCCCCAGGCAAGCTTAAGCGGCTGGCATGGCCTACGCGCCCAATCGACGCGGGGATTGGCCCCCATCGGTTTAAGCGATGTTTCCGGATGGCGCGTCTCGACTGAACTCGACAAGCTGAAACGCGGCAACGACTACGTTATCATTGACACACCGCCTCATGCGGAAACCGAAGCGAAGAACGCCATTCGGGCGGCCGATCTGGTCCTAATCCCCATTCAACCAAGCCCCATGGACCTTTGGGCGACCAAACCCACCTTGGAAATGGCGAAAAAGGAAAAAGTCGAGCCGCTAATCGTCCTCAACCGGGTGCCGCCGCGCGGCAAGGTTTTGGAGGCCATGCGCAAAGCGGTCGATGACGATCAACTTCCTGTCGCTCAGGCGGGGCTTGGAAACCGGACCGCCTTTGCCGCCAGTCTGATGGACGGGCGCGGCGTGGTGGAAAGTGCAGGACGCTCCCCAGCCGCCGAAGAAATCCGCACCCTGGCCCGTGAAATCAACCGTTACTTGAAGAAATAACCCAATGTATGATTTTCTCTCCCTCGCCTACCCTCTCCATGCCCTATCGGCCATCGTCTGGGTCGGCGGAATGTTTTTCGCCCACATGGCCTTGAGGCCATCGGTCGCGATCCTTGAGGGTCCTGACCGCCTGAAGCTCTGGGCTCAGGTCTTTCCTCGATTTTTCTTCTGGGTCTGGATCGCCATCGCCTTTTTGTTGGTCACCGGTTACGGCATCATTTTTATCGACTTTGGCGATATGGCGAGCACACCCATTCACATCCATATTATGCAGGGCACTGGCCTGTTGATGATGGCGCTTTACTGCTATCTCTATTTTGGGCCTTTTCAACTTCTGAAAAAAGAGGTGTCATCGGAAAACTGGGAGAACGCCGCTATCCATCAGGCGGCAATCCGGCGAATCGTAACGGTCAACCTTATCCTCGGCGTTTTCACCGCCTTCCTCGGTTCTTCCCGTCCCTACTGGAGCTAATTTCGTGGGCCGGGATGACAAGAGGGTCGACATCGCCGAGCGCGAAACGGTCTTTCAAGGCTACTTCCGACTGGACCGATACAAGCTGACCCATAGCCTACATGACGGCGGAAACAGCCCCATCCTGACCCGCGAGGTTCTGGAACGCGGACAAGTTGCCGCCGTCGTACCCTTCGATCCTATCCGCCGGGAGATTATCCTAATCGAACAGTTCCGTCCCGGCGCCCTGGCCGCCGGGTGGGAGCCTTGGCAATTGGAAATCGTCGCAGGCATTATTGAACCGGGCGAAACGGCGGAAGAAATGGCCCGGCGGGAAACTCAAGAAGAAAGCGGCTGTAAAGCCACCGCCCTTTTTCACCTCGGCCGCTACCTCTCTTCCCCAGGATGCACATCGGAAAGCATTGAAGTGTTCTGCGCGCGCATCGACGCATCAAAAGCGGGGGGCATTCATGGTTTGGCCGAAGAAGGAGAAGATATTCTTGTTAAGGCCTACCCTCTTGATCAAGCCTTTCAACTCCTTGAAGACGGCGAAATCCTCAATGCCATGACTCTCATTGGTCTCCAGTGGTTTCGTGAAAAACTCAGTGTGATCGAACGAAGCTGGCCCCCTTAATCACACAATATTTTTGGTAATTTATTTTATTTACATTTATTTTATTGATTCATAGTGAGCGCGCTTTAAATAGTGAAGTGCGGGTCGATTCAACGGATTTTTCTGTCGGCCCGCATTTTGTTTATTGTCAGAAACGATTTTTATTAGGTGCAGTCATGGACGTCCGCGACGGTTTCATCGGTTCAATCGGCAACACGCCGCTTATTCGCTTAAAGAAGCTCTCACAGGAAACTGGCTGCGAAATTCTTGGCAAAGCCGAATTTCTCAACCCAGGCGGATCGGTCAAAGATCGCGCCGCACTGGCTATCGTTCGCGATGCGGAAGCCAAAGGGAAATTACGCCCCGGCGGCGTCATCGTCGAAGGCACAGCGGGGAATACGGGAATCGGCATTGCTTTGGTAGGACGGGCGCTTGGCTACCGTTCGGTCATCGTCATGCCAGAAACCCAGAGCCAGGAAAAAAAAGACATGCTTCGGCTTTGCGGGGCCGATCTGCGGCTTGTTCCCGCCGTTCCTTATAAAAACCCCAACAACTACGTCCATGTCTCCCAGCGCATTGCCGAAGAACTGGCCGCTAAAGAAGCCAATGGTGCCATCTGGGCTCAACAGTTCGACAACGTCGCCAATCGCCAGGGACACTACGAAACGACTGGACAGGAAATCTGGACACAAACCGATGGCAAGGTAGATGGGTTCGTCAGCGCTGTCGGGACTGGTGGCACGTTGGCCGGGTGCGCTATGGCTCTCAAGGAGCACAACAAGGACATCAAAATCGCTTTAGCCGATCCCATGGGCGCTGCGCTTTATAACTACTACGCCAACGGCGAGTTAAAGGCTGAGGGCTCGTCGATTACCGAAGGCATCGGCCAGGGGAGAATCACCGCTAACCTCGAGGGCCTTGAGGTCGATTGCCCATACCAAATCCCCGATGAAGACGCCCTCAAGGTCATTTTCGATCTAGCGAAAAACGAAGGTCTGATCCTTGGCGGATCGTCGGGCGTAAACGTAGCAGGCGCGGTGAGGCTGGCGAAAGAGTTGGGGCCAGGACACACCATCGTAACCATCCTGGCCGATTACGGTACCCGCTACCAAAGCAAGCTGTTCAACCCGGTCTTCCTTAGGGAGAAAGGCCTCCCCTGCCCCGATTGGCTTGACTAGCGGCTTGGGCTTAGTTTAGGAAATCCTAAAATATCATTGCCGCGTTTGGCGCTTTCACTAAGGATTCTCCCCATGAGCTACAAAAATCCGCAGGCCCTGGTCGAAACAGATTGGCTGGTCGAGCATCTGAACGACGAAGATGTCAAAATCATCGATGCGACTTGGTTTTTGCCTCCCATGGGCCGAGACGCCGAAATCGAGTATGAATTGCGCCATATTCCAGGGGCCGTCCGTTTCGATATCGATACCGTCGCCACGAAAATCGACGATCTCCCGCATATGATGCCGAGCCCAGAGACTTTTGCTAAAGCCGTGGGCAACCTCGGCATATCCCGCCGCGACCATGTCATCTGCTATGACGCACTGGGCGGTTTCTGCGCCGCAATGCGGGCCTGGTGGATGTTCCGCGCCTTTGGTCACGACCATGTATCCGTATTGAACGGCGGGCTGCCTAAATGGATGGCCGAGAAAAAGCCCATCGACAAAGGAATCGTCGAACCGGCCAAGACCCACTACGAAGCCCAGCCACTTAAAACCTCTCTCATTCGTACCTACGACGACGTTTTGGGTAACATTGACAGCAAGGCGGAGACATTGGTTGATGCCCGGAGCCTCGGCCGCTTCAAAGGCGAAGAGCCGGAACCCCGTCCGTCGAAGCGGGCCGGGCATATTCCCGGCAGCGTCAATCTTCCCTTCACCGAATTGATGGACGACAAAAAATTCTTCATGTTCCGCGATGCGGATACCATTGAAGCAGCCTTCAGAAAAGCAGGCCTCCAGATTGAAGACAAAATGGCCATCAGTTGCGGTTCTGGCGTCACCGCTTGCGTTCCCGCCTTTGGTCTTTTTCTGCTCGGTATCGAGGAAGTGCCCGTCTATGACGGCTCCTGGGCCGAGTGGGGCGACAGGGAAGATTCGCCAATCGAAGTTTAGTGCCCGAACTTGACCAATTAGGGTTGGACAGGGCCGTAAATGGGGCTAATCTTCGGGTTTATAAGGGTTGCAGAGGGTCTTTTGTGGGCTTTCACAGCCCCGAGGGGACCAACAAACAGAAATAAAGGGGCAACCATATGAGCGATGCTGCTGAAATTGAAAAACTCAAAGCCCGGATCACGGCTTTGGAGCGCATCCTGAGAGTCGATGCGATTCAGGCGACTGGCGACGCCGTTGATCAATGGTGGCATCTGGTGCATGACGAAGAAGATTCGACGCCCGAACAAATCGATGAAGCGGGTAAAGAGGCGGCCAAAGAGGTGCTGAACACCAAAAATAAGGAACGCCACCGTATTTTCTCCGCCGGAACCGGCCATCGCAGCTAATCCTGCCGACGGATTGGACAAAAAACGGGACGCCCCATTAGAGCGTCCCGTTTTTTATTAAAGCTTGTTAGGGGCAGTAAGACTATGAACCTGCCGAGCTTATGCGGCGTCGCGGTTTTCTTCTTCAAGAACGCCGAAGCCACCTGTCCGCACTTCAGAACCGTCTTCAAATCGCCAAAGGGTCGGAAAAGAACCGGAAGTGCCGTGATGAACGGGGCTCTGAGCCTGGGCGCCAAAACCGCGAACGGTTTCGTCTGCCAATTCGGCAATAATCATCGGGCGGCCGTTTTCGCGCCAGTCAGCGCCGAAGCGCGCATGGGCGATGCTGTTAAACTTCGTCATGGCAAGGTGTGCGGTCGTTTCAGAAGACATGGTCGAGACTCCACTATTTGACCAGAATTCAAAAAATCCAGACGCTCAGTTCCCACGAATATTTTTTGTTTTTATTGCAGTGCAGCAAATCAGATTCCAGACTTGCTGTCTATAGAAAAATGTAACAAAAACAATAAGCATTGGTTAAATATTTCGCAAATTATACCTTTGGATAATCTCTGCAATTCGCAACTGCAAATGCAAATTGAACCGACGAGATGTTGCCTTCTGCGTGGGTGAGCGGCTAGTAAATGCTTGTTTCCCCGACGTCAAATCACACTGGAGCGCGCCATGAAAAAAGACACAAAACTGACCGAGGCCGGGCGCGACCCCGCTTCAAACCACGGGATCATCAACCCTCCCGTGTATCACGCCTCAACAGTCACTTTTCCGACTGTCGCCGACCTCGAACGCATCGGCAAGGAACCCTTCAAACACGTCTACTACGGGCGCTACGGGACCCCGACCGCCTTCGCCTTTGAAGAGGCGATTTGCCAACTGGAGGGGGCAAACCATTGCGTCACCGTTCCCTCGGGCATGGCTTCCATCTCAGTTACGCTAACCGCATTACTAAAAGCGGGCGACCACATCTTGATGGTCGACAATGTCTACGCCCCGACACGCAAGTTCTGTGACGGTTTTTTGAAACGCTACGGCGTCGAAACCACCTATTACGACCCTATGATTGGGGCTGGAGTTTCCGAGTTGATCAAGCCGGAAACCAGAATCGTCTTTACAGAAGCGCCCGGTTCATTGACCTTCGAGGTTCAAGATATCCCGGCAATTGCCAAAGCGGCCCATGCCGCGGGCGCACTGGTGGTCATGGATAACACCTGGAGCGGCGGGCTTTATTTTCAGCCTTTCGAGAAAGGCGTCGATATCTCCTTACAGGCAGCGACGAAATACATCGTCGGCCACTCCGACGCCATGCTGGGAACCATCTCGACAAAGGACGAATCTCTTTACGAAACGATCAAATGGACCGCTATCGGCCTGGGAAGCTGCGCCGGACCCGACGATATCTATTTAGGTCTTCGCGGTATCCGCTCCTTGAGCGCTCGGTTGGCGCGCCACCAGGAAAACGCCTTGAAGGTCGCCTCGTGGCTCAAAGGCCGCGAAGAAGTGGCGACCGTGCTTCATCCCGCCTTTTCCGAGTGCCCCGGCCATGAAATCTGGAAACGGGATTTCACCGGATCAAGCGGGTTGTTCGCTATAGTGCTCAATGGCGGGTACAGCAACGAAGCCCTGACCGCCATGCTCGACGGCATGCGGCATTTTCCTATGGGGTATAGCTGGGGCGGCTTCGAGAGTCTGATGATCAAAGCCGACCCGCAAGGCGTGCGGAGCGCGACAAAATGGCCCCACGAAGGACGCACCCTCCGCCTTCACATCGGCCAGGAAGACCCGGAAGACCTGATTGCCGACCTGAAAAAAGGATTAGAGCGGCTCAACCGGTCCTGACCTGAGCAATTCGGCTGAAAAGAAATAGAACAACGGCAGCTACGACGATCGACGGCCCGGCGGGCGTATCGAACGCCAAGGCCGCCCAGAGACCGGCAAAGGCCCCTACTCCGCCGACGGCACAGGCAATCAGCGCCATCTGCTCAGGCGTGCGAGCAAACCGCCGCGCCGTCGCCGCCGGGACAATCAGCAGAGAGGTCACTAGCAAAACACCGACAACCTTCATCGCCGTGGCGATCACCAAAGCCACCAGCAACATCAGCGCCATACGGAGACGGCCAACGGCGACCCCCTCGACATGGGCCAGATCTTCATGAACCGTCATCGAAAGCAGGGGCCGCCAGAGATAGGCCAAACCAGCCAGCACCACAACGCCACCGCCCCATATCCATAAGACATCGGCTTGGGATACGGCCAGAATATCGCCGAACAAATAGGCCATAAGATCGAGTCTGGCATTATCGAAAAAAGCCAGAGCAACCAATCCAAACGCCAAGGCGCCGTGCGACATGATGCCAAGCAACGTATCCACGGCAATTTCACGGTTTTTCTGCATAATCGCGATAAGCAGCGCCAGCCCGAAAGAAACGGCGACGATGCCGACCGTCGGGTCCATATCGAACACCAAGCCCAAAGCGACACCTAACAGAGCCGAATGGGCCAAGGTATCGCCAAAATAAGCCATCCGCCGCCAAACAACGAAACAACCGAATGGACTGGCGACCAAGGCGACGCCCAAAGCCGCGGCAAGGGCGCGAAACATGAAATCATCCATGGCCGCAACCATCCTTTTCGCCATCGACCACTTCACCGTGTAAATCATGGGTATGGTCATGGTGGTGATGATAAAGCGCCAGGGTTTGCGCGACCTTGGGGCCAAACAGTGAAACGTAGGCCGGGTCAGCGCTGACTGTTTCGGGGTGCCCGGCGCAGCAGACATGGCCGTTAAGGCAAAGCACCGTATCGGTGGCCGACATGACCAAGTGGAGGTCGTGAGATACCATTAAAACGCCACACCCCCGGCTTTCCCGGATGTGTCCGATCAACCCGTAGAGTTCGGACTGTCCGGTAACGTCGACTCCTTGGGCGGGCTCGTCCAGCACCAGCAACTGAGGATCACGCAACAAAGCCCGCGCCAACAGGACCCGCTGCATCTCACCACCCGAAACGTTTTGCACCGGCTGATAGCGCAGATGGGACACCTCGGTTTCTTTTAACGCCTTATCAAGACGCCCCTGCCCTAACATTCCGCGTGAAAGCCCGAGACGGAGAAAATATTCAACCGTCAAAGGCATGGTCGAATCGACCGAAATCTTCTGAGGAACGTAACCGATAACCAAACCTTTTTTCCGCTCGACCACCCCGCTTTGCGGCTTGGCCAGGCCCATAAGAACCTTGATCAGCGTAGTTTTCCCCGCTCCGTTGGGGCCGATCACCGTGACAATTTCATTTTGCCGCACCGATACCGCCACTTGGTCGAGCACGGTCCGCTCTCCATAGGTCAGGGTTATGCCCCGCCCTTCGACAAGGATATCACCGGGCTTGGCGCTCATTATCCGACTTTCCGACAATCGGCGCAGACGCCCTTCACCTCGACCATGCTCTGTTCAGCCTTAAACCCCAAGGCAGCAGAGCTTTCGGAGACCGTTTCTTCAATTCGGCTGTCGGCCAGTTCAACCGCGTTGCCGCATTTCCGGCAAACGAGAAAATGCCCAACATGGGGATTCTCCGGGTCGGCGCAGCCCATATAGGCGTTGAGAAACTCAATACGATGGATCAATCCCTGTTCTTGCAGAAACTCAAGGGCCCGATAGACCGTCGGAGGGGCCGCTCCTTTACGTTCATCTTGCAAAAAACGCAGCAGATCGTATGCACCCACGGGTTTATGCTCGCGCCAGATCAACTCAAGCACCCGTTTGCGAGTCGGTGTAAGACGGGCGCCTCTTTGCGCACAAACCGTTTCGGCCGCTTCAAGAGCGTCTTCCACACAACGGGTATGATCATGCTTGGTGAGATTGAGTTGTTCGCTTGCCATCTCGGTGTTTCGGTTTGTTCGTTCAGGAGTTGCCACAGAATAGGCCAAATTGTTTCTTATGGCTTGTTATGATCGAAAAAATGTTATGTTATAACATAACAAACTTTGCTGTATTCCAAACCCTCTTTTGGAGTTTTAAAAATTGTTCTTACGCATCGCCCAGGGGCTCTTTTTCGTTTCGGTTTTTGTCGCCCTCTCCGTCGGGACCGTCCAAGCATCTCCGCCAAAAGTCGTTACGACCATTGCGCCGCTGCATTCCATCGCCTCCAACGTGATGCAAAATGTCGGTTCACCGAAGCTGTTGATGAAAGCCGGAGCCTCGCCCCACAGCTACGCCATGAAACCGTCTGAGGCAAAGATGATAAGTGAGGCGGAACTCATCGTCTGGGTCGGACCAAGCCTTGAGAACTTTTTGCCCAAAGCCATGGAAACACTGGGGAAAAATGCAAAAACCATTGAGCTGTTAAAAGAAGACGACCTCCTACTGCTTGATCAGCGCGCAGGCGACGAGCATGGCGGAGAGCTCGACCCTCATCTCTGGCTGACCAGCCGGAACGGCGGTGAAATCGCCCAGATCATCGCCCAGGCATTGATCGAGATCGACCCGTCGAACGGCGAGACATACTTGAAAAACGCTCGAGCATTCAGAGAAAAAATGGATAAGGTTCGCCGCCGTCTCGAAGTCCAGCTACGCTCCTATGGAACAGTCCCTTTCATGACCTTTCACGATGGCTTTCAGTACTTTGAGCGGGATTTCAGCTTGGCCAGCAAAGGCTATGTAACCGCTCATCCCGAACGCCCCATCGGCGCCAAGCGAGCAACCCTTTTACGGGCTACCATGACCAGCCAGAACATTCAGTGCCTTTTCCTGGAGCCGCAATTTCAGCCCAAGCTAGCCAAGGCATTGACTGAAGGAACACAAGTCAGGACGGGAACGCTCGATCCTCTCGGTACGGACATTCCCTTGGGCGTGGATTTCTTCCCCACTCTCATCGAAACCATTGGTCAGTCATTCATTTCTTGTCTTTCGGGTAAGTCCTGAGCATTGACAGCCCTTGGAAAAACGCCGATTTAAAGGGCCGCAACCTTCCTGTCGGAGCAAAATTTATGTCATCGATGCCGAAAGAGACCGTAAACACCGTTGTCGACGCATTGAAATTCAGCGCCGACGGCCTGATTCCGGCGATCGCCCAGCAATTCGACACAGGCGAAGTGTTGATGATGGCCTGGATGAATGCGGATTCCGTGCGCGAAACCCTTGAAACCGGACAGGTTTGTTACTGGTCGCGCTCACGCGGAAAGCTCTGGCGCAAGGGAGAAAGCTCGGGACAGGTCCAGAAACTGAAAGAACTTCGCTGGGACTGTGACGCCGATACGCTCCTCCTTCAGGTCGACCAGGCTGGCGTCGCCTGCCATACGGGGCGTCACAACTGCTTTTTCAATGCGGTACGTGACGGCGAAGTCCGCGAAATCGCTAAAGTAGAAATCGACCCGGACAAACTCTATGGCTAGAGATTTGGGGGCGGAGGCTGCACAAGCAATCCCTATTACCGTTCTGACCGGGTTTCTCGGCAGCGGCAAGACGACCCTTTTAAACGCCCTGCTCGACCACCCCGACATGGGCGAAACCGCGGTTCTGATCAATGAATTCGGCGAAGTCGGTATCGATCACCTGCTGGTCGAAAAAATCAGCGAAGACGTGGTCATGCTCAATTCCGGCTGCCTCTGCTGCACGGTGCGCGGCGATCTCGTCGATTCACTAAAAGACCTGTTCCTTAAACGAGTGCGCGGCGACGTACCGGAGTTTCAGCGCGTGGTCATCGAAACCACCGGGTTGGCCGACCCTGCCCCTATCGTTCATACGCTCACGACGGACCCTTTGCTGGGCAGCCGCTATCGGCTTGACGGCGTCGTGACCACCGTGGACGGCGTCAACGGCGACCAAACCCTTGACGCCCAGATGGAATCGGTGAAACAAGCGGCTATTGCAGACCGTATATTGATCACCAAAACCGACATTGCCGATCCAGAGCGCCTTGCCGCCTTGAGGGAGCGCCTCAGCACCCTCAACCCCGGCGCACCGCAACTGGATACGGCCAACGGCCTGATCGATCCGAAAAAGCTGCTCAACTGCGGACTGTTCCAGCCCAATCAAAAAATTCCCGATGTCGCCGCCTGGCTGCACGACGAGGCCTATCGGGACGACGACCACCACCATCATCATCACGACGTTAACCGCCATGACGACCGGATCGAAGCTTTCTGCCTTACCTACGACACGCCTTTGCGTTGGGAGCGCTTATCGGAAGCCCTGGAACTGTTGATCGCCATGCGCGGCGAGCAACTTTTAAGGCTGAAAGGAATCGCCAACCTGGAAACCCAGGATGGCCCCGTCGCCCTCCATGCAGTGCAGCATGTCTTCCACCCTCCGGTTCCCTTGCCGGAGTGGCCTGACGAAGACCGGCGAACCAAGCTGGTTTTTATCACCAGGGACCTCAGCCGCCAGGGTATCGAAGACCTTCTCGGCGCCTTTTTCTAAACCTTTAGAGAGTCTTGACAGTTAATTTTATTTGCATTTCTATACCGTTATATTTCGTCGGATATAACGATGCAGCGATATCTTCAAGGCCTCATTTTCTGCCTGCTCTTTTGGAGCGCTCAAGTCGCCGTTTCCCATGCTTCGGAACGGGTGATGATCTTTGCCGCAGCCAGCACAACGGATGCTGTCGGTGAAGCCGCTGCAATGTTCAAAAAACAAACCGGGATAGAGATTGTTGCGTCTTTCGCCGGAAGCGCTGTGATCGCCAAGCAGGTCGTGGCCGGTGCGCCAGCCGATATTTTTCTATCCGCCAACATCCGCTGGATGGACTATGCCGAAGAAAATAGCGGCATTGTGCCCCAGAGCCGTCGAAATCTACTCAGCAACCGCTTAGTCCTCATCGCACCAAAAGACGGAAAAACCATTGCGCTCGAAACACTTCCGACCGACTTGGACGACAACCGGCTTGCCATAGGCGATCCAGATCACGTTCCAGCAGGCATTTATGGCAAAAAGGCCCTTGAAGCTCTTAACTTATGGGATTCCGTAAAAGGTAAGCTGGCGCGCATGGCCAATGTTAGGAGCGCTCTGACTTTGGTTGAGCGCGGCGAGGCCGCGGCTGGCATCGTTTATCAGACGGACGCCCCCATCGCCCAACAAACAAAAATCGTGGCGACTTTTCCCGCCGAAAGTCACCCCCCCATTCTCTATCCTATCGCCCTAACGCCAGCCGGAGCGAACAATCCGGCGGCGCAAAAGTTCCTACATTTCTTGACCGGAGAACAAGCCCGCGCGATCTTTGCCCGCTACGGTTTTTCTTCTGCTCAACCCCCTTGATGGAGCGACTGGCCTTGGCCTTGACCGAATTGGAAATTGAGGCGCTTCTTTTAAGCCTTCGGGTTTCTCTTTGGAGTGTTTTCGCCTCCCTTCCCCTGGGTATTGTTACCGCTTGGCTTCTCGCCCGCCGCGATTTCCCCGGCAAAAATCTGGTCAACGGGTTGATCCACCTCCCTCTGGTGCTCCCCCCTGTCGTGATCGGTTACGTGCTTTTAGTCATGCTCGGCCGGACCGGCCCATTGGGCGGCTGGCTCCATGAGGTTTTCGGCATCACCATCGCGTTTACCTGGAAGGGCGCAGCGATCGCCGCCGCCGTCATGGCTTTTCCCTTAATGGTCCGGGCCATTCGCCTTTCTATTGAGGGGGTCGACCGCAGCCTGGAAGCCGCCGCCCGCACTCTGGGCGCCAGCCCATTACGGGTTTTTGCGACCATCACCCTGCCACTCATCGCACCGGGCATTCTGACGGGCGTCATTCTCGCCTTTGCCCGAAGCCTCGGCGAATTCGGCGCAACAATTACCTTCGTTTCAAACATCCCCGGAGAAACCCGCACCTTACCGCTCGCCGTCTTCTCCATGGTCCAAAGCCCGAGCGGTGAGGACGCGGCTTTTCGTCTCGTCGTGATCTCGGTGGTTCTCGCCATGGCCGCCCTCATGGGGTCCGAACTCTTCGCCCGCCATCTCGCACGAAAGCTGGAGGAGTAAACCATGCTCACGGTCCAGCTTTCCAAAACCTATCCCGGGTTTACGCTCGATACCTCCTTCCAGGCCGACCCAAGCGGGATTACCGCCCTATTCGGCCGCTCCGGCTCGGGCAAATCGACCCTGGTCAACCTGCTTTCAGGCCTTGCCCATCCGGATAGCGGCCGCATTGTTTTAAACGGCGAAACTCTTTTCGATGGAGAAAAGGGAATCAACTTGCCGCCTGAAAAACGGCAAATCGGTTATGTATTTCAAGAATCACGGCTATTTCCCCATATGACCGTGCGGAAAAACCTAACCTATGGGATGAATCTTACTCCGCCAAACAAACGGTTTATCGATTTTGATCATATCGTTGCGCTTTTGGGCATCGAACATCTACTCGACCGTCGCCCCGCCAAACTCTCAGGTGGCGAACGTCAGCGGATCGCCATCGGTCGCGCCCTGCTTTCGAGCCCCCGACTACTACTGATGGACGAACCCCTCGCCTCCCTCGACGCCACGAGGAAAAACGAAATTCTACCGTTCATCGAACGTCTGAGCGACGAATTGGCCCTCCCCATCGTCTATGTCAGTCACGACCTGAACGAAGTGATCCGGCTGGCCGACACCATGGTCCTCCTATCAGATGGCTCAGTCGCCGCCGTTGGGCCGGTGGAAGACCTGACAAGTCGTCTTGACCTCTACCCCTTGACCGGGCGCTATGAAGCCGGTGCGGCCCTCTCGACAACCGTTGCAGCCCACGACGAGAACTTCAGTCTAACAACCCTTACCTTCGCCGACCGGGAGTTCAAAGTACCAAGAATCGATCTCCCCATCGGTGCGCCGCTGCGTTTGCGGGTTCGCGCCCGAGACGTTTCCTTGAGCTTGACCAGACACTCAAATACAAGCATTTTAAATATCTTAGAGGGTGTTATTGAGGAAATGAATGAAACAGGGCCATCTCAGCTTGAAGTTAGAATCGACGTTGGCGCGCCAATCATCGCCCGGGTCACCCGGCGCGCCGCCCACGATCTCGATTTAAAACCCGGCAAGACCATCTTCGCCATGATCAAGGCGATTGCCATCGATCGCCCCTCCATGGGCCGTAGAGGAGGTCGGAAACGGGAAGAATAGACAAGGCGGACTATTACAACCGAACCCAAACAGTCGGCAAAACACAAATAAGAACAACGAAACGGGAGCCCCCCATGTCTTACGGCAAAATCATCCCCACCATTGCCCTGGCCTTGTGCCTCGCTTTTTCCGCGCAAGCTGAAGAATCTCAGAAGTCGCCTCTTCAAGAGCACCTCCCCAAACTTGAGGAAACCGCCAAACAATTTTTCGCCATGCTGGAATACCTGGTCATGGCGATTCCCCAATATCAAGCCCCGGAAATTCTCGAAAATGGGGATATCATCATCCGCCGAAAACGCCCGGAAAACAGCGAGCCGCCCCAGAAGGAAAATCCACCATCCACCCAACGGAAAATTTAAGGCTTCCGATCAAACAACTACCTCAACGTGAAATTTCGACAATACAAACGAGTTATATCTGTTAAACTCCGAAAAAATAGTGACGAAGGGGCGAAGACTAGTCGAAGGCGCAGGGGGTACCCCGCCTTCGCTATTATGAGACATGGCACGATTTGACTTCAGCAATGTCCGCGTAATGATCGCCAGCAATTTCCCCGACGAACGAAAGGGGTATGCGCAGGCATTTTCATTAGCGGGTTTTAAGGACATTCAGGAAACCGACAAGGCCGCAGAGGTCCACGCCAAGATCGTTAACAACGAGCTTGACCTGATCATCAGCGATTACAGGCTATCGGATGGTGAAATCTGCCCGGTGACCTATCGCGCCCGCCATTCAATGATTGGCAATAACCCGTTTATCGTCGCAATCACACTGCTGACCACATCGGATAAAGAAATGGTCAACCGGGCGATCAATTCGGGAACCGACGCCATCCTGCTCAAGCCCGTCGATCCCGACCTGTTGTTGGACCGTATCGCTCAATTAGCCAACGCCCGCAAACGCTACGTCATCACCCATGATTATATCGGACCCGACAAACGCAAACGGGACGAAATGACGCCTGCTGGAACGCCCCCGCCGCAAATGGACGTCCCCAATGCGGTGCGGGGACGCGGCACCAGCAAATCGGATGCACGGATGTTTGATCGCTCCGTCGAAGTGGCTTGCCGTCAACTAAACGAATTGAAACTCACGCAACTGGCTCAACAGATCGACCAGATCGCCAACAGGATTATTCCGGCCTACGAAAGCGGCTCTCCCGACGAGTCAGTGGTTCCGGCGATTCGGCAACTGCTGATGGTCGCCAAGGACATGAACCGCCGCATCAACGGAACGCCTTACGCCCATGCGGGCCAGCTCTGCCTGACACTCCAGCATATCTGCCAAAATCTCTACGCGGCTCCCCTGGAGCCTTCGGAAACCGATATCAGCTTCATGCCCAAGCTGATCTCCGCCATTCGCCGGGCATTCCAACTGGACGAGGTGGCCGAAGACGACATCGAAGCCCTGATCGCCGAACAACTGGCCGCCCAACTAGACGAATGACGGCACAAAAAAAGCTCCAGAAAATCCCGGAGCTTATCAGTGGCGATCCCGGCAGGACTCGAACCTGCAACCTGCTGATTAGAAGTCAGCTGCTCTATCCAGTTGAGCTACGGGACCATAAATCAATGCGGCAGGGCCGCAGAAACGGCCCCGCAATGTTTTAACGCACTCTGTTAAACGCGAAGTTATCGGCGTAGTTCTTGGGGCGAACACGGCGCTTGTGCGGCTCGATGACCTGATAGCTTAGCCCTTTGCGTTCGGCGAAACGAACGGCGTCGTCTTTGGTCGAGAACCTCATGCGCAACTGGTTCCTGGTGTTGCCACCGCCAATCCAACCCATCAGTTCTTCGGCTTGCACGGCGGAAACAGGTTCAAATTCCATCACCCATTTCTTCGAATTACCGGTCCCAGACTGCATGGCGTTTTTTGCCGGCTGGTAAATTTTGACGTCCATGACTTAGACACCCTAAAACTTGGTTTTGAAGGAACAGGAGACTGGCCGAATAAGCTCCCGAAGTCAAGGGAGACTAACCCTTCAAAATCAAGGCATTAGATCAAAACTTGGTTTTGAAAAACCAAAACCGCCCAGCGGGCCTTGGAAATTCCCCATAGAGAAATCAGGGCTACACGAAAAAGGCGGTTATTATCATAGGTTACAAACTTCCGATGCCGCTTCCTGTATGGTCCCGCCATTCTACTTAAATTATTTGGACATAAAGATGCAGGATACAAGAGTCAGCAAATTCGGCGGTTCTTCCGTCGCCAATGCGGCCCAGATCAGAAAAGTTTGTGACATCATCGCCCGCAACGACAAACGACGGGTTATCGTCGTTTCGGCCCCGGGGCGTTCTCGTGACGGCGAAGAAAAAGTCACCGATCACCTCCTCAACATTGCGACCCAGGGAACGCACTTTCTCGATCAACGCAAAGAGATTTCACCCGAGGAAAGCAAGCAGGCGATTCTTTCCAAATTCAGTTCAATTGCCAAAGAACTGAAAATCGACGCGGAGAGCATTCTCGAATCATTACGCACCGACCTAGAAACCGACCTCGAAGGCGATAGGAGAATCGCCTTTTTGGCGTCGCGCGGCGAACGAACCAACGCTCAGGTCATTGCGCTCTATCTCAATTCCATCGGCATGGACGCAGAGGTTCAACTGCCTGAAAACATAGGATTACTGGTCAGCAATGCCTATCTCGACGCCAAGGTGATTGAGCCGGCTTATGCTAAAATCAATACCGCCTTGAAGGCTTCGGAAAGGAAAAAAAGCAAGACCGACGGCCGCGGGCTGATTCATGTCTTTCCCGGTTACTACGGCATGACGAAAAAGAAAGAAATCGCCGTATTTTCCCGCGGCGGTTCCGACCTCACCGGGGGCGAATTGGCCTACGCCATCGATGCCGAACTTTATGAAAACTGGACCGACGTCTCCGGTGTTTTCGAGGTTGATCCGAGGATTATCCCAGAAGCAAGGGTCATTCCCCGGCTGACGTTCAAGGAAATTCGCCTCTTGTCCTCGAAGGGCTTCAATGTCTTTCACCTGGACGCCATGCTCAAATGCAAAGCCCGGAAAATTCCGATCAATATCAGGAACACAAACCGGCCGGACGACCCGGGCACGCTGATTTTAAACGAGCGGGTTCCCGAAGAAGGCGTCGTCGGCATCGCCCGACTGGACAATATGGCCTACATCTATATCGAAAAGGACATGTTGGGCGAAGAGATCGGTTTTACGGCGGAACTGCTACGGATTTTCGGTGAATTCGGCGTCAACACCTACCACTACCCGACCGATAAGGACGATATAGCCGTCTTGGTGGAAAAAGACGACCTCCGAGGCAATATCAATGAACTCCGCCGCGCCATCGATAAGCGGCTCAAGCCCGATTTCATGAACATCGTCTATAACCTGTCAATCCTCACCCCGGTCGGCCACGGACTGCACCGCAACTCCTACCCGATCGTCGACGCCATCCACGCGTTGGGCGAGGAGCACATTCCCTTAGAACTGCTCGACCAAAGTCCATCGCAAATTTGTTTTCATGTGGGAGTCAATCAATCGGTCGCCGACGACGCGCTCAGAATTCTCTATAAAACGCTGGTGCATCGCTAAGGGCGGAACGAAGGCTCGGAAACACCGGTTAAGCCGAGACTGAGTTTAGCTCAGGGACTTTCTGGCGGCGGTCGATAAACGGCAAGCTTTCCTGGATTTTTCGGCGGCGGCAAGGCCCGGCATATTGCCGGGCCTTGACGAAGGTCCGCGGATGGCTGACCACCTCAGAAATTCGCATATAGAGCGACTTTGCCGAAAGCGGCTTAACCAAATACTCATGCACGCCAGCATCGCGGGCCTCGAAAACCTTGTGCATGTCGGCGTGTGCGCTAACCATGATAACGGGGGTGAACTGGCTGGCTAAATCTTCAGCCGTTCGCAACATACGGACGAACTCCACGCCATCTAAAACCGGCATATCCCGGTCGAGCAGGATGATATCGGGCGTAAAGCCGGACTGAAGAAGTTTCAAAGCATCCGCACCATCCACAGCTTCTTTGACGGGCCCGGTCCGCAAAGCGACCAGAATAGTCTTGATCAGCGAGCGCATAAAAGGATTGTCCTCAATGACAAGAAAGCTCACTTCCTCAAGATTCAAGCCATGCATGAACACCCCCAAAGTCGCCAAAATCGGTTTTTAGTCTAATTATTCGAAACTCGCCCCACATCACCCATTTGAGGGAGATGGGGAGCGCCAAATGGCGTTACACAGGATGTAAGACTTTGTAAATGTAGGGAAAATGGTCGGGGCGGAGAGATTCGAACTCCCGACATCCTGCTCCCAAAGCAGGCGCGCTACCAGACTGCGCTACGCCCCGAACGGCGGAATTCATAGGGCCAAGACGCGACCAACGCAAGAGCAAATGGCCGTTAGCTCAAGATTTTCCATTGGCGGCAAAAATAGAATGGGAAACTCGGTCGCCAATAGCGATTCCCAAGCGCTGCGCTTCCCCCCCGCCGATCTCCAAGACCGCCAGGGCTTTTTGAGGCGATGCAATGATCTTTTTTGAATGAGGCTGGGCGTTTTGGGCAATGTGAACAATCGTCCCGTCAGAAGCGACAAACAACATATCAAGAGGAATAAGCGTATTTTTCATCCACATCTGGATAATCAGCGGCTGCTCGAAATCAAACAACATCCCAGAGCCGCTCGGCAGCTCTCGCCTGAACATCAAACCCCGCGCCCTCGTTTGAGGCGTATCTGCAACCTCAACGGCGATTTCGATAACTCCCGATGACGTAGCGATAGCAAGGCTATCCGTTTTAAAAACCAAATCCCCGCCTTGTGCGGGGAAGAAGGCCGTAAGCCACAGAAAACAAAAAAGAAACAGAGAACGCATTGGCACCGGAAAACACCGTAATGGCTTGGAGAAAAAAACTTGCCGATAGATCGAAACTTATTCTTTTCCACCCAAAGTGCATAGTAAAGAAAAAGCTTATGTTTCTTAGCGTTGTATCGCAAATTGAACTTGGCTATCTTCGTCCCATATCTTATTGAGTGGCTAGGATGAAATGGGGGCGCATTGGCCCCCTGAGCTAATACAGGGGACCAACTTGTTTCGTTTGATTAGTCTTGGTGTCGTGCTTTTTGGCACCTGGCTTTTGATGTCGGGTCATTACGATCCGCTGTTAATCAGCCTAGGCTTGGCATCAACGGTCCTGACCGTCTATCTGGCGCACCGGATGGACATGATCGACCATGAGGGGCATCCAGTGCATCTAGGCTGGACGGCTAGCTTCTACTGGCTTTGGCTCGGTTGGGAAATCGTCAAATCCAGCATTGACGTCGCCAAAATCATTCTCACGCCGTCACTGCCCATCGCCCCCAATATGATCAAGGTGAAAGCCCTGCAAAAAAGCGAAATGGGGCGGGTCATTTTCGCCAATTCCATCACCCTGACCCCGGGCACTGTTTCTGTGCAACTCGAAGAAGACGGCATGATCGAAGTTCACGCTATTACCTACGGTATGGGCGAAGACGTCCTAGAGGGCACGATGAACCGCAAAGTCGCCTCCATGATGGATTCGGAGTATCAAGCCCGGCTCGAACAGGAGAGCGCTCAATGATGTTCGCCGCCGCCATGATCGCCCTGCTCGTTTCCGTCGCCATGGCGCTCACCCGCGCCCTGCTCGGCCCGACCGTTTACGACCGGGTGCTGGCGGTCAATACGGTCGGCACCAAGACCGTGTTGATGATTGCCGTACTCGGCTTTCTGACCGAACGCCCCGAGTTCACCGATATTGCTCTTGTCTATGCCCTGATCAATTTCATCGGCACCTTAGCGGTCCTCAAATTCTTCCAGTTTAGCCATCTGGGGCATCCCACTGTGGAGAGCGCAGACGATAAAACCCACGGATCGGAGATTTAGCCATGGAACAAATCCTCGATCTCATCAGTTGGTTCTTAATCCTTACAGGCTCAGCCTTCGTGGTTATTGGCACTTTAGGCATCTTGCGTTTTCCCGATGTCTATTCGCGCATGCACGCGGCAGGCATTACCGACACGGCAGGCGCTTTCGCCTTGCTGATCGGCATGATGATCCAAGCGGGAATCGGTCTTGTTTCGGTCAAGCTATTCTTCATCCTGATTTTCCTGTTTTTCACCAGTCCGGTATCAACCCACGCCGTGGCGCGGGCTGCCGAAAACGGGGGGTTGCGCCCCCTGCTCGACGACGAGTTGAAAAAACGCAAGGCCGAACGGGAAGAAAAGGAGGATCAAGCGTGATTCTCGACCTGATAGATATCACTCTCCTGGTGTTTCTGGTCGTCACCGCCGTCGCCATCGTCCGCCTCGACAATCTGTTCGCGGTGGTCATGCTGCTCGGCATCTTCAGCCTGATTTCCGCCGTACTCTACGTTCAACTGGACGCCGTGGACGTCGCCTTTACCGAAGCCGCCGTTGGGGCCGGAATCTCTACGGTCCTTATGCTCGGCACCCTGGCCCTGACCGGCAGCGAAGAACAAAAACGCACTCACTGGAGCCCCATTCCCCTGGCCGTTGTGGTCATCACCGGCGGCGCTCTGGTCTACGGCACCTTCGACATGCCCCATTACGGCGATCCCAACGCGCCGATCCATCAGCACGTGGCGGACCGCTACATTGAAAAATCCGGCCAGGAAGTCGGCCCGCCGAATATCGTTACCTCGGTTTTGGCCAGCTACAGGGGCTTCGATACTCTGGGCGAAGTCGTCGTCGTCTTTACCGCCGGAGCCGGTGTCCTCACCCTTCTCGGACATGGGATCGTCTCACGCCGCAAACGCCACAGGGATGAAGAGGAAATCAAGCGAGAACTAGAAGAGCTGGATTTGGACGAAACGGACGTCACAGTGCTTGAGGAGGAGGATATCTAAGATGTTGCGCAGAAAGCATATCCCCCGCACCGTCTCAAAGATTCTTGCGCCGTATATCCTGTTGTTTGCGCTCTATGTGCAGTTCCATGGAGATTACGGACCCGGCGGTGGCTTCCAGGCCGGCGTGATTTTCGCCTCCGTCTTCATTCTCTACGCCCTGATCTATGGCATGGATAACGCCCGCAAGGTTCTCCCGCCTTCAATCAGGCGCATTCTTTTAGGCTTGGGGGTTCTGATTTATGCGGGAACCGGGGTGGTCGGCATGTTGATGGGCGGCAATTTCCTCAACTACTCGGTCCTGCTGCACGACCCGTTGCACGGCCAGCACCTGGGCATCAACGTCATTGAGTTCGGGGTCGGTATGGCTGTGTTCGCTTCCATGGTGACAATTTTCTTCGTCTTTGCGGGGCAGGACCGGAAATGAGTTTTCTCAACGGCATCGATATTCCCGGCCTGTTTAACTACTGGGTCGCCATATTTTTGATGATGACCGGGTTCTACGTGGTCATCTCGAGGGGCAATCTGGTTAAAAAAATCGTCGGCCTCAACCTGTTCCAAATCTCGGTGTTTCTGCTTTACATCTCCATGAGCAAGGTGGATGGCGGAACGGCGCCAATCCTAGCTGAAGGCATAAAGGTATACTCCAACCCGCTGCCTCACGTTCTGATCCTGACAGCTATTGTCGTCGGCGTGGCGACCACGGCGCTGGGACTGGCAATCGTCGTACGAATCAACGAAGCCTACGGAACCATTGAAGACACTGAAATCAACGCCATCGAAAAAGAGATGGAGGAAAGGGAATAATGGGAGCCCACCTACCGATCCTCCAAGTGGTTCTGCCACTGATGGCCGCTCCTTTCTGCGTCATTCTCAGACGCAGCGAGTGGGTTTGGGGCGTCACCGTTCTGGTCGCCTGGGGCGTCTTCGCCATGACCTCGATGGTCGTGTGGGACGTCCACTTAAACGGCACCATCAACTATCACATCGGTGATTGGCCGCCGCCCTGGGGCATTGAATTCCGCATCGACCTGCCGAGCGCCTACGTGCTGCTGATCGTCTCGTTGATTGGCGCCGTGGTGGCCAGCTACGCGCGGGCCAGCGTCTTGAAAGAAATCCCTGAAGATCGGATTTATCTTTTTTACACCAACTACTTACTTTGCCTCACCGGTCTATTGGGCATGTCGGCGACGGGCGATGTCTTCAACCTGTTCGTCTTCCTCGAGATCTCATCTCTTTCCGGCTATACGCTGATTGCGCTCGGGTCGGACAAGCGCGCCCTAACGGCCTCTTATCGCTATCTGATTCTTGGCACCATCGGCGCGACGTTTTACGTCATCGGTCTCGGCCTGATGTATATGATGACCGGTACGCTCAACATGGCCGATCTGGCCCAGCGCCTGCCCGAGGTCGTCGAGACCCGGACGATCCTCGTTTCCCTGGCCTTCCTGACCGTGGGATTGAGCTTGAAGGTCGCCCTTTTCCCGCTGCATCTCTGGTTGCCCAACGCTTATACCTACGCGCCCTCGGTGGTGACCGCTTTTATGGCCGCCACGGCGACCAAGGTAGCGGTCTACGTGATGATCCGCATTTTCTATTTCGTGTTTGGCGGCACCGACGTATTCGCCGAACAAGGCGTCGCCGAGGCGATTATGGGATTGGCGATTGCCGGTATGTTCGTCGCCTCGATCGTCGCTGTTTTTCAGTCGAACCTCAAAAAGATGCTTGCCTACTCATCGGTTGCACAAATCGGCTACATCATGCTGGGCATCAGTTTTGTCAGTGTCACCGGGCTTTCCGCCGGTATGGTGCATCTGTTCAACCATGCTCTGATGAAATGCGCCCTGTTTCTCGCGCTCGGTTGCGTATTTCTGCGCATCGGCAGTGTGGAACTCAAGGATATGGCGGGCATGGGACGACGCATGCCGCTCACCATGGGAGCCTTCGTCGCAGGGGGGCTGAGCCTCATCGGCATTCCGTTGACCGTCGGCTTCATCAGCAAGTGGCAGCTCATGGCCGCCGCCTTCGAGGCCGATCTTTGGCCGGTGGCTGTTCTTATCCCCTTAAGTTCGTTGATTGCCATCATTTACGTTTGGCGAGTGGTCGAGGTGGCCTATCTCAAACCGGTTCCCGAAGGAGCCGCCAAACTGGAAGAAGCGCCGCTTTCCATGCTGATCCCAACATGGGTTATGGCGCTGGCCGCTTTTTACTTCGGTATCGATACGGATTTGACCCTGGGCGTAGCGATTGATGCCGCCAATAGCTTGCTGGGAGGCGGACAATGAGTGCGGAATTCGCCATTCAGCTAAGCCTCTTGATTCCACTGCTCGGCGCGGTAGGCATCTTCCTCGCCGGGTATTGGCCCAACATCCGCGAAGCCATCACCCTTTCAACAGCCATCGTTCTGTTTCTGGTGGTCCTGTCGCTCTACGAAGGGGTTGCGGCTGGCGCGCGCCCCGAAGTGACATTGATCGAAATGTTCCCGGGACTTCCGATCAAATTTGTCGTCGAGCCTTTGGGGATGCTCTTCGCCTTGATCGCTTCCAGCCTGTGGATCGTTACAAGTCTCTACGCCATCGGCTACATGCGAGGCAACAACGAGAAAAATCAAACGCGATTTTATATCTGTTTCGCCATCGCCATTTCGGCAACCATTGGTGTCGCCTTCTCCGGCAACCTCCTGACCCTGTTCATCTTTTATGAGGTTCTGACGGTCAGCACCTATCCGCTGGTCACTCATTCGGGCAAGCCGGAAGCCTTGAAAAGCGGTCGCACCTATCTGGGCATTCTGATGTCCACCTCGATTGCCTTTCTGTTCGTCGCCATCGTCTGGACCTGGTCGGCAACCGGCAAGATGGATTTCACGCCGGGCGGCATTTTGGCCGGGTCGCTTGAAGGGCCCGAGGTCGGCCTACTTCTGTTCCTATACATCTTTGGCATCGGCAAAGCCGCGGTCATGCCCGTTCACCGCTGGCTCCCGGCGGCCATGGTCGCACCGACCCCGGTCAGCGCCCTGCTCCATGCCGTCGCCGTGGTCAAAAGCGGCGTTTTCGCCGTGGTCAAAATCATTGTCTACATTTTTGGCATCGACCTTCTGGCTGGTACCCAGCCAGGCGAAATGCTTGTTTACGTGGCCGGATTCACCGTGTTGACGGCCTCCTTTGTCGCGTTACGTCAAGACAACCTCAAACGGCGACTGGCCTATTCCACCATCAGCCAGCTCTCCTATGTGGTGATTGCCGCCGCCATACTGACGCCGATCTCACTGGTTGGCGCGGCCATGCATATCGCGGCCCACGCTTTTGGCAAGATCACCCTCTTCTTCGCCGCCGGCTCGATCTATACGGCGGCCCATAAAACGGAAGTCAGCCAGTTGGATGGAATCGGCCGCAAAATGCCCTGGACAATGACCGCTTTCGCCATCGGAGCGCTTTCCATGATCGGCCTACCGCCGACAGCCGGTTTCGTCAGCAAATGGGTGATTGTCGAAGGGGCCATCCAGGGCGGGCAATGGGCGGCGCTCGGGGTGATCGTACTCAGCACCCTGCTCAATACGGCTTATCTGGCTCCCATCGTATACCGGGCCTTCATGGTTGCACCTCCCAAGCCGCAACCGGTCGAGGAGCATTCCAACGGCGAGATGGACGAAAAAGAAGCCGAAAGTACGCATCACGACACTCACCATGACGACCATGGCGAAGCGCCGTTGCCAATCGTATTAGCTTTGACTGTCACCGCTGTAGGAACCGTACTCTTGTTCTTGTTCCCTGAAGCCGCGCTCGGTTTGGCCGACGCCATGTTGGGAGGTGTGCGATGAACGACGACCATTGGCTGGTCAGGCCCGCAACCATCCGCAAAATGTGGATCTACGGCATTGCTCTCCTTGTTCTGCTCACCGTAGCCGACCTGTTTTACCACGGCCATCCCCATTTCGGTATCGACGGCACCTTCGGGTTCTTTTCTTGGTACGGTTTCGTCACCTGCGCAGCCATGGTGGTTGGGGCCAAGGGGCTGGCCGTCTTTTTGAAGCGGAGGGATGACTACTATGACCGCTGAATGGGCCTTCCCTCCCGGCTTACTGCTTATCCTCGGGTGTTTTTTAGTCCCCGTCCTTCGGGGGTGGGCCCGCACCGGCTTTATCATGCTGCTGCCGCTGGTCACTCTTTGGCTCGTCTGGCAAGTGCCGGACGGGACCAACGCTACCCTTGATTTCCTCGGCTACAGCCTCAACCCGATTACCGCCGACCCCTTATCGAGGCTGTTCGCCACCATTTTCTCGATTATGACCTTCGCCGGTGGCCTGTTCGCGCTCAACCAAAACCGGATCACCGAAATCGCCGCGGCTTTCGCCTATGCGGGTGGAGCCGTCGGAGTGGCCATGGCGGGCGATTTGATTTCGGTTTTCGTTTTCTGGGAGCTTATGGCCATTGGTTCGACCATCGTGGTCTGGTGCGGCGGCACGGAGAGCGCAGGGCGAGCGGCCCAGCGCTACCTGTTGGTCCACCTGTTCGGCGGCGTGGTTCTGATGATTGGCATCATCGGCTATATCTCGGATACCGGCTCCGTGGCCTTTACGGCAATGAAGCCAGACAGTATCGCCACCTGGATGATCCTCATCGGATTCCTGATCAATGCCGGAGCCCCCCCCTTCTCGGCTTGGCTGCCCGACGCCTACCCGGAAGCCTCATGGAGCGGCGCGGTTTTCCTTTCGGCCTTCACCACAAAAACCGCCGTTTATGTGTTGATTCGCGGTTTCCCTGGCACCGAAATTTTGATTTTCATCGGCGTCTACATGATCTTTTACGGCATCATCTACGCCCTGCTTGAAAACGATATGCGGCGCATTCTCGCTTATTCGATCATCAACCAGGTCGGCTTTATGGTGACGGGGATCGGGATCGGCACGGAAATGGCGCTCAATGGCGCAGCCGCTCACGCCTTTGCCCATATCATCTATAAAGCTCTCCTGCTGATGAGCGCAGGCGCCGTTCTCTACCGAACCAACACCCGCAAATGCAGCGACCTCGGCGGCCTATTCCGCACCATGCCCTACACCACAATAATGGGCATCGTCGGGGCTCTGGCAATCTCGTCATTCCCCTGGACGTCCGGCTTTGTTTCAAAATCAATGATCAGCCAAAGTGCGGCTGACATGCATTTAACCTGGGTCTGGTTTATGCTCACCGCGGCCTCCGCCGGGGTTTTCCTGCATGCGGGGATCAAATTCCCCTGGTTCGTCTTTTTCCAGAAAGATTCAGGCATGCGCCCACCGGAAGCGCCTTTGAGCATGAAACTGTCCATGGGTCTGTTTGCTGCTCTTTGCGTCATCATCGGCCTGTTTCCGGGGCCGCTTTATGCGCTGCTGCCCTACCCTGTGGATTATGTGCCCTATACGGTGCCCCATGTGGTCAATATGCTGCAGTTGCTGTTGTTCTCGGGATTCGCTTTCTTCGTTCTATTGCCGATGATGAAACGCACCCTGACCATCACACTCGACACGGACTGGTTTTACAGGGTCGTTCTGCCCAAGTTCGGCAATGCCTTGATTTATGCATTCGGGCCCATTGACCAGGCTATTCGAAACGGGTTCCTTGGCTGGTTCAATCGCATAATCGACCAAGTATGTCGCCACCACGGCCCTCATGGAGCCTTAGCGCGAACCTGGACGATCGGTAGTACGGTTCTTTGGGTTGCAGTGCTGTTAGTGCTTTACTTGATCGTCTATTACGTCTGAGAATACTAAAAACGGACGCACAGCTTAGGGGAAAGGGAGGACACAAATATGGACGAAGCATTCGTTCCTTTACAGATCATGCCTGCAGAAGGCTGGTCTTTCGCCATCAAGGAAGGCAAGAAGCGCACCTTAGTGCCACTGGCCTGCTGGACATTGGCCGAATTGCCAAGCGGCGACGACAGCCCCGGCATGCGACAAATTCTCGGCTATCATCCGGCCCACGGTTATGTCGAGTTTGCCGAGGGTTTCGACGGCTACGTCCATAGCTCCGACGCCTAAAAAAGAAAGCCCCCCCTCTCCCGCCCCTTGTAAAGACCGGCGCGGCGGCATATTACTTTCTTCTACTGTTCTTTTGGCTTCAGAAATTTGAAGCCGGTTTGATGGGTGGAACGATTAATGATGCGCGCTTTTTTATTTTCCACGGCCCTATTGGCCGCTTCGGCGGCCCCCGCCTTTGCCGAAGGCGTCCTCGCCAAAGGCGATTGCCAGGCCCCCAAACCCAAGACCGACCTAACCCACTGTAATTTCGCCGGTGGAAAGTTCGTTAAGGTCGACCTCCACGGAGCGGACTTAAGCGGCCTGGATTTAACCAATACGGATTTTCAGGGCTGCAACCTTGAAGGGACCAAACTGATTGGTTCGGACCTTCAATGGTCAAAATTCATGGGGTGCAACCTGAAGAACGCCGATCTAAGCAAAACCAAGCTCTTCCATACCCGTTTCGACGATTCCAATATGTCCGGCGCAAAGCTCGTGGAAGCCTTCATGTTCGGCACCAACATCAATTTTGTCACCGCGCATGCCGCCGACATGACCGGGGCCAACATGAAAGACGTCAATATGGAAGAGACCAGCCTCAAAGGCGGCTCCCTTCGCAACACCTACATGCTGCGCGGTTTCCTCATGGGGGCTGATTTTAGCCAAGCCGACCTTTCAGGCGCGGATATGACCGGCACCACCTCCGAAGACGTCAACTTCTCGGGCGCCAAACTACACGGCACCAAGCTCAAAGGAAGCCACCTGGAGCGGGCTAAATTCGTCGGAGCCGATCTCAAGGGAGCGGACATGACCAACGCCCACTATGATCAAACAGACTTTACCGACGCACGAAACCTGCCCGCCGGGGTGCCTAAGCATTAGAGCGGATTAAGTTCTAACCGACGCTGCTTTTTTCTTTTCCCGGGGCTTGTTTAAGGCCCGGTAGCCAGCTCTTGACCGCCACTGCGCGGCCCGTATGGGAGCGCATGATCTTGGAACGCACCACCTGATTGACGCCCGGCGCATTGTCGCCTTTGGTGAAGGATGACCTCATATCTTCAAGCGCAATCAGCCCACGGCCTTTGAGGCGGGCCTTTTGATAGCAAATCGTATCTTTGCAGAGACGGTTGAGATAATCGACCGAATGGTGTCCGAACTTCCGCCAGACGCCTTCGAGGAACATCTCGACTTGTTGAGGCATATTGATATCCAGATCGATATCGGGACGGCCTCGTGAAAACGACATATAGACGTTGGGTTCGATGGGGCCCATTTCCTCTGCGACGAATACCGCGGGCATCAGGGATTGGCCCGAATAGGCAACGGCGTAATAGCCTTGCGACAGATAGAGTAGTCGCTGGACTTTCTGGGGCTGCAGGTACTCATTGTGATCGAGGGCCTGATCCAGATACCAAAAGGCGACGTCGAATGCTGAACGGACGTGAGGTGTCATTTTTTCCCGTATGTCGCTGGCTCAATTCTTTTTAAGAATACCTTTTGAAGGCTCTATTGGCGATAGTTTACCGTCGGGAGCCTTACGAAAAAGCTAATAGCGTCAATTTGATTTTTAAAGGCTTTGCCAAATGCCCCTCATCTCGTAAAATAGTTTGACGCCAAACTAATAGGTTTATTATGTCATTGGATTCAATAGAAACTCACTCCGTTACCGGTACGCCGCAAGCGGTTTTTCCGGCGGCTATCAAATGGCTGGAAGACGGTTTGAGCGTGACACTCGCTACCGTTATCGAGACCTGGGGCACCGCCCCCCGGCCGGTTGGAAGCCTGCTCGCCATTTGCCAAGACGGCCGCTTTGAAGGCTCGGTTTCCGGCGGCTGCATCGAAGGTGCGGTGATTAAAGAATCCGAAACGGTGTTTGAAAATGGCAAACCACGCTCCATGACCTTTGGCGTCTCCGACGAACAAGCTTGGGAGGTTGGCCTGACCTGCGGAGGCGAAATCACCGTTTACCTGCGCAAAATCCCCTCCGCCGAATATCTGAAAAACATCGAAGCCGCGATACCCACCGTCGTAGCCATCGATCTGGACACCGGCGAAGACTGGCGCATGGGCGAAAGTGAGTTCCCCTCCACCCTGGGCGTGGCGGCGCAAAACGCATTAACCGACGATAAAAGCGGTAAGGTCACCGATACTCCCTACTTTCTACAGGCCCTTAATCCCCCCCTACGAATGATCGTCGTTGGCGCGGTGCATATTACGCAAGCATTGGCTCCGATGGCCACCCTCGCCGGGTTTGACGTTTCCGTTATCGACCCACGCCAGGCCTACGCCACCCCTGAACGGTTTCCCGATGTGCGCCTGCTCACCGATTGGCCCGACGAAGCCATGGCCAAGATAAAGCCCGATGCCCGGACGGCGGTTGTTCTGCTCTGTCACGATTCGAAAATAGACGACCCCGGCCTGATCGCCGCATTGAAGTCCGACGCTTATTACATTGGCGCTCTCGGCAGCCGGAGAACCCAGGAAAAACGCCGCAACAGGATGTTTGAAGAAGGGTTTAGCGAAGACGACCTAGCGCGAATCAAAGGGCCGGTTGGTTTAGATTTAGGCGGACGCAGCCACGCTGAGATCGCCGTTTCCATCCTCGCCGAAGCCATCGCCATGCGCTACGGCAAAAACCTGCGCGGCGATGGCTAAAATAGCAATCATCATCCTGGCCGCCGGTCAGGGCAAACGCATGGAGGGCCGGGATAAACTCTTGAGTCGCCATCGCGGCCGCCCCCTCGTGGAATGGGCCATTGACGCGGCAGAAACCTCAAAAGCCACCGATGTTTTGATCGTTACGGGCTATCAGGGCGAGCGTTTAACGTCGCTCTTGGGCGGCAGGCGGGCAATCTCCGTCGGCAATCCCGATTTTGATAGCGGCATGAGCAGTTCGATCAAAGTGGGGGTTCGCACTCTCCCAAACGATACAGAGGGAGCTATAATTTGCCTCGCCGACATGCCTAAAGTGACGGCCCGGCATCTCGACGCCTTGATCGATGCTTTCACCGGTGACAACATCTGCGCCCCTACTTATGAGGGACGGCGCGGCAACCCGGTTCTTTGGCCCCGCAACCGATTTCCCGACCTTTTAATGCTCAAAGGAGACAAAGGCGCCCGCGATATCCTAAAAGAACGCCACAACGAAATCACCCTCGTGGAAATGGAGGATGATGCTATCCTGTTCGACGTCGACACGCCCGACGTTCTGGAGACTTGATGACCTTCGAGAATCTTGCCATCCGTAACCAGTTCCCCATCTTCGCGCCACGAAGCGGCGAAGCACCGGTGCATTATCTGGATACGGCGGCGACAGCCCAAATCCCCCGTCGAGTCATTGAAACCGTTAGCCGGTTTGAGAGCGAAAAACGCGCCAATGTCCGACGAGGCGTTCACCTTCTGGCCGAGCTGGCGACGGAAGCCTTCGATCAAGTCCGGGAAACCGTGGCGCAATATCTAAACGCCAAGGATGCAAGCGAGGTCATTTTCACCGCCAACACGACCGACTCGATTAATCTGGTCGCCCGATCATTCGGCGATGGCCTTGAAGAGGGTGACGAGATCGTTTTGTCGCAGGCCGAGCATCACGGAAACCTAGTGCCCTGGCTAATGCTGAAAGAGCGGCGGGGGGTCGTTCTCAAGTTCCTTCCCCTGCAAAGAAACGGGCGCATCGACCTCACCGATCTTGAGGCAACGATCACTGAGCGCTGCAAGCTCATCGCCATCACCCACGCCTCAAACGTCACCGGCGCAATAACCGATATCCCGCCTTTGGTTGCCGCTGCCCGCGCGGTGGGAGCCAAGGTTCTGGTTGATGGCGCGCAGATGGCCCCTCACGGCCCCTTGGATGTTCAATCTCTCGGCATCGATTTTTACGCCTTTTCCGGCCATAAATGCTTTGGCCCCACGGGCGTCGGCATACTTTGGGGGCGCAAAGACCTCCTTGAAGCCCTGCCGCCTCACAAAGGCGGCGGCGGGATGATCGCCCGTGTCACCTTGGAAAAAGCCACCTTCGCCCCACCGCCCGAACGGTTTGAAGCGGGCACCTCTCCCATCGCCCAGGCCGTCGGCATGGCGGAAAGCCTCCGCTGGATTAGGGAGCTTGATCCCATTGGACTACAAGATCACTACAAGGCCTTGATGTCGGAAACCCTCACAGAGCTTCAAACTCTGCCTGGGGTTGGCATTGTCGGCCCCATCGATCTGCGCAATCGCCTGCCGGTGATCTCGCTCACCATGGAAGGCGCACACCCCCACGATATTTGCCAAATCCTCGATAGTCACCACGTCGCGGCGCGCGGCGGTCATCATTGCGCACAGCCTCTGATGGACTATTTCGGCATCCAAGGGACGACCCGTATCAGTTTCGCCCCCTATAACGACCGAACGGACATCCATGCCCTCCTGCGCGGTCTCGAACGGGCTGCGGAGATTCTCAGATGAGCGAGGCGCTTTATCAACAGGCCATCATGGACTTGGCGAAGGACGATAGCCATGTCGGCCCCTTGAAAACCTCGGATGCAGCAGCAACCCGCGACAACCCGCTTTGCGGGGATCGCGTGACCATGGAGTTCCAAAAAAGCGAAGACGGGGAAACCCTTAAAACCGTTGCCCACCATGTGAAAGGCTGCGCGCTTTGCAAGGCTTCGGCGGCTCTGGTCAGCAGACAAGCGGAAGGGAAAAAGCGCAAAGACGTCGAGGCCTTCAAACAAAGCCTGGAGAACCTATTGGCCGGTCATGTGGAGCAAAACCCGGAACTGGCAATATTCTCCCTCGCCCGACACCACAAAAGCCGCCACGATTGCCTACGGCTTCCAATCGATGCCTTGCTCGACGCACTAAAGGATTAGCCGACCAGATCGACGCTTTCGCGCAAAATCTCTTCGGCGGTTTGAAGGGTTTTGAGATTGGCCGAATAAGCCGATTTCGCCTGAATGAGATTGGTGAATTCGGCGGCCACATCGACACTCGGCGTTTGCGCACCTTGATTTGCCTGCACAATATCCTGCACGGGTTCGCGGGAAACAACACCGGTTACGCCGCCGCCATGCTGAGGCGGGATGCTCTTGGCATGAACCTCAACCCGCCCATAGCCTTCGGTATGGACGTTGGCGATATTGTCGGCGGTCGCTGCAACCTTACTGGTGTTGACCAGCAAGCCGCTGACTGCCGTTGAAAGTGCGTTAATTGCCGTCATCTCTCTATCCCGTTTCGTCCCTCACTTTATAGGCCTATGACAGCAAAGACCGTGACACCGATCACAGCAATAACAGAGAAAGCTAGAGCTCGATATTTAACTCTCTACCCGGTGGCGTCACGCCTTCAATTGGGACGCCAGCACTTGCATTGCGGCTGTAAACGCCCGAGGCGACCAAGGCGCGCAATGAAAATTCGCCCGTTCCTTCGGTCGGCGTGCCGAGAGGACCTATGGAGTCCTGCCCTTCAAAAGTCATTGCGAATTCGGCGGCAGAGCCAAAATCGAGTTTAGGCTGTGACTGCCCCTGTTGGCCTTGGCGTCTGGGGGGCTCCTCATAAACGTTGTAGGGCAGACCATAATCTTCCCGTTCCGCCGCATAGGTCGGCAGCGGTTCCGACAACGGGCCAGACGCCGAAGTCGATACGTTACGCGTGCCGGCGGGCAGGCGCGTCGCATTGATCACGTGGGCGCTGGTGTTGGTCACCGGTTTTGGAACAACGGGTACAGGCATTTACCTACAATCCTCCACTATCAAGACTAGCCCAAAACGGGAACAAAATCAATAAAAGTAGGGATTTGTTTAGGTTTTTCAGGTATTGGCGCGCGCTATTTTCTCAACAAAACGAACAACGGCGTCGGCAGCACCAAAATCGTAAAGATCGTTATGCGAGCCGCCTTCAAAAATTTCCAGGGTTTTGGGCTCTAATGCAAGATTGTATAGCGCCTTCCCAAACCTGGCGGGAACGGTTTTATCCTCCGACCCGTGCAGCACCAACAAGGGGACTGAAACGGAAGCGATTTTGCTTTTCGATTCGTAGCGGTCACGGACAAGCCATTGAACCGGCAGCCAAAAATAGTGGTGCGCGGCCACATCTGGCATGGCCGTATAGGGCGTTTCAAGGACCAGCCCCGCCACCTTAGCCTCATAGGCCACCTGGACGGCGACGCCGGACCCAAGGGATTCACCGTAAAGAATGACCTCTTCAAGGGAAACGCCTTGCCCTTCCAAAAACTTCAGGGCGGCGCGCGCATCCTCATACAGTCCCAGCTCGGTCGGCTTGCCTGGATTGCCCCCGTAACCGCGATACTCGACCAGCATAACGCCGATCCCGGCCCTCATGAAGGCTTTCGCCTTGAAGGCCCGCGAGGCTAAGTTTCCCGCATTGCCGTGAAAAAACACCAGGGTCGGCCGCCCCTCGGGGGCGGGTGCATACCAGGAAAACAGCTCCACTCCGTCATTTGTCGTAAAGCCGACCTCTTCCATCTCCCCCACACCAAAAGCCTCCGGTGAGGGCCTATGCCCATCGGGAAAATAAAGAAGATTACGCTGAAAAACGAACAAGAGCCCCGTTATGCCGAGATAAACCGCCAGCACAACGAGGAAATAGCCAGCCACAGCGGAGCCCCGGAAACTCAAAAGTCGCTTACTTAGGCCTTCACGACCTGCCAACTACCGTCAGGCTGCAAGCACGCCGTCAAACGCTCCATGACGAACCCTTCGCGACCATTAACCGTCGCCGTGAATTCTTTGCAGTTCTGGCCTGTATTGGAAGTAAAAGCCCGATTGGGGGTAAAGGTGCCGTTGTGGCCATTTTGCGGATTGGTCCAACTGTTGGTCTGCCCGACCGGCGCGAAGGACAAGGTTTCCGAGCCGCTACGGTTAAAGAAGGAATGATCGCTCGGCTCCATACTCCGCGCGATGCTCAGGCCAGCCATGCCGCCCGCCGCCGCGCCGACCCCCGCCAGGAGATAACTCCCCCAGCCGCCACCGATAGTATAGCCAAGCAACCCGCCGGCCAAAGCGCCAGCGCCACCCATCATCTGCTCCCGCTGAGACATCTGTCCGCAAGCGGCAACCGCCAGACAGGCTGTGAGTAAAAGAGCTTTTTTCATTTAAACCTCCCCACGCAACGGGATAGACGTTTTCATTCCATAAATATTAGCTTTCCAGAACAACAATTCCAGAAAAACACATCTTAGCTCTTTTAGCAGCCTGACAGAAAGCCGTTGAGGAATCCCTAACAATCGAACAGCGCCCAACAAAATGATAACCATCATCTTTTGAACATTGCTCCCCGCCCCTGAAACCGTGATCATGCAGTTCAACAGGACAAGAGGCAATTGGAGGCTGACACATGGGCAACGACGGGCTTTACACTCTGACCCCCGGCAAAGAATCCATCTTCACCATTGAGGTTCCGACCATCAAATACGGCGAAGGAGCCCTGGGGGAACTGGGGCAGGACGCCAAGAGGCTGGGCATGAGCCGGGTCGCCTTGTTCACAGACCCCACGCTCGCCAGTCTTCCGGCTATCGAAACCGCCAGAAAATCCTTGGAAACAGCCGGACTCGACGTAGCGATCTACCAGCAAACGGAAGTGGAGCCGACGGATACATCCTTCATGAACGCCGCGACCTTCGTCAAGGAAGGCGGATTTGACGGGCTGGTCTCCGTCGGTGGCGGCTCGGTAATCGACACGGCCAAAGCGGCTAATCTGTTCGCCACTCACCCGGCGGATTTTCTAACCTACGTCAATGCTCCCGTCGGCGCGGCCCAGCCAGTCCCCGGCCCTTTGATGCCCCATATCGCCTGCCCGACCACCTCGGGAACCGGCTCGGAATGCACGGGCATTACGATCTGCGACATTCAGTCGCTGAAAATCAAAAGCGGCATCGCGCATAGTTATCTTCGGCCATCCCTCGCCCTGATCGATCCGGTGGTCACCCACACCATGCCCGCCAATGTGGTGGCCTCGACCGGCTTCGACGTGCTGACCCACGCCATCGAATCCTACACCGCCCGCCCCTTCACCCTACGCGATGCGCCCGACGGCCCGGCAAAACGCCCAATGAGCCAGGGCGCCAACCCCTATAGCGATCACGGCAGCCTGTTGGCGATTGAGCTGGGCGGCAAGTACCTGGTCCGTGCGGTTCAGGACGCCCAAGACCATGAAGCCCGTCACGCCCTGATGTTCGCCGCTACCATGGCAGGCGTCGCCTTCGGCAACTCGGGCGTCCATATTCCCCACGCCATGTCCTACGCCGTCGCAGGGCTCAAACACAGCTACTTCGCCAAAGACTACCCCGACACCAAGCCTCAGGTGCCTCACGGAATTTCTGTGACAGTCAACGCCCCAGCCGCCTTCAGGTTCACCGGCGCGGCCAATCCGCAACGGCACTGGGAAGCGGCTCAAGCACTCGGCGCGAAGGTCGAGGGAACCGATACAGCCAAGGGCGGCGATCTATTGGCCGACCGGTTGATCGAAATGATGAAAGCCACGGACTTTCCCAATGGCGTCGGCGACGTCGGCTACGATATGGGCGATGTTTCGGCCCTCGCCGAAGGAGCAAACGCCCAGCAACGCCTACTGACCAACGCCCCGCGTTCGGTCAGCCGCAACGACCTGGAAGCAATCTTCAAGGATGCGATGAAGTATTGGTAGCCCCGAATCCTTATCGGTTTACCGATCTAGACATTCGGAGGCCCCGGAGCAACGCGAAGGAACCAGAATTTACTACTGACGTAGATGTTCCGGCAGTTGAGGCGGCGCGACTGGTTCGATGATTTCCGGGCCCGGCTCCTCGGCCGGTTGAACGACGCTCTTACGCGGTGCAGGTTTGGCAATCACCGGCTCACCAAGGCACTCGAAATGAGCGCGGGCCGGGAGCATCACCGGACAGGCTAATACATCCTGCTTCAACAGCTTGGCCTTTCGCCCGGTCTTGGCGCATTCCTTCCGCGCCAGATAGGTAACCACCTTGGGATCGTGCCATTCGGCGTTATAGCAGACCATGACGGTTGCCGGAATTTTGGTTTCCTTATTGGCCACCTCGACGGTTTTCAGTACCGTCGTTCCCCAGATATAGGGCCGGGTGTCGGTACAGCCCGCAAGAGCGGAAACCGCCAAAGCCAAGGAAAGAATTTTCGCCAAACGTTCCATCATGCCCTTCTCATACCCGCAAAGACCTTACCGGACAATGAATTCATCGCCTTAACCATCAATTCTTCGCCGCCATGGCGGCAACCCAGGCCTGACCGAGGCTGAGACCGCCATCATTCGGCGGTGCTTGTCGTGGAATGACCGCGGCCAGCCCCCTCTCCCTCAAGGCCGCCAGCAGCCCCTCAACAAGAATGGCATTGAGGAAACAACCTCCACTCAAAACAACGGTCTTGATGTCGGTTTCGCTCGACGCTCTGGCGACCCAATCGGTCAGAGCCGCAATCAGCGTTCCATGGAACAGATTGGCGCCATCCGTTTCTTCACAATCGGCCAGCACCGCCAGGGTCGGCATGAGCGAAAGAACGCCCGCATCGATCTCCCACCCCCCCTCAAGAACCTGGGGACCGGTCACCATACCTTCGACCAACATGGGGGCCTGCCCCTCAAAACTGGCCTTTGGCTTCACCCCCAAAAGGCCGCAGGCCGCGTCGAAAAGACGCCCGCAACTGCTGGTTTCGGGACTATTCAACCCCTTATCCATGATCTGAGCAATGAGTCGCGATTCATTGAATTCATTATATTTTTCAACAATTCGACCATCATCACCCAAGGCATGGAGCGCCGCAGCCCCCATGCGCCAGGGTTCACGGGCCGCCAAGTCACCGCCCGGTTGCTTGAGCGGCGCAAGATGACCGAGGCGTTCATAGCCCTGTGGGTCGATCCGCAACAACTCGCCGCCCCAAGCTCCGCCATCGCCACCCAGCCCGAAACCATCGAGGCAGAGCGCCAACACCGGCTCCTCCAGCCCCCGCTCCGCCATCACCGCCGCGCCATGGGCGTGATGATGCTGAACCGGAACGGTCTCCTTGCCCAAGGACTCGGCAAAACGGGTGGCATGAAAATCCGGGTGCAAATCGTGGGCGACCAGTTCGGGCTCCACCTCGAGAATATGCAAAAGGTGCGTCACGGTTTCTTCGAAAAACACCAGCCCCTTGGGCGTATCCAAATCGCCGATATGTTGCGACAGAAAGGCCTGATCGCCGCGCGTCACGCAAACGGTGTTTTTGAGGTGCCCGCCAACGGCGAGAATGGGGGGGGCGGCGCTCGGCAACTTGATGGCAACGGGGACATAGCCTCGCGCCCGGCGAATAAAGGTCGGCGCGCCATCGATCACCCGCAGCACCGAATCGTCGGTGCGGACCAGAATATCCCGGTCGTGATCGGCAACCGCATCGGCAATCCCCTCCAGCCTTTGCCGCGCCTCATCATTGCCAATAACCAGCGGTTCGCCGCCCGGATTGGCCGACGTCATGACCAAGGCGATTTCCGGCGCTTCGGCAAAAATCAGATGATGCAATGGGGTATATGGCAGCATGACGCCAAGCCATTGCAGGCCCGGCGCAATGCCTTCGAATAAGCCGTTGTTAGGCCTTTTTCGCATCAGGACGATGGGCCGCTCCCGACCAGTGAGCAAGACTTCTTCCGTCTCGCCCATTTTGACAAGCCCCCTCGCCGTTTCAAGGTCGGCGACCATCACGGCAAAAGGCTTTTCCTCCCGGTCTTTGCGGTCACGCAGCGCGGCAACGGCATCCCCATTGCGCGCATCGCAGGCCAGATGAAACCCGCCCAGCCCCTTAATCGCCAACACCTCTCCCGCTTTTAAGCGCTGCACGATTTCAACGGTCTCCATAGACATCCGCGGCCCACAAACCGGGCAAGCATTGGGCTGAGCATGAAACCGCCGATCCGTCGGCTCGTTGTATTCGGCCAGACAATCAGAACATTGGGCAAACCCGGCCATTGACGTATTCGGGCGGTCGTAAGGCAGCTTGGCGGTGATGGTGTAACGCGGGCCGCAGTGGGTGCAGGTAACAAAGGGATATCCGGCCCTCCGGTTTTGCGGATCAAGGATATCGGCCAAGCAATCGTCGCAAAGCGCCGTATCGGGACCAATGGCCGTCAAAACCTCGCCCCCTTGGGACAGGTCGATAACGAATCCTCGCTCCTCGGCTGCCTCGGCAATATCGTCGAAAGCCACTCTATCGATCTTGGCAAGCGGCGGCGCCTCGGCTTGCAGAGCCGCCGTAAAACGATCCAGATCGCCGCCCTGGACTTCGATCAACACTCCACGGCCGTCGTTTCGAACCCAGCCGGTCAGGGCCAGCCGATGGGCCAGTCCATACACGAAGGGCCTAAAGCCAACCCCCTGGACAATACCGCCGACACGCACTCTCCGCCGCACAACCACCTCTTAGTTTTGAATCAAAGCACTTTGTTTTTACCACAAACCATTGGGATTGCAGGAAAAAGCTACACAAATACAAAAAAGCATCCTTATTGTGTAAAATTCATCTGGCACAAAGAAGCTTTCTAATTTATATTTTTCTTATATGTAGCGGACACCCGTGGAAATGGTTGTCCCCACCCTTATGGGTAGGGCCTTTTAAATAAAAGCAAAAACGCCTTTTCACGACAGGGATGGAACGAATGCGGGGCCCTGCTGTCCCCCCACAAACCTGCATTCCGGAAACTATGAGTTAGAGGACAACAATATGAGTGAACGCCAGACCATCGACGCCCGCGGCGCTTTCTGCCCCGGCCCCCTGATGGAACTGATCGCAGCCATTAAGCTGGCTGAAATCGGCGACGAAATCGAAGTTTTGTCGGCCGACAAAGGGTCAATCGACGATATCCCGGCCTGGGTCAAAAAGGTCGGACACGACATGGTCGAAATCATCGATCACGACGGCTACGCAAGCCTCATCGTCAAAAAAGCCAAATAATATCGAAACGCTCTCCCGGTTTGGGGGAGCGCCTTTATCCCAGGGCGCAAAGAGCCGGTCAACGGCCCGCCCTTAATCACTGCAAAACTTTCGGGTTTCTACAGGGAGGAGAACCTACACTATGGGAAAAAATATCGTCATCGTCGGCGGCGGACTCGCCGGCACCATTGTCGCTAACGGCATCTGCCGCCAGTTGGGCAACGAGTTGCGCAACGGCAGCGTTTCGGTCACCATGATCGGCACCAGCGACAAGCATATGTACCAGCCGGGCCTGCTCTATGTGCCCTTCGGCAAGTTCCGCGAAAAGGAATTGTTCCGCGACCAACGTAAAGTCCTGGACCGCCGAGTCCCTTACTTCATTGATCCGGCTGTCAAAATCGATCCCGACAACAATGTGGTCACCACCCAATCCGGTAAGGAATTCCCCTTCGACTACTGCGTGGTCGCTACCGGCTCCGAGATCAAGCCGCAGAACATTCCCGGCATGGCCGAAGGCGCTCATTGGTTCTACGATCTCGACGGCGCGCGCAAGATGCGCGATGCTTTGGATAATTTCGAGGGCGGCAAGATCGTCGTCAACGTCAACGCACCGCACAAATGCCCAGTCGCACCTTTGGAAATCACCTTCATGCTGCACGAATACATGAAGGAAAAGGGCATCAGCGATAAAACCGAAATCACCTACACCTATCCCATCGGACGTCTGCACGCACTTGAGCCAGTCGCCCATTGGGCCAAGCCGGAAATGGAGAAACTCGGAATCAAATACGAGACGTTCTTCAACACCCGCGAAGTCGATCCCGACAAGAAACAAATCCACTCGGAAGAAGGCGACACGCTCGATTACGATCTGCTGGTCACCATTCCGCCGCACTCCGGCGCTCAAGTGGTCGATGATTCGGGCCTCGGCAAAGGTGGCTGGGCCGATACCGATAAGGAAACCCTTCTCCACACCGAGAAGAAAAACATATTCCTGGTCGGCGACACCACCAACATTCCCATCTCGAAGGCCGGTTCCACGGCGCACTTCGAGGCCGATACGGTGATCGACAACCTGGTCTCCTTGGTTCAAGAAGGCCGTTGGGCGCGCAACTACGACGGCAAGGTCTTCTGTTTCGTCGAAACCGGCATGGATACGGGCACCTACGTGTGGTTCAACTACACCACCCCGCCCAACCCCGGACCGCCCTCGCAGATGATTCACTGGTTCAAACTCGCCTATAACCGTCTCTACTGGTTGTCGGCCAAAGGCCTGTTGTAAGGAGGGGTGGAAGTATGAGTGAAACCACGCCCCTCACCAACGAGATGCCCAACGACGCCGAAAGGCTCGCCAAGGCTGTCACCGAAGCGCTGACCGATTCCATGGTCGAACGGTTGACCAACACCGGCGCTAACGCCATGGAAGTGGTCGACAAGCTAAACGACGAGGATACCCGCGATGCGCTGATGTACGCCATGGACCGGCTGACCGATCTGCATCGGGTGGGCGCACTGGAAACCTTGTTCAGCCTGCTTGAGCTGGTTCATGGCGCCAAGTCCGCCATGACGGATTCCATGGTCGATCGCCTGTTCGTCTTCGTCGAACACATGGCGACCAACCTGGCGACCGAAGAGCTGGCGACGCTGGCCCACAATGCCCGGCGCGCCATGGAAGAGGCCATCGACGAAACTGCTGAAAAACCAACCAGCGGCGGCTTGATGACCACCATCGGCATGCTCAGCAAGCCCGAAACCCAGCAAGCGCTTCAGCTCATGCTGGCCTTTTCGAGCAAACTTCAAAGCCGCGCCGTGGCGCTCAGAGGTTCGCCCGAAATCGAAGGCAACTAAGCCTAACCGCTTTCAATCAAATAAAGGCCGGATGGAAACGTCCGGCCTTTCAGACTGCTGACAAAGTCCTCGCCTTTGGCGGGGACTTTTGATTCAATGGTGTATGCTAAAAACGCCCTCACCCCAGCAGACCGAACTTGAGATGGTGACGCTTGAGAGTTTGGTTCCTTCCGATCA
>Ga0209475_10000212_pt1 | contig 163427 bp, 150 predicted proteins | sample tdDd471_FD_187128 | JGI IMG/M metagenome (GOLD analysis project Ga0209475, IMG submission 187128) | Marine sediment microbial communities from the Atlantic coast under amendment with organic carbon and nitrate - tdDd47.1 (SPAdes)... | ecosystem: Environmental > Aquatic > Marine > Coastal >... | reverse complement strand
TGACATCAGGAACTGGAAGCCCGTCCCGGCTGTTACTTTAAACCCATCATCAGTGGAAAACCAAAGGGAGGAGATCAAGCAGGCGGCATGAACCACTTTGATGCGACAACTTTGTTGACACCTACCGTGTAGGAGATAACACCATACGAACTTTGTAAAAGGTGTTATCTCTCAGCGTTCCCTCGGCCTGGCTTATGTAACAGTAACGTGGGGAGACCAAAAAAACTCCAAGCATAAGCGTAAATAATGCTACACGAATGTTACAGAGACAAACTGCCCTTACCTACCCACTCTTGACAGGAAAGATGGCAAGTAAAACGGGATAATTGCATATTTCGGCTCATCCTGAACACCCATTCCGGCGCAACGTGAACACCGAGGTAACTCCTCTGCGTCATCAGCCAATCTAACACGTCGCCCTGACGTTCGAATGCCCGACGATGATCACCGATCCAATGCAAAATCTAGAATCTCCCCTCGTCGATCATAGGGAACGATAGTAACCCCGGTGTCTTCAAGCATCTCCAATGCTTCTTGATAGGCATGCTGGCGACGATTGTTACCGGTGGGGCCATCCACCGCGAATAGCGCTCTCTCAGGAAATTGATTCCGCTTTTTCAGCTCACGAATCCGGAACTCCCATTTGCCGCCATGTTCGATTATGCGGGTAGAGTCGGGTTGCGCCAGGGTCAATGGTTTGATGATCTTTGTGGGTACTTTGTCGTGCGTCTGGACAAAGGGGAATGGGACGCTGAACTCCTCGTCCCCCAGGCGTTCCTTGTGGAAGCGCTCTTCAACCCGGGCCTGAAGGAGAAGGTCACGAATGCCTTCCTCCAGCACTCTCTCCCGATACTGCTTGGTAACGAAATCCCGCCCCACGTAGAAGGCGTACAGCTCATCAAGGGTCTTCTTCGGTTCCTCGGCAAGCACCACGCGAGGCTCACCGAAGCGCACGATAGTCTCCCGTGGGCGGACCATCTCGGCAAACATGCCCTTGGCGAAATCTTCATCATTGATCTTAAGCCGACGGTCGAAGCCATGGGCCTTCAGCAGGTCCCGAATCCGCCCAAGCTCTTCGTTCAGATCCTTCATGGCGCTGCGGAACACCTGCGCATCCAGTTCCTTGAAGAAGTCGGTGATGCGCTTGTGACGTCTAGTCAATAGCTTGAAGCCGAAAAAGCGTGCCTTGGGTGCCATCATGACGATACCCACATTGGCGAACTCGCCGGTCTCAACGAACGGCGTGAAGCGCACAATGGCGTATTGGCAGGGGGTCTTTTTCATCTCCAGCTCCAGAATTCGTCGCGCTCATAGCCCTTAAGCAGTTCATAGACCGTATCGGTGTCGAAATCCACCGGAACCGTCATTTCAGCATCCAGATACCACCAGGCTTCGGGGATTTCGGCAAGGATCTCATCCCAAGCAGTGAGCGCTTTCGAGAACCGTAGAGTATACTCATCACGCCGAAAGAAGTCACCCGAAAGCTCCTGCGCTTGTCCGCTAAACGCATGATAATTAACAAAATCACCTTTTTTTGCATTCGGATCGAAGGCCTGGTTGTGATCGATAACCACTAAGCCATGGCCGCCGGGGGCCCAGAACAGGTTGGGGTTTCCGCCCTTCTCCCCCAGGCAGCGGTCGGCATTGCGCACCCACCAATCGAAGATCAGCACATCCTGTTGCAACGCTCGTGGGACCTCCTCCACGCCAGATACGGTCAGCTCGGTCACGAGGCGCTCCCGTGAGCCAAAAGCCGGCCCCGATCCCAAACCGCTCAGGTCAAGGCCAAATCCCGCCTCCATCAACTCCTCTGGAACATGGACCATTTCAAACGGCGCAACCGGCAGGCCGACCAGTACCGCCAGACGGCCCGCCACCCATTCGCAGATCTGACTGCGCCGACCGGCGTCCAGTCCTTTGACAAAATAGATCGCGCCATCATCGCCGCGGCAGATAAAGGGTTTGGTCACCCCCTGCTCCGAGCGACGAAGGACCTCGACGATCTCAACCGGCATCGGCCACCTCTTTGAGCTCATGGGTCAATAGCTGACCACGGAAGGCGGCGTCGAGCAGTGAAGATTTCAGGGCGGTGAGCTGGTCGAGGCGTTCCAGGGTTTCGGCTTCGAGGGTGCGGGTGTGGTCGGCGAGGGCATCGAGATGAGCGACGATGCTTTTTTGCACACTGATAGGAGGGATGTCGAACTTGTAGTTAAAAAGGTGCTTGCGGTTCACCTTAGGCATACCTGCGCGGCTCGAACCTTGATTTGCGTAATCGGTGAAATTTTCTGTCAACAGTAAGTAATAAAGATAGTCCCGAAACAAAAGTTGGTTATCAGGTGTGAGCGGATAAATATCCGCACTACAAAGGCCAACTGAATCAGGGCGCGCCACCTTCATCAGGTATGGACGAATTTTACTATAAAGAACCATCCGGCCATCAAAAGGAAACTTGCCCGAAATAAGCTTCTCTTCGCGAGCTGTTTTTAAGCCGGAAAGCTTCCCAGTTAGACTTTCTATATTTGCTCCACCGACATGGAGCATATCAATAAACTCTGGCTCGCGAGGGTCAGCAAGTTTTGCTGTTATTGAACACACTTGTTCCAACGATACGGTTTGCCATTCAGAATGTGATCGACGGTACTCAGTGTTCAACGCACTCGCAAACAGCGCTTTGGAGAGTTCGAGGGTCCCCTGGAGGTGGGTGATGGCCGTGTTAATGCGGGCGAAGATCGCGTCGAGCTTGGCGACGATGCGTTTTTGTTCATTGAGGGGTGGGAGGGGGATACAACGCTTTTCCATTCCCCCCTTGGTTGCGTGAGTCATCGCTACGCCGTTGCCCTGAGCCTTGATTTCCGCAGAGTCAAGCTCCAGCAGATGGCAGAGATAATACTTATCAACCAAATCCGATGTGACAATTTTCCATATATGATAATGAAAAATTGCCTTGGGTCCTCGCCATATCTTCGGTCCAAATGAAGCGGACCACGCATACAGCAGGTCACCTTCTTCACAATACTTCTCAGGAGGAAGCTCAAGGTCAGAGTAATACCAGCTCCTGTTAGAGAAAAAGTTTCCTACGCGCAGCACAGGAACGGGCCCCTCCTTGAGCAACTCCTTTTGCTTATACGCCCTCCCATTTATTAACGTCGCCACTTCACCCAAGGGTCTCCACTCCCAGCCCTCCGGCAATTCATATAACTGCTGCTCCATCGCCTACCGCCCCCCCAGCAGTTCATCGATCTCGCCCAGCAGGTGGGTCACCGCTGTCTCCTTCTCCTGAATCAGCTCCAGGATCTTGCGCGGCGGCAGGTGCTCCACGTCGGTCTGTTTGGCCGGGTTCTTGGCGGAGAGGTCGTAGTCTTCCATGAGCTTTTCCACCGGCACCGTCCAGGAGCGATCGGCTGTTGTGCGCTTGGCATACAGCTCGACGAAGTCGGCCAGGTGGCCGTCATTGAGGGGTTTGTTCTTGGTCAGCTTCTGTTCCGGCTCGCACTCGTAGAACCAGGTCTCGGTGGTGCCGCCGCTGCGCTCGAAGAAGAGGACGTTGGTCTTGACCCCCGAATAGGGCAGGAAGACCCCGGCAGGCAGGCTGAGAATGGTGTGAAGGTTGAAGTGCTCCAGCAACTCCCGCTTGACCTGGGTGAAGGCGCTGTTGGTCTGGAAAAGCACCCCCTCGGGGACGACTATCGCGGCCTTGCCGCCACTCTTGAGCGACTTCATGAAGTGCTGCAGGAAGAGCAGCTCGGTGGCGTTGCTCTGGATCGGGAAGTTCTGCTGGATCTGCGCCTTCTCCTTGCCGCCGAAGGGCGGGTTGGCGAGGATGAGGTCGTAGCGGTCCTTCTCCTGGATGTCGCGGATGTTCTGGGTGAGGGTGTTCTGGCGGTAGAGGTTGGGCGACTCGATGCCGTGGAGGATCATGTTCATCATGCCCATCACGTAGGCGAGTGTGGTCTTCTCGTAGCCGTAGAAGGTCTGCTGCTGGATCCGGTCCCACTGGGTGGTGGTGAATTGCTGGCGTATGGCCTTGAGGTGCTCGAATGCCTCAATGAGAAAGCCGCAGGAACCGGCGGCGGCGTCGTAGACTGTCTGGCCCGGCCGGGGGTCGATCACCTGGACGATGGCGCGGATCAGCGGGCGCGGAGTGTAGAACTCGCCAGCATAGCCACCCGCGTCACCCATGTTCTGTAACAGCCCTTCGTAGACCTGGGAGAGCTCGAACAGCTCGGTCTCAGACTGGAAGTTGAGGGTGTCGATGATGTCAAGCACCTCGCGCAGGGTGTGGCCGGAGGCGATCTTGTTGTCGAGGTATTCGAAGATGGCCCCGATCTTGTAGCGGAAGGCGTTGGGGTCGGCCTGGCTGTCGTTACGGAAGCCCTTGAGATAGGGGAACAGCTCGCGGTTGACGTACTCGCGCAGGTCGTCGCCGGTGCGGGCCTCGTTGATATCCGGATTACCGTCCGGGGTCTTGGGGCAGGCCCAGCGGGACCAGCGGTGCGCCTCGTCCAGCACCGGGGTGTAGTCGACCCCCGAGAGGATCGCCTCGTCGGTCTTCTCCGCCTCGTAGTCGTCGAGGAACTTGAGAAACAGAATCCACGAGGTCTGCTCGGTGTAGTGCATCGCGCCGGAGATGCCATCATCGCGGCGCAGGATGTCGGTGATACGGTCGATTTTTTGCTTTAGTGACATGGGTTAATTCAGTTTCCCAACGATGAAGTTGTACATGTTTTCGATGTCCGCGCTGATCTCGTCGGCTGGGATCAGGTTGATGTAGGTTTGTAGTTTTTCAGAATTGAGACCTACCCCATCCTCGTTAATGAATGGATTCACGATCTCTTTGACATCAAGCTTGCGAATGTCTTCGTTATCGCACGGATCATTAGGCTTAAGATGGCTAGCAACCGCTAGTGCGTCGCCATTAACCTCATGCAACACCCCGTGATGGTTAAGCGCAGTATAGGATAGAAGATAGTTTTTGATCTCTCTTCTCTTCCAAGCTAGTAGAAAAACTTTGACGTTCTTGTTACCAGGCCACTTGATCTCCCTTATTCGCCTCTTCTGCTGAACGTTGTTTATTACAACACCGTTAGCGCCGTCTATATCTGCCAAAGGCAATTCATCGCGATCACAAATCAAAAATACGTGGCTTGTACAAAATTCAGAATCCACACCACTTAAAGACTGCGTCCATTGCAGCTTGGGCTCTCCGATTGTCTGAGATATAGAATTAAATCCCGAGGACTCCTTAACAGGATAAATACTGGATAACCGGTCAACATCTAGTTCCTTTCGCTCTGCTAATTTCAGAAATATTTCCCAATCATTGAAATCATCCAGCAATGCCATGTGAGATATTTTCGCGCAGACTTCGTACTCCACCGTCCGAGCACGTGACAAAACTTTAAGACGCTCAATCAGCTTTTTCAGCTTGTCGTCATTACAAATCCGCCCCTGCTCCACCACCTTGATGGCGTGAAAGTCATTAGCGGTGATCGAATCGATGAGATGAGTGGTGGTAATTGCCCTACCCTTGAGCTGACCGAGGATGCGCCAGAGGCGGTCGATATTCTTGTAGTGGAGGTGGGAGTCGGCTTCATCGAGCAGAAACAGGGTGTTGTCCGCATCAAACAGGTCGATCAGGGCGTAGAGAAACAAGAGTTGATATTCGCCGTCGCTGAGCTGGTCGAGTTCCAGGTCGCCTTTAAGTTTGAGTTTGAATTTGCTGCGGTCAATGAAGTAGTCATTATCAGCTGCCTGGGTAAAGAAACTTACCGTGGGGTTGTCATGCGGCTGTGGGGCCGCATCACCCTCGAAGGCCTCATCAGGGCGCTCGGTGTCGTAGGACGCGTCCAGCACCGTTCTAGCGCTCAGTTCAATGCCGCGTTTGCGCAGGGCGTTTTCGAAGTCGTAGGCATGATCGACATTGGTTTCGATGAAGCTGGTCAGCGAGCGGAAGTACGGGGTGGCGCGTAGCGTTTCTCTATCGCCTTTGGCCTCCTCTGCCAGCGCCTCCTGTACTCGCTCGGCGTAGCGCTTAGCCACTTTGAACTTCATCTCCAGCCGCGTGCTGATGTCGTCGGACTGCGTTTTCGTGACTGTCTGTTCATCGACATAGCCGTGGGTGCGCAGGAAGTCGCGCACCTTACCGTTTGAATGCAGGCAGGTCGCCAGAAAGATCAGCAGCTTGGACCAGGATTTATCGAAGTAGAAACAGGACAGATTTAGCGATCGCCCAGCGCTGCGTTCTTTTTTCAAGTAACGGCTAAAGCGTTCCGAGAAATTTTCGTTCTGACCGGAAGAGAAGCAGACAATACGAAGTTCGGCGAAGTCCTTCCTATCCAGCTTACTCTCGAAAACGCTGTGCAGAATGCAGGACTTGCCCGAGCCGTTTTCGCCGATCAGGGTGGCGATCTTGTCGAAGCTGAGTCGTTGCTGGGCGTTGTGTAGCGGGTTGGGGGCGAGGTTCAATTCCATGGTCTAGGCACAGTGATAGATTTGGTGTTGGAGTTGACGAAAGGCGGCCAGCACGTTGGCCGGACTGCCACCGAATACCCGCTTGGCATCGTTGATGGTGCCCAGCCCCGACATCCTGATCAGCCCAGGCATGCGATCGCGGGCCAATTCGGTGACGCCAGTCTCCTCGTAGCGGTCGAGCACAAAGTGGAGAAAGTCTTTGGCCGGCTTCTGCTCAAACTGGGCGAAGAAGGCACTGCTGGCGCGGGTGGCCTCGGCACGGGCTCTCCGGGTCGCCATGGGGTGTTCGAAGGCCAGAAAGGCGAGCAGATCGAACAGGTCGCTCTTTTCCGCCCCAAACATGCGGCGCAGGGTGGCGAGCTGTTCACGATCGAATCCGGCCTGGGCGAGTTGTTGTAGCAGGTTCTCGCGCTGGTCGGGGTCGGACCAGGTCTCCCGCAGATCATCAATCGAATCAAACAGGCCCGGCAACCGGGTCATCAGGCGTTCGACGAACTGCTGGGTCGAGAGTGGACGGCCGTTCTCGTCGATGTAGCGGATCTCGACGTCGATTACCTTGATTTCCCGGGCGGCGCTGAGGCGCACGGTGAGTTTTTCCCGAGTTCGCGGCTCGGGCTGGTCCGCGGCGCCGGTATCGTTTGCCGTAGCCTCCTCGTCGGCCCGATCCGCCGTGTAGGGCGGGGGGGGTGGTTCGTTAATATCGACCACGGCGGGGGTCTCGACGGTGACGGGATCGCCATCCCAGTCTGCATCGTAGAAGCGGTTGGTGGCGCCGCGAAAATCGATGATGGTGAAGTAGTCCTTACCATCGAAGATTCGGGTGCCACGACCGACTATCTGCTTGAACTCGACCATGGAGCCAATCGCCCGGTCGAGGACGATGTTACGCACGTTGCGGGCATCGACACCAGTTGTCAGCATCTGCGACGAGGTGAGAATGGTTGGGATGTTGCGGTCGTTGTCTTGAAATCGCTCCAGCAAATCACGTCCCGGTTTTCCTTCGTCACTGGTCACGCGCACACAGTAGTGGGGATCGCGCACCGTCTTGTGCTGATTGATCATGTCGCGCATGGTCAGCGCGTGATCCTGGTTGGTGCAAAAGACGATGGTCTTTTCCAGGGGGTTGATGTTCTGCAGGATAGTCCGAGCGACCAGCTCGGTGCGCTGGTCAGCCACGATCTTTTTATCGTAGTCGTTGGTCTCGTAGAGATCCTGATCGGATTCGCCCTTGATGATTTCGTCATCGGTGGTGAGCACCAGCTCATCCAGGTTGGTGCGGATGCGCTTGACCCGATAGGGAGTCAGGAAACCATCGTTGATCCCATCCTTGAGCGAGTACTCATAGGTGGGGGAGCCGAAGTAGTTGTATGTGTCGATATTGTCGGTGCGCTTGGGGGTGGCGGTGAGCCCGAGATGCACGGCAGGAGTGAAATGTTCGAGGATGGCCCGCCAGGAACCCTCGTTGTTCGCAGCCCCCCGGTGACATTCGTCGATAATGATCAAATCGAAGAAGTCTGAGGGATATTCCTTGTAGTAGCCGCCGATATTCTCCCGCTCGGCAATGGCCTGGTAGATTGCAAAGAAGATGTGGGCGTTCGTCGGCACCACGCCATTGCGGCGGCGTATCTCATCGCCATCGATCTTGACAAGATCCTTTTCGTAGGGGTTGAAGGTATTGATGGCCTGGTCGGCAAGTATATTGCGGTCGGCCAGGAACAGGATACGTGGCCGGCGTGAGCCTGGGCTCTGCCGATTCCAGCGCGCCTGAAACAGCTTGTGGATGATCTGGAAGGCGATGAAGGTCTTGCCGGTGCCAGTGGCCAGAGTCAGCAGCACCCGCTCTTTACCATTTCCGATAGCATCTGTTGCCGCGTGAACGGCCAGTTCCTGGTAGTAACGAGGACGTATTCCTACTTCAAGCTGGAACGGCGTATCACGAAGTAACTGTGCGAGGTCATTGGACTCAGCCGTGTAACAGACAAGCAGTTCCGTTGGCGTGGGGTAACACTCGACGTACTTACCCTTGCCTGATTCCAAATCGAATTCGTAGATCGTTTCGCCGTTGGTGGAATAGACGAACCGAATGCGGAGCTTTGCAGCATAGTCGATCGCCTGCTGGAGACCCTTAGTAGGATGAGCTGACCGCTTTTTGGCTTCAATGATGGCAAGATGTCGGTTTTCGCTATGGAGCAGGTAATCGACGAAGCAACGGGAGCCTCGCTGGTTACCAGCGTGTTTTCGGCCGTCGGTGAAGTAGTGCTCCCGGGCTATCTGACTACCCGACCACCCAGCAGCCGCTAGTGCCGGGTCGATAAAGTTCGCACGGGTATCAGCTTCCGTGTTCATTCGATGCGGCTTTCCCTGAGGAAATAGACATTACTTCGCGACAATTTCCAGCCCTTTTTGCCGACAGTAGTCGCGGATCATTACCTCGATCATGTTGGCTAAGCTGCGTCGCTCCTTTTCGGCAACTGCCCTCAATCCCTCCTTCACTTCCGGAAGCACACGGACGGTTAGGGTCGTCGATTTGTTTTCGGCCATAATTAACCCAATTGTCGAATGGATTTCAAATGTACTGCAGATATACTAACCCGGTTCCTCCGAACAAGGAACGTCAACATGGCCACCCAATACCAACAACGCCAGTTTTTCCGTCGTGAGCCGAACGCACTGCTGGCCAGCTACTTCGAGGCCAGGGATACCAACTTAGGCGTTGCGGCCAGTCGATCGGCCAAGCGATGGGCTCAGTGAACGAGGTTTTCCACAGAAATAGACAATCAACTACAGGTTTAACTTACAGGTAAAAACTATAGGTAAACCTTACAGGTTTAGGGGGGGTCGGATTATGCGTACCTAGGGGGTCCGATTATGCGTAGATTTTGGGTTTAGGGGGGTCCGATTATGCGTACCTAGGGGGTCTGATTATGCGTGGATAACCCGCCAAACTAACAGGGTTATCCACATGTGAATATGGTCAGACGCGGTAGGGAATCGGAGGCGGGCTGGGCATCATCAGGATGCCACCTGCCACCTTCTTAACTTTGGCCTGGGGGTAGACGGCCATCGCCTTCTGGAGTGCAGGGAGAAACTTCTTTTTGAAATTCTTATCGGCTTCCGGGCCTGTGTACTCCTGGCCTAATTGTTCTCGAAGGCTGCGCCAATGGAGGATCAGGGCGCGGCCATTGATTCGGTGGAGACGGTCGGCCAACATTGCATACATATCCATCGCCAGAGCGCTGCTGGTCAGCGCGTTCATGGCGCGAAGATCCAGGGGGACAGCATGCCCGGTCAGGGTCTGGTAATACTCCTGAGAAAAGGTGATCGTGCCAGGCCATAGCGTGCCCTGTTCATCACTGTTGGCCAACCAGGCCTTAAACTGCGTGATCGGCCTACCGTTATAGGTGATCGCGGTGGTGACGGTGTTGAAGCCCAGCGTCATGCTGCAAGCCGAAAGCGCCTGGATCTGCTTGCGAAACGCGGTATAGGTGCCGGTGCGGCCTCCGGTAGAGTCCTTGCCAAGCCGCTTCAAAAACTCTCTGGCACTGCTGCCCACCTCAATCTCTGGCGATTTGTGCCGTAGCGCCTGGGTGTTCAGGTAGGCCATGACCAGACGAGGCATTGGGCCGTAGGGCAGCGGCTGCTGGACGAACTGCCTGCCGTCCCATAGCTTCCCTGCGCGAACGCATAGCCCGGCACCTCCACAAATGCGCTCGAACTCGAACCCGTCAACCTTGGAGCGGGGCAGGCCTACTTGGCACATGATCGAGTGCATGAATGTCAGGTCATTTCCGCCTGGCGGATTGGCTGCAATCGCCAGCCCGGCGTCGATCACCTGCTGCTGCCTATAGCTCAACTTTCGAGACTGGCCAAATATTCAGCCATCATCCGCGCTGGGACAATCTTCCCGCGCCGACCAGGAATTTTCCTCATTATCACCGGCAGTGCCCCCCGCTGGTCTGCGACTTGCGCGGCCCGTCGGCTGATGGCCAGCACCTGCGCGACATCCTCAATTCGCAATAGATTGGAAAAACGCTCCACCAACCCCCGCTCTAATTCGCTAATCCGCATCTCGCTGTTCATCTTTATGCACCATGTTGATCGGGTGGGCTACATTGTGCATAATCGTTGATGTAACATCAGTAACGTAATATTTGACTATTACAACGTAATATTTACACAAAACGATTATTTGTGATGAAGAGTGATATTAGAATTGCTGAATTTGTTGAAAAATACAGAGAAGACCGGTTTCCGAACGTGCGCCGATGTCAGGAACGCCTGAAGCTGTGGGACCCGTACGCCGAACTCATGCGAATCGATGATAGGATTATCGAGGACGCAGCCAGGATTCCAGCCCTGCAACGCAGGTTCGAAAAGATAAACAAAATGAGGGCGAACCTCATCACGCAGCTGGCCAACGGCACAGAGGGAATCAGTACATTATTCCCAAAACCTAAAAGCAAACGGACCTTGGGGAGGCCCTCCTATACTGTTCTCCTCACCCCCGATACAAAGAACCAAATAGTAAGTTTTATTAATTATCTGAAAATGTCGGAGTCCGAAGCATACAGGCAAAAAACGAGTGAACTAGTTGAAATCTCCGCGCGCCGAGAAACCATAGGATGGATGGATCTCCATGAGGCCGATCCCAGTAGTTTCGACCGATATTTCAAATTCAATCTACATGAATTTAAGCTCCAATATATCCGAGAGAACAATCGAGGCTGGGAAGTTCCAAATGGCGAGGTGTTATGGATACATGACCACAAGCTTATAAGGGGCACCCCAAGTCCCTGGGAATGGCTGGCACCAGCGATTCTGGAGTCACGCGAATACATAGGTGTATGCGCATTAGATTCTTGCCAGCAAGTTTTCTATAAGGCGAGATCGAATAAAACCACATGCTCTGATCGGTGCCGGTTAACCCTCGCCCAGCGTGCCTATAGGAAAAGAAATGCAGGGACATCATGTGCGGATGTCAAATGATTGAACACATACTGGGAATACGATGTTTAACTAGCTGATTTATATTTATATTATATGGACTCATAATCCATTGGTCCCAGGTTCGAGTCCTGGTGGGCCCACCAACAAGAAAGGGTTAGCACGGTATATCCGCGCTAACCCTTTTTTATTTACCCGCACTATTAAATAAAAGCCACCACCCCATTCCTTTATTCCCAAACGGAAAATTCAACATATAGCTGACTTTCGCGGGCTTTTTATGAACTTCCGTTTTCATCCAAGGGACTAAACCGCTCGCGCGGTATGGGGAGCTATGATCAAGGGGCAGGTGTGATAATCAGGGTCTGTTTCCTATGTTGAAGAGTGAGGCAATTCGCCTCGATTCAACAGTGGAGCAGCTCCATGACCCATTCAGCGCAACACATCAGCCCGCTGCGCCAACGCATGATCGAAGACATGACGTTGCGCAAGCTCTCGCCGAAAACCCAGACCGCTACCTCCGCGGGGTTATCGATTTCACACGCTTTCTGAAGCGTTCTCCGGACACCGCCACTGCCGAAGATCTCAGGCGCTATCAGCTGCACCTGGTTGAACAGGGAATCGCCAGTGGCAATCTGAATGCCAGGATCACGGCATTGAAGTTTTTCTTCGGTACGACTCTCGAGCACCCCGAAATCATTACGAAGATGCGCCATGTGTATGAACCGCGCAGGATACCGGTCGTCTTGAGTCTCGATGAGGTGACCCGTCTCCTACAAACAGCGGGTAGTCTGAAGTATCAAGCTGCACTGGGCGTGGCATACGGCGCAGGCCTGCGAGCCAGTGAAGTGGTTCACCTCACTGTCACTGACATCGATAGCGAACGGATGGTCATTCATGTCGAACAGGGGAAGGGCAAACGCGACCGCTATGCGATGCTCTCGCCCACCTTGCTCAGCCTGACGTGCCTGGTGGCTCCATGCCCATGCGCACCACCAGATACTGCCAGGCGGTTGGTTGTTTCCTGGCCAGAACCCGGTGAACCCGCTATCAACCCGACAACTCAATCAAGCCTTTCATATGGCGCGTGTGGCTGCCGAGATCGACAAGCACGTATCGCTTCATTCCCTGCGTCGCGCCTTTGCCACCCATTTGCTTGAGCACCACGAGGATATCCGCGTCATCCAGGTGCTCCTGGGCCACAAAAAGCTCGAAAACACGGCCTGCTACAGCCAGGTTGCGGCCAAACTACTGCACGAGGTAAAAGGTCCGCTGGAATATTTGGATATCCACCCACCCGTCTAGGCGATGGGTATGGCACGACCTCCCCTGGAGGCTGCGGATATCTTCCGTGACCACGGACCGGCGTGGCGTCGTAACAACGCAGGTCATATCAGCCTCGGTCAGCTTAAAGTCATGTCGGCTATCGAGCAGTGCCGCAGTGCAACGCTGGGTGGCCATGTACTCCATTGCCCAGCCTGTGAGCACACCCAGATTGCCTACAACTCGTGCCGCAACCGACACTGTCCAAAGTGTCAGGCCAGTTCAGCTAAACGCTGGCTTGAGGCGCGCCAGACGCAACTGCTACCGGTAGATTACTACCATCTCGTCTTTACACTGCCCAGCACGGTTAGCGATCTGGCCTATCACAATAAATCCGTGATCTATGGCATCTTGCTCAAGGCAGCAGCAGAAACATTGCTCACCATCGCCGCTGACCCTAAACATCTGGGTGCCCGTATTGGTGTGACCTTTGTTTTACACACCTGGGGTTCAGCCATGACCCATCATCCCCATGTGCATGGCATTGTCCCTGGTGGTGGTTTGTCCATCGATGGAGAACACTGGATCGCCTGTAAGTCAGGCTTCTTTCTTCCAGTGCGCGTTCTATCACGACTCTTTCGTCGATTGTTTATCGAGAAGTTACAGGTTGCCTCGCAGGCCGACAAGCTGCAGTTTTTTGGTCAGCAGGAAGGCCTTGAAGAGGAGACGCATTTTGCTGATTGGATAAAATCATTACTACTCATTCAATCTAATACATTAGGATAAAGGCGCTTCAATTTAATGCGGGCATCCTCGGTGGTAAACCGCCAATCCGCAGGCTTCGTGTGCTGATTGCGCTTATCAACCCACGCCCCTACTTCTGCCGTTACCGTTTGCATATCCGGCAATCGTCTCGCCAGGCATTGCCGACTTAACACACTGAATTCACATTCCGCCATGTTAAGCCAGCTGCCATGTTTAGGGGTATAAACAAACTCCAGTTTCCCCAGCAAGGCTCTCGCCATCTCGGGTGGAAACGCTTTATAGAGCGAAGCCCCGGTGTGGGTATTGAGATTGTCCATCACCAGCGTAATGCGCTTCGCATCGGGGTAGTCTTCCTGCACCAACCGGCGCACTCCTTCAGCCCACTCACAGGCCGCGTGATTATCCGCCACCTGGATGCGTCGCCAATTCTCAAAGGGCGCGTAGAATAATATCAAGTGCGCAACACCATTGCGTTCGTACTCGACATCATAGCGTTCACTCTGTCCCGGTTTCGCGGGTATGGGTGAGCGGATTTCCTTGATACATTGCACACTGGTTTCGTCCATGCACACGACAGGGTACCGTGGATCTTGTGGCCTTTTATAAACGTCCAGCACGGCTTCCATCTGACACACAAAATGCGCATCACCCTGTGCCGGGATACACCACATCCGTTTCTGCCAAGGTTTTATGGTGTTTTTTTAAAATCTGACGGACACATTCATGAGAGATAGTGTCAACAACGCCCAACTCAACGAGTTTGTCTTTTAACAGATGCAATGTCCAACGGGCGTGGCCCGCAGGGGCATCGCTGCAGGCGAGACTGACCAACCGGGCTTCACCCTCTCCATCTAGCCGCTGCGAGCGTTCTCGGGAACGTTTTTTTCGCTCCAGCGCCAATTCCAGTCCTTCCGTGACACAGCGCTCGCGTATCTGTTCCACAGTGCGTCGGCTAAAACCCGTTCGCTCGGCGACCTCTCTATCAATAAGCTTTGGGCCATGTTTGCCCTCGTCCACCAGCAACAATACCTCGGCATGCCGTCTTCGATAGGCCGCTTCTCGTCCGCGTTTAATCAGCCCTTGTAACCGTGTCCGTTCATCCGCAGTCAATTTCACGACATAACGTTTTTTCATTGCCATAGTCCTCAACAGGTTATATTTGCCTATTGAGAAACCACTTTAACATCCTAACTTATAAAAAAGAAGGACTATTACGTCAGATCGAGTGGGTGGTCTACGCCAAGCGTCCCTTCGCTGGACCGGAGGCCGTCCTGGCTTATCTGTCTCGCTACACCCACCGGGTTGCGATTGCCAACAGCCGCCTCATTGCCCTGGATGAGCGGGGGGTTAGCTTCAAGTGGAAAGACTACCGACTCAAGGGGCAGCATCGATACAAGACCATGACCCTTACCCGCGATGAGTTTATCCGTTGTTTTCTCATCCATATTTTACCCAAGGGGTTCCACCGTATCCGACACTATGGGCTGATGGCTAATGCTGGACGCAAAGATAATCTGGCTCGGGCCAGGGAACCGCTGAGGGTGCCTGAGCCACCGGCACAGGCAGCGGTAAGTGATGATGAGAAAACAGGGGAGCATGAACCCGATACGACCTTTGTCTGTCCAGCGTGCGGCACACCCATGATCATCACTGAAACACTTCTACGTCAACCGTTACCTCGTGCACCGCCGCTGAGATTTGGGGGATATGACGATCATTAATACTGACAACTCTCTCACTGATGATCGACTTGGCTCGGTAACGGGTAAGTTTTTGCCGAATCCTCGGAAATCAGCATTCTTATCGACATGTTGGCTATCAAATGATCGGGCATTTACCGATATCAAACACGTTTAATGCGCATGGTGCTTCAGTAACTGAACTTCAAACGACCACCACAGGGTAATCACTATTTAAATTTCCATAGCCCTGTACTCTGAACTGACCGCATCATTGTGTTCCGCGGTTTCCTCCTTTGAGGCTTATCAGACGCCTGCCCACTAAGCACCGATGCTTACCTGCAGGACTGCGGCTGAGGGCAGGCATCTGACAACCCTTAACAAGAGCGGACGTTAATTTCAACGCTCGGCTTGTCCGTAGAAAATAGATCCGTCCACTTTACGGCGGTCCCCTTTACCCTTCTCTCGGCGTCTCGCTCCAGTAGCCCTCGGCGCTCAAAAAATTCAGCTTGGCTCGTCGGGACGCAGTCGCAGGATCTGGCCGCTGTCTGTGGAGAAATAGATCCATCCCTCGGGACTTTCGACCAAACCCCGGATACGCTCGCCAAGCCCCTCCAGCAGTCGCTCCTCTTCCACCGCCCGGCCCTGACCGTCGATCACCACCCGGTTGAGATGTTGCAGTTTCAATGCGCCCGAAAAGAGGTTTCCCTGCCACTTTGGAAACGCCTTGCCACGATAGACGATCAGGCTGCCGGGGGCGATGGAGGGATCGTAGTACTTCACCGGCTGTTCCATCCCCGGCCGGGCGGTACCTTCACCAACGGCAATCGGCCCCCAGTACTCCTTGCCGTAGGAGATCACCGGCCAGCCGTAGTTGTTCCCGGGCTGGATCAAATTGATCTCGTCGCCACCCCGGGGGCCATGCTCGATAACCCAAAGTCGCTTGCTGGAAAAGTCGTAGGCGATACCCTGGGGGTTGCGGTGGCCGTACGACCAGATCTCTTGTCGGGCATCGCTACGACCGGTAAAGGGGTTGTCGGCCGGCACCTGCCCATCAAGGGTGAGTCGCAGGACCGTACCGGCGTGGTTGGCCAGGTCCTGGCCATTGGGTCGCACCCCACGGTCGCCAACGGTGAAAAAGATGAAGCCCGCCTCGTCAAAGGCGATTCGGCTGCCAAAGTGGCGCGAGGTGTCGCTGCGCGATCGGGTGACCAGCAGCTCCTGCCACTGCACCAGCCGATCGCTGTCGAGCCTGGCCCGCGCCAGGGTGGTCGCCCCCTGGCCGTCAACCGGCTTGCTGTAGGTGAAATAGATCCAGCCGCCCGGACTGAAATCCGGTGCCACTGCCACGTCGAGCAGGCCGCCCTGGCCGGAGGCGTAGACCGGGGGCGCACCGGCAATGGACCGTTGCTGACCGGATTGCGTATCCATCAGCACGATGTCGCCCGCCCGCCGGGTGACCAGCAGTTGATGGGGGGCGATAAAGGCCATGCCCCAGGGTACCCCGGGGCCGCTGCTGACCCGCTCGACAATATAGGGTTGCCCCGCGCTGTTACCGGTAACCAACACCTGGGCGCTGGTCGGTGTTACGGTCAGCAGTGCCAGCCAGCTAACCAGCAGGTAGCAAAAGCGCATGGGTTGTCTCCTGTAAAATAGCCCACTTTCCCGCTCTTACAGGTAAGCTGGGCCTGGGTTCATTGGCCGGGTCAGATGTCACCCCGCCAGAAAGAAGGCTGTTTTGAAAAATTAGCACATCTTTCAATTCCGCCCATCTCCAGCGCGCCTAAAAGATCGGGGTCAGATGAAAATTTCTTCACTTCCAAAGTACGATTTTAGATAGTTTTTCATCTGACCCCAGTTATTCGCGGAACTGGCCACGCAGCGACTGGACGACGTGCGCGCCAAGCTAGCTGACCTGAACCTAATTGAAGCCGTCTTGGGTAAACTGGTCACTGAATGCCATGTGCATCAAGGTAAGGTGTCGTGCCCAAGGAAAAGGGGACGGATTTATTTTTCACCATGTGATTTGCTCCAAGGATGGGAATATATCATCTATTATCCCTAGTTTTGCTTGATCGCCCCCTCATACAGGTCTTTTGGTTAGTTAGACAAACGAGCCTCGACAGCAGCTCGTCCCACTGCGGCCGATCTATCCTTCAGTTACAGATCGTGGCGATCTCCAGCGCAGGCTGGCAGGCCCCATCCGACTCTCGCCAGATATGGCGATCCAGCTTGGCGCTGCAGCCGGCGTCTTCAAATAAACCCCGTACTTTGTCCGCATCGCAGACCAAGACAACGGCATGCCTGTCCTGTACCCGTATATCCAGGTGGTATGAGGTGAATGGTTCCAGTATCCGCGGGTCGTGGGCCGTGGACAGTTTCAAAAGCTGCTCGTCGGTAATATCTTCGGGTGGTGAGTCATACCGCACAGTCGCTTCAACAGCGCTGCTAAGTTTGGTCAGTGCCGATGCCAGTTCATAGTACTTCTCGGAATCACTGGTAACACTTACGCGGGTACAGGACACGACCAGCGGCAGGAGTAATACCAAAACGCTGAGTTTTCCAAATCGCATGTTATTAACTCCAAAAAGCATACTGGCCACCGATGAGATCGCGCCCGGTATCCAGGTTCCAGTTCGCAACCAAGGTCCTGTAGCCCTGGTGTTGCTCCAGGGCACCGAGGGCGACGGATGACCAGACCCGGCCAGTATTAGTCTTGGCCAAATCGAAAACCTCGTCGTAATGCGCTTGACCTGTCGGTGTCGTGAGATTCTCGATATAGGTGGGGTCGGTCCTGTCGGGGGCCGGATAGGTAATTCCCTTCTCAGCTGCCAAGTGACGAGCGAAGGGAATCAATCGCTGCCCCTCTTCAACCCAGTCAACAACCATCAAGAAACCTCTATGCCATTTATCGAGGTCAGGCGAATTCTCCATGAACATATCGGGATGGACTTCCTGGAGCATCGAACGCCAGAGTTCCTTGATGTCGGTGTCTAGCTGTTCGTTGCTGCCGCACAAGGCAATCCCATGCTTCAAGTGATCCGCCAGACCCATCTCGCCAATATTCAGCCGCTGAAAGATATAAGCGTCCTGATGCATCTCGCAAGTGCGGTGGCCCGCCTTGTTCTCTTCGTAGGGACCGACACGCAGCTCAACAACCGGGTGAATAGTGACATCAGTCGTGACGTGGGCGGCATAACCTAACAGCCAGGCCAAGCACTTCAACTGTGTCTGACCCGACATAGCGCGAACGCGTTCAATGCCCGCATGGATCATGTCGCCCGTGCGAACATAGTGCATCTGATCGGCCCATTTGGCCGCCTTGGAATCCCCGAGGGCCAGGTAGGGGTAATCCGGACTCACGGCACCCAGTTCGCAATACGGAAGATACCGCTTCACGGCAAGGATGGCGCGCGGCGGAAATCCCGGAATCGATTCCAGCCCCTCGGGGACTTCGTTGACTAATGTAATATGGGCGTAGGCTCCTGACATCGTGAATACCTTGATCTTGCAAACAGATAACAACTGAACTAGAGTTTACATATTCAGTAATTATTAATCAACATGTAAACCATTGGGTTTGCCGGGGTGAATAATGATAGGGCAGCGGATAAAAAGGGCTCGCGCGGCGGCAAGCCTTTCTTTGCGCGATCTGGCCGAGAAAGCCGGTGTTTCCGCCATGGCCATCTCAAAATATGAACGAGAGCAAATCACCCCGAGTTCAGAGGCATTGATCGCGCTCGCCGGGGCTCTACAGGTGCGTGTGGACTATTTTTTTCGATCCAGTGAGATTCACCTCTCCCAAGTCGAGTTCAGAAAACGCACCAAGCTGTCGGGCATCGATCAGAACAGGATTATTGCTGACGTGGAGGATCAGTTGGAACGTTGGGAGGCACTGGATGATATTTTTCCGCCTTCCCCGGATTGGGCATTCAGGATGCCCCACAAAGTGCCTGAAAAAATAGATTCAGGTGATGACATCGAAGCGGCGGCAATTGCCGTACGCGAGGACTGGGGTCTTGGCACCAATCCGATCCCAGGCTTGATCGACACCTTTGAAGAGCAGGGCATCCGTGTCATCACTACCAAGTTCTCGGGAAATGAACAATTTGACGGACTCTCGGCACGTGCGGGAAGCCACCATGTTATCGCCATAGGCGAGGAATGGCCGGGCGATAGACAGCGATTCACCCTAGCCCATGAGTTGGGACACCTCATCCTTGAGGGGCGCCTTGATGAGAGTCTCGGCAACCGGGACATTGAGAAGGCCTGTGATCGTTTCGCCGGGGCATTTCTTGCGCCCGCGGTTATGGTCTATGAGTTGTTGGGCAAGAAACGGCGCTGGCTTGACCCCAGGGAGTTGTACCTGCTCAAGCACGACTTTGGACTGAGCATGTTGGCCTGGTCATATCGCGCGCGTGATCTGGGTATTCTCGACAAGACCACTCATGGGAAATACTACAGCTACTTCCGCAAGCAGGGATGGCATAAGAAGGAACCCAACCATCAATATCCTTCAGAACGGAGCCGACTCTTTGAGATCCGGATCTACCATGCTCTGGCAGAAGACTGGTTAGGGGAATCGAAGGCAGCCGAGTTGCTAAGCATGCCACTTGCGGAATTACGCAATTGGGAGGTAGATTCCGTAAGTGCTCCTGATCAGTGACGCTAACGTACTCATTGACATGGCCGCCGGCGAATTGCTGGAGGCCATGTTTGAATTGCCTGAAGCGTTTGCGACACCCGATCTGCTATTCCACCAGGAGTTGTCATCACGACACCCGCAGCTGCCGAAGATGGGGCTTAGGTTATTAACCCTGAAATCCGATGGCGTCCAGGAGGTCCAGCGCCTGCACACCCATTGCAAAGGCCGAACCGCCCCCGGCCTGTATGACCTTTTCGCACTTGTGCTAGCGGAACAGGAGCAATGTCCGCTGTTAACCGGTGACCGGAGACTTCGAGCCCTGGCCAACGAAAGATACCCAACCCTCGAGATTCGGGGAACCCTTTGGTTAGTTGAACAATTGGTGACTCAGGGGCATATTTCATTAACATGCGCCCAAAAAGCCTACGACAGGATGATTTCCGATGGCAGTAGGCTACCCCTGCAGGATATAAAAACACAGCTCGTGCGACTAGCTGCGATCTCTTGAGGGCGGGTATCGATAGTGTTGAAGTTATTTTGCAGCGTGTTTACGGGCAGGCCGGCATACCCTGCCAACGACACGCGCGGTACACACTTGTTATAGCTGATCCAGCTCGCACACTGGTCTATGCTTGGAGCCATTGTTAACCACATCCCACTCAGTAACGGGAGAACGCCATGCAGCACCGGGTTACCATCGACGGCAATGAAGCCGCCGCCACCATTGCCCATCTCACCAACGAAGTCATCGCGATCTACCCCATCACCCCCGCCTCTCCCATGGGTGAACACGCGGACGAGTGGTCGGCACAGGGACGCAAGAACCTGTGGGGCACGGTGCCCGGCATCGTCGAGATGCAGAGCGAGGGCGGTGCCGCCGGTGCCCTGCACGGCGCCTTGCAGGCCGGGGCGCTCTGCACCAGTTTCACCGCCTCCCAGGGTCTGCTGTTGATGCTGCCCAACATGTACAAGATTGCCGGTGAACTGACCCCCATGGTGCTGCACGTGGCGGCGCGCTCGCTGGCGGCCCAGGCGCTCTCCATCTTCTGCGATCACGCCGATGTGATGGCGACCCGCGGCACCGGCTTTGCCCTGCTGTGTGCCAACTCGGTACAGGAGGCGATGGACATGGCCCTGATCACCCAGGCGGCGACCCTGGAGGCCCGAGTGCCGATCCTGCACTTCTTCGATGGCTTCCGCACCTCCCATGAGGTGGCCAAAATTGAGACCATCGATCAGCAAGTGGTACGCGAACTGATCCGCGACGAGTGGGTGCAGGCGCACCGCGAGCGGGCCCTCAATCCGGAACATCCGGTGCTGCGCGGCAGCTCGCAAAATCCCGATGCCTATTTCCAGGGACGCGAGAGCGTCAATCCCTACTATCAAAAGATGCCGGTGATCGTGCAGGGCATCATGAACCGCTTTGCCGAATTGACCGGCCGGCAGTACCACCTGTTCGACTACGTCGGTGCCGCCGACGCCGAACGGGTGATGGTGCTGATGGGCTCCGGCGCCGAGGCGGCGCACGAGACCGTCGACCATCTGCTGGCGCGCGGTGAAAAGGTGGGCCTGCTCAAGGTGCGGCTCTATCGTCCCTTCGATCCCACTGCCCTGCTCACCGCCCTGCCGCCGACCGTACGCCGCTTCGCCGTGCTTGATCGCACCAAGGAGCCGGGAGCCGACGGCGAACCGCTCTACAAGGATATCCTGACGGCTATCGCCCAGGCATTCTCCACCGGGCAGTCACCCTTCCGCGAACTGCCCCTGGTTATCGGCGGACGCTACGGCCTGTCGTCCAAGGAGTTCACGCCGGGCATGATCAAGGCGGTATTCGATGAACTGGACCGGGAAAAACCGAAGAATGCGTTTACCATCGGCATCCATGACGATGTCACCCACAGCAGCCTGGAATGGGATGCCAACTTTCACACCGATGCGGCCGGCGCGGTCAACTGTGCCCTGTTCTACGGCCTCGGTTCCGATGGCACCGTCAGCGCCAACAAGAACAGTATCAAGATTATCGGCGAAGCCACCGACCTGCATGCCCAGGGCTATTTCGAATACGATTCCAAGAAATCCGGCGCCGTTACCATTTCGCATCTGCGTTTCGGCAAACAGCCGATCCGCTCCAGCTACCTGATCGGCAACGACCAGGCACAGTTCATCGGCTGCCATCAGACCATCTTCCTGGAACGCTACGACATGCTGGAGCGGGCCGCACCGGGCGCCGTGTTCCTGCTCAATACCGCGACCCTGGCCGAACAGGCCTGGAACAGCCTGCCACGCCACATGCAGCAGCAGATGATCGACAAGCAGTTGCGCTTCTTCGTCATCGACGCCTACCGGGTGGCACAGGAGAGCGGCATGCAGCAGCGTATCAACACCATCATGCAGACCTGCCACTTCGCCATCTCCGACCTGCTGCCGCGTGACGAGGCCATCATCGCCATCAAGCAGGCGGTGGAGGATACCTACGGCAAGAAGGGCGGCAAGATCATCGAGCTCAACTTCCGCGCCATCGATGCCGCCCTGGCCAATCTGCATCAGGTCGCGGTACCGGACAAGGTCACCTCAACGTTCGAGCGCCCACCGGCGGTGGCCGCCCATGCACCGGATTTCGTACAGCAGGTGACTGCCAAACTAATCGCCGGGCACGGCGATCAGTTGCCGGTCAGCGCCTTCCCCGCCGACGGCACCTGGCCCACAGGCACCACACGCTGGGAGAAACGCAATATCGCCCTGGAGATTCCGGTGTGGGACGAGGAGCTCTGCATCGCCTGCGGCAAGTGCCCGTTCGTCTGCCCGCACACTGCTATTCGCAGCAAACTGTTCGACCCCAATCAGGCCACCAATCCGCCACCCACCTTCAAACACATGCCGGTGAAGGGCCAGGAGTTTCCCGAAGGGGCGCATATCGTCTACCAGGTGGCGGCGGAGGATTGCACCGGCTGCGGGCTCTGTGTCGAGATCTGCCCGGTCAAGGACAAGGCCCATCCCGGGCGACGCGCGCTGAACATGGCACCGCAGCCGCCGCTGCGGGAACAGGAGCGCATCAATTTCGATTACTTCCTCACCCTGCCGGAGTTCGACCGGCGCGAGGTGCGCAACACGGTAATGAAAAGCGCCATGCTGCTGCAGCCGCTGTTTGAATTTTCCAGCGCCTGCCCCGGTTGCGGCGAGACCCCCTACCTGCGCCTCGCCTCGCAACTGTTCGGGGACCGCATGCTGGTGGCCAACGCCACCGGCTGCTCCTCCATCTATGGCGGCAACCTGCCGACCACCCCTTGGGCGCAAGATGCCCAGGGACGCGGCCCGGCCTGGAACAATTCGCTGTTCGAGGACAACGCCGAATTCGGCCTCGGCATGCGCATTGCCATCGACAAGCAGCAGGAGCACGCCGCCGAACTGCTGAAAGGACTCGCCAACCAGATCGATCCGCAGCTGGTGGAGCAGCTGCTCTCGGCCACACAGCAGGACGAGGCAGCGATCCAAGAACAGCGCCAGCGCGTGGCCGCCCTGCGCCGGCAACTGCAGACCATCGAGCAGCCGGAGGCACGGCAATTGGAGGGCCTGGCCGACATGCTGCTCACGCGCAGCGTCTGGATCGTCGGCGGCGATGGCTGGGCCTATGACATCGGCTTCGGCGGACTGGACCATGTGCTCTCATCCGGGCGTAACGTCAACATCCTGGTACTGGATACCGAGGTCTATTCCAACACCGGCGGCCAGACCTCCAAGGCGACACCGCGAGGCGCGGTGGCCAAGTTCTCCGCCGGCGGCAAGCCCACTGCAAAGAAGGACCTGGCCATGATTGCCATGGCCTACGGTGACGTCTACGTGGCCCAGGTGGCCTACGGCGCCAAGGATGTGCAGACCCTGAAGGCCTTCATGGAGGCGGAGTCCTGGCCGGGCGTGTCGCTGATCATCGCCTACAGCCCCTGCACCGCCTGGGGGACCGACATGGTAAACAATCACGCCATGCAGGACCGGGCGGTACGCAGCGGCCACTGGCCGCTGTTCCGCTACGATCCGCGTCGCGCCGAACAGCAGGAGAACCCGCTGCAGCTGGACTCCAAGGAACCGTCGATCGCCTATCGCGATTTCGTCAGCCAGGAGACGCGCTTCAGCATGCTCTGGCGCAGCCACCCGGAGGCGGCCGAGCAGTTTCTTGGCGCCGCGCAAAAACACGCCATCAGTAACTTCCGGCACTACCGCCAACTGGCGGAACTCAGTTATGCCAAACCGGGCACGAATAAACCCGATGCAGCAAAGGAGTGATCATGGACCTGCGCACCACCTATCTCGGCCTGACCTTGAAAAACCCGCTGGTACCCTCCGCCTCGCCCTTGTCACGCAGCCTCGACATGGCCAAAAAACTGGAAGACGCCGGTGCCGCCGCGCTGGTCATGTACTCTCTGTTCGAGGAGGAGTTGCAGCATGACCAGGAGGTGATGGATGACTACCTCAATCACCAGACCCTGGGTCATGCCGAGGCGGCCGGCTTCCTGCCGCTGCATGGCGACCTGCCATCCCGGCAGGATAGCTATCTGGAGCAATTGACACGTCTCAAGCAGGCGCTGGAAATCCCGGTCATCGCCAGCCTCAACGGCATTACTCCGGGCGGCTGGATCGAGCACGGCAAGGCGCTGCAGCAGGCCGGGGCCGATGCACTGGAACTGAACGTCTATTACATTGCCGGCGACAGCAGGATTAGCGGGGTTGAGGTGGAACGACGCTATATCGACCTGCTCCATGAACTGCGCCAGCACGTCACGCTGCCTATTGCCATGAAACTGTCCCCCCAGTTCAGCTCAGTCGCCAATATCATCAGCCACCTGGAAAGGGTGGGGGCCAACGGCGTCAGCCTGTTCAACCGCTTCTACCAGCCCGATATCGATATCGACAGCCTGCGGGTAACGCCCCAACTGAGCCTCTCCAGCTCCGCCGACGCCCTGCTCGCCATGCGCTGGATCGCCATGCTGTACGGCCGGGTGAAACTGAGCCTGGCCGCCACCGGTGGCGTTCACAACCACGAGGATGCGGTGAAGATGTTGCTCGCCGGCGCCGACGTGGTGCACCTTTGCAGCACCCTACTGATCCATGGTACCGCCAGGCTGGCGGAGATTCTGCGCGGCATCGAGGATTGGCTGGAGGAGAGCCCCTACGAATCGATCGAGCAGCTCAAGGGCACCCTGAGCCGGCAGCATGCCGGTAACGCCTCTGCCTACGCCCGGGCCAACTACTTGCAGCTGCTGAACAGCTATCTGCCTGCCGGCGACGGCTAACCCACTATTTGCCAATCATGACCCGATAATCTGTTTCACCCCGTTATCTGTCGAATGGAATAGACAGGTCGCGGGGTTTTCCGGAATTCACCGCGAGTGAAATCCTGAATGGCACCTGCAGGCACGGCGTCCCGCCGCGATTTCGGCCCGGGGGCGGGCCTCCTACAGGATAAACTCCCAGCTGGAGAGCGCCCCCATCCGCACCGTGATACATGAGACGCCCCAGGCCAAGCGTGGTGAATTAGCAATTGCTTAAGCTTTCCGCCGCATGGCCGATATATAGTCTAAATAGCCAGGCAGCCCCCCCATAATGAACCTCAAGCCCCGTTTTCTCCTGGTCACCATACTGCTTATCGTCCTTTCAGCCATTGCCGGGTGGTGGTCCGTACGCACGCTGGCGGAAGATATTGTCGAGCAGTGGGCGATGCGTTATGCGGAGAAGCAGGCACTCTACGACAAGAGCCGCACCTTGCAACCGATCCTGCGGGAGATCGCACTGGCACGCCAATTAGCCAACTCCCAATATATCCGGGAGTGGGCCCGGCATCCGGGTAATCGGAAAAATACCCGGAGTGCAATTGCCGAAATGGAGAGTTTCCGGCAAAACTTCCAGGGCCAGAACTATTTTGTCGGACTGCTGAAAAATGGACATTACTACTATAACAATGCGGAAAATGAATACAGTGGCAAGGAGTTACGCTATGTCCTCGATCCGAAACAGAAGAAAGACGCCTGGTTCTACGACCTGATCCGACAGGGGCGGGACCTGCATATCAATGTCAATCCGGACCTGGAACTGGGCATTACCAAGCTCTGGATCGATGTCCTGATTCGCGACGGCAACGACATACTGGGAATTGCGGGAACCGGACTGGACCTGACCGGCTTTATCCAGAACGTAGTGGAAGAGGGAGTGCCCGGCGTCACCAGCCTGTTCGTCGATCACGCAGGAGCGATCCAGATACACCGGAACCAATCACTGATCGATTTCGGCTCCATCAGCAAACAGACCAACGAACAGCGCACCATTGATCTGCTGTTCGATCAGGCTTCCGACCGCAAGGCAGTGCTGGCGGCGATGAAAGCACTGGAGGATCTTCAACAGACCGTCATCACTGAGTTTGTCAGTGTCAACGGCAAGCGCCATTTGGCCGGGGTCGTCTACCTACCCGAGATCGGCTGGTATGAAATCACCCTGTTGGATCTCGACGTATTGCTCCCATTCAGCCAGTTCGGCGGCATCCTGCTGGTTTATGCCATTACCCTGTTGGGCGCATTCTTACTGTTGAACCTGTTTCTCAACCACCAGGTGCTGAACCCGTTAAGTCAGCTTGACAGAGCAATGGCGCGGGTCGAGTCGGGTGAGCGTGTAGACAAAAATCTCGGGGAACAGGGAACGGGAGAGGTCCGTCGCCTGATGCAGCGCTTTATGCACATGGCGCATACCGTACGGGAATCACGCCACGACCTGGAGTCCAAGGTACAGGAGCGGACCCTGGCGCTGGAGCGGCTGGCGAAGATCGATCCGCTGACCGAACTGCTGAATCGGCGCGGCATGACCGAACGGATTGAATCAGAACTGCAGCGCATTCAGCGCGAGTCGAGTCACATAGGACTGCTCTGGCTGGATGTCGACCTGTTCAAACAGATCAACGATCGGTTCGGCCATGTTGTGGGCGATCAGGCCCTCAAGGTCATGGCGGAGATTATCCGTGAGACCCTGCGCCCCTATGATGTCGCCTCACGCTGGGGCGGCGACGAATTCCTGGTGCTGGTACAACCGGCAGATGCCGAAACCCTGCACCATATCGGCACCCGCCTCTGCCACCGAATCGCGGCGAATCGGCGGGTGACCAATGCCAATGGGGATAGTATCCGATTGAGCGCCAGCATCGGCGGACACTTGTCCCGGGCGAATGAACCACTGGACAGCCTGCTGCAACACGCCGACCAGGCGCTCTATACCGCCAAGGCGGCAGGTCGAAACTGCTTCCGCCCATCTGCAGGCCACCACACCAGCAAAGACCGAACCACCCCACCTGTTAACGGTTAATGATCAGCTACACTTAGGGGCGGTAATACAGTCCCGTGGAGTCGGTAGTGAATGCATCCTGCCGCCGCCCAGGACAGTTCCCAACTTGCTATCGCGGTCCGGCTCGACGCCTGCATCCGTTGCGCGGACAGAACAATGTGCAGGGTGCGCCTGATGCGGGACTGATCCCCACGGTCTATCCCGACTACCAACAGGTGGACAACCCGTCGGTAACGAGGCACTGTACCCGGACGGGAAAATTCCCGAGTTCAAATTCTCCGCAACCGGCATAAACGGCAGATACTCTGCCGAACATTTACTCCGACCGGGATCAAGCCCGGTGAATGCGATTGGTATGGATCAGGCATCATATTGGCGCAAAAGCCGGCTGGTGTTCCTTGTTGTCGGGCTAGAGGATAACACCCGAGTGATTTGAAGGTGTTTGCGCCGCTGGTCATGCTGCGGGCTAATCCCTTCAGAACGGCGGCGGCGATCCATAAACTCGCGAGCAGACAACAGTTGATCATGCAGTCGTTGCTGCTTGAAATGGGCGACCAGCCAGCCTCCCGCCTCGTCAGGAAATATGGAAACCAAGCCGTGATATTCAACCGCTCCATTGCCATCCCGGAACTGGAGTACGTCACAACTGCTTATTGAGGGCCACTGGGTAAACGGGAAATGAAAGCGGTTTTTCAGTACGTTCTCTATCAGTCTCTTGAGTTCCCGACTGGTGGTCGCACTGGGTACCTGGGGTATAAAGATCTTCATAAAGCCACTTCCCTATAGTTTTTTGAAGTATAGCGGGTACGGATGAAACCGGTTCGCAGCGACAGATCTCTCTGGCTATAATGTTGGTTAAATGCACGCCGAACCTAGTTGTCCGTGCGCGCTATTCCACCACGCAACCATAGAACGAAAAAACCGTATGGCCACACCGACAATCAAAGATGACCCGCTCTACCAGATGCTTCGCGAAGGGCATATTGAAGAGTTTAATCAACACCACCAGTCCGGGGCCGCTTGTGATCTGCGGGGGGTCGACCTGCGCTCTCTGGATCTGCGCAAGCTTGAGGCAAAAAATCTCGATCTTCGGGACACCTATCTGCGTCAGGCGGATCTTCGCGGACTGGATCTGTCCGAAACCAACCTCGAAGGTGCCAGCATCAGCGGTGCAAAAATTTCCGGCACCTTGTTTCCCCAGCAACTCACGGCCGAGGAAATTACCCTCTCCCTGGTACACGGTACGCGTATGCGCTACCGCTGAGCGCCAGCTGAGCATCGCACGGATTGCGGATGGGCAAGGCTTACCGTTCCCAGCCAACACCCCTCACCTGCATCTATGCAGGCGAAACGCAAAAGATAGCAGGATAGCGCGTACGGGGCCGCTCAATAATCCTCATCCAGCTGATCCAGGATGTTTCGGGCCACCTTGGCCTGTTCGGGACCGGCCTCGCCGAGAATCTCATAGAGCAACCCCCGGGCCTTCACCTGCTCATCCTGATCGCGCAGCTCCTGGACACGTCGAAGTTTCTCTTCGATCACCTCCTCATACATGCCTTCGTCATCGGACTCACCCAGGTCGCCGGCCTCTTCCTCTTCAGCCTCGACGGCATCAAACTCGGCCTCCACGGCATCAATCTCGTCCTCAAGCTCTTGTTCCGTCAGCGGCCTAAACCGTTCCGGGTCCAATGACTGGTCATCCATGTCAAAAGCGGGATCGGTGACAAAAGCCGGCGCGGCGGCCGTCGGTCCCGGCTTTTCGGGGTCGTCATCCGTTGCATCATCCGCCCCGGCGGTGGAGTCGTCATCCCGGTCTGCCGCCTGTTCACGGCGATCCTTGTCGCGCTTGACCATGCGCGAAAAGAAGACGCCGATCTCGAACAACACCCACATAGGTAATGCCAGCAGGGTCTGGGAGATCACGTCCGGCGGGGTCAGCAGCATGCCAAGGCCGAAAGCACCGACAATGATATAGGGCCGCTTCTGCACCAGGTTTTCCGGCGTGGTCATGCCCATAGAGACCAGAATAATGGTGGCGATAGGCACCTCGAAGGCGATACCGAAGGCAAAAAACAGACTGAGTACGAAATCGAGATACTTGGCGATGTCGGTCGCCATCACCACGCCCTCGGGCGTGGTACTGGCCATGAACGCGAACACCAGCGGGAAGACCACGAAATAAGCGAACAGCACACCGATGTAGAACAGCAGCGCGCTGGAGGCCACCAGTGGAATCATCAGCCGCTTTTCATGCTTATAGAGCCCTGGGGCGATAAAGGCCCAGAGCTGGTACAGAATGAACGGCATGCCGATAAAAATCGACGACATCAGGGTCAGTTTGAACGGGGTCAGGAAGGGCGAGGCCACCTCGGTGGCAATCATGGAGGAACCTTCCGGCAGATGGGCCATCAGCGGCCCGGCCACCAACTGATAGATGTCGTTGCTGAAATAGAACAGTCCCGCAAAGATGACGCCGACAGCGATCACCGCCCGCAGCAGCCGATCACGCAGCTCCAGCAGATGGCTCACAATGGGTTGTTCAGTCAGGGCATCAACCCCGTCGTTGTTTGTCGTCATGGGGCTCGTCGCGGCTATTTCGGGGAATCACCGGGTTGGTCCGGTGTAGCATCTGCATCCGCGGCCTTCTGTTCCATCTCACGGACCGACTTGTTGGCTTCACTGGTAAAATCGCGCAGCGTTTCGCCGGTCTCTTCCACGATTTCTTCCAGCGGATTGAGCTGCTTTTTCTGCTCTTCAAGAATTTCTTTAAGCTCTTCCGCCTTGATCTCCTTGTCGATTTCGCTTTTCACCTGCTGTAGCACTTTCCGGCCCTTGCCCAGCCACTTGCCGGCGGTATAGGCCAGTTTCGGCAGACGCTCCGGTCCGACCACCACCAGCGCCACCAGCGCGATGATTCCCAACTCCCAGAAGCCGATATCAAACATTGTTCAAAAAACCTGACAGTCAGTTTACAGGGTCAGCAGATCAGGAGTTTTTGGAATTGGAGGGCTCTTCCTTCTTGGTCACCTCACCTTCGATGATCTTCTCTTCGTCGGCCTGCTCCAGCCGTGCGCTGTCATCACCCTTCTTTTCGTCCTTCATGGCGCCTTTGAAGCCCTTGACCGCATTACCCAGGTCGGAGCCAATATTCTTGAGCCTCTTGGTGCCAAACAGCAGCAGTACAATTACCAGAACGATCAACAGCTGCCAGATACTGATTCCGCCAAAACCCATACTCTTCTCCACATCAAATACATCGGCCTGATTCGGATCGAAAGCATGACCGACTGAAACAATCGACTGGCCGGTAAAGTCTGATCCACCGGCAGACCATGATAATAACTGAAAATAACCTCAGGCGCAGAGTTTTTAACTGCCCGATCACTTGCCCCGCCGGGCCTTCTCCTCCAGACCGGAGAGTCCGAAGCGACGATCGAGCTCATCCAGCACATCCTTGGGTTTCAGCCCCTGGTGGGCCAGCAGGACCATGCTGTGAAACCAGAGATCAGCGGTTTCGTAGATGATTTTTTCCCGATCACCATCCTTGGCGGCCATGACTGTTTCGGTAGCCTCTTCGCCAATTTTCTTCAAAATGGCGTCCAGCCCCTTGCTGTATAATTTGGCCACGTAGGACGAATCAGGATCGGCGTTCTTGCGCGCCTCCAGCACCTCCGCCAGTCGCTCCAACGAATCGCTCACAGCCGTACCTCCACGCCCTGCTCGGCCATGAAACGTTTGGCTTCTTCAATGCTGTGCTCGGCGAAGTGGAAAATGCTCGCAGCAAGCACCGCATCGGCCCCGCCCTGTGCCACGCCATCCACCAGATGCTGCAGATTGCCCACGCCACCGGAGGCGATCACCGGCACCGTCACCGCATCACTGATGGCACGGGTCAGTTCCAGATCGAAACCGATCCTGGTGCCGTCCCGGTCCATGCTGGTGAGCAGGATCTCGCCGGCACCGTATTCGACCATCTTGCGTGCCCACTCGATGGCATCCAGCCCGGTCGGTTTGCGCCCACCGTGGGTAAAAATCTCCCATTTGGCCGGTTCGCCCTCGCCGCTGGTCCGTTTGGCGTCGATCGCGACCACGATGCACTGGGAGCCGAAACGGCCGGTCGCCTCCTTGACGAACTCTGGATTGAACACGGCCGCCGTGTTGATCGCCACCTTATCGGCACCGGCATTGAGCATGCGTCGCACATCCTCGGTGGTACGGATACCGCCGCCCACGGTGAGCGGGATGAATACCTCGCCGGCCACCTGCTCCACCACATGCACGATGGTCTCCCGATCATCGGAACTGGCGGTGATATCCAGGAAGGTGATCTCGTCGGCCCCCTCGCTGTTATAGCGCCGCGCCACTTCCACCGGGTCGCCGGCGTCGCGGATGTCGACAAACTTGACCCCTTTCACGACGCGCCCGGCATCCACATCAAGGCAGGGTATGATTCTCTTGGCCAGCATGCTCTCTGATCTCTCTGGTTGTTCCGAACGTTCAGTCGCTCAGACGATCCGCCAGCGCCTGGCCCGCGGCAAAGTCGAGGGTGCCCTCGTAGATGGCTCGACCGGTAATGGCACCCATGATGTTACGGGTGTCCGCCTGGCACAGCGCCTCGATATCGCCAATATCGGTTATGCCGCCGGAGGCCACGATGGGGATATTGACCGCATTGGCCAGGGCGGCAGTGGCCTCCACGTTGGGTCCGGTCAGCATGCCGTCACGGCCGATATCGGTATAGACGATGGCGGAGACCCCGTCCTGTTCAAAGCGGCGCGACAGTTCGGTCACCTCCTGATCGGTTACGGTGGCCCAGCCGTCGATCGCCACCATGCCCTCCTTGGCATCCAGGCCGACTATCACATGGCCTGGGAAGACGGCGCAGGCACGGCCGACAAAGGCCGGCTCCTTAACCGCCTGGGTGCCGATAATGACAAAATCAACCCCGGCATCCAGGTAGGCCTGGATAGTCTGCTCATCACGGATACCACCACCCACCTGGATCGGCAGATCGGGATAGGCCTTGGCAATGGCCCGAATCACGCCGCCGTTGACCGGCTCACCGGCAAAGGCGCCGTTCAGATCCACCAGATGCAGCCGACGCGCACCCGCCTCGACCCAGCGCCCGGCCACTTCGACCGGATCATCGGAGAAGATGGTCTCGTCATCCATGCGGCCCTGGCGCAGCCGGACACAGCGGCCATCCTTCAGATCAATTGCGGGTATCAGTAACACGTTCAGTACCTATATCAAAGTCAATAGCAACGAGGGTTGCCTTCAGAGTTCCCAGTTGACGAAATTGCGCAGCAGCCGCAGGCCGGCATCGGCGCTCTTCTCCGGGTGGAACTGGGTGGCAAACAGATTGTCCCGGGCGATCACGCTGGTGAACGGGATACCGTAGTCGGTGGTTCCCGCCACCAGATCCTGCTCTTCCGGGTCAACATAATAACTGTGCACAAAGTAGAACCGGGTCTGATCCTCGATACCTTCCCAGAGTGGATGCGCCCAGGTCTGGCTGACCCGGTTCCAGCCCATCTGGGGGATCTTCAGGCGGAGTCCCTGGGCATCCCTGGACTCGGGAAAGTGCCTGACCTGCCCAGGAAAAAGGCCCATCAGCCGGGTGCCCTGATTCTCTTCGCTGAAACTCATCAGCACCTGCATGCCCATGCAGATGCCGAGAAACGGTTTGCGTTGGGCCGCCTCGAGCACCGCACGGTTCAGGTGGTGGTTGGAGATCGCCGCCATGCAGTCACGGGCCGCGCCCTGCCCCGGAAACACCACCCGGTCGGCTTGCAGAATCAGTTCCGGATCATCGGTTACCTGTATCCGGTCATCCGCCCCCGCCACATGCTCGATCGCCTTGGAGACAGAGCGCAGATTACCCATGCCATAATCAATGACTGCAATGGTTTTCGACATAACTTCAAACTGCCAGAGAGTAGAGAATTAAAGGCTGCCCTTGGTGGAGGGGATCACCCCGGCCATCCGCGGATCGGGTTCCAGCGCCATGCGCAGCGCCCGGCCAAACGCCTTGAACACGGTCTCGGCGATATGGTGACTGTTGCGGCCACGCAGATTATCTATGTGCAGGGTCACACCGGCGTGGTTGACGAACCCCTGAAAAAACTCGTAGAACAGGTCGGTATCAAACGCGCCGATCATGGCGCGCGGAAACGCCACACCGAACTCCAGGCCAGGCCGGCCCGAGAAGTCAAGCACCACCCGGCTCAGCGCCTCATCCAGCGGGACATAGGCGTGGCCATAGCGGCGAATACCTTCTTTGTCACCCACCGCCCGGGCAACCGCCTGTCCGATCGCAATGCCAATATCCTCGGCCGTGTGGTGTCCATCGATGTGCAGATCACCCTCGGCGTCGATCTCAAGATCAATCAAGCCATGACGAGCCACCTGATCCAGCATGTGTTCGAGGAACGGCATGCCGGTATCCAGGCGCGATTCGCCAGTACCGTCCAGGTTCAGGCTGACCCGGATGCGGGTCTCCAGGGTATTACGTTCGATCTCAGCTTGACGCTGCATGGGTCGACTCCAGCGGGTTCAATAATCGTCCTAGGTCGGACTCGTGCTGCCGGACCAGGCTGCTCCCGGACACGACGTCCGACTGCATTACCAGGGCCAATAGGCCATTCTATGGGAAATGCCTGATTTGTCCAAGGATGGACTTATGCCGCGGAGGCCAGGGATGGCCGGGAGCGGCGTTGCCAAGAATGGACTTATGCCGCGGACGACTCCAGGGATCGGCGTAGGGGCAACCCCCCGTGGTTGCCCGCGCTTTCTGGGCACCTGCGATTCGGACAGGCACGGGGACCTGCCCCTACAGCGACAATTTGCAGGACCGGAAGCGCGGGTCGAACACCCCAGGAACCGTAGGGGCGGCCCCCTGTGGCCGCCCTCAACGAAATAACCACGGAGGTTACCCCTACCCTTTCAACGGCCTGATTCAAACGGCCGCGATTGCCGCCTCACACTTGCAACCAGAAAGTCACCGGCCCGTCATTGGTCAGGCTGACCTGCATGTCGGTGCCAAATTGCCCGCAGCCGACGGGGGCGTACTGGTCGGTTGCCTGAGAGCACAGGTAATCAAACAGGTGGGCGCCGATCTGCGGATCGGCCGCTGTGGAAAAACCGGGGCGAGTACCCTTTTGCGTGTCGGCCGCCAGGGTAAATTGGGGAACCAGCAGGAGTCCGCCGGCGATATCCCGCAAACTCAGATTCATCCGCCCCTCGGCATCCGGAAACACCCGGTAACCGAGCAGCCGCTCCAGCAGCCGGTCCGCCTGTCGCTCGCGGTCCCGGGGTTCGACCCCCACCAGCACCAACAGGCCCCGCTCTATCTGTGCGACCCGTTGGCCGGCAATATCCACATGGGCCGTTGAGACTCTCTGCAGCAGACCGATCAAGTGTATCCCCCTGTCTTTCACTGTCGGCGACACAGCTACCCCAGGCGTTGCAATGGGGCGAGTCACCATCCTTCAGATTATTCCTACACGGCACCGGGATTCAGCGCACAGCATCTCCCCGGGAACGGTGGCAATCTATAACTGTCGCCAAACAACGGATGCCAGCGGACCGGCACTACACATCACGGATGATTCCACGGATTGGAACCCTTTGCCAACCAAGCCCGGCGACATACCCCGACAGCAGGGAAAGCTGCCGGGGTTTTTTATTGGTTTTGTCCCAGCAGTGTGTTGATATCGATTTGACTTGGCTATTTGCTCGGAGAGGGGCTTACACCGCAAAGCACATGGATGTGCGTGAGCGGATTTGCCCAAGGAAGGGCTTACACCGCGAAGCACATGGATGTGCGTGAGCGGATTTGCCCAAGGAAGGGCTTACACCGCGAAGCACATGGATGTGCGTGAGCGGAACCAAACCGTAGCAGCCGCGAAATTCGCGGATAAATCCGCTCCTACAATAAAGCACCGTCCCTCATGCGACGCTTTACCGGGACAGTGCAGTTGATTGGAACCCTCAGTCCGAACTGGTCTCCCGGGACGCCCGTTTCCGCTCGTGCTCTTTCAGATGACGCTTGCGGATACGGATGGCACTGGGTGTCACCTCCACCAACTCATCATTTTCGATAAATTCGAGCGCCTGTTCCAGCGAGAAACGGACCGGTGGCGTGAGAATAATGTTCTCATCACTGCCGGCGGCACGGATATTGGTCAACTGCTTGCCTTTCAGCGGATTGACTGTCAGATCGTTGGCCCGTGAGTGAATGCCGATCACCTGCCCCTCATAGACGGCCACGCCATGTTCGATAAACAGGCGCCCCCGCTCCTGCAGATTAAACAGGGCATAACCCAGCGCCTTGCCGGTGGAATTGGCGATCATCACCCCATTAATACGCGGCGCGATACCACCGTGCTGGGCCGGGCCATAGTGATCGAATACGTGGTAGATCAGGCCGGAGCCGGAGGTGAGGGTCATGAATTCGGTCTGAAAACCGATCAGACCGCGTGACGGAATGATGTAGTCCAGACGCACGCGCCCCTTGCCGTCCGGTACCATGTCCTGCAGATCGCCCTTGCGGCTACCCAGGGCCTCCATGATCCCACCCTGGTCCTCCTCTTCCACGTCCACCGTGAGCTGCTCGTAGGGCTCGCACACTTCGCCATCCACCTCGCGGAAGATCACCTCGGGACGGGAAACCGCCAGTTCGTAGCCTTCGCGACGCATGGTCTCGAGCAGAATGGAGAGGTGCAGTTCACCACGGCCGGAGACACGGAATTTTTCCGGGTCGGTGCCCTCTTCCACCCGCAACGCCACATTGTGAATCAGCTCCCGCTCCAGCCGTTCCTTCAACTGCCTTGAGGTGAGGTATTTGCCCTCCTTGCCAGCAAAGGGAGAAGTATTGACCTGGAAGGTCATGCTTACGGTGGGTTCATCCACCGTCAGGGGAGGCATGATCTGCGGGTGCTCGGGATCACACAAGGTATCGGACACATTCGGGGCGGCAATGCCCGACAGGGCGACAATATCGCCGGCCGAAGCACTCTCCACCTCGACCCGTTCCAAGCCCAGGAAGCCGAACACCTTGCCGATCTTCTCCTTCCGCTGATCACCGTCACGGGTAATCAGGGTGATCGGCATATTGCGTCGCACCGTGCCATGGGTAATACGGCCAACCGCTATCGCACCCACATAGCTGTTGTAGGCCAGGGTCGAGACCTGCATCTGAAACGGCGCATCAGGGTCGACATCCGGGGCTCTGCAATTGTTGACGATGGCTTCGAACAGCGGGGTCATATCCCCTTCTCTGGTGCTATTGTCACTACTGGCGTAGCCGTTGATGGCGGAGGCGTAGATAATGGGAAAATCGAGCTGTTCATCGGTGGCGCCCAGGCGGTCAAACAGTTCAAAGGTCTGGTCGATCACCCAGTCAGGACGGGCGCCTTCTCGGTCGATCTTGTTGACCACCACAATCGGTTTCAGGCCATGCTGGAACGCCTTCTGGGTGACGAAACGGGTCTGAGGCATCGGCCCCTCCACCGCATCCACCAGCAACAGCACGGAATCCACCATGGAGAGTACCCGTTCCACTTCACCACCAAAGTCGGCGTGTCCCGGGGTATCGACGATATTGATCCGATAATCTTTCCAGTTGATTGAGGTATTCTTGGACAGGATGGTGATACCCCGTTCTTTCTCCAGGTCATTGGAGTCCATCAGACGCTCCACTGGCCCAAACCGATCGCCGAGTGTGCCCGACTGCTGCAGAAGTTTGTCGACCAGGGTGGTTTTTCCATGATCGACGTGAGCGATAATGGCGATATTACGTAACTGTTTCATGGGCGGGACCGCAAACCAAGGTAGATTAAAGGCGGCGCATTATATACAACTTCATGGTGGCTGGCTCATCTATCCTCTGTATGGACCCATTTTTCTGCGGTTCACATTAAACCTCAGTAGGTTAGGCACGCTTCATAAGAGAGAGCTTGCAACAAAACCGACATCCGCTTGTCACAAAAGCGCTTTGCCGGTTACTCACAGATCCTGTGGATAACTTTGTGGACAAATTCAGTGAAACCGGCCTAAAGCCGCTAAAATGCTGCAGTTAGGTTAGATTGATAATTTTTCATACAGTTTGTTATTTATAATAATTTCATATAGTTACAAATAAACCACAAAAAAGCATCACACCTATTGACAGCATTTTTTAACTAAGTTAGAGACAACAAACCAATGTGCATAACAACCATGCAAACGGAATCAACGGGGAAAAAATTGTGATCTTCAGCTTGGACAGACTGTGGTCTATCTGAAAGAATGCCTGAAAAAATTTTCCACCCAAATTGAGGTAAGCGTGAAAAAATTCCTGGCTCTTATGGTACTGCTGAGTGCGGTTGCAAACTTGCAGGCCGAGTCCCGTTACGTAACGGATCAGTTCAAGGTCACCCTACGCTCCGGCGAGAGCGCCACTCACAAAATCACCCGCATGCTGCCCAGCGGTTATCAGGTAGAACTGCTCAGTAGCAATCCGGAGAACGGCTACTCCCTGGTTAAAACCAAGGACGGCACCACCGGGTATGTTCTGACCCGGCAACTGATGTCGATCCCGAGCGCCCGTGACCGTTTGGTCGCGGCAGAGGCCAAACTGGCCGAACTGCAGGAGGCCCCCGGACTCCTGAGCGCCAAACTGAGCAAGCTGCAGGACGAATACAAGGCCCTCTCCGGACAGCACCAAAAATTACAGCAGGAGAGGCAAGCGCTGGATGATGAACTGCAAGCCATCAAACGCACCGCCGCGAATGCCGTGCGGATCTCCAACGAACGCAATGAGTTACGCAAACAGGTAGCCACCCTGACCCGGGACGCGGAGGAGTTGAAACAGACCAATCGTGAATTGGGCAATGACAGCGCCCAGCGCTGGTTTCTGATCGGCGGCGGCGTGGTGGTCGGCGGTATTATCCTGGGGCTGATCCTGCCGAGCCTGCGGGTACGCAAACGCAAGAGCTCCTGGGGTTCACTCTAGCGGCAGGCGTTCTGTTAGGGAAAAGGGCAGGCACGGGGACCTGCCCCTACGAATGGGCTCGCCCGCCGGGTGTTCAATGTTCCCGTAAGGGAACCCACTGTGGTTGCCCGAAATCTCCGGTTGTACTGGCCCGGGCAGGCACGGGGACCTGCCCCTACGAATGGGCTCGCCCGCCGGGTGTTCAATGTTCCCGTAAGGGCAACCCCCTGTGGTTGCCCGAAATCTCCGGTTGTACTGGCCCGGGCAGGCACGGGGGCCTGCGCTACGTGATCGTAGGGTGCGCCGCCCTATAACGCGGCTCCGAATCAGCGCTTCAACTGACTGACATCCCGTACCGCCCCGCGGGCGGCGCTGGTGGTCAGGGCGGCATAGGCCCGCAACGCCTGGGAGACCACCCGCTCACGGTTCTCCGGCTGCCAGGCCTGCTCCCCCTTCGCCTCCATCAGCGCCCGTCGGTCCGCCAATACGTCATCGCTGGCGACCAGATTGATGGTCCGGCCAGGGATATCGATCTCAATCCGGTCCCCCTCCTGCACCAGCCCGATGGTGCCCCCCTCGGCTGCCTCGGGTGAACAGTGGCCGATGGAGAGTCCGGAGGTCCCCCCGGAGAAACGGCCATCGGTGATCAGGGCGCACGCCTTGCCGAGTCCCTTGGACTTCAGGTAGCTGGTGGGGTAGAGCATCTCCTGCATACCGGGGCCGCCCTTCGGCCCTTCGTAACGGATCAGCACCACGTCACCGGCCTGAATCCGATCATGCAGAATAGCCTCCACTGCCGCCTCCTGACTCTCGAAGATGCGCGCCGGACCGCTGAACTTGAGAATCGACTCGTCGACGCCGGCGGTCTTGACGATGCAACCCGCCTCGGCCAGGTTGCCGTAGAGCACCGCCAGTCCGCCATCCTGACTGTAGGCGTGTTCGATATCGCGGATACAACCACCCTGACGGTCCAGATCCAGATCGGGCCAGCGGGTCGACTGGCTGAAGGCGGTCTGGCTGGGAATGCCCGCCGGACCCGCCAGATAACGACTGCAGGCGGTCTCGTCCCGGCTGCGGCCGATGTCCCATTTTTCAATCGCCTGGCCCAGGGTGCCGCTGTGCACGCTGCCGGCGTCGGCATGAATCAGGCCACCCTTCTCCAGTTCGCCCAGGATGCTGATTACCCCACCGGCGCGATGCACATCCTCCATGTGATACTGCTGGGTGGAGGGAGCCACCTTGCTCAGGTGCGGCACCTTGCGCGACAGCCGGTCGATGTCTGCCATGGTGAAATCCACTTCCGCTTCATGGGCCGCCGCCAGCAGGTGCAGCACCGTGTTGGTGGAGCCGCCCATGGCGATATCCAGGCACATGGCGTTCTCGAACGCCGCGAAATTGGCGATGGAACGAGGCAGTACCGCCGCCTCGTCCTGCTCGTAATAGCGCCGCGCGATATCCACCACCAGGCGGCCCGCCTCCAGGAACAGATCCCGGCGATCCTCGTGGGTGGCGAGCAGGGAGCCGTTGCCCGGCAGGCTCAGGCCCAGCGCCTCGGTCAGGCAGTTCATGGAATTGGCGGTAAACATGCCGGAACAGGAGCCGCAGGTGGGACAGGCGGAGCGCTCGATGGCGGCCACGTCCTCATCGGACTCGTTGTCATCCACCGCCATCACCATGGCGTCCACCAGATCCAGCTTCAGATCCTTGCCATGCAGCCGGGTCTTGCCCGATTCCATCGGACCACCGGAGACAAACACCGCCGGGATATTCAGCCGCAGCGCGGCCATCAGCATCCCCGGGGTGATCTTGTCGCAGTTTGAGATGCAGACCATGGCATCGGCACAGTGGGCATTGACCATGTACTCCACCGAGTCGGCGATAATATCCCGCGAGGGCAGCGAGTAGAGCATGCCGCCATGGCCCATGGCGATACCGTCATCCACCGCGATGGTATTGAACTCCTTGGCCACACCACCGGCCTTTTCAATCTCGCGCGCCACCAGTTGCCCCATGTCCTTGAGGTGGACATGCCCCGGCACGAACTGGGTGAAGGAGTTGACCACGGCAATGATCGGCTTGTCGAAATCCCCGTCGGTCATTCCGGTGGCGCGCCACAGGGCACGGGCTCCAGCCATGTTGCGTCCATGGGTGGTGGTACGGGAACGGTATTGGGGCATGCTCTTCTCCAGCGTCGCTAAATCAACTATTGATCGTCTAATTATCCACCATTTGGACGTTTGCGGCACCCCTCGCAGACTAGGGGATATAAGAGATGCGGTAAACCACTCCGGCATGATCATCCGACACCAGCAGCGAGCCATCCGGCATCTCCAGCAGATCCACCGGCCGGCCGCTCACCCCATCAGGGCCCAGCCAGCCCTCAGCGAACGGCGCATAGGAGACCACCCGATCACCCTCGACGTACGCCAGCCCGATACGGTAGCCGACCGGCTCGGTGCGGTTCCAGGAACCGTGTTCGGCGATGAACAGCTGGCCCTGATATTCGGCCGGGAATTGCTCCCCGCTGTAGAAGCGCACCCCCAGCGCGGCCACATGGGCGCCCAGCTTCAGGGCCGGGGGCGTGAACTCGCGGCAGGGCCGCTCATCCCCATACTCTGGATCGGCAATATCACCGGCGTGGCAATAGGGATAGCCATAGTGCAAGCCGGGCTTCGGGGCGCGGTTCAGTTCATCTGGCGGCAGATCATCTCCCAGCCAGTCGCGGCCGTTGTCACTGAACCAGAGCACATCGCTACCGGGCTGCCAGTCAAAACCGACCGAATTGCGCACTCCGGCGGCCATCACCTCCCGCCCGCTGCCATCCGCCTGCATGCGGATGATGGTACCGAAACCCGGTTCGTTGCAGATATTGCACGGGGCGCCGATGGCTACGTAGAGCCGTCGGTCGGGGCCAAACGCCAGGTAACGCCAGCCATGGTGGGTCTCGGTCGGCAGGCGGGCCAGCAGTACCGGCTCGGGCGGCTGCTCCAACTGTTGCTCGATCCGATCATAACGGACAATGCGGTGATTCTCCGCCACATAGAGCGCGCCCTGATGGAAGGCGATGCCGTTGGGCATGCGCAACCCTTCGAGCAGGAACCTTGGCTGATCGAAACGACCATCACCATCCCGGTCCGTCACCGCATAGACCCGGCCCATGCGGCGGGTGCCGATAAACAGCGTCCCCCGGTCCCCCAACGCCAGGGAGCGGGCACCCTCCACACCGGTAACCGCGATCTCTATCTGGAACCCGGGCGGCAATCGGATACCCGACAAACCATCCGCCCGGGCGAAGCCGCTCCAGAGCAGTATCAGCAACGCCATTGTAATCAGTCGCATCGGTTGAATCCGCCATCAGCCATAATTAATTAGCATAGTCGATTCCATTTACGGCGAAAATTTAGGACTATAATCCAAACCATGATCTGAGCACTGTCCACACTATGACCACAAAAAGCGAACGCACCCAGCAACGCATCATCGATGCCGCCAACCAGCTTTTCTATCGCAAGGGCTACAACCGCACCTCCTTCACCGATGTGGTGGATGAAGCGGAGGTACCGCGGGGAAATATCTACTACTATTTCAAGACCAAGGAAGAGATGCTGCGGGCGGTGATCAAACACCGCATGGAGACCACCACCCTGATGCTGTCGGAGTGGGAGAAGAGTATCAAGACCCCGCTCGACCGGCTGGAGCGTTTTGTGCAGATCATGTATGACAGCACCCCGGCCCTGCTCCGTTCCGGTTGCCCGATGGGCTCTCTCAACGTGGAACTGGCCAAGGACCAACCGGAGTTGAAGGCGGACGCCAAGCAACTGTTTGATCTGTTTCAGCAGTGGCTGGCCAAACAGTTCGCCCAGATGGGTTACCCGGAGGAGGCTCGGGAACTCTCCCTGGAACTGCTGGCCCGCGGCCAGGGGATCATTGTGATGGCCCAGGTGTATCAGGACCCCGGGTTTCTCGAACGGGGCACCAAGGAGATCAACCGCTGGCTGGAGAATCTCGACCGCTACGCCTGAGCGCCGGGGAGCGGTCGATGGGTGGATGCGCTATCGCTTATCCGCCCTAACCGCCTCCCGTGCCGATATTGCAACCCGTAATTCACCAAACCCACAAGAGAACCTATGGCCACACCCGCTCTGATCCCGATGATCGAACAGCTGATCGCCGCCCCCTCGGTGAGCAGTATCAGCCCCCAGTGGGACCAGTCCAACGAGCCGGTGATCCAACACCTGGCCGACTGGTGCCGCAGCGCCGGCTTCCGGGTGGAGGTGTTGCCGATCCCGGGCCATGCCAGCAAGTTCAATCTGGTAGCCAGCGCGGGTAAAGGACCGGGCGGGCTGGTCCTGTCCGGCCATACCGACACAGTCCCCTATGACGAGCAGCGCTGGCAGAGCGACCCGTTCCGCCTGGTGGAACGGGACAACCGGCTTTACGGACTCGGCACATCGGACATGAAGGCATTCTTCGCCCTGGTGTTGGAGGCGGTACGGGAGATAGACCTGAATCGGCTGACACACCCCCTGACCCTGCTGGCCACGGCAGATGAAGAGAGCAACATGTGCGGTGCCCAGTCATTGCTGGAGACCAACCGCCGGCTGGGCCGCTATGCGGTGATCGGTGAACCGACCGGACTCAAGCCGGTGCGCATGCACAAGGGGATCAGCATGGAGATCATCCGTCTGCATGGGCGCTCCGGCCACTCCAGCAACCCGGCGCTCGGGGTGAACGCGCTGGAGGGGATGTATCGGGTGATTGGAAATATCCTGGCCTGGCGCGACGAGTTGCAGGCGCGTCACCAAAACCCGCTGTTCGAGGTGCAGGTGCCGACCCTGAACCTGGGGCACATCCACGGCGGCGATAATCCCAACCGTATCTGCGCCAGCTGCGAGTTGCAGATCGACCTCAGACCGCTGCCGGGCATGGTGCTGCAGGAGCTTCATGACGAGTTGGCGCAGCGGCTGGAACGTTTGCTGACAGGCAGCGAATTGCGCCTGGAGATCACTACTCCGTTTCCCGGCATCCCGTCCATGGAGACTGCTGCCGACAGCGAGATCGTGCGTACCGCCGAACAACTCACCGGCCATACCGCGTCATCGGTCGCCTTCGGTACCGAGGGCCCCTATCTGCAGCAACTGGGCATGGAGACCCTGATCCTGGGACCGGGCGATATCGATCAGGCGCATCAACCCAACGAGTTTATCGGGCTGGAGCGCATCCAGCCGATGATTGGTCTGCTGCAGGGACTGATCCGCCGCTTCTGCCTTTAAGGCGGGGATGGGTGCAGGAACGGTACCCCCGCCGCACATTTGGCCCGGGGTGGACCTCCTACAGCCTTGTAGGGTGGATAAGCCGGTAGGCGCATCCATCAATGCCACGGTGGATGCGCTGTCGCTTATCCACCCTACATCCACTGCACCACATCCATCGCTAAAATCGTAGCGTACCCATCCGACGGACTGGATTGGTATGGCAGTGACGCCTCCGGCGAGATTTTTCCACCATTCACTCCCCGGCCATGGCATACGGCAGCTTCAGACGCGCACCGGGACGCAGCGCATAGTGATCAAACCAGCCCCGGTTCATCTCCAGGGCATACAGGGTCTCTGGCGGCGAGTGATACAACCGCTCGCCACCGTCCGGCTGCATGGACACCACTGCCTGCAGGACACCTTGGCGATCAAAAAAACCGACATCCAGCGGCAACCGGGTATTAAGCATCCACAGGCTCACCTCCTGCGGCTCGGCAAAAACCATCAACATCCCCTCATCCTTACCCAGCGTCTCGCGGTACATCAGACCACGCTGACGCTGCCTGGGGCTGGCAGCCACTTCCACCCGGGCGTTAATGTTGTTCACCTGCACCGTCACCCGGCGGAACTCCAGGCAGCCTGCCAGCAAGAGAGTGATAGACAGCAGGATTAGCAATACACCTGATCTGTTTTGTTTCAGCACTGCGGCGTTCTGTTGTTACCAAGTAGACCACAACCCATTAACGGGTGATTGTAGTATTCGGTGCCGCCCGAAAACAACGCCTCCACCCGATAGCGCCCCCTGTCGATCATGACGCTGCCAGGGCCATGACCCTGTCCGCCACCCGATGCAGGGTGGCGACGGTCGGATCAATCAACGGGTTATTGCCGGCACCGGGATAGACCACATAGGCCGGCAACTGGAAGCTCGGCGCCCCGGCAACCCGGTACAGACGTTCCTGCAGGATCAGATCCTGCACCAGACGGCGTGGAAAATAGCCCGATCCCCCGTCGGTCAGGATCAGCTGCAGTCCCAACCAGCTGATGCCAACAATCAGGCGGGGGCTGCTCAACTCCGGCAGGCTGCCGCTTAACTGGGCCAGAAACTCGGGGCCCCAATCCACATGTACATAGCTGTCCGGATCAGGCATCCGTCTGGCCTGCCGCCAGCTGGTCACCAGCACCAGTTCCTCTTCCAGCAGCCGCTCGACCTGGAGTGTGGGACGGTTTTGCGGCGTATACATAATGCCAATATCCAGGCTACCGTCCACCAGATCCTGCATTAACCCCTCCTCAAAACCGATCTGCGCCCGGATCTGGATATCGGATCGCTCCGCGCGCATGGTCTCCAACAGGCGCAACAGCAGCCCGTCCCACAGACCGAAGCGCCCACCAATGGTCAGGGAACCCTGGAATTCCCGGGCCACGCCGATCTCATGCCGGGCACGTTCCAGAGTCTGGACCATATTGGCGGCATAGCGCAGAAACCGCCTGCCGCTGGGGGTGAGTACGGCACCAGCCTTGTTGCGCACAAATAGATTACACCCCAGATACTCCTCCAGAACGCGGATTCTGCGGCTCACCGCCGCCTGGGTGACATGCAGGGTTCTGGCTGCCCGAATAAAACTTCCGGTGTCCACCACTTTCAAAAAGGTACGGGCAAATTCAATATCCATCAGGACACCATTTAGAGGGCTTACCCGGATAATAATATAACAATAATTAATATTAACGTTGATTATTTATCATTTGTGTAACCATTACCCCTGAGATAGGGTGAATCTATATTGCAAACTCACGAAATAGGAGAGCTCGGGTAAGTTCGACGGAATGCCCCTCTTCTGCTTTTCCCGGTCAGCTCATGCAACGGAGTACTGCACTGATGAAGCATTTGCTGGAACTGCTCAAGTGGGACCATCTGCGTTTTATCGCACTGCTAAACTATCTGGTAGGTATTGTTGAAGGTATAGAGCACGACGACGAGCCGGACTATACGGAACTCATTGAGTTGATCACCTACCTCAAACCCGGACTGAAGGGTCGCCACCAGGCGGAAGAGCAGGCGCTGTGGCAAAGCCTGTCACAATATGCCGGTCCCGGCGGAGAGGTAACGAGCATGCTGGAAACGCTCCACCAGTCGGTGATTGACAAGGGAGAGGCGTTGGAAAACGGCATCCGGGCAGCACAGGAAGGTTCCCGGCTTCCGCTCGACAGGCTGCGACGGCTGACCGACGATTTTGTCAGTACATTCCGGGAACAGATGGAAATTGAAGAGCAGCGCCTTTTTCCACTGGTGGAATCGGTGATGCCAGACGTCGAGTGGTGCGGGAATACCGTCTCGTTGAACGACCAGGGCAAACCGCCCTCGAACAAGATCGACAGGCGATTTTAGTAGCTGCCGTACCCAGCCGCCACCCCGAGACCGATCATCCGTCCCGGGGAATCCGGCGACCAGGCCATGCTGGAAGCAGCCCGTGTAAGGGGAGGAGGGACAGGCGCCGAGTCCGGTGGATGAAGGCCATTTTTGAATCGATACAGACAGGAGTAACAGACCATGTCCCACAAATCCTCCCCGCTCACCTCCCGAGAGTCCCCCCGCACCACTGAAGCACGCCTGCAATCCCTGTTTAGTGGCTATGACGGCTTCGGCATGATCATCTACTTCTGGGCCTTGATCGGCTCGTTTATTGCCGCCATCACGCTGATTGCCGCCGGCTTCGCCCTCTGGAACTGGTGGGTGCTGCTCCTCGGTCTGCTCGCCGTCCGCAGCTATGCCTATCTGGGCAGGATCGGACAGGATCTGATGGATAAGATCTCGCCCTATGACGGCTAGCGACCAATTCCATGATTTACCACCCCCATCCACCGCCGCGCACTATTCATCCGTCGCCATCCGTGCCCCCTTGTCCCCGCGTGTCTACACAAGCACGGGATAACCGGCTCCACCACCTTACGAAGGAAACCCCCGGGCCGCGGCTGCTGAACCCGCACATGAATTGATTTCTCGGGTTAAGCGCTCGAATTATTCCCTAATGCGGTTTACATTAAGGGCTTCAGGCTGTGGCCTGAAACTTTCACCCTGGATGTTGGCGCTAACGGGAACAGTACGCGTGGCAAATACAAGAAAAAACAAGCAGGACCCTTTCGTCGATTGGTTTCGCAACTCATCACCCTATATCCATGCCCACCGGGGCAAGACGGTGGTCATTTTGTTTGGCGGCGAGGCGGTAGCCGAGGAGAGCTTCGCCGACCTGATACACGACATCTCCCTGCTACACGGACTTGGCATCAAGCTGGTCTTGGTGCATGGCGCGCGGCCGCAGATCGAGGAACGGCTCGGGCTGCACCAGACCGAAATGCAATACATCAACGGCCTGCGGGTCACCGACGAGGCCGCGCTGGCCTGCGTCAAGGACGCCACCGGCGCAGTCCGGGTCGAGATTGAAGCGCGCCTCTCCATGGGGCTGGCCAACTCACCTATGGCGGGGGTGCATATCCGGGTGGTCTCCGGCAACTTCGTCACGGCGCAACCGATCGGCATCCGCAACGGGATAGATTATGGCCACACCGGCATGGTGCGACGTATCGACGCCGACGCGATCCAGCGCGTAGTGGATGCGGGCGCCATCGCCCTGGTGCCCTCACTGGGCTATTCACCCACCGGCGAGGTGTTCAATCTCAGCGCGGCCGACGTGGCCAGTGCCGTGGCTATCGCCCTCGGTGCCGACAAACTGATTATGCTGATCGAAGGCAAGGGGGTCACCGACACCCGGGGGAAAGTACTGACCAATGTGATACCGCGGGAGCTGGAGTCTATCATGCAGCGGCGCAGAAGCCTGCCGGAAGAGCTGGTGCAGCAGTTGAACTGTGCGGTGAAGGCATGTCGCGGCGGCGTCAAACGAACCCACTTGATCGGACGTCAGATGGATGGCGCCCTGCTCAAGGAGTTGTTCACCCGCGACGGTATCGGCACCCTGCTAACCGCCGAACCCTATGAAGAGATTCGCGGCGCGCGCATCGACGATATCGGCGGCATCCTGGAACTGCTCGGCCCACTGGAGACCAACGGCACTCTGGTACGCCGTTCACGGGATCTGCTGGAGACCGAGATTGAACGCTTTACCGTGGTGGAGCTGGATGGCACCATCATCGGCTGCGCCTCCCTGCATCCCTATATTGAGGAACGGATCGGCGAGCTGGCCGGTGTTGCGGTGCATCCGGCTTATCGCAACAGCGGGCGCGGCGACGCCCTGCTCGCCCACATGGAGAAACGGGCGCAAAATGCCGGCATCAACCGTCTGTTCGTGCTCACCACCCAGACGGCACACTGGTTCCGGGAGCGGGGCTTCGTCCCGACCCAGGTCGATACCCTGCCGATGGCCAAGCAGCAGCTGTATAACTATCAGCGCAACTCCAAAGTCTTCATCAAAGGGCTCTAATCGGGATGGCCCACGGCTCCAGAACGGCGGTACTGACGGCCATCGTCTCCAATGCCATCGTCACGGTGATCAAGTTTATCGCGGCGATGATCAGCGGTTCGGCGGCCATGATGAACGAGGCAGTCCACTCCCTGATGGACACCCTCAACCAGGGGTTCCTGCTGCTTGGACTGCGTGAGGGGGAGCGGCCCGCTGATCAGCTTTACGCCTTCGGCCATGGCCAGAAAAAATACCTCTGGAATCTCTGGAGTGCCATCGGCCTGTTCTCCATCGGCTCCGGCCTCGGACTCGCCCACGCCTGGCACTCCTGGCACGATCTGGGGCAGCCCGCGGCGGTCGAACCGGTCACCTTCTATGGTCTGACGCTGAACCCGCTCTGGATCAACCTGACTGTGCTGGCTATCGCGTTTCTGCTCGAAGGTTACTCCTTCCTGGTGGCTCTCAAGGCGTTTTTGGGCAAGATGCGCCGGGCCGGCGTCAGTAATCCGTTCCGCTTTCTCTTGCTGGCAGATGATCCAACCCTGGTAGCGGTGGTGCTGGAGGACTCCGTCGCCATGCTGGGGCTGGTGTTCGCCGCCCTCGGTGTCGGCCTCACCGCGCTCACCGGCGACGGCATCTGGGACGTGGGCTTCTCGGCGCTGATTGCCGTCATGTTGGGCATAATCGCCTTCTATCTCGGCTATACCAACATGCGCTTCCTGGCCGACATGCGCGACAGCGAGGCGGAGACCGCATTCCTGAGCGTAGTCGCTTCCCACCATCAGGTGGAACGCTGTCACGATCTGCGCTCGATTATTATTGACGAGACCCACACTATCCTGGTGGCGGAGGTGGAACTGTGTGAGGAGGCGGTGATACCGGGTCTGCATGAACGCATCCAGGCCGAGCGCGAAGCCATTCTCAGTCAGCTGCCCGCCAAACGCCGGGATGATGCCGGATTACACTGCTACGCCGCAGCCCGGGCGGCCGTCATGGTCAGCCTGAAGCGGACCGAAGAGATTATTGATGAATTGGAGGCGGCGATAAAGCATCAGCTGCCGCGGGTCAGCCACATCACCCTGGAGGTCGAAGGCATCAGTCCACCCCGTGAACTGTCCGATGAGCCCCCTCCCTGATGGTTGTCCCGGCCTGCTACCACTCACCCTCTACACTCTGTAGATAACCCCTGTCCGCCAGACAGGCTCACGACCCACCCTTTCCGAACAGCCGGACAAGAAGCGCGAACCATGACAAGCGAAATCGAAGCAACCCCATCCCAGACCCAACTACTGGACCAGGTCATTGCCGATCTGGAGACCGGACGCCAGGAGGCGCTGACCCAGACCCTGCTCGCCACCCACCCGGCCGAGGTGGCCAGCCTGCTCGAGTCCCTGCCGCCCGAACAGCGCAGCGACCTGTGGGAAGCAGTCCCGGTGACACAGGAGAGCGAAGTACTCTCATTTCTGCACGACGAGGCGCGCACCACCATTATCGATGAAATGGACCAGGGTGAACTGGTGGCGGCCGCCGGTTCCATGGCACCGGAAGATCTGGCGGAGTTTATTGATGAACTGCCGGAGGATCTGACCAGCAGCCTGCTGCTGGCACTGGACGCCGATCATCGGAAACGTCTCGACAACGTACTCAATTATGAAGAGGGGAGTGCCGGACGGCTCATGAGTACCGACGTCATCAGTGTGCGTAAGGATGTCACGATTGCGGTGGTCATGCGTTGGCTGCGGCGGCATGAGTCCCTACCGCCCCACACCGACAGCCTGATGGTGATTGATGATGAGGGCCTCTACCTGGGAAAGCTGGATGTCGCCGATGTGCTCACCAGCAATCCGTCCATCATGGTCGAGCAGGTGATGCAGCCGGAGGCAGTCACCGTGCGCGCCGATCTCAGCGAGCATGATGTAGCCACCCTGTTCGAGCGTCGTGACCTGATTTCGGTGGCGGTACTGGATGCCACCGGCAAGCTGCTGGGGCGCATCACCATCGACGACATCGTCGACGTCATCCGCGAAGAGTCCGACCGCACCCTGCTGCGCAGCGCCGGCCTGAATGAAGAGGAGGACATGTACGCACCCGTGCTGCCCAGCGCCCGGCGCCGGGGTCTGTGGCTGGGTGTCAATCTGATTACCGTGTTTGCCGCCGCCTGGGTGATCGGCCGCTTCGAGGAGGCGCTCGATCAGATCGTGGCCCTGGCCGTGCTGATGCCGATCGTGGCCAGCATGGGCGGCATCGCCGGCAGCCAGACCCTGACCCTGACCATACGCGGCCTGGCCCTGAATCAGATCGCCAGCGCCAACGTGCGCTGGCTGACTATCAAAGAGCTGCTGGTCGGTGCCGTCAACGGCGTGGTCTGGGCACTGGTGGTCTCGCTGGTCACCTATCTCTGGTTCGGTGAACCGGGCATTGCCATCATCATCGGCACGGCCCTGATACTAAATTTGCTGGCGGCGGCACTGTCCGGTATCGCTATCCCCCTGCTGCTGAACCGCTGGGGCATCGATCCGGCACTGTCGGGCGCGGTAATCCTCACCACGGTTACCGACATCATCGGCTTTCTCAGCTTCCTCGGTTTGGCGACCCTGTTCCTGATCTGAACCGGCCAACAAACTCCGCCCCCCCTTGTCCGCCTTCATCCACCGGGAACGCAAAAAAACGGGCTACCGGACTGCTCCGGTAGCCCGCAGGCTACTTCATTACCACTATTTTTTTTGTCTAGGCCTGTAGCGCGTCTCCTTCCTGACGGCTGTTTGCCGTTCTGGCGCGCACTACAGTGATCAGGAGCACACCACCCAGCAGCAGCAAAGTCGAGGGCTCCGGTACCGAGGTTGTGGTCGGGGGGGCAACGCCGCCGGCACTGGCCAGCTTGAAGAAATCATTACTGTAAAAATTGGTATTGTTGATTCCACCCAGGTTCGGGTTGAGGGCACTGATCAGCCAGTAACTGGATGACACATTTCCGGCATTCACCGCGGTGCTGCTGGTACCGGAGTTATAGTAGCTGTCGATGGTGGCCCAGCCGTTACTGGCCAGCTGAGCATATCCCATGGCGGTCAGATCCGTACTGCCACCCCCGGTATAAGCCGCCAGGGAGAAATCAGAATCACCGCTATACCAGCCAAACCTGACTTGATCCAGAGTCACCGTGCTGCCACCAAAGTTCAGCAGTATGGAGTCTATCCGGTACTGGTTATCGGTCGCATGCTCCGGGCTCCCCTGACCAACATCATCCAGGCTTTCAACACCCAACCCGCCGGAATAACGCTTTAGTGTGCGCTGCACCAGATCACCCGTGCCGTAGTTGCTGGAGGTTCTGGATGCCGAAACTGAATTGGACCAGCCGGAGGCCGTGACGCTGGGGGCTCCACCGCTACCACTGAAGGTCATGCCGGAACTGTTTCCGGTATATGAACCGGTAAAGTTCCATGACCAGTCAGCCGCCGCGGGACCCGAGAGCAGCAGGGCCAGCATTCCGGAGACCAATACCGCTGCGACGCTTGTTCTGTTTTTCATCTGTGCAACCCCGGCAGTAATTTAGTATTCATAACGGCGGTGACGACCGTAATAATTCAGATTCACACAACTCCAAGCAACATACATACCAAAAACGATTCCAATAACTATTCAACGAGTTACGCCCGATATTTTGATTCACTCAGATCCGTATGTAAAAAAAACCGACACTAATTTCCGGTTAGCAGCTGCTCCAACAGGGACCGGGCCTGGGCCAGGTCAGCGAACTCCTCACCGGATTCCATCAGGCGCTGCAACTCCTGCCGGGCCTCATCCCTGCGCCCCAGAGATACCAGTGCAGTAGCGATATGAAAGCGAATGCTCTTGTTTGAAGCCTCCCTCAGGCTGGCATTGCGCAGATAGCGCAGCCCCTCGGCAGGCTTGCCCGTCTTTACCAGAATCCAGCCCAGGGTATCATTGATGACCGGGTTCTCCGGCGCCAAATCATGCGCCACGCGCGCCAGCGCTATGGCGCCGTCGGCACCTCGCCTGAAGCGGATCATGGAGAGGTTGTTAAACACTTCAGGGTCTTTACTGCCGACATTGATCAGCGCCTCGTAGATCACCTCGGCCGCTTGCAGATCCCCAAGCCGCAGATACCCTTCCGCCAGTGCCTTTTTAAACGGATGGCGGTCACGCCCCGCGGGAAGCGCGTCTATCTTCTGCTCAAGAAACCTCACCCCGGCCCGGATATCTCCGGTGAACAGGTAGGCGTGGTAAAGCCGTAACACAACCGCTTGCGTGCCGCCCATCGTAATGGCCTTTTTATAACCGGCGATGGCGCTGGAATAATCGCCCCGCAGCATGGCCAGTTCAGCCTGTAAACGGTGGCTGTCCGATTCATTCGGATGAAAGCGCATGAGCTGGTTGACGGTTTTCTCTGCGGACTCGGGCTTCTCTGATGCCAGCAGCACCTCAGCCAGGGCAACCTGGGCCGGAACAGAACGTGGCCTCTCCTCCAGCACCTTCATCAATGCCCAAGTGGCCCCCTCCAGGTCACCCGCCGTCCGCAACAACCGGGACGCGTCCAGCAACACAGGCGCATTGTAGCCTGCCGCCTTGGACATGCGCCGAAACCGGGCTCTCGCCATGTCGCGGTTATTCTGGGCCAGATGGCCGATTCCGATCAAACGCATCACCTGAATATCATCCGGAAACAGCCGCTCAAGCGTCTGCATATGCTGGTTGAGTTCCTGCAACATGCCCAACCTGATGTAGAGCTCCCCCAGGTAAAGGTGGTTGGCCACCGACTGCTCATTCAGGGCCACCGCCTTGCGGAGCAGTTCAACCGCCACCTCCGGCCGGCCATCGGCCTCCTCAAGCCTGGCCTGCTCAAGCATCACCAGGGGGTCCCCCGGGTGATTCGCCCGGGCCTTGTCGATGCGGCTCCTGGCCTGCGTTACTCGACCTGCCGCCAGATCAATCTTGGCTAGGTTTAACTCCGCACCCAGAAATTTTTCATCCTGCTTTAGTATCTGTTCCAGGTGACCGGTGGCGGCCGCAATATTCCCGGCCGCGATCTCGGCCGATGCCAGCAGGTTGACCAGAGTCAGGTCTTGCGGGTTGCGCGCACTGAGGAGTCCGGCAATCTTGACCGCCTGGGCATTTTGGTTACGCCTGAGATGCTCCAGCACCAGCGTTACCCCCGCCAACCGCGCCTCCTCTGTAGTGGCAAACACCTCACTCAACTGCGCCACCCCAGCTTCACTCCGCCCCTGCGCCAGATGACTCAAGGCGATCTGGGTCCGAGCCTCCACCGCATCACCACCCTGCGCCACCGCCCGGTCCAGCAGCTCAATGGCGCGCAGATGGCGCCCTTTTTTCAAGTAGGCGGTCCCCAGCAGGGTCAGCAGCCGATAGTCATTCGGCACCTGATCGAGCGCCGGCTTGAGTACCTGGATGACCCGGTCGTACTGACCCCGTTCAAACAGAATGGAGCCCATCAGCTTGCGTGCGCCGGGATTGTCCGGCACCCGCCTGACATAGAGTTCCAGGCCGGCATAGGCCTCATCCATCTTGTTCAGGCTGTAATCGATCAGGCTCGACAACAGCAGGGTCTCCAGATGCGCCTGTTTCACCTCGGTGGGCAGTTTGGCCATGATGCCATCGGCCTCCTGCATCGCCTCCCTGGATGCCTGGACGTTGCCAAGGCGGGAGTGGACCACTCCGCGCAGATAGGCGACCTGGGGATCAGATGACTGCTCCTCGCCGATCCTCTGCAACACCGCCAGCGCCAGATCGTACTTGCCCATATCCATGTAGGTACCGGCCATGGAGACCTGGATCTTGTAGTCATCCGGGTCCAACTCGAGCGCCTTGCGATAAGCCGTTATCGCCTCGTCAAACCGGGACCGCGCATGGGCAACGGAGCCCTTGGCATGCCACACGGCCGGATCCTGCGGACCCAGCTCCATCAGCTGTTGCAAGACCCCGTCAACGGCATCGGATCCACTCTGCCGCAGCAATACGGTGATCAGCCCCAACAGCGGCTTGGTTGCCGTCGGGTCGTGCTGCATCGCCCGTCGAAAGGCCTGTTCCGCGCTTATAATCTCACCCAGTTCCAGGTAGGCGTTTCCCCGGATCACCATAATCTCGGCATTCAGCGCCGGGAGGAACTCACCCTCACTGATCTCATCCAGAATCTGCCGGTACTTTCTCTGCTGCTGATAAGCCTGGCCCAGGGGCACCGAGACGAGCGCCCGGTCAGCCCCGAGCCGCAAGGCCCTGTTCAGCTCCCGTTCCGCCAGGGCGCCCTCGCCCTGCTGCAGGTATGCCCGTCCCAGCAACAGATGCGCCGCCAGGAAATCGGGATCTTCCTGCAGGGCATTCTTCAGATGAATGACGGCCGTGGACAGCTCCTGGTTCTGGAACTTGATCAGCGCCTCTTCATACAGGGAGGCAATGCCCGGCTGTTCCACTACAGCAAACGCAGATCCGCCAGGAAGCATACCCAGCAGGCAGCCCATACCCACCGCCTTGAGAGATTGTCTTATGTCCATGATTGGTAAATATCACCGTCCCGATCAACTTGATTAACCGCCCCGCTTGCCCCCTGCAGCGCCGAATGCGGTTGCATCGCCTCCACCATAAACACCCCGGCCCATTCAGGCAACCATCCGACATGCAGGAGGTCTGTTAATCCATAGCGGCCAAATTAAACCCGGGAGCAGCCATGCCAGCGCACTACCCCAGCCTTTTTATCTCGCACGGTGCACCCGACTTTGTCCTGACGAAACATGCGGCAGTGGCGGCTTTCAGGGAGATCGGCCAACGCTTCCCGCAACCACGGGCGATTGTCGTCATCTCCGCCCACTGGACTTGCCAGCCGGTTGGCATTACTGCAGGAGAGAGACACCCGACCATTCATGACTTCAGCGGCTTTCCCGCGGCCCTCTATCAGTTGACCTATCCGGCCAAGGGCGATCCGGAACTGGCTACCCGCATTGCCGAGCACCTGAGCGCCCATGAAATCGATAACGAACTAATATCAGACCGGGGACTTGATCACGGTTCATGGATACCGCTGATGCTGAGTTATCCGCAGGCGCAGATTCCGATAATCCAGGTCTCGCTTCCGGCCGGCGGGCTGCAGGCATGCGCCCGTCTGGGCAAAGCGCTGAGACCATTACGGGAGCATGGCATCCTGATTATCGGTTCCGGTGGCTCGGTGCATAATCTGGGCACCCTGAACCGGGAAGAGCGTATTGATACCTGGGCCTGCGAGTTCGAATCCTGGCTACAGGATACCGTGGAGGGTAACCGCTTCGACGACCTGTTGACCGCCGAACCGTCCAACCCGCTGTTTCACACTGCCCACCCGACCAACGAACACTTCGCGCCACTGGTGAGCGCCTGGGCCGCGGGTGACCCAACCAGACCGGGCAGCCGCTTTCACCACAGTTTCATGTACGGCAATCTCGGCATGTCGATGTTTGAGTTTCACTGACGCCGCTATCAGGGCCGCAACTTCCCGACACAACTTTGCGGTCCGGTTGAAAAACGGCACCGGACACACAATCCTCAGAATAACGGTGAACATCATTACCCAGACAAAACCATGGACCAAAGACTGACCACCGAGCACAAGTTACGCAACCTGGGCCATACCCTGCTCCTGATCGGGAGCATGGCGCTGTTGCTGGCCCTGATCAGTGAACTGTTGTTCGGCGAGGGGGTCTGGCCCTGGGTATTTGCCGGGGTATTACTTGCCATGAGTACCCTGCCTGACATCTCACCCCACTGGCTGTTGCGGCTCTATCGGGCACGCCGAATTTTTCCCGATGAAGCGCCGGACCTGACCCGTCTGATGGAGGAGATCGGACGACGCACCGGTGTAAGCCCCACCCCGGCGCTCTACTGGATTCCCAGCAGCGCCAGCAACGCATTCTCGGTAGGCAGCCGCGGCGATTCGGCCATCGCCCTCACCGACGGTCTATTGAGGCTGCTGAATCCCCGGGAACTGGCTGGGGTGCTGGCCCATGAAACCAGCCATATCATCAATCATGATATGCGCCTGATGAACCTCGCGGATGTCATCAGCCGCCTCACCCACCTGCTCTCCATGATCGGCATCCTGCTGGCATTGATCTCTCTGCCGCTGACCCTGCTGGGCATAGCCCCGCTACCGCTACCTGGCCTGCTGTTGCTGATCGTGGCACCCACCCTCAGCGCCTTGCTGCAGCTGGGTCTCTCCCGGGTGCGGGAGTTTCAGGCCGATTTGAGTGCGGCGCATATTACCGGCGATCCGGAAGGCCTCGCTTCCGCGCTGGGCAAGATCGAGCATCGGCACGCCAGCCTGTGGCAACGTATCCTGCTGCCCGGTTATCGCGATCCACAACCTTCACTGCTCAGAACCCACCCCGATACCGCCGAGCGGGTGCGGCGCCTGCTGACACTCCGGGACAAGGCGGGAACGCTTAGCCGTCCGCTGTTCCCGGACGACATCCGCACCACCCGACTGCCGGGTACCTTTCGGGTCGAGCGGTCGCCACGCCACCGGCCGTTTTTCAGAACCTGGCACTAAGGCCTCCGATCACGTCATGGACGGATATCTTGCCCCCAGAATCCGATCACTCTAACTCCCCATGGACGCGATCCAGACTTAATCAGAGCCTCCCTAAGTCATTTCACCATTTTTCAGCTTCATTTCATCACCCCATGCAAGGATTGACATAGAGAGTCAATAAACCGGGCTGATAGCAGCCCTGCGGGGTGGGCAAAACATGACAACCGGAATCCTTGCGCTCATTATCTTTAGCGCGATACTCGGGCAGGTGGCGATAATTATGCTGATCAGCCTCTATCGTCGACACAGACAGTTTAAAGAGGCCTGTGCGACCCCCGAAGTCAAGCGCCTTACCTCGTCGGAGACGGCAACAATAGCTGAAGCGAGCGCCTGGAAAGGGTTCCGGGAATTTGTGGTTCAACAGCGGGAACCGGAGGATGCACAGGGCTCGACCTGCTCCTTTTATCTGGTACCGATCGATGACAAACCGCTACCGCCTTACAAGCCGGGACAATTCCTGACCTTCAAACTGGCCATCGACGAACCGGGTGACCAGCCGACCAGATCGGTCGTGCGCTGTTACTCCCTGTCCGACGCTTCCAACCCGAATCACTACCGGGTTTCAATCAAACGGGTGCCAGCGCCCGCCGACCGGCCGGAGTTGCCGGCCGGCGTCTCATCGAACTATTTCCATGACCGGATAATGGAAGGTGCCCGCCTGCAGGTTCGCGCCCCGTCCGGCCATTTTCACCTGGACGAAAACTCATCCTTGCCGGTGGTCCTGATCGGCGGTGGTATCGGCATTACCCCGATGCTCAGCATGATCAATACGCTGTTGCAAATGGGCAGCCAGCGGCAGATCCGGCTCTTCTACGGTACACGCAACGGCCGTGAACAGATCATGCGGGAGCATCTGCGTTCGCTGGCGGAAACACATCCCAATTTCCATCTGTACTGCTGTTACAGCAACCCGGCGGCAGATGACATCAAGGGCATTGATTATCAACACCGGGGCAGGGTGGACATCCCACTGCTGCGCGCCACACTCCCATTGACGCGGCACCAGTTCTACATCTGCGGCCCCCAACCGATGATGGAGAGCCTGGTACCCGGTCTGGAGACGTGGGGCGTATCAAGCGACGATATCTATTATGAATCCTTCGGACCCGCCACACTGATCCGGCATGACAAGCCCGCACCGGATACCGGTGAAGCGCTCGACCACAACATCACCGTTACCTTCAGCAAGTCAGGCAAGCAGATCCCGTGGAACCCGGATAACGACTCGTTGCTGGAGTTCGCCGAGGCACAAGGGATCGACGTCGAATCGGGTTGCCGCGCCGGCAGCTGTGGCGGCTGCCACACAACCATCGAATCGGGCGCAGTGGAGTACAACCAGCAAGCGGATGCGGACGTGGCACCGGGTCACTGCCTACTGTGTATCACCCGCCCCAAGAACAACCTGACACTGGCCGCATAGAGAATCGCCATGCAACGCTCACTCATACGAAAAGAAGTCACGCCCTTCCTGCTGATGTTCGGCTCATTGATCCTGGCCACCCTCATCACGGATGCCGTGCTGCACCAGTTTGAACTCGCCTGGATCGGGCGCTGGCTGGGCATACCCGGCACACTGCTGATCCTGTCATCATTCCTCTATTCGATGCGCAAACGCAAAAAGATCAACTTCGGCAAGCCGAAGACACTGCTCACATTGCACGAAACGCTGACCTGGATCGGCGCACTGTTCATTCTGGTACATGCCGGCATTCACATTTACGCCATTCTGCCCTGGCTGGCGCTGGCTGCCATGTTGATCAACGTTATCAGCGGCATGACCGGAAAATATCTGCTGGATCGGTCACGACGTTTTCTCGCAGAGAAAAAAGAGGGCTATCTGCAGCAGGGGCTTTCCGAACCAGAGGTTGAAAAACGTCTGTTCTGGGACGCCACCACTTACGACCTGATGAAACAGTGGCGCACCATCCATCTGCCGATCACGCTCGCCTTCGGCGTGCTTGGCCTCACCCACATCCTCAGTATCTTTCTTTTCTGGCAATGGCAATGAATAAAAAGACCCTCACCCTGATCGTCGCAGCCAATCTCCTGGTATTGGTCCTGCTGGCAATCCTTGCGCCGCAACTGATGATCAGTCCGGGCAATCCAGTCGCGGCACACGCCGATCTGGCTGACGACTGCTTCGCCTGCCACACCCCCTTCATCGGCAGTACGGCCGACCGGTGTATCGCCTGTCATAGCGTGGAAGATATCGGGCTCAAGACCACCACAGGGATTGCTATTGGCAAGGAGCAGAAGAACGTCGCGTTTCATCAAAAGCTGGTCGAGGAGGACTGTATCGCCTGCCATAGCGAACACAAAGGAGTACAGCCGTTCCGCCCCATTGGCCAGTTTTCCCATGCCCTGCTGGAAGTCTCGGTACAGGAGCAGTGCGACAGCTGCCACAGCAATCCACAAGACGACCTGCATCGGAAAATCAAGGGCAACTGCGCCCAGTGCCATACCAATGAGGCCTGGTTGCCGGCGACCTTCGAACATGAAAAGTATTTCCGTTTTGACCGGGACCACGATACCGAGTGCGCCACCTGCCATATCAACAGTGACTACGCGAAATACACTTGCTATGGGTGCCATGAACACTCCCGTTCAAATATCCGTGAAGAGCATTTTGAAGAGGGTATCCGGGATTATGAAAACTGCGTGGAGTGTCACCGCAGCGGCGATGAGGACGAGGCAAAACGGATCTGGCGATCCGGTGGCTACCGCAGTGAAATGCTGCGCCAGTTCGATTCAGGCAGAGACAACGATAACCGTTACCGAAAGCGCGACCATGATGACTGACAATACTTTCCTAACAGGAGCCACCCCGTGACCATCAAACTGAACCGTATGCGGATAAAACCACTTATCCTGGCAGGCACAATGGCACTGTTACCGATACTCGCCCAGTGGTCCGCCGCCGATGGCGGTGGGACATATTCGGGTTATGACATCAATCAGGATGGATACCTGGACCGTAGCGAGTTCAAACCGTTTACCGACACCCGGCGAAAACGTTCAATCAAGCCAGAGCTATGGGACTTCAACAACATGGATGTTGATGACGACGACAAGATATCCGAACAGGAGATGGTGAACACCCTGATGGAAGAGGTGACACTCAAACGCCGCCAGAATCCCTGATTTCAGACATGCAATCATTGGGTCACCCCCGGTCGGGTGAAACCCTGCGCTGGTAAAACATGCATAGTTCGCGTTAGCCAAAGGCATGACCCAACGAAGCTTGCTGTACAGAGGGCGTGGATTGACTGTCGGATTACGCTGCGCTAATCCATCTCATCGACCTACTCCGACATGAGCTCACCCGCGTAAAATCCCACCGCTGTTTTAAGCTTGATTTCAGCTTCCGCTGTTAGGCTGTTTTCAACTTGACTGGAGATGGCCATGAGCACACCACTGACTGAACAAAAGATCAAGGTCTGGGATCTGCCGGTGCGGCTGTTCCACTGGCTACTGGCCAGCTGTTTTTTGATCGCCTATGTGACTGAAGACGACTTCATCACCCTGCACACCTATGCCGGCTATACCATTATCGGGCTGGTGGTCTTTCGGCTGATCTGGGGTTTTGCCGGTTCTCAACACGCCCGGTTCAATGACTTCACACATCCGCCAAAAACAGTAATGGTGTACCTGAAGCAAGTCATCCGCTTCCGCGCAGATCGTTTTGTGGGTCACAATCCGGCCGGTGGCGCCATGGTCTTCGCACTATTGATTTCCCTGAGCCTGGCTATCCTGTCAGGCCTGGTTGCCTACGGCGCGGAGCAATCCTCCGGCCCGCTGGCCGGGCTTATGGCCACCGCCCCCCTTGCGATCGGCAAGGCAGCCGAGGAGGTGCATGAATTTTTCGCCGACTTCACCCTCGTGCTGGTGCTGCTGCACCTTGTGGGCGTGGCGATAGCGAGTATTCAACATCGGGAAAACCTGGTCCGCGCCATGATCACCGGGCGCAAACAGGCACCCCATTCATCGATTCACCAGAGGCAGAGAAAATGAAAGCAAGGAGATTGATTCTTTGGTTGCTGTTAAGTGCAGCAACCCAGGTTTCCGCCGGCGCAAACGAAACACTTGATGGTTATAAACGCCTGGGTGCCGGCCCGTTCAACCCGGAGACTGGCAGACAGCTCTGGATCAGTGTTAACACTCCCCAACAGGATGCTGCCGAAAGAAGTTGTGCCGATTGTCACGGAACAAACCTGAGCCTGCCCGGTAACCATTTACGCACAGGCAAGGTGATTGAGCCGATGAGCCCCACAACAACACCAGAGCGTCTGACGGATAACCGAAAGATAGAGAAATGGTTCAAGCGCAACTGCAAGTGGACCTTTGGGCGCGAATGCACCCCACAGGAAAAGGGCGACCTGATTCTGTTTATGCAAAAACAAGACGGCTAGATATTTCCAAGAGGTATAGAGATGAACCGAATGAACCGAATAATTGCATCAGCGGTCACCGCGTCGCTACTGGCAACCACTGGCGTGGCCTTGAGCGACAACGACAGCAAAAAATCCCTGCTCTCCTGGTTTGAGCGCACCACACCCGGCATCGACCCAGCCGAGACCCGGCTTTATACCGACGAGTGCGGCAGTTGCCATTTTCCCTATCAACCGGGGCTGCTACCGGCTGCCACCTGGGAAACCCTGATGAACAAGCTGGATGACCATTTTGGTGAAAATGCCGAATTGAATGAAGGTGACGTCAATTCAATCCGTAACTTTCTGCTGAACAACGCCGCGGGCCGGGCCAACTACGGCCTGCCGAACAAGATCATGGCGGCGCAGGGCGATCGCCCGTTACCGCTGCGTATCACCGAGATGCGCTATTTTGTCTATGAACACAGCGATCTGAACAGAACCCTGGTCGAGGAGAATCCGCAGGTAAAATCATTCAGCAACTGCGACAGCTGTCACCAGGGCGCCAAGCAGGGGTTGTATGATGAGCATAACGTGCGCATTCCCGGCTTTGGACGTTGGGATGATTGACCACGCTGTCGCCTAAGGAACGGGATTTTTGTGGGAGTGGATTTATCCGCGATATTTCGCGGCTGAAGCCGCTCCCACGGAATATTGATTGTAGTTGTAGGTCGCGTTGGCCAAAGGCGTAACCCGACTTGCTTGTGGGTCGGTCAATTTATCGGATTACGCTGCGCTAATCCGCCCTACCACTAACAAACATACAAGCGGCGCCCCTACCGCAAATTCGGCTCCAGGGCGGACCCCCTACAGGTCAAAACCCACCCCGGCAACCACCCGAACCCGTAGGAGCTCCTACACCCGATCAGGCGGCGGAGCCGCGCCCCGTGACTGCAGGGGTTTTACCCGCCTCAATACGCGTCAGGAATTCTGCCATGATTTCATCATACAAGGTATCGCCCAGCACCTGATCCTCAACACCCGTCTCGATGCTCGGGTTGTCGTTCACTTCTATCACCACCACGCCCGCATCGGTCTCTTTGAGGTCCACACCGTACAGGCCATTGCCGATCAGATTGGCCGCTTTCAACGCGGTTTCAACCACCTTATGCGGCGCATCCCCGATGGCAAAGGTACGGAAATCCCCCTCTTTCTCCTGGCTCGCATGATCATAGATCTGCCAGTGATCCTTGGACATGAAATACTGGCAGACATAGAGGGGTTTGCGATTCAGTATACCTACCCGCCAGTCGAATGGCGTGTAGGTGTAGGCCTGGCCCAGCAACAGATCCGAGTCCTTGAACAGGCGCCTGGCCACCTGCTCCAGCTGTTGCCGGTTCTCCACCTTGTACACCCCCAGCGAGAAGGAGCCATCGGGCACTTTCAACACGATCGGATAGGCCAGCCGCTGCTCCAGTTCATCCAGCCCGCCGGCACGCACCACCACGGTCTCCGGGGTGGCGATCCGATTGGATTTGAGTAACTCCGCCAGATAGATTTTATTGGTACAGCGCAGGATGGAGTCGGGATCGTCAATCACTACCAACCCCTCCGAGGCCGCCTTTCTGGAGAAGCGATAAGTGTGGTGGTCTATGGCCGTGGTCTCACGGATAAACAGGGCGTCGAATTCACTCAGGCGACCAAAATCCTTGGGCGAAATCAACTCCGCATCCAGACCATATTTCTTCGCCGCCCGGACAAATTTCTTCAGGGCTTTGGCATCGGACGGGGGCATCGCCTCCTGCGGATTTTGTAGAATGGCCAGATCATAACGACCCTGGCGTTTCTGTCGTGGGGCCTGCCAGCGCTTGCTGAGATATCCCTGCAAGGCCTCGCCAAACTCGCTCTCCTGGTCATCGGAAAGATCCTGTATCCCGAGCGATCGGATGCCGGTAATGCGCCATTCGCCCTTCTTTTCAAACGAGACCCGCATCAGTGGCGCACGGAACAGTTCGAACAGTTCCCGCCCCAGTGACTGGAAATCGCGTAGCGGGGAGTTGCCGAACATCATGGTCACACTGAATGAGGTGGTCTCGACCCCTTTATGGCGTCGCCCCAGGATTCGCTGCACCTGTTTATCCAGGTCCTCCGTCTCCAATGAGTAAAGCGACTTGCGGCTCAGATCGCGCAGGGTGCGGACCGAGGGAATGATCTTGTGTCCCCGCGCCTCCGCCAGCAGCGAGCAGTAATAGCCTTCGCCCAGATAGCGTTGGGAGCGGCACAGATTGACAATGCGCAGCCCCTTTTTCTGCTGCCACACCGGGTCGGTCAGATATTCTGCTGCCGTCACTACCGGGTAGCCATCAATCCGGCCTTTCCAGTGGCTGGTCCTTTCCACAAGCAATAGATGTTCAGGCATGGTTTTTCTGTCCTTCCGTATCTCTATTCATTCAGGGTACAACACCACCATCGCCTGCAGGCCAATCCGTCCATAACGGGCCATGCTGGCAAATTTCTCCTTGAGAATGGGCATGTGTATCGAATCGATCAGGGTCTCCCCCTCCTCGCGATCGACAAAGGGATCATTCACGTAAATGAAATTTTCATCCGAGCCGGTCACCACTACCCAGTGGGGTACCCGTGCCTTATAGATCTGCCAAGAACTGATCAGGACCAGCGGTATGCCACCGCGTTCCAGACACGTCTCGATCTCTTGCACACCGAAGCCGCTACGGGTGATCGGCACGTCCTGCGCCTGCAACTGCTCGAACATATCCTCCTGTACCAGCCGCATCACCTCTCGCTTGTGCTCACTGCGCACCGAGTCACCCAGATGGGTGCCCTCGCCGGTAATATGGATATCCACGGGATAGCCGCGCTTGATCGCGGCCAATGCCAGGCCATAGGGTCCGCAGCCACCATGGCCCGATGTCATGAAAATCGTGGTCGCCTCGCGCCACAAGCGCAACTCCAGGGTGCGGGAAAAATCCAGAGCCGGGGTCAATGCCTTCATTGCCATCATCAACGCGGCGGCGCCACAGGTAAACTCCAGACTCTGTTCATAGAAGGGGACGGGTGCCAGATCGGGGTGCAGATCCGGTGCCAGCGACTTCTCCAGCCGCCAGGCATCCATGTGGTCGTCATAATAATCGGGGAACTCACCCAGCCGACGATACCCCAGGGACTCATACAGACGCACCGCCGTCTCATTGTCCTTGCGCACCTCAAGCCGCAGATAGGCCCGATGATGGGCCCAGGCCTCGGCTTCCGCTGCCTTCATGAGGCCGCGCCCCAGACCTTGGCCCCTGACCTCGGCCACCACTGCAATCGAATAGAGCCGGGCCACCGAAGTGGCACGCGAGAACAGCAACACCACGTCCCCCTGCAGTTCGCCGTTCTCCTCAGCCACCAGGATGGAGGCATTACCCTTGGTCAGCAGATAACGAAACTGGCGTTGCGAAATTCGGTCCGCCTCGAAACAGCGCTGCTCCAGTGCCACCAGGGCGGCCAGATCATCAGGTACGGCATTGCGTATCCGGAAATCCGGCTTTTGATTTTCCATGGTCATTGCACGTGCCTGAAAAACAACTCATACAGCGTCAGCACAATTTCGACCACAATGAGGATGACGATATACCACTCAACCCGCAGAGTACGACGATCCTGCAGTAACCCGAGCAGGGTCTCGGCGGTACCGCTGATCAGGTCGAGCTTGCGCTCCAGGGCGATCTGCCGTTCATCGATCTCATACTCGTTTTCCAGGCGTTTCCAGATACGTTCCAGCTCCGGATGATCCCACAGAATATCGGGCTTTTCCCCGACCTGGGCACGCCCCACCATGCGATGCTGGATCTGCAAAATCTCGCCGATATGACCGAGCAATTCATTGACCTGGCGGGGCAGTCGTCCACGGGATTGCATGCGCTCCGCCAACGGTTCAATCCGGTCAAACGCCCCGGCTGCACGCTTCTCATAATCGTCCAGCACCAGGCTCTTGGCCAGGATATCCGCCACCACCTGCAGCAGCGGCAATTCAGCCACCGGCAGGATCAGCTTGCCCTGCTCCAGCCGCTCGGCGGCATCCGGTACCACCTCGATATCCAGGGATTCAACCGTGAGGCTGGTGAAAGGCTCGATCACAAAATTATGCAACAACTGCAAAAAAGAGGCCTCCGCCAGCGCGGTCACGTTGAACAGTACCACCACGCCAAAGCGGAACAGCACCGCATACCTCCCCTCCTCCACCTCGATAGTGGTGGGGTCACGCGAGAGAATTTTGACCTGGCTGAGCCGGCGCAGCTCGATACCCTGTCCAATCAGGAGTGACCGAACCGTGGTGGTGGATTGCAACATGAGACTATCCCGGTCATTACAATTAAGTTGCGATCTGAAAGGGAGGCCCCCTTTCAGGTTGCGAGTGCGATTGTTTTTTTACGCTTGAAGGAGGCCTTGTCCGGTCCAACGGTGAATGGTACCCGGGAGGAACAACACCCCTACCGAAGGCTGTCAGTAGTCGTCGTATCCGCGCCGTTCCTGTCGGGTACGGTTCCTGCTCCGACTGCGCGGCGCCTCGCCATCTGCGAAGCGGTTTCTTCCCCGGCCATTGCGGTTCCGGTTGTATGACCGATATTCCAGTTCATCGAACTCGTCAACAAACTCATTCCGCAACCTTTTACTCACGACCGTATTCTCCTGATTTGATGAATGACGCCCATCGGGCATCCGGAGCAGAGATTTAAACCAAATCAAGCGATTTTAAAAACAAATATTTTTTGTCGATCTGGACAAAAAGTTTTGTGGTGAAATACTTCCTGCCAGCGCAGCGTAGCCTCAACATAGGCGGACAACGGTACGGTTTCCCGACCGCTGCCGGAACCCACCCGATCCATCCCTATACCCCTGGGAGCGACCCATGTCTGAAACTGCAAAACTGATCTATCAAGGTGCGGAGTACGAGCTGCCGCTGATCTATGGTACCGAGGGTGACAATGCCATCGATATCCGCAATCTGCGTAACCAGAGCGGCCTGATCACCTTCGATCCCGGGTTGGGCAACACCGGCAGTTGCGAGAGTGAAGTGACCTTTATCGACGGCGAACAAGGCATTCTGCGTTATCGTGGTATTTCACTCGATGCGCTTGAGCACCACCCTAACTTCGTCGAAGTCGCCCTGATGCTGATCTTCGGTGAATTGCCGAACAAGGCACAATACGAACGCTTCAGCACCAGCCTCACCAATAACGCCAACCTGGATGAGGATATGAAGCACCACTTTGCCGGGTTCCCCCGCTCGGCACCGCCGATGGCGGTGCTCTCAGCCATGATCTCCACCCTCTCCTGTTTCCATCCGGAATTCCTGGAACTGGAGGATGCCACCCAGGTGGAGCGGGCGGCGGCCCGGCTGATCAGCAAGGTACGCACCCTGGCCGCCTATGCCTACCGGCGCTCACGCGGCCTGCCGTACAACTACCCCGACCCGTCGCTGCCTTACGTGTCCAACTTCCTGCATATGATGTTCTCCGAGCCTTATCGCCAGTACACCATTGATGATGATGTCCTTGCTGCTCTCAACATGGTATTGATTCTGCACGCCGACCATGAGCAGAACTGCAGCACCTCCACGGTGCGCATGGTCGGTTCCAGCGGCGCCAACCTGTTCGCCTCCTGCGCGGCCGGGGTCAGCGCCCTGTGGGGACCACTGCACGGCGGCGCCAATATGGCAGTAATCGAAATGCTGGAGGCGATCCATAACGGCAATATGACCGCGGAAGAGTATGTGGCACTGGCCAAGGACAAGGATAGCCCAGTGCGGCTGATGGGTTTCGGTCATCGCGTCTACCGGAACTTCGACCCACGCGCCACCATCCTGCGGGAAGTGAGTGAAAAACTGCTGGAACGGATGGGCAAAAAGGATCCGCTGCTGAGTATCGCCCGCAAGCTGGAGGAGATCGCCCTTAAGGACGACTACTTCATCGAGAGAAAGCTCTACCCGAATGTGGATTTCTACAGCGGCATCATCCTGCGCGCCATCGGCATACCGACCAATATGTTTACCGTCATTTTCGCCATCGGCAGACTACCCGGCTGGATCGCCCACTGGTACGAGCAGAAGCGCCAGGCCGACGGCAAGATCTGGCGGCCTCGCCAGGTCTATATCGGCAACAAACAGAGTGCCTATGCCGCGCGCACAAAACGCGGCTGGTAAGTAACGCTCACCAGAGCGGCGGTGTCGGTTGCGTAATATCCATGCGGAACCGACACCCGACAATCAGTTTTGGCGATCGTGTCGACAATAAATATTCTCTCGTAAGGGATCACGCTATCCCTTATAAATAGCGCCGGACATGCGGTTAACCGATGATCCGGGATGCTATTTTTGTCACTTGCCAGACCAAACCCATAAGCTCCGGCAACTGACTGTGATCTTTGCACACTGAGGACATTTGAGTATGAAAAGAGCTTCGCTGTACAGCCTGTTAATGTTACTGCTCGCTTTTGGTGCCATCGGCGCCGTCTTTGCTGAAGAGTCGCAGGAAAACCTGGAAGAGCGCTGCCGCACCTTCGCCAAGGAAGATGGCGTTCCCGCCGCGGAAATGGCTGAATATCTCAAGGAGTGTGTCGAATCCCTCAAAGAAGAGGATGCTGAAAAGAAAGAAGAGAAAAACGACTGATAACACCCTTCACTCGTTGGGTATCTTGATACCCCACCAGGACCGGCCAACCGCCAGGCTGGCCGGTTTTTTGTTAGCCCTGCCCCAGTTATGCGTAGGTATTAATTTGGTTTGCAGGATCGCTCTCCAGATACTCTGTTCACCATCAAACTTGTAGCCGGAACACGGGGGTGCCCTGAGGTGTTCCGTCTCGCCAGATTGACATCGGATCAACACAGGCTCGGATGCCCACATCTGCACACCCCACCACTAACATCCATCACACCGTTAGGATAAACTGCGCGGTTATGGCGGAGGGTTGCTTCGCACAATCACATTAATCCTGGAGTAACACCATGTCCTATGATCCCAACAACATCTTTGCCCGGATTCTGCGCGGCGAAATCCCCTGCAACAAGGTCTATGAGGACGAATACGCCCTGGCCTTCCACGACATCGCACCCCAGGCCCCGGTGCATGTGCTGGTAATCCCCAAGGGCGAGTACATCTCTTTCGACGATTTCTCCCAGACCGCCCCGGCCGAGGCCATGGCCGGCTTTTATCGCGCGGCCCAGAAAGTGACGGAGATGTTGGAATTGCAGCCGGGTGGCTATCGCATTCTGGCCAATACCGGCGCCGACGCGCACCAGGAGGTACCGCATTTTCACTTGCATATCTTCGCCGGCTGTGACCTCGGCGGGATGATCAAACGGGGACTGGTGTAAATATTCCACTGGCCAAAGCCGGATCGGTCGACCCTTCTTCGGCCGATGACTCCCTCTCCGCCCAGGCGGAAGTATGACGCAACCGCGTTTTTCTATTACCGGTCCATCCCTCCCCACGGACCTCACCAGACAGCCGCGCTGGAAAGATATCTGTCGCCTAGCCACAGGCGGATTATTTCAGGTCACGCCCGCAAGCAACACCTTGGCATCGTCCAGGAACAGTCATCCCGCTCGCCAAAAATAAGCCCACAATCAGTCGCGAATTGGACTATTATTAGTCGTACGTTTGCCTTTTTTCATAACCAACCACTCTATCGGCCAGCGCGATTGAAATAATTGCGCAAAGACCGGGCACCTTAACTCTCCGTATCCTGACCCCGCCGGCCCGGAACAGACGGTTTCCAGCACACGCGCGACGCCGGCGACAACCGGACATAGCATCAACCATCAGGATTCACCATGCAATTGACTCGATATCAAACGAACGCCTCAGGAGAAAACGTGATCTCATTTCCCAGGCTCGAATGCTGGAACACAAAGACGAAGGTAGCGACGGTCGCCGCGGATGTAGACAAAAGGCGTGTGTTATGCCGGATCCCGCTGACATTGTTGCGCGAGAGATTCGGGGCATCCCCGGACGAACCGATGCGTGCCGTCACCAGGCATCGACTGACTATTCAGGAGGCAGCCCGCAAGCTGATCGAGAGCGAGTCCTATGAAGAGGACGGCTCAATCTGGATCGGCGCTCAGGATATATAGCCGGCGGGGGCAGCACGATATATCCGCCGGACAACTGTGCCACCGCCAGGTTGGTTGGTATCGCTGTTGCAAACGGCTACAATCCCGCCATTCGCCATCCACAACACAGCGCCAATGATTGACCGCCGCCTCTGCATAGCCCCGATGCTGGATTGGACCGACCGCTACTGCCGGTACTTCCTGCGCCTGATCTCCCGCCACGCCCTGCTCTATACCGAGATGGTGACCACCGGCGCACTGCTGCATGGCGATCAGCCGCGCCATCTCGATTTTGACCCAGTCGAACACCCGGTGGCCCTACAGCTGGGCGGCAGCGATCCGCACGAACTGGCGGCCTGTGCCCGTCTGGCAGAGCAGTGGGGCTATGACGAGGTTAACCTGAATGTCGGCTGTCCGTCCGACCGGGTACAATCGGGGCGTTTCGGCGCCTGCCTGATGGCCACCCCTCAGGTTGTCGCACAAGGCGTGACCGCCATGCGCGCCGCGACCCGGCTGCCGGTCACGGTCAAGCACCGTATTGGTATTGACGAGCTGGACAGCTATGCGGCGCTGGTCAGTTTTGTCAGCACCGTGGCCGAGGCCGGCTGCAAGACCTTTATCATCCACGCCCGCAAGGCGTGGCTGAGCGGTCTCAGCCCGAAGGAGAACCGGGAGATTCCGCCACTCCGCTACGATGTGGTACACCAAATCAAACAAGACTTCCCCCAACTGGAGATCATCATCAACGGCGGTATCGCCAGCCTGGACCAGGTCGAGGAGCAGTTGCAGCAGGTGGACGGCGTGATGATCGGACGCGAGGCGTACCAGAACCCCTGGATACTGGCGGAGGCTGATCGTCGCCTGTATGGCGATGATCATCCGATCGCCAGTCGTCACGAAATCATCGAACAGTTGATGCCGTTCGCCGAGCAGGCGCATGCCGAGGGCGCGCCGGTCAACCGCATCAGCCGTCATATCCTGGGACTGTTCCAGGGCCAGCCAAGGGCCCGGGCGTGGCGCCGGCACATCAGTGAAAACGCCCACCGGGCAGGCGCCACACCCGAGGTGATACGGGAAGCCGCCAGGCGGGTGCCGGAAGCATGATCATCTCAAAAAAGGCTATTGAACCTTATGAAACCAAGGATGGCTCCCTGATCCGGGAATTGTTGCACCCGAATCAGCCGACAGTAAAAAATCAGAGCCTGGCCGAGGCCACAGTACCACCCGGAGTAACCACTCACTTGCATCGACATCTTCGATCAGAAGAGATTTACCACATCACCCGGGGCTGCGGCATGATGCAACTGGGCAGCGCTACATTCGAGGTAAAAGCGGGGGATAGTGTGGCGATTCCGCCCGGCACGGCACATGCCATCCGCAACAGCGGGGACGATGATCTGCTGATCCTCTGTTGCTGCGCCCCGCCCTACCGGCATGAAGATACCGAGCTGTTGTAGCGGGCAGCCCGGATGAAGTCGCCACCACCGAAACCGGAAGAACCATGCGGGTTTTGTCGGGTTACGCCTTCGGCAAACCCGACCTAGGGTGCGGATGGCTAGAATCAAACGTAGCTCGGACTAGCGACAGCGTAATCCGACACTCAATCTACCACGCATAAGATCGTCCGGATCTCGTCCATAGGTAAGTGGTCACTTTCGACAGCCACCACGTATTTCAACTCATCCTCGGACAACGGCTCGGCGGTCGCCAGTTGCTGCTCAAGCACATTGAGCGTCGCCTCGGAGGGATCGCTCCCCTGCTGCTGACGCTGCCGGATACGCTGGCGCAGCACCGCCTCCGCCACCCGAAAATCGAGCATTAGAAAGGGCACATCGAGATCCGCGGCCAGCTTCCTGAAGCGCTGCCGATCCGCCTGACGCAGAAAGGTGGCATCCACAATCGCCACCCGCCCCGACTGGATTATCGCCTCGGCAAGATGCTGCAGACGCTCATAAGTACGCGCCGAAAAATTCGTTGCATAAATCCCGCCCCCCAGCGCCGAGCCACTTGACCGGGAGCCTTCGATGCCCGCCAGCCGTCGGCGTTCCACGTCCGAGCGAACCCGCACCGCCGGCAACCGTTCAATACAGCTCATGGTCTGGGTACTCTTGCCGGATCCTGACAGGCCGTGGGTAATGAGCAGGCCACCCCATTCCGCCTCGGTATAACGCAGGGCCAGTTGCAGATAGCTATTGAACCCGTCATTCAGCCGGTCACGCATTTCCGGGGAGATATCCGGCTGGTCGAGACGTATTGCCGTCACCTTGGCCCGCACCATGGCCCGATAGGCCTGGTAGAAGCGCAGCAACGGCAGGGCCGCGTAGTCCCCACTCAACTCCAGATAGCGGTTGAGCAGGCGCCGGGCCTGTGGCTGCAACCCCTTTTCATCCAGATCCATCAACAGAAACGCCAGCTCACTGATCACATCGATCCAGCGCAGCGCAGGATTAAACTCGATCCCGTCGAAGATCAGCAGCTTATCCCCGTTCAGCGTGATATTGCCCAGGTGCAGGTCACCGTGACACTCACGGATGAATCCACCGGCCTTGCGTTTGCGCAACAGCGGCGCCAGCTGCCCGGCCCGCTCTTCGGTCCAGCGGGCGATGTGTTCCAGCAGGGCCAGCGCCTGGGTATCTTCCGTTAACGGACGAATCTGGGCGAAATTCTCGTGCATGGGAAACAGCACCGCCTCGGGATCACCCCACGTCGCCCTGCTATCCACCCGGCCAATCTCAGCATGAAATCCCGCCAGCCGGTCGGCCAGACGGTCCACCAGCGACGGGGTAACCAGCTCCAGGTGCTCAGACAGCAGGCCGGACTGGTCAAAACGACGCATGCGCACGGCATACTCGATGGTGGGTCCCTTACCAAAAGGTAATGGGGCATCGGCTGTACCACCAATGGGGATCACCTCCAGATAGATATCCGGGGCCAAGCGCCCATTGAGGCGGATCTCCTCCTGGCAGAAATGATGACGGCGCGCCAGGGTAGAGAAGTCGAGAAAGCCGAGATTCAGCGGTTTCTTGATCTTGTAGGCGTAATCACCCACCAGCAGGACCGTGGAGATATGGGTCTCGATCACCCGATCCGGCCCTATGCCATCCGGCCAGCAGGCGGGCTGCCGCAACCGTTCGATCAGCCGCGCATGATGGTTCGACTGGCTCATGCCTTACTGCTCCACTGAATGATTGACACAATATTATAATATGCTAATATGTTTTTCATTTCCCGGGCCATCCACAACACCCCGACCGAACAGCCCCGACTAGAGGGAGGTATAACATGACCATCGACCGTATGATTCTCGCCTTTGCCGGCTTCTTCATCCTGCTCAGCCTGGCACTGGGCTGGGAGCAGAGCCCACTGTTTCACAGTACCAACTGGCACTGGTTTACCGCCTTTGTCGGCCTGAATCTGTTCCAGTCTGCCTTCACCGGCTTCTGTCCGCTGGGCAATATTCTCAAGGCACTGGGCGCAAAAACTGCCTGAAATCCTGTTTATAACACCGGCTCGGCGTACAGATCGTGTGCGTCCGAGCCGGTAATCCTTACCTCGACAAAATCCCCTGGCTCCAGATCCCAGCCGCCGGCAATCAGTACATTGCCGTCGATCTCCGGCGCATCGGCGGAACTGCGGGCGATCACGGTATCCTCGGTCACCCCATCCACCAGTACAATCATCTGGCTGCCGACCTTGTCGGCCAGGCGCTCCCTGCTGATCTGCTCCTGCACCTTCATGAACCGCTCCAGTCGCTCCTGTTTGAGCGACTCCGGCACCGGGTCCGGCAATGCGTTGGCGGTCGCCCCCACCACCGGCGAGTAGGCAAAACAGCCGACCCGGTCCAGCCGCGCCTCCTGAAGAAATGCCAGCAACTCATTAAAAGACGCCTCCGTCTCGCCGGGAAAACCGACAATGAAGGTGCTGCGCAGGGTGAGGTCGGGACAGATCTGTCGCCAGCGTCGAATGCGCTCCAGCACCCGCTCACTGGCGGCCGGGCGCTGCATCGCCTTCAGGATCGCGCGATTGGCATGCTGCAGGGGCATATCCAGATAGGGTAGGATGAGCCCCTCTGCCATCAGCGGAATCAGGTCATCCACGCTCGGGTAGGGATAGACATAATGCAACCGGGTCCAGGCCTGCAGATCACCCAGGGCCGTGGCCAGCTCTTTTAGCCGGGTCTTGAGGATTTTCCCACCGACCAGGTCAGTGCGATACTTGAGGTCCACGCCATAGGCGCTGGTATCCTGTGACACCACCAGCAGTTCACGCACCCCGGCGCTGACCAGATTTTCCGCCTCGCGGACCACCTCTCCCACCGGCCGGCTTACCAGGTCCCCGCGCAATTGGGGAATGATGCAAAAGGTACAGCGGTGATTACACCCCTCGGAAATCTTCAGATAGGCGTAGTGGCGCGGCGTCAGTTTGACTCCCTGGGGCGGCACCAGACTGACATAGGGGTCATGGGGAGCCGGCAAATGGGCATGCACCGCCTGCATCACAGCTTCATAGGCGTGGGGACCGGTCACCGCCAGCACACCCGGGTGCACCGCACGCACCTCGTCCTCCTTGACACCGAGACAGCCGGTCACAATCACCCGGCCATTCTCGTTCAGCGCCTCGCCGATGGTCTCCAGCGACTCCTCCACCGCCGCATCGATAAAGCCGCAGGTGTTGACTACCACCAGATCAGCCCCCTCGTAACTGTAGGCGATGGCGTAACCCTCGGCACGCAACTGGGTGAGGATGCGTTCGGAGTCGACCAGATTCTTGGGGCAGCCGAGACTGACAAAACCGATCTGCGGAGACGGGCTGTTCATGAGAATCAGTTGAGTGGCGTGGCAAGCAGGTCGGTCAAGGCGACCGCCTGGGCCTCCTGGCGTATCTGCAGCACAATCCGCTCCTCCAGGGCCAGATCACCACTGAGGATATGGGGCAGCAGCTGATCGGCGAACTGATAGATAATCGCCATGCCGGCCCGATTCCGTTCATCCACAGCATCCTGGGAATCGATATGCCGGGCCAACAGCCGCATATAGTCCTGGAACTGCTCCCCCTGCTGTTTCAGAGGCAAAGCCTGGAACTCCGGGGTAAACAGGATAACCAGCACCTTGCCCTGACCGTCGGCCGGATCGGAAATGGTGATATTCATTGGCCCTTCGATCAGCATGTCATGTTCCTCACTACGGTTCTGGTCCGCGTTGATGATCAGCGGTAAGTAGTCGCCAATTCTACCCCATCAGGCCAGTGATAATAGCCCCCCGGCGAGTGCGGACTTGCCGGCGCCTGACTTATCTTGATACGAATAATTTTCGGGCATCCCGCACATTGGACACAAACAGGGAGCAATCAATAAAGCTTATCCGCATATAGATTTTCATACGGGACATCGACATCAAAATGTGTGAGAGGATGCGATGGCGTGGCGGGTCTCAAGCCATTAAAAAAACAGGGATGGATACCTAAAGCAGTTCAAGGGGTTTTCGATTGAAAAATTGTAAGTTATGCGGTTTCAGTAAAGCGTGCAACAGCCTTCCCGGCATCTGTATCATTCTCCAATACGCCAGCATCGCGGTCCTGCTCAGTGTACTTGGTTATCTCTTCGTCACCCAGGAACTGCTCTCCTGACTACACAAGGGTAATCCTGTCAGGCTGCTGCTGAACCGGTCGTTATGGGCACCGCCCAAGGGAAACGTTGGGGCGGCACCACGGCCGCTGTACGCATCCGCTGCCGCAGCGACTCCTTATCCGCCGCCAGAACCAGCAACGCCTCTTCCATGCTGAGCTCTTTTACTTCGTACAATGGAAGAGCGTCAGTGGGCACATAGTCTTTTATAATCATACTATTATCCAATATATATGAATTTTTGGATGAAGAAAATAATACGCCCTATTGAAAATATTGCAATAGTCTCGTCAATCTCCGACGCACCCACGCCCAAGAGGCACACAAAAACCCACGGCAGGAGGCCCGCCCCGGGCCAAATTCGCGGCGAGGGCGCCACTCCAACAGGCGATTCGCCCTGACGATTGATAGGCTGGACGCAGACCAGTAGCACGAGCCGAGACGCTCCGTTGTGCAGTTGCTATAATCTGGCATCTTTACCGCTGCACAGATGCTGATATGGGCTACAGATTATCCAAGATTTACACCCGCACCGGGGACAAGGGCACCACCGGGCTGGGCGACGGCCGACGGGTAGACAAGGACAGCACCCGAATCGAAGCCATTGGCACCATTGATGAACTGAACTGCCTGATCGGCATCCTGATCACCCACAGCCCACCGCCGGAGATAGAACAGCTGTTGGCCGGAATCCAGCACCGCCTGTTCGACCTGGGCGGCGAACTGGCCATGCCGGGCTACAGCGTAATGGGCGACCAGGCCATCACCGACCTCGAACAGCACCTGGACCGGCTGAACGAAAACCTGCCGCCCCTGCAGGAGTTCATCCTGCCCGCCGGTAACCTGCTGGCCGCCAGCTGCCACCACGCCAGGGCGGTGTGCCGTCGTGCTGAACGGCGTCTGACGCAGCTTGCGAGAGACGAAAATGAACAGATCAACCAGGCCGGACTCAAATACCTCAACCGGCTCTCGGACCTGCTGTTTGTCGTTGCCCGTGTACTGGCACGGCAGGATGGTGGCGAAGAGGTTTACTGGCGCAAGGAGATTTAGTGCGATCCAGTGCATCTTTCACCCAACCAGCTCCCAACCAAGACGGAATCGCAACCTTGACCGAACAACTACCGGAAATCACCAACAGCGGTGAAGTGACCCTGCACTTCGCCATTGCGCTCTGTGACGGCACCGTAATAACCACGACATTTGACGAGGACCCGGTCACCCTCACCATGGGCACCGGCAACCTGACAGAAAATCTCGAAAAAACCCTTTACGGTCTGAAGCCGGGCGAGAAACAGTCGTTGATTCTGGAGGCGGAGAACGCCTTCGGCCCCCGCGACGAGGAGAAGGCCTACTTCATGCCGCGCAGTTCATTCCCGTCGGACATGGCACTGGAGCCGGAACTGGTCATCAGCTTCGCCACACCGGCCGGCGATGAACTGGCCGGTATTGTCCAGGAACTGGATGAGGCGCAGGTGAAGGTCGACTTCAACCATCCGCTGGCCGGTCATGACATCGTCTTTACCGTCCAGATCATCAGCATCAAAAACCCATAAGCGCGAAACCGGATATGCCCATGGAAATACTGCTCGCCAATCCCCGTGGTTTCTGTGCCGGGGTCGACCGTGCCATCGAGATTGTGGAACGGGCCCTGCAGATTTTCGGCGCCCCGATTTATGTACGTCATGAAGTGGTACACAATCGCTACGTAGTGGACAGCCTGAAACAGGCCGGTGCCATTTTCGTTGATGAGCTGGACGAAATCCCCGAAGACAGCACGGTGATATTCAGTGCCCACGGCGTGGCACAGGCGGTCAGGGAAGAGGCGGAACGGCGCAAACTGCAGGTATTTGACGCCACCTGCCCACTGGTGACCAAGGTGCACCTGGAGGTGGCCCGGCACAGCCGAAACGGCCACGAGGTGATCCTGATCGGCCATCGGGGCCATCCGGAAGTGGAAGGCACCATGGGGCAGTACAGCAACCGGGACCACCGAGGCGGCATCTACCTGGTGGTGACCGCCGACGATGTGACGGGATTACAGATCAAGGACCCGGAGAATCTCGCCTTCGTCACCCAGACCACCCTCTCCATGGATGACACGGCCAAGGTGATCAGAGCCCTGAAAACCCGCTTCCCGCAGATCCAGGGCCCCAAGCAGAATGATATCTGCTACGCCACCCAGAACCGCCAGGATGCGGTCAAGGAACTGGCCAAACAGTGCGACCTGGTGCTGGTGGTCGGCTCACCCAACAGTTCAAACTCCAACCGCTTGCGGGAACTGGCCCTGCAGTCGGACACTCCCGCCTACCTGATTGACCGGGCCGATGACATCGACCCAAACTGGCTGAACGATGTCAACATGGTCGGCCTCACCGCTGGCGCTTCCGCCCCGGACCTGCTGGTTGATGAAGTGATAGAAAAGCTCAAGGAGCGCGGCGCCACCTCGGTCAGGACCCTGAGCGGCCGGGAGGAAAATGTGACTTTTTCGCTGCCGCGGGCGTTGCAAAAAATGTGAATACTCCACAGCTCAACAACCGGATCAATCGGCCTGTCGGTCGATTGCTGTTGCTATGCAGATGAAAGTCGTCTGGCTCTGCCGCGCTTGAATCTCGACATCCCCCTTCCATTCAGCATCTGTTAACCCATTGCACTTCCGTTCGAAACTCCGCCACATCGCCAAGCCCAGGCAACAGCAGCCCTAAGACCATAGCCCTGAGAAAAAAGTGCGATATATTTCGCGAAAAGCCGTCTATTCAGCACCGCTTGTCGGCGATAACCTACTACCTATCCAACACCATGTGAACGGTAACTGTAGAGCATCATATAGTTCCACCTGAAGGCGGACAATAAACAATAGCGACGAATTTTATGACTGAATTTCCTGTTTTGCCAGCATCGAGATCTGGGGTGAACCCTACTCATAACACCATGACGACCATGAGGAGATCCAGCGGCTTTACCTTACTGGAGCTCATGATCACACTCACGATTGCCACTATTCTACTCACCGTGGCGCTGCCTTCATTCACCGACGCCATCAGAAAAAACCGCCTGACTACCCAGGCCAGCGATGTTCTGGTCGGTTTTAACCTGGCAAGATCAGAAGCCGCCAGACTCGGTGTTACCACAACTATCTGCTCAAGCACCGACCAATCCACCTGCAATGGCAGTGACAACTGGCAGAATGGCTGGATTGTCCTGAATGCCAGTACCAATAATGTTATACGTATCTGGAATGCCATGAAAGGCGGAGCCACACTCGTGGCATCTGCCGGCGACAGCAAGAGCGACACTTCCCTGTCTTTCCGCCCGGACGGACTGGTAAGCAACCCGACATCCGATGGCACAAAGCGACTTACATTGGTCCTCAAAGCACCCAATTGTGGGGTAAACGAATTGAGAACAGTCGATATCAGCAATATTGGCATCACCACTATCGCCAAGAGTAATTGTCCATAGGGCCGACAACATGATTAATCGTGCGAATCACCAAAAAAACGCCGGCTTCGGCCTCATAGAGATATTGATAGCCATCGTAATTTTGGCCATCGGATTGCTCGGTATTGCCGGACTGCAAATTGCCGGATTAAAAAACAACAACAGTGCGGCACAACGATCCCAGGCAACCGCCCTCGCCATTGAGTTTGCGGACATTCTGAGATCCAATCAGCCACAGGTCTTGGCAAATAAATTCGGCACTGCCGCTTCGGATGGCGCAGAAATTTCAACTGCCAGCCTCGGCTATTCCGCCACCAGCAGTTGCGTTACCGCTGCCGGTTGTTCAACCGCACAGATGGCGGAAACCGACTTGGTCAACTGGGCAAACAAAGTCGCAAATCTTCCCCAAGGCACAGCCACCAGTAACCGAGCCGGTAATATCTATACCGTCACCATCACCTGGCTTGACGACAGGGACAACAACGCAACCAAATCATTCCAGACGAGCTTCAGGCCATGATATCTATCAGCAACAAGTCACAACAAGGTTTAACCTTAACCGAACTGATGGTCGCCATGGTGATCAGCCTGGTGGTTCTGGCCGGCGTTCTGCAGATATTCACATCAAACAAACAGGCCTATCGCAGTATAGAAACATTATCCAGGCTGCAGGAAAACAGCCGATTCGCCATGTTTTTTCTCTCCCGCGACATAAGAAACAGCGACTACTGGGGCTGTACTCCTGTTCGCGAAAGTGTCATCGGAACCACCTATGCCGATGGGATACTGGGTGACAATGATCAGTCTGTCACGGGCCTGGTAAACAGTGACGCAATCACACTCACCGGGTCATCCAGCAATGGCACCAGCGTTAATTCGACTTCGGGCAATGTAGTGACTGTTGACAGCACAGCGGATTTTGCCGTCGGCGACAGTGTAGTGGTCGGCAACTGCGAATCGGCTCAGATAGTAAAGGTAACCGCAAAAACCGCAAGCACCCTGACCATGGATGCCAACCTGATCCGCGAATACAGCACGGATGCCACCGTGCATACCGTGGTGGCCAGACGCTACTTTCTCGGAGCCGGATCAAATGGTCCTTCCCTGTTCGTGGAATTTGATCTCAATGGCGATGGCGATTTCAATGATACCGGTGAAGCAGGCCAGGAGTTGATAGAGGGCATAGAAGATCTGCAGATACTTTATGGTGAGGATACAAACAACAGCCTGACACCGAACAGGTATGTGGCTGCTGGAACAACAGGATTGAACATGCGTAATGTCGTCAGCGTCAAAGTTGCACTCACTGCAAGAACTCTGGATGACAATATCTCAATCACTTCCCGAACATATAACGGTGTCGCAGACAAGCGGCTCACCAAGAACTTCAGTGCAACAATAGCCGTCAGAAACCGGCTTCTATAAACGGATGACAGTCATGAACAACCAGAAAGGCGCTGCGCTGTTTGTCAGCCTAATTATCTTGCTGATGCTCACCGTACTGGGCATCAGTTCCATGCAGTCGACCATCGTGCAGGAAAAGATGGCGGGTAATAGCAATGACTATAACGTCGCCCTGCAAGCGGCTGAGGTCGCCTTGCGGGAGGGCGAGAACTGGATTTGGACATTAACCGGAAAACCGGTCGCCTCCAGCACGCCCACCAGCGCCCAGGTATGGGTACTCGACAGCCCAGCCGATACGACAAAAAATACTATGTGGTGGACCCACAGAGATGATGACTGGTGGACCACCAATTCCGTGCAAATCACCGACTCCCTGTCCAGGGTCGACTCTAAACCACGATACCTGAACGAAGAACTCTCTTTTGTGAAGGACAGCCTTAATGTGGGCATGCCGGGCGACAACTCCGGCCGATCTCTTTTCCGCACAACGGCTAAAGGCACCGGCGGCAATGCCGAGACCCGCGTTCTGTTACAGTCAACTTACTCCAGAAGGTTTTAAGACGATGAACAGCAAAACAACTCTACACCTACTGACTGGTTTCATCATCGGGATAACCTCCGCCAGCCAATCTCAGGCAGCCAATCTGGCCATTTCCGACTCACCGCTGTTCCTCAGTTCTGTACCACCCAATGTCATGGTGATGCTGGATAACTCGGGCAGTATGAAAGAGCAGATGTACACATCGAGCTACAATAACTCGACCGATTATTATGGAATATTTGAGGCTGGCAAGAACTACATCTATGACACGACCATTCCGGTCAACGCGTCCGCCTATAAAACCACGGTGGACACCAGCAAAACCGGTGCGTTCGTCGAGTCCAACTGCACCCCATCGATTGCCGATACTACCTGCTGGAGCGGCCGTTATCTGAATTGGCTGACCACCAAGCGCATCGACTCCAGCCGACAAGTATTGGTCGGTGGCAAACTGGAAAGCACCACCAGCTATAATTATGGCGCCAATCTCAATTACAAGGTTGTCGCCAACAATGAACATGCAGACAGAATTTTCACTGAGGCCAATGCCAATAGTGCCAGCTATTCCCCCATCCCCAACGGGGTGACAGTCACGGTAATGTCGCCGGCAAATACCAATAGCGGCAGCATACAGGCTGCCTATGATCCCTATGCGAAGATTTACGGCGCCGGTGGTGCCAGCTTCATTTATAACTCGGCAGGCAACAAGGTCGGCGAGTATGGTTCCGCAGATATCAATGCATCGGTCGACGGGAGCGGTGACCTGGACGCCAGCAGTTGGGTCACTGTCAACTTTGCCGGCACCTATGCTTCCGCACCGGTCGTAGTGGCCAAACCCCCAACCTATAACGGCGCGGACCCCGGTGTAGTGCGCATCAAGGATGTGACCAGCAGCGGTTTCAAGATCAGCTTCCAGGAATGGAACTACCGTGACGGTAACCATACGACGGAAACCATCAACTACATGGCGCTTAAAGCGGGTCACCATAATTTGGCCGGGGGGAGCCTGAGCGCACAGGCAGGCAAGGTCAACACAGACAAGACCCGCGCCGCCTATTGCGCTGGTGCGACCAACCAATCGGAGTCAGTAACCTTCAATAACAGCATGACCAACCCGCTTGTCATTGCATCCGTCACCACCTACAGCGGCAGCGATGCAGTCAACGCCCGTGTGTGGAATGTGGGCAACAACGGCTTTGAGACCGCCATGCAGGAAGAGGAGGATGAGGGAGGACATGCGGCGGAAGATATAAGCTGGATTGCCATTGAGCAAGGCACGGTCAACGACACGACCAACACGCCCAACTGGATGCTGGAGTCCGCAACCGTAAGTAATGTTAACGATAGCGACAAAACGGTTAATTTTACCAGCACCTTCAATAGCACCCCCTTCGTTATCGCCGGCATGCAGACGGTCAACGACGCCGACCCGGCAGTGCTGCGCCTCAAGGACAGCGACAATAGTTCATTCAAAACTTTTGTGGAAGAAGAGAAATCCTGCAACAACGAAGTTGGCCATAGTAATGAAAATATCGGCTATATAGCACTTTCTGGCACGAGTGAATTAAACATAGCGCTGGCTGTGAAGGACAAGCCCAAAGGCTTGCTGCACGATATTAAAGACAAGGTACGCTTGGGCATCTCCTTTTATCGCTATGATCCGGCAGTCAATGACATCTATAACGGCAACACCATTCAGGGTGGAACCCTGAAATTTAAAATCCCGCTCAACCCTTTCGTCAAGAAACCCTCAGATACGGCACTACCGTCCATCGAACGCGGTTACCGTGAGCAGACAGGATACATCGGTACCGATATTGATGATGTTGTTGATGCGATTAACAACTACCCGCTAGTTTGGGGAACCACGCCTTTGGCAGAAAACCTGTGGGAAGTCATCCAGTATTTTGAACAGGACGATCCTTATTACGCTGATGTTGCCAGCGGCTTCAAGGACTTTGACAAGGCCGATGCCAGCAATCCGACACGCGATCCCTATTATTACCCCAGTTACAACAAAAAACTGGAGTGCGCCAAATCCAGTGTCATTATCTTCACCGATGGTGAGCCCTATAAAGACGCCGATATTCCTGCCGCGATAGTGGATTATGACGATGACAGCGATGCTGACGATGTGGGCAGTACCGCCCCAAACACCCAGGGCAAGGATAACCTTGATGACGTGGCCTACTGGGCCTATTGCGACAAGAGCAGTACGGCCACCTGTAGTACCACTGCAGGAGGTACCCGCGACCTGAGAAGCGATATCATCAATCTGGTTGACATCAACAATCGGCCCATTACTCAAAACCTGAAGACTTATACCGTAGGCTTTGCCAACGGCAATATTACCCAGATCCTTCAGGATACCGCTGATAACGGCGGTGGCACCGCCTATGCTGCGGAGGACGGCGCCTCTCTTAAAAATGCGCTCGAGCAGGCCTTCAGCGCCGCTATCGATGACAGTTCGGCCTCCGCCGTCACGGTAACGACTGGTTCGATTACGGGTAACAGCGCGGTATTCCAGGCCCGGTTCAACAGCAACGACTGGAGCGGTGAACTACTGGCCTACCCCATTAACAGTGATGGCAGCGTGGGTACAGCAGTAAACGCCAGCATTATACCCGGCGCAACCAACGGTACCGCCGCCACTACGCGCAAGATCATCACTTACAACGGCAGTTCCGGAGTACCGTTCCAATGGCCCGCCAATCCTGCCAGCCCGACTGCAAGTGAGATCAATCTCTCACAGGTGACAAGTCTCAACAGTGACCAGAATGTTCTAAACTACCTTCGTGGTGACCAGTCCATGGAAGAACAGAATGGGGGGACATTCAGGGACCGCAATAAACTGCTTGGTGACATGATCAACGCATCACCATCCTATGTCAGTGGCACAACCACATTCTCCTACCCTGACAGCTTGGAAACAGCCAGCCACTCAACCTTTAAAACATCACTGGAGGCAATGAATAGCGGTGCAGGCAGAACCCCAACTGTCTATGCGGGAGCCAATGACGGGATGCTCCACGCCTTTAACGCAAAGGTCACTGACACCAACAATGACGGCATACCCGAATTTCCGACCGATTTTGGTAAGGAATTATTCGCATATATCCCCAAGTTCCTGTATGGCAAGCTGGCCGATCTGAGCAGCCCATCTTATGCTCATCAATACACGGCTGACGGTTCACCCACCATAGGAGACGCCTTCTTTGATAGCACCTGGCACACCGTACTGGTAGCAGGTGCAAACGCGGGAGGCCAGGGTATCTATGCCCTTGACATCACCGACCCCAGCGACTTTGCAAGTGAAGCCAGTGGCAAGGCCAAGGTACTTTGGGAATTCACGGATGCTGACGATGATGGCGATCACACCGATGGTAACTTAGGTGAAAAGGGTGATCGTGACCTGGGCTACACATTCAGCCAGCCCAATATCGTGCGTATGGCGAACGGCGTCTGGGCTGCCGTATTTGGCAATGGTTACAACAATACCGAAGCGGACAGCAATACCAGTGTGTCAGGTAATGCTGTGCTTTACATCGTAAATATCAAGACAGGAGAACTGATCAAGAAACTGGACACCGGTGTGGGTACTGCTGCCGGAATAAGTGGAGGGCGTCCAAATGGTTTGGCCACCGTCGCCCCGGTGGATACTGATAATGACCATATCGTCGATGCAATCTACGGTGGAGACCTATACGGCAACCTCTGGAAATTCAATGTCGACAACGTCAATCCAAATCAATGGGCCGTTGATTACAGCGGAGATCCTCTGTTTACCGCCTGTGCCGGCACCTGCACCACCAGTAATCGTCAACCGATCACTGTTCGCCCTCAAGTCGGACTCAAGCAAGGCAATCTCGGCTATATGGTCTACTTCGGTACCGGCCAATATCTAGAGACAACCGACAACCAAGCCGGTGGACAGTTGACTCAGACCTTCTACGGTATCTGGGACAAGGATCTGCCAACCTTGACGCCGTTCACCCGCAGCAATTTGCTGAGTCAGGAAATTGAATGGGAATTCTCCGAATTCGGGTTTGAACTCAGGGTGACCAGCGACCACCAGATACTCAACAGCCATCTGGGTTGGTATATGGATCTCTACAATGCCAACACGGATGCGACCCAAAACCCCACTGGGGCCAACTATGGCGAACGGCAGGTCAGCAATCCAATTCTGCGCAATGGCCGTATCATCTTCACCACGTTAATACCCTCCGATGATCCCTGTGAAGTGGGTGGTACCGGTTGGCTGATGGAACTCGATGCCCATTCGGGCTCAAGGCTACCCTACTCACCCTTCGATCTGAACGCAGATGGGGTCTATGATATTTACGACTATGCCACCACTATCGACCTGGATGGTGATGGAACGCCCGATCCGGTGCCCACCAGCGGCAAAAAATCAAAAGTGGGCATTATCAATTCACCGGGCATCATCTCTGCCACGGACAGTACTACCGGTGCCCACAAGGAATACAAGTACAACAGTGGCTCGACTGGCGATATTGAGGTCACCAGCGAAAACCCGGGAGTAGGTTCCGTTGGGCGACAATCCTGGAATCGACTGGATTTCTAAGACGCGCACCAAATAATGTTATCTGCGCCAGGGAAGGCAGCAGATAATGATATATGACTGATTGAACTTTAATTTATGCGGGTATCAATATGTTGTACAAAATAAAACAGAGCAGAGGGTTCAGCTTAATTGAACTGATGATTGTGGTTGCAATTATAGGGATACTCGCGGCCGTGGCATTCCCCTCCTATCAGGAGAGTGTGGCCAAATCAAAACGGGCTGATGCGCAAGGTGCGCTGTTGAACCTGGCCAGCGCCCTGGAGCGTCACTTCACCGAGACTAATAGTTATTGTGATGCGGGTAGCAATGTTGAGGCTGGTTGTGGCACTGGCACAGGTGATTCAGGCGCACCCACCATCTTTGCCACCCAAGTGCCAGTCGATGGCGGCACAAAATACTATGATCTAGAAATTAAGGCCGGTGGCGTAACAGCGACCACCTTTGAAGTAAGGGCTATCCCAGTTGGCAGCATGAGCGGCGACAAGTGCGGCAACCTTACCTATACAAACGCCGGAGTTCAGGCCGCCACCGGCGCCGCCGGAACAGCCTACTGCTGGAAGCAATAACAAATCGCCTATAACGGACCGGCATTGGACGAACAAATCACAATCTGATTATAATCCCCTCATGACCCAAACCGACCCACACAACAGCGAACACCGGAAAAAGATCGTGCAACTGCTGCGCAGTCACGGCATCAGTCCGACAGTGCAGCGGGTGAAGATCGCCTCCACCATGCTGCTGCGTCCGCAACATCTATCGGCGGACCAGGTACTCACCCTGACCAATCAGACGGGCCGTCCGGTTTCCAAGGCGACGGTCTATAACTCATTGGGGCTGTTTGCCCGCAAGGGGCTGATTCGGGAGCTGTTCGTGGACCCGGACCGGGCCTTTTATGACTCCAGCACCCATCCGCACCACCACTTCTACAATGCGGTGACCCAGGAGATCTGTGATATCGATGAAAGCGCCATCCAGGTCAATCTGAATGCCACGCCTCCACCGGATACCGAGATAAGCGGGGTTGAGCTGGTCGTGCATGTCAGCCCCCGGAAATAGCGCCGAAACCGCCTATTTTCCAGCCACTTACCCGGCCAGTAACGGTTGTACCCGGCTCCACATTTCTTTATACTCCCGTTCCCTTTTGCATTCACAACCCGATTGCGGTGAAGGCGGAAAAGGGTTCCCCATAAGCCACCCTAGCTCAGTTGGTAGAGCGCGTCACTCGTAATGATGAGGTCGCCGGTTCGATTCCGGCGGGTGGCTCCACTTCCCCCTACGGCACCCTGGTCACCCCACCCTAAAACCCCTTACTTTCCATGGTACTAAAGATTCCCGAAACACCGCCGTTAATCTGTTGCATATAAAAGAGATCCGACACTAAAGCCGGACCGGATAAAGGAATCACAACGATTCTCCATGGGAGGTAGCCGCGTGTTCAATACAATGAAAATCCGTCACAAGGTCTGGGTTGGCTTCACCGTGCTGCTGGCCATTATTGCCGCCATCTCCGCCCAGACCCTTAACAGCCTGGATAATGTGGAAAATTCGGTCGTTGAGATGGTGCAGATTCGACAGCCAACCGCCCTGCTTTCCAAGGAACTCTCCGCCAGCGTCCACCAGACCGCCAGTGCACTGGGCTTCTTCCTGTCGACCAAGGAGGAGAGTCATCGTGAAGGCTTTTTGAAAGGACTCAAGGACTCGGAAACCCTGGTGAATCAGCTTAGAGGGCTCAAGGCGGTCACTTCAGACAGCCAGTCCGCGGCGCTGGTGGCAGGCCTCGCCAAGGATCTGGAACAGTTCCGCGCCCTCGGTGATCGTCTGCTCGATACCGCCACCAGCTACGAAAAGAACTTCCCCGGCATCGCCTTCGCCAACTCCGATCTCAACCCCATGAGTCGGGTCATGGTCCAGCTGACCTCACAGATGATTGCCTCTGAACAGGAAGAGGACGCGACCCCTGAACGTCGCTCTCTACTGACCCTGTTCGCCGACCTGCGTTACGCCTGGAGCAATGTGATGAGCAGCATCCGCGGCTATCTGGCATTTCGTTCAGACGCAGTTATCAACGATCTCGATCTCTATCTGGAGCGCACGGAACAGCTACTCAACCGGCTATCGGAATATGAGGATGAGCTAACCCTGGACCAGGCAGATTCACTGGAGCAGTTCCAGAGCCAATTAGCCACCTACAAGGCCAATGTCGACAAGATGATGCAGATCCATGGTGGTGATCAATGGCGTGCAGATGCCTGGCTGGTCCGCAGTGAGGCGACCCCGCTATTCAACGAGATCGACAATAAGCTGAACGCCCTGGAGTCGCTGCAGTCCGACGCCATCACCCGGACCAACACCACATTGGTCGATGAGACCAGCCAAACCACCCTGACCGTTTCGGTCCTGATGGTCATCGGCCTGGTCATTGGTTTGTTTATGGCCTGGTTGATCGGCCGGTCCATCTGCAAGCCGCTCAGCGAAGTGGTCAATGCCCTGGACGACATCGCCCATGGCGAAGGGGACCTGACCCGCCGCCTGGAGTGCCGCACCCAGGATGAAATCGGCCATCTGGCACAGGCGTTCAATACCTTCATTATTAAAATCCAGGCCCTGGTGCAGCATACTGCCAATGCCACCGGTGAGGTCATCAGTGCGGTTGCCGAAACCACTGAAAGCACCCGCAATATCAGCCGTATGGTGCTGGCGCAGGAGCAGGAAACTCAGCAGGTGGCAACGGCCATTCACCAGATGTCCGCCACCATCAGCGAGGTGGCCAGCAATGCGGTCAGCGCCTCGAAAGCGACCCGCTCCGCCACCGAAGAGGCGGCAACCGGTCATAAGACGGTCGACCAGACCGCCCATTCAATCCAGGCGCTGCATCGTGAGATTACCAACGCGGCAAACATTATTGGCCAAGTGGAGAAAAACAGCGAGGGCATCGGCAGTGTGCTGGATGTCATCAAGGGCATTGCCGAGCAGACCAATCTGTTGGCATTGAATGCAGCCATTGAGGCTGCCCGGGCGGGTGAACAGGGCCGCGGATTTGCCGTGGTGGCAGACGAGGTGCGTAATCTGGCGACCCGCACCCAGGAGTCCGCCGGCGAGATTGAGGAGATGATCCGTAATCTGCAGCACAACACGCACCAGGCGGTAGAAGCGATGGAGAACGGCTGCACCACGGCAGAAGAGAACGTACAGCAGGCGAACAGCGCCCGCGCCTCCCTGGAAGCGATCAATGCCGCCATTGAGACCATCAACGACATGAATCGCCAGATCGCCCTGGCCTCCGAGCAACAGAGCAGCGTCTCCGAAGAGATCAACCGGTCGATCATCTCGATTAGCCAGGAGAGCAAGAACGCCGCCACTCTCTCCCAGCAATCGATGACCACCACCACTCACCTGGGGCAACTTGCTGCGGAATTGCAGCAAGTCATACAGCAGTTCAAGATCGCTTCCGATGAGTCAGCGGATTCACCACGCCCCACGGTTTCGGGCCAATCTACCAACACCGCGGGGCGAGAGAAGATACGGGCCGCCTGACGGCGATGAGGAACCTGACCGGTTATGCAATAACCACCACGCCGCCCAGTAGGGGTAGGCCCCCGTGCCTACCCTTTTCTCGCGTACACCAAAACATCGGGCAACCACGGGGGGTTGCCCCTACACCCATCTTGGCCCAAAGCCGCTCCCGCCCGCTGACCCGCTGAAGAAATGCTCCGGGCTTGCCTGTACAGGCAAAGCCTGCAAAGATGCTCAACCTCGCACGGCAGACCTGCAGAAACAACATGACCACACTGTTCGTTAACCGCTTGACAGTAATAGACTTTTCCTTCCTTGATCCCGTGACGGGCCTGTTGGGGGAAAGCTGGCTGGTGGATATCGAACTGGACGGCTCACTTGACCATCAGGGCATGGTGCTTGATTTCAGCGAGGTAAAAAAACAGGTCAAGCGCTGCATAGACCAGGAGTTCGACCATCGTTTGCTGGTCCCTGCACGCTATGCAAATTGCCGGGTCCAGCAGCAGGAGCACCGTTGCGACATCCAGTTTCAACTGGTATCAGGGGAGACCCTGTTACACAGCAGCCCGAATAGCGCGGTGGCCTTACTCCAGGCGGAAAGCATCACTGAAGAAAGCCTGATCCAGGCCATTATCGATCGGCTTCAGCCGCTACTGCCGGACAATATCCAGGGCTTACGTCTGCGGCTCTACGCCGAGCCGATAACCGGGGCCTGCTACCGCTACAGCCACGGATTGAAGCATCATGCGGGAAACTGCCAGCGCATCGCCCATGGACACCGATCCCGCATAATTATTTTTCGCAATGGAGAGCGGGACCAAGAGCTGGAAGCGGACTGGGCGAACCGCTGGCGGGATATCTATATCGGCACCGACGGCGACCTGCAGCATTCGGTTCAGCGGGATGATCAGCTGTTCTACCACTTCGGCTATACCGCCAACCAGGGGTTATTCAGCTTGGAACTCCCGGGTCACCGCTGCTATCTGGTCGACAGCGACACAACGGTGGAGAACCTGGCCCAGCATATCGCCGATACGCTGAAGCGAGAGCATCCGGATGACGCATTTCGGGTCGAGGCGTTTGAAGGCGTGGACAAAGGGGCCGTCGGGCATAGCTGATCCTGATTGTCCTCAGGGGGTGAGAAGTCAACGGCCATTAAGTAACCTGATTACCCACCCGGCTCAGTCACGGTCGGATGCAGGTCACCGCCAGAGCACCCTATGTAGGGTGGATAAGCGTCAGCGCATCCACCGTGGCAACCGGTGGATGCGCCTACCGGCTTATCCACCCTACGGATGGTCTGCCCTGACCAATAATGCAGGCACCCCCCGGAATCCGCCTCTGAGACATTTGCAATAATCCATCATATGCTGCCATGCCTTTTTTCATATACGGCTGAGTAAGATGGGTAATCAGGTTAAGTAATGATGGGCACGCTCCCTCAGCGATCAAATTCCAGCCGCTGACCCAGCACGGCATCATTGACCCGGCCATTACGGTAGGCCATTTGACCATTGACGAAGGTGGCGACAATCCTTGAGCGCAACCGCTCGCCCTCCATCGGCGACCAGCCGCACTTGTAGAGCACATCCCGGCGCTCCACACGGGTGGGGTTGTTCAGATCCACCAGCGCCAGATCCGCCCAGTAGCCTTCGCGCAGATAGCCACGTCGGCTGACATTGAACAGGCGCGCCGGGGCATGGCTGGTCTTCTCCACCAGCTGTTCCAGGCTGATCAACCGGTCATGATAGAGCTCAAACATCATTGGCAAGGCCCACTGCACCAAAGGCAGCCCGGCCGGCGCCTTGAAGTAGCTGTTGAGTTTTTCATCCAGGGTATGAGGCGCATGATCGGTCGCCACCACATCAATCCGCCCCTCCACCAGCGCCTTGCGCAGCGCATCCCGGTCGGCTTTGCTCTTCACCGCCGGATTGCACTTGATAAAACTGCCCTTGCGCGCATAGTCCCGGTCATCAAAATAGAGATGATGCACACAGGCCTCGGCAGTGATCCGCTTGGCGTCCGGCGGCCCAGGCTGGAACAACTCCATCTCCCGCGCCGTGGTCAGGTGCAGCACATGCAGCCGGGTGTCATGTTTTTTCGCCAGCGCCACCGCCATGGAGGAAGAGAGGTAGCAGGCCTCGGCACTGCGGATCTCCGGATGGTACTCCATCGGCACATCCTCACCGTACTTTTTGCGATAAGCCTCCTCCAGCCGCTGGATTGTCGGCGTATCTTCACAATGGGTGGCCACCAGCAGCGGCGCATCCCTGAAGATGGCCTCCAGCGCTGCTTCACTGTTGACCAGCATGTTACCGGTCGAGGCCCCCATGAAGACCTTGATCCCGCACGCCTGCTTGGGGTCCAGGGCGACGATCTCATCCAGGTTATCGTTGGTGGCGCCCAGGTAGAAGGCATAGTTGGCCAGCGACCGATCGGCCGCCAGAACATATTTTTCTTCCAGCGCCCGGCGGGTGGTGGTCTGCGGGTTGGTGTTGGGCATATCCATGAAACTGGTGATGCCACCGGCCACCGCCGCCCGGGATTCGTTGCGCATGTCGCCCTTGTGGGTGGCGCCCGGCTCGCGAAAATGCACCTGATCATCAATCATGCCGGGAATCAGGGTATGACCCTCGGCATCCAGCACCCGCGCCTGCTCCGGTACCGCGATCTCCGGTGATATCTGCTCAATCCGTCCGTTTTGGATCAACAGGTCGCCTTCCAGAATCCGCCCATCATTCACCATGGATGCATTTTTAATCAGGATTTGCTCGGCCATTGATTACTCGATTCAATAGTTAAAGAAAGTGAAACAGGAACTACGTCGGGTCCGGGCAGATTCGGACTAATCATACTCCCGGTCTTTCCAGCGCCGGATCGCGGTAAACACCTCTGCACCATCGGTCAGGGCGTGCCCCACATAACGCTCGGCCGCCACCCGCACCTCCGGCACCGCGACGCGCAGGAACGGATTGGTCGCCAGCTCGGTTCCCAGCGTCGAGGGAACCGTGTCGTCCCCCTGTGCGAGCAGTGTCTGGGCCTCCTGCTCACGTTTCAGGATAGCCGAACTTTCCGGCTCCACCCACTTGGCAAATCCCAGATTGGTCAGGGTATATTCATGGGCGCAGTAGACCTGGGTATCCGCCGGTAACGCGGCTATCCGCTGCAGCGAGGCATGCATCTGCTCATGGGTGCCACCGAAGATCCCCCCGCAACCGGCAGAAAACAGGGTATCACCACAGAACAACAGGCCCTCACCATAATAGGCGATATGGCCCTCGGTATGGCCCGGCACCTCCATCACGACAAATTCGCCATCCAGTCCCGGTATCTGCGGGCGATCACCCTCCTTCAGCCGAACCTTGATACCCCGAATAGGCTCATTCGCCGGACCCAGGACGGCGATGCCGGGAAAGGCAAACTGCAGATCCATCACCCCGCCGGTGTGGTCGATGTGTTTGTGGGTGATCAGGATCGCGCTCAGGCGCAACCCACGTGCCTCCAGCCAGGCCAGCACCGGCGCGCTCTCGCCCGGATCAACCGCCACGGCCGTCTCACTGCCTGGATTATGTAACATCCAGATAAAGTTATCTTTAAATGCCTTGACTGGTGTGACTTCCAACATAGCCCGATATTCCGTTGGTTATTTGCCGTAAAGCGTTTCCGGATCGATCAACGGCTCACTCACCACTTCAACCCGGTCATCGCGCACCGCATTGTAAAAACAGGTGCGGCGGCCGGTATGGCAGGCAGGACCGGTCTGATCGACCAGTAGCAAAATGGTATCGCCGTCGCAGTCAAAGCGCATATCCTTCAATAACTGTACCTGCCCGGACGATTCGCCCTTGCGCCACAGTTTCTGACGTGAACGGGACCAGTAGCAGACCCGCCCCTTCTCCAGGGTCTCATCCAGTGACACCCGATTCATCCAGGCCATCATCAGCACTTCACCGGTATCGTGCTGCTGGGCTATGGCCGGGATCAGGCCATCGCTGTTGTACGGAAGACTATCCAGTACCTGCTTCAGCGGCAGGCTCTCGCCCAGCTTGAACTTTTCACTCTCTTTCATTATTAAATCCAATCGGTTTGCTTATGCTTTCCAGGGAAATCATACCACCGATGTGACAACACCATGTACCCCCGGCCAACAGAGTGTGCCTGATGCCTTATAGGGAAGCAGGGTGGTATACTTGGAGGCAAACCATACCCACCAGGAAGCAGGGCAGTGACCGAATACACATCCAAGCTGAAACAGGCCGGCCTCAAGGTCACGCTGCCCAGACTCAAAATTTTGGAGATTCTGAGTCAGGGCGAGGGACAACACGCCAGTGCCGAGGATATTTACAAAATACTGCTAACCCATGACGAGGATATCGGCGTTGCCACCATCTATCGCGTACTGACCCAGTGCGAGCAGGCCGGGCTGGTGAAACGCCACCAGTTTGAGGGCGGCCGGGCGGTGTTCGAAATTGCCGAGGGTGATCACCACGATCACATCATCTGCGTCCGCTGCGGAGTGGTCAAAGAGTTCAACGACGAAACCATTGAGGCCAGGCAGCGCCAGATCGCCGAGCAGGCCGGGTTCAGGATGGCCGAGCACAACATGACCCTGTACGGACTCTGCAAAAAATGCCGGCAACTCCCGCCGGACAAGTAGATCCAGCACCCCCATGCGCATATTCAAAATCGCCTTCATCAACCAGGGCAAGGTCTACCAGCTCTATGCGGAGTCGGTCAGACAGGCGGAGGTGTTCGGCTTCCTGGAAATTCGCGACCTGATCTTTGGCGAGGCCAGCACCCTGGTCATTGACCCTGCCGAGGAGAAGCTGAAGGCCGAATTCAGCGGGGTAAGCCGCACCCTGGTCCCGATGCACGCCGTCATTCGCGTGGATGAGGTGGAAAAACGGGGTCAATGCAAAATCATGGAGCTAGACGGCAACGCCAATGTCACCCCCTTCCCCAACCCCTGGTTCCGTCCCGATAAAGGCTCGGACAGCTAGGAGTTCCTCGGGCATCGCTCCGGCATTGAGAATAATCATTGCCGACACGCACCCCCTTCTATCAATATAAGACAATCACAATGTTCGGTGATTCCAATGAAGGTGAAGCACCCACATATCTACCTGTTCCCATTGTTGCTGTTGCTGGCGGCCTGTTCACCAGAACCACCGGCTACAACCGAGAACATGGACACACCCGCCCTGATCATCGCCGCCGAACAGGGCGATACTCTCAAGATTGCGGCCCTGTTGTCAGCCCACGACCCGGTGGACAGTCGCGACAGTTGCCAGTGGACACCACTGATGAAGGCAGCCCTCTATGGTCACACCCGGGTGGCGGTGCAGTTGATCGAGGCCGGCGCTGAAGTGGATCTGGTCGACAACGGAGGCTACACCGCGCTGATGCTGGCCGCCTCGAACAATCACACCAATCTGGTCAAGGCACTGCTGGCGCAGGGGGCCAACCCCAATCTGCAGGAGTCCACCAAAGGTTGGACGGCACTGATCTGGGCCGCCAAGCGGGGGCACCTGGAGAGCGCATCAGCATTGATCAGCGGCGGGGCCAGCGCCAACACAACCGATTTTGCAAGAGAAACCGCCCGATCCTGGGCAGCTAAAAATCATCATACCGAAGTGATTCGATTATTGGACAGTTCCTGAGATCGTCGTATCCGAATATCAGACGGCGGCGACTCACACCTGACTGCCATGGCATGGGAGATCCATCATGAAGATCAACAATGACCAGACGCTTAAAAATGCCCTGAACAACCTCTCTAGAGAACAGCAACGCCTGCTCGCCGCACACTTCACCCAAAGTGTGTCCGGTCCGGTGGATAACCCGCGACTGACGGGGGCACTGAAAGTGGCCCTGTTGCCGGAAAGTACCGAGCAGGAGCTGAAGGATGCCTTCAAAGTGGCGAAATCCATCGCCACTAAAACCTACAATGCCTGCGGCCATGATGCCGACTGGGGTCTGCAGGCGGAGCACTTCATCGCCGCTGCCTGTGCCGCCGCGCTGACTCCCGACGCCCTGACAGCGGAAACCTTTAACCCGGCCTGGAAAGCCGCCATCCAGTCGCGCATGGCCAAGAACTGCCAGATAATCGAAAGCGACTTCGGTGAGCTGGAAAATGAAGCGGACCGGCAATACAGACTGACTGAAGTGTTTCTGGAGAAATAACCACGGCGAGGCAAAACCCTGATATTCACATTGAATACTTGGCCGCCCCCAGGTGTATTATCGACCAGTGAACTTCTGCCCCGGACCGGAGCCTTTTTGTGGCGCGGCACGGCGCAGATAATCGTAGGATGGGCACAGCACACCCATCGAACACTGAGTAGGTAATAATGAAAGACCAACTAACCGCACTGATTGCGGATGCCCTGCATCCGGATCATCTCGAAGTAATCGATGAGAGCCACATGCACAACGTGCCCAAGGGCGCGCAATCCCACTTCAAGATCGTGGTCGTCAGCGACCAGTTCGAGGGCCTGCCCTTGGTGGGACGTCATCGAAAGATCAACAGCCTGGTCAAGCCACTGTTTTCAGGCAGCCTGCATGCCCTCGCATTACATACCATGACACCGAGCGAGTGGGGGGCACGGGGCGGCACCTTCCCCAAATCACCCGAATGCATGGGCGGATCGAAGTAAGCAACCCGGCAATACCGGCTCGAAATCTGGCCGGCTCCTCTCCAACCCCATGTCCGCGCTTGCACTTTTCCGGCTTTTTCCTTACTTTCAGTAGACCATAATAATGATGAAAGGGGTTGGGTATGACGATCTGTTCGCAAATCAAGGGGTATGCACGCAGTCATGAGCGGATTGCCGACCTCTCATCACTCCTGGCGGTCGCCCTGCTGTTTTCCACGATCTGGATTGTCATCGACTATCAGGCCAATATCTTCAGCTGGACCCAACAGAGTATCCTGCTGCACGGTCCGGCGGTCATACTCCTGCTGGTGCTGGATGTCTTTCTCATCGTCGCATTGCTGAATATCGGCTCCACCCGCCTCGAAGGTCCGGGAGATAATCAATCAGACCGCTGTTTCGGTACTTTCCGCGGACGACGGCATGGTGGCTTCAACCTCGGTACGGCACTGCGCAACTGGGTCCAGCATATTGAACAGGTCAACAAGAAACATCGCTGAACCCGGCCCCCGGGGAAAGCCGCCTAAACCCGGCGCGAACGGGAGACTGTATCGACTGCTGGGCGCCGCCCTGATGCTGGCCCTGCTGACCGGCTGCGCCTCCATCGCCAGGGAGCGACTGGCAACCAACCTGGCCAGCGCCATGCTGAACCAGGATGATCCCGACATTGTCCGGGCCGGAGCGCCGGCCTACCTGCTGTTACTCGACGGCATGATCCATGACAACCCGAATGATCAATCCCTGCTGCTGGCCGGCTCCCGCCTCTACGGGGCCTTTGCCACCGGACTGATCCGTGAACCGGTCCGGGTCAGGCGACTCACCCAGCGCTCCCGGGAATATGCCCAACTCGCATTCTGTGCCCGTTATGGCGAAATTTGCGCACAGGCAGATGCCCGCTATGATCAGTTTGCTGCAACCGCCGACCGGATCGCACCGGATGAACTGAACCTGCTCTATGTCTATGCCACCAGTTGGGCCGGCTGGATCGCCGCCCGTAGCGACGATTGGGGTGCCCTGGCAGACCTACCCAAGGTGGAATATCTGCTGGAACGAATTGTCGCCCAGGTGCCCGAATATGACCAGGGTCGCGCCCAGCTCTACTTGGGTGTGATGCACTCCCAGCTGCCGCCGGCACTGGGCGGCAAGCCGGAAATCGGCCGGGCACACTTTGAACTGGCGATCGCCTACTCTGATGGACGTGACCTGATGGCCAAGGTGGAGTATGCCCGGCGCTATGCCCGGCTGGTGTTCGACCAGCCACTTCATGACCGGCTGCTGCATGAGGTACTGGCAGCCCCGGCACAGGCGCCCGACCTGACGTTGAGCAACATACTCGCCAAACAGCAAGCCGAGCTATTGCTGAAGGATGAGTACTTCTAGTACTCCACCATGGCAGAACAAATGCCAAGCTCACGCCAATTAAAAACAATGCCTGGATGCCCCATGCCAAAACACCTGCTCATACTGCTGTTACTGCTCATCCCCGCCACGCAGCTTCATGCCACCACCCTGAAGATAGCCACACTGGCGCCGGACGGCACCAGCTGGATGAACTTGCTTCGATCCGGCGCCGAAGAGCTTGAACGACGAACCGATGGACGAGTAAAGCTGCGCTTTTATCCTGGCGGTGTAATGGGCAACGACAACAGCGTGCTCAGAAAAATCCGTGTCGGACAGCTGCAGGGCGGCGCCCTGACCGCCGGCGGACTGGCCGCGGTCTACCCCGACATCCAGATCTATAGCCTGCCTTTTCTGTTCCGCTCTTTTGCCGAGGTGGATTATGTCCGCAAGCGCATGGACCCGCTGCTGATTGCCGGCCTCAGAAAAGCGGGATTCGTCAGTTATGGTATCAGTGAAGGAGGGTTTGCCTACCTGATGTCGCAACTGCCACTGGAGAGTGTCGAGCAGCTGCTGCATCGAAAGATCTGGACCCCGGAAGGAGACCAGATCAGCCTCAGCGCCTTCCGCAGCATCGGCGTCTCACCGGTACCACTACCCCTGACCGATGTGTTGACCGGATTGCAGACCGGTCTGATCGACACCGTGGGCTCCTCTCCGTCCGGGGCCATTGCGCTGCAGTGGCATACCCGGATCAAACATGTCGCCGATATCCCGTTGATCTATCTGTATGGCACCCTGGTGATCCGCGAACAGGCGCTGAGCAAACTCTCCAGCGGCGATCGGGAAATTCTCAGCGAGGTCATGGGGGACCGGTTTCGACAGATTAGCCAGCAGACCAGAAATGACAACCTGGAAGCGCGTAAAGCGCTTGAACAACGAGGTATCCTGTTCCACCGGCCAATGGATGGGGAGCGTGCAAGCTGGCAGCAGTTGATTGGTAAGGTGGAGGCGGATCTCAAAAAGGAGAATCAGCTCAACCCGGCGCTCTTCCAACAGATTCAACAGCTGCTGGATGATTTCAGGAAGACACAGAGGTAAGGCATGAAGACCCGCAACCTGCTGGCCGACCTGCCGGACACCGGCCGGGAAGAACAGATGGAATTGCTGGCCGGGGATCGCCACGCCAGACTCCTGCGCATTATCAGTCCACCCCACTTCAACTCAGGGCCGTTTCTGCAGCAGGAGGACGAGTGGGTGATGGTGCTGCAAGGTGAGGGAACCCTGGAAGTGGAGGGAAAGTGCCTCCAACTCGCTGCGGGCGACAGCCTGTTGATACCCGCCGGAACGCCCCATCGTGTGGTAGACACGTCCACCGGCCCACTCTGCATCTGGCTGGCACTGCACCTGGACTGTTTTATCCCGTCTCCCGGAGAGGCAACTTGAGAGTGAGACTGGATCGGGCAAGAGCACGGCTCCAGCGGCTGGAGGACCTGCTGCTGGCTCTGCTGCTCACGGCCATGATCCTGCTCGCCACCAGCCAGATCCTGATGCGCAACCTCTGGGACTACAGCCTCGCCTGGGGAGACCCGACCCTGCGGCTGATGGTGCTGTGGATTACCCTGCTGGGCGCCATGGCGGCGACCCGGGACAATAACCACATCCGCATTGACCTGCTCACCCGCTACCTCCCGGAACCGGCCAGCCGTATCGCCCGCCGACTGACCGATGGTTTCACCTCACTGGTTTGTGCCCTGCTGGCGTGGCATGCAGCGAGATTCGTGCTGTTTGAGTACGAGGATGGCAGCCGTTTTCTCGACCTCCTGCCGATCTGGCCGTTTCAGCTCATCATGCCGGTCGGTTTTGCCATCATCGCCCTGCGCCTGCTGCTCAGCAGCTTCACAGGGCATCCGCGACAACAGGAGGCCGGATGATCCTGACCGGTCTGCTGCTGTTGCTGCTGGCGCTGCTGGGTGCGCCGCTGTTCGGCATTATCGCCGCCAGTGCCTTGCTCGGCTTCTACCGCTCCGATATCGACCTGTCGGTCGTGGCCATCGAGTTCTACCGGATTGCCGAGATGCCGGTACTACTGGCGATCCCGCTGTTCACCTTCGCCGGGTATCTGCTGAGTGAGAGCGGCGCCCCGCGCCGTCTGGTACGCCTCACCCAGGCACTGCTGGGTTGGATGCCGGGCGGCCTGGCGCTGGTCTCCCTGATAGCCTGTGCCCTGTTCACCGCCTTTACCGGGGCATCCGGGGTCACCATCGTGGCTCTCGGCGCCCTGCTCTATCCGGCCCTGACCCAGTCCGGTTACCGGGACAACTTCAGTCTCGGCCTGGTCACTACCTCCGGCAGTCTCGGCCTGCTGTTCGCCCCGGCACTGCCGCTGATTCTCTATGCGGTGATTGCGCAACAGCTGGGCATCGCCCATAACATCACCGTGGACGCCATGTTTCTGGCCGGCATCCTGCCCGGCCTGCTGATGCTGAGCCTGCTGGCCGCCTGGTCCATCTTCGCCAACCGCTCCCTGCCCCTGACCCCCTTCTCCGCCACCGAGGCGCTGGCGGCCGTGAAGGGTGCCGCCTGGGAACTGCCGTTGCCGATCGTTGTACTGGGCGGGATCTACAGCGGCTACTTCGCCATCTCCGAGGCCGCCGCGGTGACTGCCTGTTATGTCCTGCTGGTGGAGGTGCTGGTCCTGCGCGAGATTCCGCTCGGCAAACTGCCACAGGTGATGCGTGACTCCATGGTGCTGGTGGGAGGCATCCTGCTGATTCTCGGGCTCTCCCTCGCCTCCACCAACTACCTGATCGATACCGGGGTACCGAGCTTGCTGTTCGAGACCATTCGGGAGCTGGTCAGCGACAAGCTGACCTTCCTGATCCTGCTCAATATCTTTCTGCTGATTCTTGGCACGATGCTGGATATCTTCTCCGCCCTGGTGCTGATGGTGCCGCTGTTGCTGCCGATTGCCATCGGCTACGGGATCGACCCGGTCCATCTCGGGATCATTTTCCTGGCCAATATGCAGATCGGCTACTTCACCCCGCCGGTGGGGATGAACCTGTTTATCGCCAGCTACCGCTTCAACAAACCGGTACTGCAACTCTACCTGGCCACCCTGCCCTGGTTCCTGATTCTGCTGGCGGCGCTGTTGGTCATCACCTATTGGCCCTGGCTGTCGCTCGCCTTGTTATAGAGCCGTTGTCGGCTTACGCTACGCCAAGCCGACCTACCACCGGTAACCAGCAAAGGAAGGAGGAGCACCGTAGGTTGGATTAGCCCGCAGGGCGTAATCCAACAGACCATGTCACAGAAACCAGCAGGCAGCTAGCGATGCCCCAGCAGGGCGTCCAGGTGGGCCAGCACGCTCCGCGCCAGGGAGCCATGTTCATACCCCCCTTCCAGAGTCGAGACAATACGCCCTTCGGCATATTGGTCGGCGATCCCCTTAAGCAGGCTGGTTACCCAATCATAGTCCGCCTCGCGCAATCGAAGGTGGCTCATATCATCGGAGATGTGGGCGTCGAAACCGGCGGAGATCATCACCAGCTGCGGCTTGAAGTGGTGCAGGGCAGGCAACCAGTGCGCCTCCACCTGCTTGCGGAACTCGGCGCCATTGGCGCCTGCCGGAAGAGTGATATTGACAATGTGGTCGGTCTCGGTCTGATGCCCGGTAAAGGGATAGAACGGGTGTTGAAAACTGGAGCAGAACAGCACCCGGGGGTCGGTGGCAAAGATGTGTTCGGTGCCGTTGCCGTGGTGCACGTCAAAATCGATAATCGCAACCCGCTCCAGGCCATGCTGTGCGATCGCATGGGCCGCACCCACTGCCACGTTATTGAAGTAACAGAAGCCCATGGCGCGATCGCGCTCGGCATGATGACCGGGCGGGCGGATGGCGCAAAATGCGGAGGTCACTTCATTGCTCATCACCAGGTCAACGCCCATCACCACCGCCCCGGCGGCGTGCAGTGCCGCATCCAGCGTTTTCGGCATCATGAAGGTGTCGCCATCCAGTTCCAGTATCCCTTCATGGGGCGCATCGGTGAACAGCATGGTAATGTAATCGGGGTCATGCGCCCGTTCCAACTGCTCGCGCTTGGCCAGCGGGGCCTCGTACTGGTTCAGGACCAACTCCATACCGGTACTGATCAACAGGTCTTGAATGGCACGCAGGCGTCCCGGCTGTTCCGGGTGATCTTGACCAACATCATGCAACAGGCAATCGGCATGTGAAATATAGGCTATAGGCAAAACTCAACCCTCAAAAAAATGTAAAATCCACCTCACGCTGGAGTCTGTCGGGCTTGACCGATCGTAGCTAGGGAACGCCTGTTTGAGACAGATTTTCCGATCTTTCGAGGCGAATAGTGGACCTATTCAACGAGAAGGATCGGAGAATATGGCCAAATCCGGCTTTTCCGCAGTAGATCAGTGTTAAGTCCGACAGACTCCTAAACTACTCTATTCTTTTCCCACGCAACAGGCAAAAAGACAATGGGCCCACACCATCTCGACACCCTTTTCTCGCCCAAAAGCATCGCTGTATTCGGCGCCAGCGAAAAGCCCGAAAGCATCGGCACCCGGGTTTTTAAAAATCTGCTCCAGGCCGGTTTCAAGGGCGATCTCTACCCAGTCAACCCCAGCCACAAATCGGTTCAGGGTCATGCCTGCTTCAAAAAGATTGGCGATATTGAGCACCCGGTCGATCTGGCGGTGATCACGGCACCTGCCAAGACCGTGCCGGCAATTATTCGCGAATGTGGCGAACAAGGCGTACGGGCCGCCGTGATCCTGACCCCCGGTTTTCGCGAAACCGGCCCGGCGGGTGCACGCATCGAGCGGTCGATTCTGGAAACGGCCAAACACTACAACCTGCGTCTGGTCGGCCCCAACTGCCTGGGCCTGATGCGCCCCAGCGTCGGACTGGACGCCACCTTCCTGGAGACACCGGCACCGGCCGGCGGCCTGGCGCTGGTGTCCCAGTCCGGTGCCCTCTGCACCGCCATTCTGGACTGGGCAAAACCCCATCAACTTGGGTTCTCCACCGTAGTCTCGCTGGGCAATGCCATCGATATTGATTTTGGCGACGTACTTGACTACCTGGCTTCAGACTACAAGACATCGGCCATCCTGCTCTACATCGAGGGGATTCACGATGCCCGCGCCTTCATGAGCGGCCTGCGCACGGCCGCCCGTGCCAAGCCGGTAATCGTACTGAAGGTCGGCCGGCACGCCAGGGGATCACAGGCGGCCAGCACCCATACCGGGGCAATGATCGGTTCCGATGATGTGTTTGATGCGGCCCTGGAACGGGCCGGCGTGGTCAGGGCCATGACCTTCGGACAACTGTTCGCCGCCGCCGAAATCCTCTCGGCCGGAAAAAAGGTCAACGGTAACCGGCTGGCCATTATCACCAACGGGGGGGGGCCCGGCGTCCTGGCCACCGACCGGGCGGAGGATCTGCGGGTCGAGATCGCCCATCTCGGTGATGAGACGGTAGTCACCCTGGACAAGCACCTGCCAGTTAACTGGTCCCACAGCAATCCCATCGACATCACCGGCGATGCCGGCGCAGAGGCCTATGGCGAGTCGGTCACGGCGTGCCTGAATGACCCCGGGGTGGATGGCATCCTCACCCTGTTCACCCCCCTGCCCATGAGCAATCCACTGGATTCGGCCCAGGCCGTTATCGAAGCAGCCAAGCAAAGAAAGGGCAAACCGGTACTGGCGTGCTGGATGGGGGAGACCCGCATTCGAGAGGCGCGGGAACGACTGTCGGCCAACCACCTGCCCAGCTTTATCACACCGGAACGGGCGGTCGAGGCATTCGCCTACCTCTCCCGGCACTGCCAGAATCAGAAACTGCTGTTGCAGACACCGGGGCCAATCTCGGATCAGCGCGAACCCGACGTGGAGGGGGTCAGACTGATCATGGAGGCCGCCTTGGCCGAAGGCCGGGAAATGCTTTCCGATCTGGAATCGAAGGCGGTATTGCGCGCCTTCCACATCCCCTGCACCCAGACCATCGAGGCCGGCACACCTACCCAGGCCCTGGTGGCGGCGGAGACGGTCGGCTTTCCGGTGGCGCTGAAGATCAACTCCCCCGACATCAGCCACAAATCAGATGTGGGCGGGGTGCGGCTGAATATCACCAACGCCCCGGAAGTCCATAGCGCCTTCAAGTCGCTGGTGGAGTCGGTGCAGAAGCGGCACCCGGAGATGAAGATTCTGGGTGTCACCGTGGAGCCCATGTCCTCCAACCCCAATACCCGGGAGTTGATGGTGGGGGTCAAGCGCGACCCCGTCTTTGGCCCGGTCATTGCCTTCGGTTCCGGCGGCACTGCCGTGGAAATACTGCGTGACAGCGCCGTAGCGCTGCCGCCACTCAACAGTCTGTTGGCCCAGCGGCTGATCGCGCGTACCCGCGCAGCCAAACTGCTGGAACCATTCCGTCAGATGTCGGCAGTCAACCCGGAGGATGTGGAGCATGTGTTGTTGCGGGTGTCGGATATGGTGTGCGAACTTCCCCATATCAAGGAGATGGACATCAATCCCCTGCTGGCGGATGAGCATGGCGTGGTGGCGGCAGATGTGCGTATTCGAGTGGCACGACCCTCTACGGCACCCATTCCTTACGCCCACATGGCCATCCATCCCTATCCCTCCCAGCTGGTCAACCGCTTCCATCTGCCGGACGGCACCGCACTGACCATCCGCCCGATCCGCCCGGAAGACGCCGACACGGAGCAGGAGTTCGTGCGCAACATGTCACCGGAGGCGAAGTATTTCCGTTTTATGCAGACCATCGATGAGCTGACACCCGAGATGCTGGCGCGCTTCACCCAGCCGGACTACGACCGGGAGATGGCACTGATCGCCGTTGTCAATGAAAACGGCAAACGAACCCAGCTGGGCGTGGCCCGCTACACCGTCAATCCCGACAGCCAGTCCTGCGAGTTTGCCCTGGCGGTACTGGACACCAAACGCCGCATGGGCATTGGCTCAAAACTGATGGAGGCACTGATGGAAGCAGCCAGGACCCGGGGCATCCGTATGATTGAGGGCGAGGTGTTGTCGGACAACAACCGCATGCTGTCACTGATGCGCCGACTGGGCTTCGCCATCCGCAACTCCCCGGAAGACACCGGCATAAGGATTGTTGAGCGCTGGCTGTGAGACGAGCCGCCGGGATGCCCCCCTGGCCTGTAGGAGGCCAGCCCTCGGGCCGAATGGTCGCGGCACTGTCGTGGATCGATCATCGCGGCGAGGGCGCCGCTCCTACAGGCAGGTAGGCCAGAGGGTGGGTTAGGTGCGCCTTGCGCGGGAGGTGACCGTTTACACTGCACCATGCGCGCGCCGCTAACCCACCCTACCAATGAGAATAGCCGCCCATAAAAATAGGGGCAGGCACGGAGGCCTGCCCCTACCAGCGATGAACTGAATCAGATCTCTATGGCATGCTTCTGGACGCGATAGAGCAGCGTATCACGGGTCAACCCCAGCAGGCGCGCCGCCTTGCTGCGATTGCCGCCGCTCATGCAGATCGCCTGGCGGATGATATCACCCTCCAGTGCAAACAGATCGACCCCCTCTTCCGGCAGTGAGAACAACCCCGGCTTGGTCGCGCCGGCAGTCTCACGCCGCATTTCCAGCGGCATATCGGCTGGCTGGACAATGGCCCCCGGCATCAGGATCACCATGCGCTGACAGAAATTGCGCAGTTCCCGGACATTGCCTGGCCAACGGTACTGCTTCACCAGATTACGCGCGGTGACCGAGTAGCGCGGGGCCTTTCGGCCATGTTGCCGTGCCAGATCGGCGGTGAACTGCTTGAGCAGCAGCACGATATCATCGGCCCGTTCACGTAACGGCGGCAACGGCAGCGGCACTACATGCAGCCGATAATAGAGATCTTCACGGAACTGTCCGGACATTTGCAGCGACAACAGGTCAGTGCCGGTGGAAGCCAGCACCCGCACATCGGGATAACCGGCCTGGCGCGCCTCTACCGACTCGATAAAATGCAGCAGCTTGGCCTGCGCCTCCAGCGACAGGTCCGCCACCTCATCCATATAAAGGGTGGAACCACTGGCTGTGGCCATCAACTCCGCCGCAAGCTGCCGCTCATCAATACCGGCACAACCGATCGTCCGGAAACGCCCTTTGGCGCGCCGGCTCGTGCTATGGATCTCCTGGGCCATCGACGCCTTTCCCGACCCCGGCTCCCCGGTAATCAGCACGGTAACATCCGTCCCCGCCACCATACGGGCGGCGTTTACCGCCCGACTAAATACGGGAGAGCTGCCATACATCTTCTCTGCAACACTGTTCATAACCGTATCACTCGCTGTTAGTTGGGTGTCTGTTGATAGGCGGTTACATCCAGCAACCCCGGGTACCAGAGGGTCAACAGACCTATCAGTATAATAATCAACCCCACTGCCACCTTCAAATAGGGATTTTGCGCATAGCGGTAGAGCCGTCCGGCCAGCATGCCGGTCGTCACCACCGCAGGCAGCGTCCCCAGACCGAAAGCCGCCATGTAGAGTGCGCCATCCACCGGACCCACCTTGGTCGCGGTGGAGATCAGCATGGTATACACCAGGCCGCAGGGCAACCATCCCCAGACCGCCCCATAGGCCACCGCCTGTGGGATCGACTCCACCGGCATCAGTCGGCGGCCCAGCGGTTCGAGCCAACGCCATAAAGGGGCGCCGAGCCGCTCCACCTGCGCCAGACGCGGCAGCCAACCCGCCACATGCAGACCAATCAGCACCATGATCAGCGCGGCAAACCACTGCAACCAGCGATGTCCCTGTCCGGGACCGAGCGCTTCCAGCAGTGCGCTGCCCAGCAGACCGATCAAGGCCCCGGCGGCCGCATAACTGAGCACCCGGCCGCTGTTATAGGCCAACAGAAAAATCATAAATTTCAGACTATTCTGTCGCAGGGTGGACGGCAGGCCGTAGCTTAACGCGCCCATGATGCCGCCACACATGCCGATACAGTGCACGGCACTGAACAGCCCGACAGTAAACGCCAGTGGCAATGACAGGTCCAATTGTGTTCCACCATCTCTTATCTGGCCCACGGGTAGCGCGGAATGGCCCGTGTCACCCGCCGATGTGATGACCCGTCAGTGCCATCACCTGCACAACATCTTCTTGCATCGCTATGATATGCCATTCTCCACCAATATGGATTGATCAATAACAATTGCCCCCATAATACGGCACAAATCCCCTACTACTGCGGTTGCCGGGAAAGACTGATAAAGTGAGCGGACCGCCTGAGTCACAGGAATAATAATGAAAGAGTCACACGATCTCGAACTGATCCTGACATCCCACACACCGGTCATCGTGATCGAATCACTGGAAGAGATAAGGGTGACCCAGATGCTGGCCCAACTCGGCCTGCGCCTGGACCGCCCGATGTACCAATGGACGGTCACCGAAGGTCTCAAGCGACTGGAGGCTGATTTCGGCGCGCAGAAATTCACCTCGGAGCCAGCGGAAGTACTGAAGCATATCAAGGCGTTATCACAGCCCGGTCATTTTCTACTACTGGACTTTCATCCGTTCCTGGACGATCCTGTCCATGTTCGGTTGATCAAGGAGATCGCCCAGCAGTACGAGCAGATTGCCAAGACCTTGATTTTCCTCAGCCACGATATCCCCATACCACCGGAAATCAAACACCTCACGGCGCGCTTCAATCTGCGGCTGCCGGATCGCGCCGGCATCAAGATGCTGATCAAGGAGGAGGCGCGACGCTGGCAGTCACAGAACCGTCGCAAGGTACAGGCCGATGCCGTGGCCATGGACCGCTTGGCCGCCAACCTCACCGGCGTCACCGCCACCGACGCACGCCGGCTGATTCGATCGGCGATCGAAAATGACGGCGCGATCCGTCAGGACGATCTGCCCGGGCTGATGAAGACCAAGTATGAACTGATCAACCAGGACGGCGTCATCGCTTTTGAATACGACACCGCCAGCTTCGCGGAGGTGGCCGGTCTGACGCGCCTCAAGAAGTGGTTGAGTCATCGCCACAAATCATTTGCCGGCAAGGCCACCGGTCTGGACCAGCCCCGGGGCATCATGCTGCTGGGAGTCCAGGGGGCCGGCAAGAGCCTGGCTGCCAAGGCGGTCGCCGGCACCTTCAGCGTGCCGCTGTTGCGGATCGATTTCGGTGCCCTCTATAACAAGTACATCGGCGAGACCGAGAAGAACCTGCGTAGCGCCCTGGAGATTGCCGAGAGCATGGCGCCCTGTGTGCTCTGGATGGATGAGATCGAGAAGGGCGTCTCACCCGGCCAGGCCAATGATGGGGTATCACTGCGCATACTGGGCACCCTGCTCACCTGGATGGCGGAAAACCGCAGTCCGGTATTTATTGTCGCCACCGCCAACGATATCCAGCGCCTGCCGCCTGAACTGATACGCAAGGGCCGGCTGGATGAGATCTTCTTTATCGATCTGCCCGGTGAAGAGGTGCGCCGGGAGATTTTTGATATCCATCTGCGACGGCGCAATCAAGCCCCGAGCGGTTTTGACCTGGAACTGTTGGCCAGTGCCAGCGAGGGTTTCACCGGCGCGGAGATCGAACAGGCTATCGTCTCAGCCCTCTACGCAGCCCAGGCGCAGGAGAGCAAGCTGGATACCCGGCACCTGCTGGCCGAGATAGAACGGACCCGCCCGCTGTCGGTGGTGATGGCGGAAAAGATCACGCAACAGCGGGAGTGGGCAGCGGGCCGGACCGTAGCGGCAGACTGAAACGTGCAAACCGGATACCATAGCCCACCCGATGGCAGTAACAACAGAAGTTATCCTGGAATCATGCAAACCACACATCCCCTCGGCCAGCTCAGCGCGCTGCAACAGATGATGACTCAGCTGCTTGAGCCTCTCAGCGACCACGAATGTCGCCACAGCTACCACCCTTCACTTGCCCCCCTGCTCTGGAATTACGGCCGCGCGGTTTATCGGGAGACTTGGCTGTTGCGACAACAGGTTCAGGGAGAGACGGACATCACCGACCGGGTGGCGGAGATCTTTACCCCCGGCGCGCTGCCGCCCGAAACTCAATGGGAGCGACTCCCCCCCAAGGATCATCTGCTGAACTGGGCGCTGGAACTGCAGGACGAGAACCTGATGCGACTGGCCAACCTGGACAGACTACCAGATCATCCGCTGCTGGCGGAAAACCGGCTGATACTGCTGATCAACCAGTCCCGGGCCCTGCTGTACGAGCAGATGCTGCAGACGCTGGTGGAGCAGCGGCTGCAACAGGCGGAAGCCTACCGGGTAGGGCGTCCACTGGAGGCCGAAACCCCGAAAACCGATCTGGTGGGTATCTCCCAAGGACACTATCGGATCGGCGCCAAGGGGGATCCCGCCGCCCGCGATAATGAGCAACCGGCCCAGGTGGTCAACCTGAGCAATTTCCGCATCGACCGGCAACCGGCCAGCAACGCCGCCTGGCTCGCTTTCATGCAGGCTGGGGGCTATGCCATGCGGGAGTACTGGAGCGAGGAGGGCTGGAGCTGGCGCCAGGGCGTCGATAGCCACCCCCATCACTGGCGCCGCGATAACCATGGCGCCTGGTACGGGATGAGCCTGAACGGCCCCGCCGATCTGCTGCCGGAAGATCCGGTCATGGGCATTTCCCAACACGAGGCACAGGCCTATGCCCGCTGGGTCGCCTCGCTGGGTGGCGAACTGAGCGGTGCCGTTCTGCAGCACGAATACCAGTGGGAAGTCGCCCTGCGCACTCGGGCAGTAAAGACATACGGCCGGGTTTGGGAGTGGTGCGCCAATCCCTTTGAGGCCTACAGTGAATTTCAGCCGGGACTCGATCCCGAGGGCGGCATCGAGCAGTTCGCTCAGGGACATTATGTGCTGCGGGGCGGCTGCCTGCACAGCCAGCCGTCGATCCGGCGCCTCAGTTTCAGGCATCACGCCGAGGCCGGGGACAGAACCCTGTTCGCCGGCACCCGTCTGGTCTATCCCCCCAAGGAACAGTAACCCGATGATCAGTTACGACATGCCGCTCTACCGTCCGCCCAGCGAAGGCAACAACCTAATTATCCAGGCCACCCTGGGATGCCACTTCAACCAGTGCTCGTTCTGCTCCATGTACAAGCAGAAGCAGTTCACCATCCGGCCGCTAGAGACGGTGTTCAACGAGATCGCACAAGCCGCCCGGGCCTGGCCGGACGCACAACGGGTTTTTCTGGCCGACGGTGATGCGCTGACCCTGCCGACCGATCATCTGCTGACTATTCTGGAAAAGCTGGCCGCGGCGTTTCCCCGGCTCAGCCGGGTCTCCTGCTATGCCAACCCGAGCGATATCCTGCGCAAGCAGGAGACCGAACTGGCGCGTCTGCGGGAATATAAGCTCAACCTGCTCTATGTCGGCATCGAGTCGGGTTCGGGCACCATCCTGAAAAAAATCACCAAAGGCGCCAGCCCGCGAAGCATCCGGGCCGCCCTGGAGAAGGCGCATAACTGCCGCCTAAAGGTTTCGGCCACGGTCATTCTCGGCCTGGGCGGCAACTCCCGTTCAGAGGAACATATTCAAGGCACTATCGAACTGTTGAGCCGCGCCCCGGTTACCTACCTGTCGACCCTGCAGCTGTTTCTGGAAACCGGTGAGCGGCAGCACTTCCTGGACAAGTTCGGCGAACCCTTCATCCCCCAGGACGACCAGGCCATCTTGCGGGAGCAGCGCCGACTGGTGGCCGGTATCGAGCCACCCAACCCGGTCATCTTCCGCTCCAATCACGCCTCCAACGCCCTGGCCCTGGCTGGCAACCTGCCACGGGACCGGGAACGGTTGCTGGCCCGAATCGACCAGGTCCTGGCGGATGGCGAACGCTTGCGCCCCCGGCAGCTGCGCGGTTTATAGGGGCAACCCCCTGTGGTTGCCCGCCCAGTACCCGCAAATATGAGGCATTCAGCAATCAGACTCGGCTTCCCATAGGGCGGGCCGCGCCCGACGCCCATGGGGCGTCCTATGCTGAAATCGACCCGCCCATTCCGGGCGGGTCCACAATACACCGCAGGCTTATTCGGCCTTTTTCTCTTCCTGGGCCTTGGGTGCCTCGAAGGAGAGCAGTTCCACTTCGAATATCAGGGTCTCATTGGGTCCGATAGCGCCGGGCGCACCGGTTTCGCCGTAGCCCAGGCTGGCGGGGATGAACAACTTCCACTTGGCACCCTGTTTCATCTGGCTGATGCCCTCCCGGAAACCGGGAATCACACCATCCAGCGAGAAGCTGGTGGGCTCACCACGGCCATAGGAACTGTCAAACTCCTTACCGGATATGAGCGAGCCGCGATAATGCACGGTGACGGTGGCCCCTGCCATGGGCTTTTCACCCTCACCCGCCTGCAACACCTGATACTGCAACCCGCTGGGCAGGACCACCACTCCATCCTGCTTGCTGTTATCCGTCAGGAATTTTTCCCCTGCCTGTTTGGCTGCGATCGACTCCTGCGCCTTGGCCTTGGTCATCTCCTCCTTGGTCTGACGGAACGCCTCGGACATCTGTTCCGTGGTCAGCTGTGTGGCATTGCCATTGCGCACATCATCCAGTGCCGCACCAAAGGCAGCCCCTTCAACGGTCACACCCTGCTGTTTCAGTTGCTGGGCGAATTGATAGCCCAGCGCATAGCTGAACCGCTGCTCCAGGTTGGTCAGATCAGCCGCCTGGGCAGAAAGGGCGGAAGTCGCCAGGACCGCCGCAGTGATGATTGGTTTTATAGACACAGACATTGATTTTCCTTTGTGTGATTAATATGGGCCCCAGGGCCTGTCGGGTACAACCGGGCGCAAGGGGAAAAATTATCCCCAAAAAACGCGTCAAATTATTGCAAATAGTCACATTATTGACTATTTTATCCTTGGCAAACACTCATTTGATCCCGCTACCGGGAACAGCACGCTCTATCCGGAACCCATTATGGCTATCAACTCCATATCGGATACCGCCCTCCAGGGCATCCAACGCGGCATGCGCCAGATGCGCCGCAACGCGGCGGATATTGCCAGTGCAAACCAACTGACCGCCAAAACGCCAACCAAGGATGCCGTTCGCGCCCTGGTGGAACTGCACCAGAGCGGCATCCAGACAAGCGCGTCGGTCAAGGCATTCCAGACAACTGACGCCCTGATAGGTTCCCTGCTTGACGTGAAGGCCTGAGGCCAAGAAGCCGCTGATCAAGCCTTGGCGAAGTAATCCCATGAGTCGGCATAGGCCAATTCAAGACACAAGATACCGACTCATGACGTGACCAGAGACTCCCTAATCATCAAAAAACCGCATCGACAGATCGATCGCCTTCACATCCTTGGTCAAGGCGCCGACGGAGATATCATCCACACCGGTCTCGGCAATACCACGAATCGTCCCCAATGTGACGCCACCAGACGCCTCAAGGCGGGCCTGACCCTGGACGCGCTTCACCGCCTGCCGTAGCGACTCCAGGCTAAAGTTGTCCAGCAGAATCCGCCGGGCACCAGCCGCCAGCGCCTCCTCCAGCTCTTCTAGCGATTCCACCTCCACTTCAATCTCAATATCTGACGCCTGCTTTTGGGCCGCTTTCACGGCGGCCGTCACCGAGCCGGCCGCCTTAATATGGTTCTCTTTAATCAGCACCGCATCAAACAGACCAATCCGATGATTATGACAACCCCCGCAGGTAACGGCATATTTCTGCTGCAGCCGCAGGCCCGGCACCGTCTTGCGTGTATCCAGGATACGCACTCCGGTACCCGCCACCGCATCGGCATACTGCTTTGCCAGCGTGGCCGTGCCGGAGAGCGTCTGCAGATAGTTCAACGCCGTCCGCTCACCCGTCAACAAGGCGCGGGTATTGCCGCTCAATTCACAGACCAGCTGGTCGGGTGCGATCTCCTCACCATCCTGACAGCGCCAATCGATGGCAATGTCCGGATCAAGCTGCAGGAACACCTCGTCAAACCAGTCCACGCCACAAACCACCGCCGCTTCCCGGCAGACCACCCTGACCCGGGACCGGGCATCTACGGGAATCAGCCCCGCCGTTCGATCGCCCGCACCCAGATCCTCCGCCAGCGCCAGCCTCACCTGAGTTTGGACATCTTCCGATTTTGGTGCGGACAACTCAACCGATCTCCAGCAGTTCGACCTCGAACACCAGGGTCGCATTGGGCGGGATCACGCCGCCGGCACCACGCGCTCCATAGCCCAACTGGGGTGGTATGGTGAGCTTGCGCTTGCCGCCGATTTTCATGCCCTGCACGCCTTCATCCCAACCGCGGATCACCTGGCCGGCGCCCAGCGCAAAAGAGAAGGGGTCATTGCGGTCGACACTGGAGTCAAACTTGTGGCCATCGGTAAGCCAGCCGGTATAGTGCACCACCACCCGCTGGCCCGCAGCGGCAACCGCGCCCTCACCTTCGATCAAGTCATCGTATTTGAGACCGGAGTCGGTCATCTTTTCCGCCATTGCAGTACCCCCTGGGGTTAAATGAATTTAACTAACTATCCAGCTACCTCATTAACAACGGATTGGGGCTGTGCTGAGCGTATCAATCGCGATCGATGCGGCTGGTTTCACTCACCCCATCCGACGGTTTTTTCGCATCTCTGCCGAGCGCTGGATAGTGACGATTATTCTTATTGTATACTGTCGACAATCTCATTCACCAGCCAGACACTCCAACCCCCTGCGCATACCGAAGAATTTACCGAAGAACAACAGCAGCACCTGCGGCATAAGTCCATCCCTGGACAAAAAATACCCCCGCGGGGCGGGGGCGTTAACGGCACAGTAATTCAGTTTACAAATTCACTCTTCTTTCTCACCACCCGACTGCTTCGACACCGACCGGTTGAGGGTCGCCATCATCGAGTTCAGCGCCCGATCCATCAGCGGCACGCTGACGGCCGGCAATACCACTGCCTTGCCGCTACGCAGCCAGACGCCCAGTCCCTGTTGCGTGACCTCCGCCACTTTCATTCCCTTGCGATTGACAAACAGGCAACTGCCGCTGATGTTGCTGCGCCAGGACAGCTTGGCGCGAACCACCGTTTCTTCCTCTTCAGTCAACTCCAGCCAGGTACCCACTTCCAGCTCCCTGGCCTGAGCATCGAACTGATCAGGTTCGCTCTCAATCGGCGCGCTTTGCGCGTTCGCTGACTCGAGAACAATCTCTTCCATGACGTTACCCGCATCTTCGGCGGAGCTATCTTGATCGAGCTGATCATTGTTCGCCGCCTCCAGGGCGCGCCCACCACGCAGGCAGGCCAGATGACGCGCCTGCAGCCCCTTGAAGGCGCGGGTCATCTTGTGCTGGTTATAGGAGATTCCTGCTAGCCCTGCACGCAATGACTTCAGCAATTCGGGTATGGAACGCAGCAACTCCTGACGCTCCCTGTGACTGGGCTTGGGCATCACGCTCCAGACCAGCCGATCCATAAGACTTACCGCATCGGACCACTCTTCACTCTCCCGGCCCTTGCGCAGATAGATCAGCAGCAGTACATCATTCCAGCCATCCCGTACCAGGTTCTGCACCACATCGGGTACCGGGCCATAATTAGTCAGACAACGCCCAATCTCATCCGCCACATGGCGTTTGGCCTCAACCAGCGCCTCCTTGCCCTGGGTCACCTGGGCGGCCCGCTCCTCGGCAACATGAGCGCCCCGCTGCTCACGCTCAAGAAAGGCAGCGAACTGCTCGTACAACTCATCAAACAGGGTCAGGTCATCGTCAAACTTCGTCAGTATCCGACTGACCGCCGACTCGATATGGGCATACAATCCGTCGCCACTGCGGCCCGACTCCTCGGTCCAGCCGATAGCCGCCTGCGCCATGGCATTGAGCAGCCGCCGCGCCGGGTGGTCCTTGCGACTGAAAAAACTCTTATCCAGTATCGCCACCTTGAGCATCGGAATCTGCAGCCGCGCCAGCAGGGCGCGCATGGCGTCGGAAAGACCTGGATCCTCAAGGATGAATTCAAACAGCATGGAGATGACATCAATGGTGTCGTCGTCCGAACGGCCAATCGCCACCTTTCCGGAAGCCGCCTGACCTATCTGGGGCATGCTTAGCAGCGCGTTACGCATGGCCCCGGCATCCAGTGCCTGTCCGGCAGCCGCCGCCACCTGATCACCCTGGTGCTGCAGCACGGAGAGCGCCGACAGCAGATTCATCGAATCAACATACTGGACCGATGCCGTCATGGGTGGCGCGGCCGGACGCCGCTGCATCAGCAACTGTTGGAGCGTGGCGAACACCTCGGCCTGCAACTCCGGATTCTCCCCCGGAGCATAGGTAGTACCCTCAGCGGGCGCCCCGTACCCAGATGCCCCAGTGGCGCGATGGGGTGAATTCCGTCGCAGAGTCGGTTTGATCTCGGGCTGAATCCCGGCCTTGGCCAACGTCGCGTTGATCTGATCATAAAGCGGTGCCAACTGGCCGATAACCTCTTTCTCAAACTGCTTGTAGACCACCAGTTTGACGGCAAGTGTCACTTCCAGTTTGGCTATCGACTGCTTGAAAGCAGCCCCGAAAGAAGCTGGCGCCAACGGATTGCCGCCCTCCCCGATATCCACCCCGTTCAGCAGGTAACTGAACCGCTCATCCAGGGCATGGAGATCACGATAAAAATTGTTGTTGCCCTTGGACACCATGCCTGTAATGGCCAGCCCCTCTTCCAGGTCGTCACTCTCCACCAGACCCAGCTCATCACTGGTGAAAGAGGCATCCGGCGCGTCATTCGGGACAGAACCGGGGCCGTGCGTCCAGAAACGGTCAAAACGCCCCAGCACACCCTTGTTGAAGGCGCTCTGTATCTGCTCGCGTTCGCGACGCAGGACCCGCATGGCCTCAAAATAGGCCGCCTGACTCTTGTCGTTTCCCGCCTTGTCCGCATGGGTATACAGCACATCATCCAGCCGTTCGAACAGCCCATCCATGCGCTGCGGCAAAAACTTCACCAGCAACTGCCGGCAGGCGTTGATGGTGCCATGATAACCCTCCCGGAGAGTCACCCCTTGATCACCCGGGCGCTTACCACCAAATGAAATGATATTTCCGGCCTTCATAAACTGGATTCCAATCGTCTCGTGTCTCTAAATTCAGGATCGAGAGCCACCAACCAGAGGGCCCTCTACAGTATGGAGTCTGGACGCCAGCTGTTTAGACTGTCGTGAGAGGCGTCACAATTATCCATAAGTCAAAAAATTGTCACGCAAAAACGTGACCGAACTCCCAGATAGCATCGCGATTCAGCACAGTTTGCATACCCCCTGCCGACAAACTCAGGATAACGGATCGACATCCAACACCCCAAACATTCGGTTAACATCATTTTGCCCGTCGTGTATTGTTACCGCGTGAACAGACTCATGCGGCATTTCACCAAGGCCCTGACGGACAGCATCCGCGATCTATTACCCATTGTAGTCGTTATTGCTTTTTTCCAGTTACTGGTATTCAGGCAACCGATCCCCGACCTGGGTAACCTGTTGTTTGGCACCGTACAGGTGGTGATTGGCCTGACCCTGTTCGTGCAGGGGTTAAAAATGGGCCTGTTTCCGATCGGCGAATCGATGGCCCATGATTTCGCCTCCAAGGGCAGCATCCTCTGGCTCACCCTGTTCGCATTCGCGCTGGGGTTTGGCACCACGGTCGCCGAGCCCGCCCTGATCGCCATTTCTGACGAGGCGGCCCGAGTAGCCGCGGTTGGCGGCATGATCGCCGAGAGCGAACCGGCGATGCAGCGCTACGCCGACGGTCTTCGTCTGACCGTGGCGATATCCGTCGGAATAGCCATTGTGATCGGTGTCATTCGCATCATCAAGGGGTGGCCGATACAGTATCTGATCATGGGGGGTTATGCGGGCGTGGTCATCATGACCGCCTTTGCCCCGCCCGAAATCATCGGCATTGCCTATGATTCGGGTGGGGTCACCACTTCCACCATCACCGTCCCTCTGGTCACCGCATTGGGCGTCGGCCTGGCCGGCAGCATCCGTGGCCGCAACCCGATGACCGACGGTTTTGGCCTGATCGCCTTTGCCTCACTGACCCCGATGATCTTTGTTATGGGCTATGGAATACTGCTGTGACGAACTGGCTATCTGATTTCCTGGGTACCCTGACCTCAACCATCACCGATGTGTTGCCGATAGCCGCCATCCTGTTCGGATTTCAGCTATTTGTACTACGTAAAAAGGTACGCCATCTGCGCCAGGTGCTGACTGGTTTCCTGCTGGTGCTGCTCGGCCTCGCCTTCTTTCTCCAGGGACTGGAAGAGGCGCTCTTCCCCCTCGGCAAGTTGATGGCCGAGCAACTCACGGCTCCCGAGTTCCTCGGTGTCAGCCAGACGGCGGAAGAGTTGAGTAATAACTGGCAGCACTATCTCTGGGTCTATCTGTTCGCCTTTGCCATTGGCCTCTCCACCACCATCGCCGAACCCTCCCTGATTGCGGTGGCGATCAAGGCCAATCAGGTCTCCGGTGGATCGGTCGGTACCTGGGGCCTGCGCATTGCGGTGGCGCTGGGGGTGGCGATTGGTATCGCTCTGGGTTCATACCGCATCGTCACCGGCACACCGCTGCACTACTACATCATTACCGGCTATGTGGTGGTATTGATTCAGACCCTGTACTGCCCCAAGGCGATTATCGCCCTGGCTTACGATTCGGGTGGCGTCACCACCTCCACCGTAACCGTACCGCTGGTGGCGGCCCTGGGGCTGGGTCTCTCCAGCACCATCCCCGGGCGCAATCCCATGCTGGATGGATTCGGGCTGATCGCCTTTGCCAGCCTGTTTCCCATTATGAGCGTCATGGGCTATGCACAACTGAGTGAATGGCTTGCCCGACGGGCAAGAGCAACCCGAGCGAAGGAAGAACAATGCATTTCAAACTGATTATTGCACTGATTGAAGATGGCAAGACCGATACTGTGGTCGATGCCGCCAGAAATGCCGGCGCCACCGGTTCCACCGTGATCAACCAGGCGCGGGGCGAGGGACTGCAGAAGAGCAAAACCTTTTTCGGCCTGAGCCTGGAGGTCCAGCGTGACATGGTGCTGTTTCTGGTCGAGGAGCACTTGAGCCGCAGCATTCTGGAAACCATTGCCAAGGTCGGTGAGTTCGATGACAAGCCCGGCACCGGCATCGCCTTCCAGATCGACGTTGAGGACGCCGTGGGTGTCAGTCATCAGATCAGGCAATTGACCCGCGTCGTGGAGGACGAACTGTGAGTAAACACGAAATCGTCCGCGTCCGGGATGTCATGAAACAGAACGTGGACACCGTGGATGGGATGGATACGGTCGAGGCGGCGTTGCAGAAGATGGATCATGTCGAGACCAAAACCCTGGTGGTCAACAAACGGGACGAGAACGACGCCTACGGCATTGTCATGTTTTCCGATATCGCAAGAAAGGTGCTGGCCAGGGATCGCCCACCATCCAGAGTCAATATCTATGAAGTAATGACCAAGCCGGTGATTTCCGTCGAACCGGACATGGACATCCGCTACTGCGCCCGGCTGTTCGACCGCCTGCACCTGTCACGTGCCCCGGTGATCAGCAAAGGCGAGGTCCTGGGGGTGGTCAGCTTCTCCGACATGGTGGTGAAAGGTATCAAAAAATGAATCGATCAGACTGGTCCGGCTGGCTGGAGTCGATACGCCAGTGCCTATCACCCAACCAGGATGAGCGACCCGCATCCTGTGAGGTCGACCTGCTGGTGATTCACGGCATCAGTCTGCCCCCCGACCAATACGGCGGTCCCTGGATCGACCGGCTGTTCCTCAACCAACTGCCGCCGGATGAACACCCCTACTTCGCCCAGATCCACCAGCTACAGGTCTCCTCGCATCTGCTGATCCGCCGGGACGGCGAGCGGGTACAGTATGTCCCGCTGCACCGGCGCGCCTGGCATGCCGGCCAGTCATGCTTTGCCGGGCGTGAGCGCTGCAACGACTTTTCCATCGGCATCGAGCTGGAGGGGAGCGACGACATCCCCTATACCGAGATGCAATACCGGGTGCTGGCCGAGACCATCCGGGAGATTCAACTGCACTACCCGGCGATCAGCGATACGCGGATCACCGGCCACTGCGACATTGCCCCAGGCCGCAAGACCGACCCGGGACCGGCGTTCGACTGGCAACACCTGAAACGGCTGCTTGTGAAGGGTGAAGGGTGAAGCTGCGTAGGGTGGATAAGCCGGTAGGCGCATCCACCATTGCCAGTGCCATGGTGGATGCGCTGTCGCTTATCCACCCTACAAAATCGGGACGGGCGCCGACGCGGACCGGTTAAGCTTTCGAATCAACCTTGCGCCCGACCAGGGCATCCACAAACATCAGCACCACCCCCAGGGTAATGGCCATGTCTGCCACATTGAACGCCGGCCAGTGATAGGATTGGTAGAAGAAATCCAGGAAATCAATGACGTGCCCGATCAACAACCGGTCCAAAAGGTTTCCCAGCGCCCCGCCGATCACCAGGCTGAGCGAAACGGCCAACAACCGCTCATGTTTCAGCCGCGACAGCCAGACCACCAGCACTATGACGACCACGGCGGCCACCAGGGCAAAAAACCAGCGCTGCCAACCCCCCTGATCGCTCAGGAAGCTGAAGGCGGCGCCCTCATTGTAGGCCAGGGTCAGATTGAAATAGGGCAGGATCGGGATAGTCTCATAGACCATCAGGCTGGACTCGATCAGTTGCTTACTGATCTGATCCAGCGCCACCACCACCAGCGATAACCAGAGCCAACGATGCATAGATATTTCCCTACTGCAGCCTGTTCTGTCGCGCCACTGGATCAGGCAATGCGCCTGATCTCACCTTTGCCGTCCACATTCTCCACACAACGCCCGCAGAGGGTCGGGTGTGCCGCATGGCTACCCACGTCCTCACGGTGGTGCCAGCAGCGTCCGCACTTCGCGTGCTCAGAGGCGCGCGCCAACAGGTACAGGCCGGGAAGATCGGTCTGCACCGCCTCATCCGGCTTCTCCGCCAGGCTATGGACCCGCGCGTAAGAGGTGATCATCACAAAACGCAACTCATCCTCCAGCTTGTCCAGGTCGGCACGCGTCTGATCATCACAGTAGAGATCCAGCTCGGCATCCAGGGAGGAGCCGATCACGCCGCTGGCCCGCAACTGCTCCAGCTGTTTCCCCACCGCCGTGCGGATGCCGATCACCCGGATCCAGAAATTGCGGTCCAGGCTGTCCCCCTGATCGAGCGCAAACAGCCCCTCGTACCAGGTCTCGACAAACACCGTTTCACCGCGCTCACCAGGGATAAACGGCCAGATCTCATCGGCGGTGAAGCTGAGGATCGGCGCCAGCCAGCGCACCATCGCCTCCATGACATGATAAATAGCGGTCTGACAGGAGCGGCGGGCGCGGCTGTCGGCCTGGGTGGTGTACTGGCGGTCCTTGATAATATCGAGATAGACCCCGCCCATCTCGGGTCCGCAGAAATTATGGATCTTCTGGATGATCAGATGGAACTGATAGCCCTTGTAGGCCTCGATGATCTCCTGCTGCAACTGCAGCGCCCGATCCACCACCCAGCGATCCAGTTCCACCATCTCCCCCGGTGCCAGCATATCGGTTGCCGGATCGAAACCGTTCAGATTGGCCAACAGGAAGCGCGAGGTGTTGCGGATACGCCGGTAGGCGTCAGCGGTGCGTTTCAGAATCTCGTCGGAAACGGTCATCTCACCCCGGTAGTCGGTCGCCGCCACCCAGAGCCGAATGATATCGGCGCCCAGTTGTTTCATCACATCCTGGGGACTGACCGTATTACCGAGGGATTTGGACATCTTGTGCCCCTTGGCATCCACGGTAAAGCCGTGGGTCAGCACACCGGCATAGGGCGCCCGGTCGTGGATCGCCACCGAAGTCAGCAGCGATGACTGAAACCAGCCGCGATGCTGGTCGGAACCTTCCAGATAGAGGTCCGCCGGATAACGCAACTCCTGGCGGGGTTCCAGCACGGCAAAATGAGTCACGCCGGAGTCAAACCAGACATCCAGGGTATCCTGCACCTTGTCATAATCCTTTGCCTGTTCACCCAACAGCTCTTCCGGATCCAGGGCGAACCAGGCCTCGATACCCTGTTCTTCGATCCGCTTTGCCACCTGCTCGATCAAGCCCGGGGTATCCGGATGCGGATCACCGGTCGCCTTGTGCACGAACAGGGTGATCGGCACGCCCCAGGTACGCTGCCGGGAGATACACCAGTCGGGCCGGCCCGCCACCATGCCCTCGATCCGGGCACGTCCCCAGTCGGGCGTGAAGGTCACCTTGTCGATCTCCTCCAGCGCGGTCTGGCGCAACCCCTTCTGTTCCATGCTGATAAACCACTGGGGCGTGGCACGGAAGATAATGGGCGTCTTGTGGCGCCAGCAGTGCGGATAGCTGTGGGCCAGCCGCGCCTCCTGCACCAGGGCGCCCCGAGACTTCAATACCTCGATCACCTTTTCATTGGCATTGAACACATGCTCACCGGCAAACAGCGGGGTTCCCTCGACAAAGCGGCCATCACTCCCGACCGGATTATCCACCTCCAGCCCATAGCGCTGGCCAACGATATAATCATCCAGACCGTGTCCGGGCGCGGTATGCACCGCACCGGTACCGGCTTCCAGGGTCACATGTTCGCCCAGGATCACCGGCACAATGCGATCATAAAAACAGTGCTTGAGCCTCAGGCCCTCAAAGGCGTCGCCGCGACCGTAGGCGATCACCTTGTAATCCTCGATACCCCAGCGCAGCATGCTGTCCTTGAGCATCCCCTCGGCCAGGATCAGGCGCTCCCGGCCGTGTGGGCCATTCGCCTGCACCACCACATAATCCAACGCCGGATTCAGTGCCACCGCCTGGTTGGCCGGCAGGGTCCAGGGAGTAGTGGTCCAGATAACCAGCGACAGCGGTCCGTCACCGTGACCGCCCGGCACCGAGTGGCAGCTGGCCATCAGAGTCTCGGGATTCAGCACCTCGAAGCGCACATCAATGGCGAACGACTCCTTGTCCTTGTACTCCACCTCGGCTTCCGCCAGCGCCGAGCGGCAGTCGGTACACCAGTGCACCGGCTTGGAGCCCTTGTGCACATGGCCGTTCTCGACAATGCGCCCCAGCGCCCGCACAATATCGGCCTCGGTTTGAAAGGCCATGGTCAGATAGGGATTCTCCCAATCACCCACCACGCCCAAGCGCTTGAAATCGGTACGCTGTCTGTCCACCTGCTTGCCGGCGTACTCGCGACAGGCGACACGAAACTGGGCCGCCGTCACCTTGCCGCCGGGCTTGCCCACCTTCTTCTCCACCTGGAGTTCGATCGGCAAGCCGTGACAATCCCAACCCGGTACATAGGGGGAATCCATGCCATCCAGGGTATGGCTCTTGACAATGATATCCTTCAATACCTTATTGACCGCATGGCCAATATGGATCTCGCCGTTGGCGTAGGGGGGGCCGTCATGCAGTATGAACTGGGGGCGGCCGGCGAAGGTTTCGCGAATCTTGTGATACAGCCCCATCGCCTCCCAGCGCTTGAGCATCTCGGGCTCACGATTGGCCAGGTTGGCCTTCATGGGAAATCCGGTTTTGGGGAGGTTCAGGGTACTTTTATAATCAGTCACTATCGAATGCCTTGTCGCCGCCGAATCCGGCCGCGCGATCTGTCTAGTCAAATTTCCGGTGGTTATCGCCGAACCGTTCAATGGCGATGCTGCTGTGGCAATTACACCACTGATTTAAATCCGATTCACTTACTTATCAATGTCAAAAAAAGCCCGGGCCTGCGCGGCGTCCCGTTCGATCTGCTGACGCAGGGCATCAAACGATTCAAAACGCCGCTCGTCCCGCAGCCACTTACGGAATTCCACCCCCACGTGCTCACCGTAAATGACGCGTGAGAAATCAAACAGGTGCACTTCCAGCAGATAACGGGAATCACCCGTTACTGTCGGACGATTGCCGATATTGGCCACCCCGGGCAGCGAGCCCTCGGCCAGCCCATGCACCATCACCGCAAACACGCCATGTACCGGACTCACCTTGCGGTGCAGATCGATATTGGCGGTGGGAAAACCGATGGTCCGGCCCCGGGCGTCACCATGGGCCACCCGGCCGCAGATCTGGTAGGGACGGCCCAGGTTACGTTCGGCTAAATCCAGGTTTCCCTGCGCCAGCGCCTCACGGATACGCGTGCTGCTGACCCGCGCCTCACCATCCATAAAGGTATTCATGTTGGCCACTTCAAAGCCGTGCGCCTCACCCACCTGGCGCAGCAGATTGATATCACCCACCCGACCGCGGCCAAAACGGAAATCGTCCCCGACATAGAGGAACTTCACATCCAGCCCGTCGACCAGCAGTTGCTGGACAAACTGCCGGGCCGACATGGAGGCGAGTTTCCGGCCAAACTCCAGCAGCACCACCCGATCGATCCCGGCATCTTTGAGGGCCTGCAACTTCTCCCGCATCCGGGTCAGTCGTGCCGGCGCGGCATCCGGTGCGAAGAACTCCTGCGGCTGTGGCTCAAAAGTGACAACCGTGGTCGGCAGACCGAACGCGGCCGCCCGCTCCCGGAGATTCCGGAACACCGCCTGATGCCCGAGATGCACACCATCAAAATTACCGATTGTGGCGACACAGCCCCGGTGTTCAGCGCGCAGATTGTGGAGACCGCGGATAACCTGCATCGAAGCCTGCTCAATAGAGTCCAAAACGCTGCATTATAGGCAATGTTTTATCACAAGTCCCTGTTCCTGCATCGGACCCATCGGCGCAATCCGTAACCCACACCCAACTCAGGAGGCACTATTGCGAAAATGGCGCGGCCCGATGCCCAGCAGCGCCAATGCGGCAAAGTAACTGACGACACCCGCCAACACCCAGAGCAACAGCCGCCACACCTTGTCCCAGGTCGCCCCCCCCAGCCAGGAGGCGAGATCACCCACCCCCCAATAGAGCAGCCCACCCATCACGGCCGAGGCGACGACACCCCGCAGGATCAGCAGCGGCCAGCCAGCCTCCGGCTGGTAGACCCCTTCCCGGCGTAACCCGCGAAACAGCAAAAACGCATTGAGGGTGGCGGAGAGCGAGGTGGCCAGCGCCAGCCCGGCATGGGCCAGGGGGAATACCAGGATAATATTCATCACCATATTGGCCACCATGGCGATCACCGCGATACGCACCGGTGTCCGGGTGTCCTGCCGGGAGTAGTAACCCGGTGCCAGCACCTTGATCAGGATAAAGGAGAGCAGTCCCAGCGAATAGGCCATCAGGCTCTGCCGCGACATGGCCACATCGGTGGCATCGAACAGCTCCGACTGGAACAGGGTGGCGATCATCGGCCCGGCCAGCACAAACAACCCCACCGCCGAGGGGAGCCCCAGCAACAGTCCCCAGCGCAAAGCCCAGTCGACCACATGCGAGAAGCCCTCAGGTGACTCTGTGGCGTGTTTTTTCGACAGATTTGGCAGTATCACCGTCGCCAGCCCCACCCCCAGAATGCCCAGGGGAAACTCCATCAACCGGTCGGAGTAGTAGAGCCAGGAGATGCTGCCGGAGACCAGAAACGAGGCGATCAGGGTATCCAGCAGCAGATTGAGTTGGGTCACCGAGACCCCGAACAGTGCCGGTAGCATCAGCCGGCCGATGCGCCGCACACCGTCATCTGTTGGCGCAAACACAAACCGCGGCAGCAGTCGGATCCGGCGCAGAAAGGGGAACTGAAACAGCAGTTGCAGGATACCGGCAAGCAGCACACCCCAGGCCAGCGCCATGATCGGACGATCCATCTGCGGCGCCAGCCAGAGAGCAGAACTGATCAGCGATATATTGAGCAAGACCGGGGTAAAGGCAGGAATACCAAACCGGCCGTGGGCATTTAGAATACCACCGGCAAAAGCGGTCAGGGATATGAACAGCAGATAGGGAAAGGTAAGCCGCAACATGTCCACGGCCAGGTCCAGCTTGCCCGCCGAGCCGATGAACCCCGGCGCGAAGATCATCGCCAGTACCGGCGCTCCCAGCACCCCCGCCAGAGTGACCGCCAGCAGCACCGCCCCCAGGGTGCCGGCGACGTGATCGACAAAACGCTTCAACTCCGCAAAACTGCGGCGCTCCTTATATTCGGTAAGCACCGGCACGAAGGCCACTGCGAAGGCCCCCTCGGCAAACAGCCGGCGCAGAAAATTGGGGATCTTGAAGGCGACAAAAAAGGCATCGGTTCCGGCATTGGCGCCAAAAGTGTGCGCGACCACCAGATCCCGGACAAAACCGAGAATCCGCGACAGCAGGGTATTGGAGCCCACCTTGGCCAGTGATCTGAACATGCTTTTGAGTACAACCTGAAAATGCTGTCGCCGGGAGCGACCGAAGCGCGGATTATAGGCTTTTTATACCCTTTTTTCAGGGGAATCGAGTAGAATCCCGTACCACACCGACTGCGGGCAGCAACTCGCCGGCATGGGTGCGATATCGACAATTAGCTGTTGACAAACAACTGCCCAGCCCCCAGAATACCGCGCTCTTTAACGAGATACTCATTTACTGAATTTTTTGGAGACAGACCTTGGCCAACTCACCACAAGCCCGCAAACGTGCGCGTCAGGCCGAACAGCATCGCCAGAACAACGCGTCGCGTCGCAGCAACATGCGTACCTACCTGAAAAACGTAGTGAAGGCATTGGCGACTGGCGATAAGGAAAAGGCTACCGAAGCTTACCAACAGGCGGTACCGGTGATCGACCGTGCGGCAAACACCGGCCTTATCCACAAGAACAAGGCTGCCCGTCATAAAAGTCGCCTGAATGCACAGATCAAATCGCTGTAAACAGTAGCGCTTGTGCATCAAGAGAAACCGGCCAAAAGCCGGTTTTTTTCTGCTGTAACAAAACCCCATTCCAGCGATAAACCGGCATCGGTAAAACAACCGATCCGCTTGAGTTATACTTCCCCCTGTCAACGCATCAGACAATCAGCAGAGGGATGAACCAACATGGCAGCAGCACCAGGGAGTAGCAAAAAACGCCGCCATCGCCTTTTCATCATTCTGTCAATCCTGCTGATCCTCGTTACCGCCACCCTCTCCCTGCTGCCGCTCGGCATCGATTACGGACTCACACAATGGATCAAACAGCACGGCGGCGAACAGGTGTCGGTCGCCAATGTCGACTTCAATCCGTTTTCCGCCACCCTCAGACTGGATGATCTGAAGGTAACCAATCAGGGCAAAAACAAACTCACCCTGCCCAGACTTGACCTGCAACTGGCCTGGCGTCCACTCTTCAATAAACAAGTGGTCATTACCGGCATGGATCTGTCGGGCGTGGTGCTGAAACTGATCCAGAACGGCACGGAGAGCCAACTGCAGATTGGCGGGATGCAGTTTTCCGCACCCGTTGAAAAAGAACCGACAGAAGCGGCACCCTGGGCCATCAGGCTGAATCGCATCGGCCTTAGCGATGCGGTGATCGACTACCAGGGCCCCAAGCTCTCCACTCAGGTCCTGGTCGGAAAACTGACCGTCACCGACATCGCCTCGGACAATAAGGCGGGCGTTGCCCAAGTGGAGCTGCAGGGCAGTATCGACCAGGCACCGGTCAAGCTTAACGGGGGATTCACCCCATTCGCCGACCATCCCTCTTTCAAGGGCGATATCCAGATTCAGTCGCTGGTACTCGACACCTACGCCAAGCTGGCGGAGCCGCAGCTTGAGCTGCTGAAGGGGAAGCTGAGTATGGATGGCGACATTTCCCTGCTGACCCGGCAATCAGGCACTCCCCGGATCACCCATAACGGCGCTCTCAACCTGGCCAGCTATCAGGTCAATTACCAGGGTCAGGTGATAACCGGCGGCCAACTCTCCTGGACAGGTCGCCTTAGCCACGACACCGATACCCTTTCACTCAGCGGTAGCTTCACTTCGGCAGAAATGCGCTTCGACTCGAAGGACGGGGATAACGGCTACCACCATAGAGAACTGGAGTGGCAAGGCGATCTGAAGCTTCAGTCAACGGACGCCACACAGAACATCAGCAGCAGCAACAGCCGTCTCAACGTCCAGGCGCCGGAAATGCGCCTCGCGGACAACCATTTAGCGGCGGAGCAGATCGAGCTGTCACTGGAGAAAGCCGCCCTCACCCTGGTCGGCGAAGATCAGTCAGCACAACTACCGGGCAGCCTGAAACTGGTGGGTGTCAGTGTCACAACACCCAATCAGGAACTGGTCAACGAATCCCTGACCTGGGAAGGCTCCGTACAGCTCAACCGGCAGGAAGCCCTGACCACTCTTGCCCTTGAAGGCTCCCTGGAGGATGGCCCGCTACAGCTGAAATTACTGGAAGACCAGGCCACGATAGCGCTGCAGAATCTCACCTGGCAGGGCGGACTGGAACTCGAGCAGGACCAGCATGGAAACCGCGTTAAACCATCCGGCGATCTCACGGCCACGGGCGTTGAGGCGATCGATAGCCGCGCCGACCTGCAACTGCTTTCCATCGAATATCTCAAACTCACCCGCCTGACCGACGACGGTGAAAATGCGGTGACGGCAGCACTGATCGATGCCCAAACGATCATCGCCGGGGCGGGATTAGCGGATACCGACAGGGACAATCCGGCCATGCTTACCCTGGAAGGCATGCAAATTCAACAACTCGACTACTCGATAAGCAACGGACTGCGGATCAACAAAATCGAGACCATCGGCCTGAAACAATCACTGATTCGCCAGTCGGACAAGCGCCTGAACCTCCAACAACTGGCTGATGCCATCCGGCGACTGGCCGGGAATGACAGCCGGCAAGCCGACAAATCATCAAGTCAGCCAATTCCGGTCACGATTGATCAACTCACCCTAGCCGGTGACAGCCAGCTCAGTTTTGAGGATCGCGCCACCGACCCCGTCTATCATCTGCGGTTGAAACCCGAGCTGTTCCGCATGAATGGCATCACCAATACCCCGGCAAATACACCTGCCAGCTTTCAGCTCAAGGGTATATTGGATGAAAGCTCCAGGATGGAGCTGAACGGCGATCTGGCACTGTTCGCTGCGGACCCCACCTTTACACTTAAGGGCCGTATCGAGGGATTGGAATTGCCCCCGCTCTCCGCCTATACCATTCCGTTGATGGGCTACCGGCTGCAGAGCGGCAAGGCCAACAGCGACATTCAATTCACGGCAAAGGCGGGACAGATTGACGGCAGCAGCGATCTGATACTCAACCAGTTGGAGGTGGAACCGCTCAATTCTGAAAAGATGGCGGCACTGCAACAGCAGTTAAGCATTCCGCTGGAAACCGCCCTGGGCATGCTCAAAGACAAGAACAGCCAGATCAAGCTGAACCTGCCGATCAGCGGCGCTATCGATAACATCCAGGTCGACCCGAGTGACGCCATCAACCAGGCCATCGGGCGAGCCATGAAGAAGGGTGCCAGAACCTACCTGGCAACCGCCCTGTTTCCTTTCGGCACCCTACTTACGCTGGTAGAACTGGCTGGGGATGCGGCGGCCAAGATTCAGTTGGACCCCATCCCGTTCGACCCTGGCTCCAGCCAGTTAAAACCCGACCAGCATGAATATCTGACCAAGATAGCCCAACTCCTGAATGATCGCCCGGAGATATATATTCGACTGTGCGGTGTCTCGGCGGCGACCGATATCGAAGCCCTGCGGCAGGCCGAGCGCCAGCGCCTGGAAGCGGCGCCGGAAAAAGAGAAGCGCAGATCTGAGAGCATCCGAAAACAGCCACCCCCTGCACCACCACCCACGATCGAAATCAGTGACCAACAACTCAACCAACTGGCCGTTGACCGCGCTACGAGCATTGAGCGTTATCTGTCAACCACGCACCAGACCAGGACTGACCGCCTGATCAGTTGTCAGCCGCAGATAGAGAAAACCGTGGAGAAGGCCGCACCGAGGGTCGACCTGCTGATTTGACGGAATGAATCAGACCAGGACCAGATTATCGCGGTGAATCAGCTCCTCCTCATCCACATACCCCAGAATCTCCTGGATGCGGCCGGAGGCAACTCCCTTGATGCGATCACTCTCGGTCGAGTTGTAGTTGACCAGGCCCCGGGCAATCTCCCGCCCCTGCTCATCCACACAGGCCACCATTTCTCCGCGGGAGAATTTACCGATCACCTGTTTTACGCCAACCGCCAGCAGGCTGCGGCCGGACTCCCGCAACACACGCACTGCACCGGCATCCACCACCAGGCGGCCACGCACCTGAAGATGACCGGCCAGCCAGCGCTTGCGCGCCGCTTCGGCCTCCTGTACCGGCAGTAGCAGCGTGCCGACCGGTTCGCCGGCGGCTATCCGGGTTAACACCTGTTCACCCGCCCCCGGCGCGATGATGGTGGCGGTGCCGGAGCGCGCGGCCAGCCGGGCGGCACGTATCTTGGTCACCATGCCGCCCTGCCCCAGCAGCCCGGAGCTGCCGCCGGCCACCCGGTCCAGCATGGGATCATCCACCCGGCTCTCGCCGATCAGTGCCGCTGCGGGATTGTGTCGCGGATCGCAATCATACAACCCCTGCTGATCAGTCAGCAGCACCAGCAGGTCCGCCTCCACCAGGTTGGCCACCAGGGCGGCCAGGGTATCGTTGTCGCCGAAGCGCAGCTCTTGATTAGCCACCGTGTCGTTTTCATTCACCACCGGCACCACGCCAAGGCGAATCAGGGTGCGCAGGGTGCTGCGGGCATTCAGATAGCGCCGCCGGTTGGTCAGATCATCATGGGTCAACAGTACCTGGGCGGTATGCAGGTCATGCTTCTGGAAACAGGTTTCATAGGCACGCACCAGTCCCATCTGGCCGATTGCAGCCGCCGCCTGCAACTCATGCAACGTCGTCGGCCGGGCAGTCCAGCCCATACGGCTCATTCCCTCGGCCACAGCCCCAGAAGAGACCAGGATCAGCTCATTGCCCGCCAGCACCCAACTGGACATCTGCTCAACCCAGCCGGCCAGCGCTTCCCGTGCCAGACCCTTGCCATCGGCGGTCAACAGGGCGCTGCCGATCTTTACTACCCAGCGCTTGGCCGACGTGAATTTTTCTCGGGACATATTCATACTGCTGCCAACTACTCTTTCAGGGGATCCCAGGGCTCTTCGGCCTTCTCTACCACTTCAACCGGCTTGTCCTGCTCACGCAATGTCTTCAACCGCTTCATCAGGGCCTGCATCAGTTCACGGGTCCCCTCACCGGTCAGCGCCGAGATTGAGTAGACCGGCCCCTGCCAGTCCAGTTCTTCCAGCACAGCCGCGCGTTTTTCGGCAAACTCCTCGGTCGGCATCAGGTCCATCTTGTTCAGCACCAGCCAACGCTCCCGCTCGTACAGATCATCACTGTACTTTTCCAACTCGGAGGCGATCAGTCGCACCTCATCTGCCGGTGAAACGTCGTCATCCATCGGCAGCATATCCACCAGATGCAGCAACAGCCGGGTGCGATTCAGATGTTTGAGAAACCGCAGACCCAACCCCGCCCCCTCGGCCGCGCCCTCGATCACCCCGGGAATATCGGCAATCACAAAACTGTTGCCGGTACCCAGACTGACCACCCCCAGATTGGGGTGCAGGGTCGTGAAAGGATAGTCCGCCACCTTGGGCGTGGCGCTGGATACCTTGCTGATCAGGCTGGACTTGCCGGCATTGGGCATCCCCAGCAGGCCAACATCCGCCAGCAGAATCAACTCCAGCAGGATATCCCGCTCCTCACCCATAGAGCCGGGGGTAAACTGGCGCGGCGACCGATTGGTACTGCTCTTGAAGCGGGCATTGCCGATACCGTGAAAACCGCCCTTGGCCACCAGCAGTCGCTGCCCGTTACTCAACAGTTCACCGATCAGTTCTTCGGTCTCCAGGTCGGTCACCCGGGTACCCACGGGCACCTTGATAAACAGGTCCTCGGCGCTGCGACCGGTACAGTTGCGCCCCATTCCCTGCTGACCGCTGTGCGCCCGGTGACGCCGCTGATGGCGAAAATCCACCAGCGTATTCAGCCCGGAGTCGGCCACCAGATAGACACTGCCCCCATCACCACCGTCTCCGCCATCGGGGCCTCCCCGGGGAATATATTTCTCGCGCCGGAAGCTGACGGCGCCGTTACCGCCCTTGCCGGCTTCTACGCGAATTGTGGCTTCATCAACAAATTTCATGGGCGTGCCCGCGGCTGTAAAAATCTATCGTCATAACGTAAAAAGCCCCGTCATAAGACGAGGCCTTTTTTGTTCTATAGCGGTGGCGCGATCAGGCCGGAATCACGCTGACATAGCGACGATTTTTCGGTCCTTTAACCTCGAACTGCACTACACCGTCCACCTTGGCGAACAGCGTGTGGTCTTTACCGCAACCCACATTAACGCCATTGTGCACCGCTGTGCCGCGCTGGCGAATAATGATGCCGCCGGCATTAATAGTCTGGCCACCAAATACTTTCACGCCAAGACGCTTCGACTCAGAATCGCGGCCGTTACGTGTACTACCGCCTGCTTTTTTATGTGCCATTGCCTAACCCTGCCCCTCAGCCTGCGCTGATTCCGGTAATCTCGAGTTCTGTGTACCACTGACGATGTCCCTGGCGCTTCATGTGGTGCTTACGCCGCTTGAACTTCAGGATCGTCACCTTCTTTGCCCGCCCATGGGATTTAACCGTAGCGGTGACCTTGCCACCCGCCACATAGGGCGTGCCAATCTTAATATCTTCGCCGTTGGCGACCATCAGCACTTTATCAAGATCGAGCGAAGCGCCTTCTTCAGCACCCAGCTTTTCAACTTTAAGTGTATCGCCCTCGGAAACCCGGTACTGTTTACCCCCGGTCTGAATTACGGCATACATACCAAATCTCCGCAAAAAATCTGCTAATTTCGGCGCGCAAATAGGCAACGCGCCAACGAAAGAGGCGGAATTCTACCCGCGACAGCGGCACAGGTCAATCACCACACAGAAAAAATAGCAAAAACCGGACCGGATCCTGCCCCGCCATTGGACAGCCGTCCGCCGCCATGCTTGACAGCACCATGGCAGGCTCCTAGCATGCTCCACTCCTAATATACCCTGAAACTAAAGCAGTTAAGACAGACCCCATGGAAATGAGCACAATCCGCGAGCTGGCAGCGGAAGACATGAAGGCGGTAGACGCCCTGATCCTGCACCGGCTCCAGTCCGACGTGGTGCTGATTAACCAAGTGGGGCACTACATCGTCAACAGCGGCGGCAAACGACTGCGCCCGATGATCGTGCTGCTGGCCGCCCGCGCGTTGGATTATCAGGACACCGATCATATCGATCTGGCGGCTGTGATCGAGTTCATCCACACCGCCACCCTGCTGCACGATGACGTGGTCGACGAGTCGGACATGCGCCGCAACCGGGATACCGCCAATGCCGTCTGGGGTAACGCCGCCAGTGTACTGGTGGGCGATTTTCTCTACTCACGCTCGTTCGAGATGATGGTGGACATGAACAGGATGCGGGTGATGGAAGTACTCGCCCACGCCACCAACCGCATTGCCGAGGGCGAAGTCCTGCAACTGCTCAATTGCAACGACCCGGACACCACGGAAGAGAAATACCGCGAGGTAATCCTGCGCAAAACGGCCACCCTGTTCGAGGCCGGCGCCCGGCTCGGGGCGGTACTGGGTGGTGCCACACCGGAGGAAGAGCAGGCCATGGCTGATTACGGCCTGCATCTGGGCATTGCGTTCCAGATTATTGACGACGCCCTCGACTACAGCACCTCCAGCGAGGAGATCGGCAAGAATATCGGCGATGACCTGGAAGAGGGCAAACCGACCCTGCCGATCCTGCGAGCCATGCAGGTGGGCACCCCCGAACAGCGCGCGCAACTGCGGGAAGTGATCGAAAAAGGCGGGCGGGAACATATCGATATCGTCATGGCGGCCATTGAATCCACCGATGCGATCGAGTACACTGCGCGCCTCGCCGCGGAGGAAGCTGACAAGGCCAAACAGGCCCTGGAAGCAATTCCCGAATCACCCTTCCGCGACGCACTCGCTGCCTTGGCCGATTTCGCCGTCAGACGCAGGAGTTGAGCAGGAAATCGGGGTGTAGCTCAGCCTGGTAGAGCACTGCCTTCGGGAGGCAGGGGCCGGAGGTTCGAATCCTCTCACCCCGACCAGACACATCAAGGCCTGCATGCGCAGGCCTTTTTTGTTGCCCGCGATTCAACCAGGTGTCGGCGACACAACCCGCCCTATCGACGTTCCGGAAGTATAGGAAGCGTAGCGCGCAGCGATGCACATCAACCGCCATTGATAGGGTTGGTTTCACTCACCTAAGGGTAGGCAGGCTGACTCCGACACCTCACTTGCAGATGTCACCCCCGGAATCATTTATGATATGGAAATAACCGAAGCCAATGGTCCGCTTGATTACCATAACAACAAAACCGGACGTCCCATTATGTGAAGACAATATTCACCATCTCGCCACTGCTTGATCCCAGATACAGGCTCCGTTCGCTTGTGCCATCAGCACAGACAAAGGGTCTCACCGCCAGCGGCAGGCGGTAGCAAAAAAAGAAGCGGGTACCACCCCTGTGATTTTCAGTTGTTGGCCAGTCTTCTGCCGGACACATTAGACACGATGCCGATTAAGCCAATACCCGCGACCAAGCCCATATTGATAACACCTATGTCCTAATGGTAGTCAAGGATTGCGTCGTTAACGCATGGGAGACAACCCTACTTTATGCCTGGGGCAAAACCCCAGGCCGTCGGCACTAGAGCTGTAAGAGCGGGTTGGTCCCGGGACTTCATCCACTTCGCATCCAAGCACGTCAACAGTTGAGCGATCTACCGGGCGTGGGATAATTGTGGGGGAATTAGGACAACAGGCCGGGCAGTATTCTATTCTGTCCAACCATACCCCGGTAATTTGCTTTGTTTAAGTCGGGCACGGCGGGCGGTCAACATACCGGGCAGGCCAATGATTCATTTAATCTTCAATCTACCCTGCTATCGCATGTTTTCCGCAGTTAGGCCCGCTAGTAAGCGTGGATTTGCAACTGGAGTTGTCCCTCTTTCCAGGCACCGTCTTGTGATTTAACTCTTTTGGAAGGATCCGGCGTCGCCTCGCAGGAGCAATTCCACGAATGACACCCAACATTCATATCCACCAGGATCGAATACGCAAGACTGCAGCTCTCCCAGCTCATTTACAACAATACCCTCAAGCAAGTTCAAGCTTTTCTCTTAAGTGTCGCTATAATCGAAACACAATAGGATTTTATATACCTGACGGTGTTTGTCGGTCGCCGTCACTACCTGCGACCCAGCACTGACCGATGGGATCTGGACTACCATAATCATGACCATAACAACCTATATCAAGATTCCTGCCAATCGGACGCCCATCATTACCTGAAGCTGAATGAACAAAACCTGGCACATCTGGCACATCTGGCACATATGACATGATGAAAATCCCCCTTCACAAGCCGACCCGCACAGCATGAAATTCGCGCTGACTCACTCCCGACGACACAATGGCAGCCGTTCCAATATGGGAGTATTACAAATTGTCCTGATCTACGCCGTGATCTCCATGCTTTACATCCTGTTTTCCGATGTACTGGTCAGCCGACTCCTCAACGACCCCGAGACAATCCACATCGCCAGCACCATCAAGGGGTGGCTGTTCATCCTGATTACTTCACTGCTGCTCTATCTGCTGATGAACCGTCTGGCGGGGCAGATATCCAGCGCGGCACAACGCGAACACGTGTTACAGAAAGAGCAACTCCGTACCCTGACGCTGTTGAAATCGATCACGCATAGCTCGACCGACGCCATATTCATCAAGGACAAGGAGGGACGTTATGTTATTGCCAACCCGGCCCTTGCAAAACTGCTGGACAGACCGCTGGACACCATCATCGGTAAAGATGACTTCCAGCTTTTTCCTGAAACGGTGGCACAACAGTTCCGCCAGGATGACAGCCGCATCATGGACTCGGGGGAGACCGAAACCTACCACGAGTCCATAATCACCAAAGACAAGACCCTGCCCTACCTCACTACCAAGGGTCCGCTGGTGATTGCGGATAAAATAGAGGGAATTTTTGCCATTGCCCGTGACATATCCCCCCTGAAACAGGCGGAGGATGAGATAAGGGCGGGGCTGCGTAGCGCACAGGAGCATGAAGCGGAACTGCAGGCGGTATTTCAGGCGCTGCCGGACATGTACTTCCGGTTATCCGCTGACGGCACCATACTGGATTATCGGGCACAAGACAGTTCCGACCTGTATGCTCCTCCGGAAGCCTTTCTCGGCAAACGGGCCCAGGATGTGTTGCCTGCTGACTTCACCCGACTGCTGGTAACAAAAATCATCCAGGCCTGCAAGACCAATGAGATGCAGGTGTTCGAGTATGATCTCATCATCTCCAATACAACTCGTCACTACGAAGCGCGCCTGATCAGGCTGCCAGATCAGGATCAGCTCATCTGTATTGTTCGGGATATCTCCGAACAACACCAGGCAAAACAAGCCCTGTTCTTGAGCGAACAGGGCTTTCGTACCATTTTCGAACAGGCGGCCGTTGGAGTGGCCCTGATCGAGTCCAGGTCCGGACGTTTCCTGCGCATCAACCAGCGTTACTGCGATATGGTCGGTTACACCACGGAAGAGATGACCGACGGCAGGACATTTCGGGAGATCACCCATCCCGATGACCTCCAGGAAGACCTGGACAATGTGGCATCAATGTTGGCCGGCGAAATAGGTCAATTCAGTAGGGAAAAACGCTACTTCCACCGAGATGGCTCCATCGTCTGGGTTAATCTGACCGCGTCCGCTACCTGGCAATCTCATGAGGAACCGGACAATTACATCGCGGTTGTGGTCGAGATCACTGAACGCAAGCATGCAGAGGCGGCATTGCAGGAGAGTGAGCAACAACTACGCACCCTGATCAATGCAACCCCGGACATCATCTGTTTCAAAGATGGCCAAGGCCGCTGGCTGGAGGCCAATGAGGCCGACCTGGAACTGTTTTCCCTGACCGATGTTGATTACCGGGGAAAGACGGACCGGGAGCTGGCGGAATTCACTGAACCGTTCTATCGGGATGCCTTTCTCGCCTGCGAAGAAACCGACGAAGCTACCTGGCAACAGGGAGGAATCTCCCGCTGTGCAGAGGCAATTCCGAGGCTTAACGGCACGACCAAGACCTACGATGTGATCAAGGTCCCGCTTTACGAGGAGGATGGCGTCCGCAAGGGACTTATCGTATTGGGCCGGGACATCACCGACCGCAAACAGAGCGAATTGCAACTCGCCAGGGCCGGAAGCGAGTGGACCCAGGCGATGGACCAGTTCCAGGATATTATTTACCTGGTTGATATGCAGCGCCACCTGCTACGGGCCAACCGGGCCTTTTACCGGATGATCGATTCCGATGCCAAACAGTGCCAGGGACAACATATCGTGGACCTGATCCACAGCGACAGGCACGAGGCCGCATACTGTCCGATCTGCCAGGCGCAGGAGCAACAACTGGAGATCACCATCACTCTGGAGGCCAACCATCCGGGAAATCCCAGCGACCGGCCCTTTGAAGCCAACTTGAAGGTATTGCGGGATGATGCCGACAACGCCATTGGCATGCTGGTCAGTCTGCACGACCTGAGCCACTCCCGGCAGATAGAGGAACGACTGCGCCTCGCCGCCAGCGTGTTTGAGAACACCGACGAGGGGGTAATCATCACCGACAGCAACGGTAACATCCTGGATGTCAATCGCGCCTTCAGCCAGATACAGGGCTACTCACGCGAAGAGGTCATCGGAAAAAACCCCCGCATGTTCAAATCCGGCCATCATGATCAGAGTTTCTACCGCGACTTGTGGCGTTCGCTGACAGAGAGCGGACACTGGCGCGGCGAGATGTGGAACCGACGCAAGAACGGCGAGCTGTTCCCGAAATGGCAAACTATCAACAGTGTGGCGGACGCTAACGGCGACCTGACCCACTATGTCGGCATTTTCTCCGACATCACCCATATCAAACAGTCACAGCAACAGCTGGACCACCTCGGCCATCACGACGCGCTGACCGATCTGCCCAATCGCCTGCTGTTGAATGAACGCCTCGACCAGGCAATCAAACATGCAGAGCGCCACGACACCCTGCTGGCAGTGATCTTTCTCGACCTGGATAACTTCAAACATATCAACGACAGTCTGGGCCACCCGGTGGGAGACCAGTTGTTGCAGGAAGTAGCGCAGAAACTTTTGCTGGCAACCCGGCAGGACGATACCGTGGCCCGCATCGGGGGGGACGAATTTGTACTACTGCTGGAGGATATCGGCAAACCGGAAAATGCCGGTATTGCCGCGCAGAAACTCGCGGCGGTGTTTGCCGAACCGTTCCAATTGGCGGAGCAGACGATACGTATCACCGCCAGCCTTGGTATCTGCATCTGTCCCCAGGACGGCAATGATTCCGCCACCCTGCTGCGCAACGCCGACTCCGCCATGTATCGGGCCAAGGAAGAGGGGCGCAACACCTACCAGTTCTACACCGAGGAGTTGACCCGAAATGCCTTTGAGCGGGTATCGCTGGAAAACAAACTGCGCCAGGCAATCGAGAAGGAGCAGCTTCGCCTGCTCTATCAGCCTCAATTCGACTTACAAAGCGGCCGAATAATCGGCCTGGAAGCCCTGATCCGCTGGGTTCATCCAAAGCTGGGCACCATCTCCCCGGACAGGTTCATCCCCCTGGCAGAGGAGTCCGGCCTGATTCATCCGATAGGTGTATGGGTACTCAGGACCGCCTGCAGGCAGGGCAGGCAGTGGCAGCAACAGGGCATCGACTTTGGCCGCATAGCCGTCAACATCGCCGGCCCACAGCTGCAGCGGGGCAATCTGGTTAAAGAGGTGATTACGGTATTGGAAGAGACACAACTTCCGACCGACTATCTGGAGCTGGAAGTAACAGAGGGTTTCATCATGCAGCAGGCAGAATCCGCCATCACCCAGCTAAAGGCGCTGCGTGAACTGGGATTGACCCTGTCCATCGACGACTTTGGCACCGGCTACTCCTCCCTTAGTTACCTGAAACAGCTACCAATCCATAAACTCAAGATCGACCAGTCGTTTGTCCGCGACATACCGAACGATCGCAATGACATGGCCATTGCCGACGCCATTATCGCCATGGGGAAGAGTCTCGGCCTGCAAGTCATCGCCGAGGGGGTGGAGACCGAGGCACAGGCGGAGTTCCTGAAGCAGGCCGGCTGCCAGGAGGGACAGGGCTACCTTTACAGCAAGCCGATCACCGCGGAAGCGGTGGAAGCGCTGATCGTCGGCCAGCCGGGGTGATCCACGAATAGGCCCACCGGCAGCACGGTTCCGTCAACCCAAATGCCGCTCTAAAAAAGCTTTCACCGGACCGGCCAGGGGGGTATGGTCATTCAACAGCAGAGTGAAATGATTAACCCCCGCAATATCCAGTCGCTGCCCCCTGGGTATCCAACTGACGATAGCATCGGTTTCTGCGTCGGAAAAGATATGCCCCCGCTGCCCACCCAGCAGCCCCTCCCCGGCCCGCACAAACAGGGCCGGACACTGCATGGCCGGGAAATGCAGGCACATGCTGTAGAGGAAATGAAGATCCAGGTCCTTGTGCAGGGCTGCCGCATCGGCTTTCGGTTGTACCGCACCATTCGCCAGCGGCACCACGTCTTCCAGCAGGTAGGCCTCCAGCATCTCGCCCCACTGCACCCGGTAGTAGGGCATCGCCCGCATTGTTTCCAGGTATTCAGCCATTGACGAGAAGCGGCGGTCCAGATGAGCCAGGGTCGGCCGGATCGCTTCCAGTACACGCTCGGTCGGGTCAGCGCCCCCTTCCAACAGGACTATCGCCTCGACCAGCGAGGGCTGTATGGAGGCGAGATAGGTGCCGAGCGTAGCGCCGAAGGAGTGGCCGATAATGGAGAATGCCTCAATCCCGAGTTGTTTGGCACAGGCCATGATATCCCTGGCATGGTAGGCGAAACCATAACCCTCCTGTGGCTTGTCGCTATCACCCCGTCCGCGCAGATCCAGGGCAATGACCCGATACTCCGGCGCCAGCGCCTCGGCCAGACGGTCAAAACCACCCTTATGTCCGGCGAAGCTTGGCAGGCAGAGCAGTGGCCCCTTCTCACCCGGCCATTCACGATAGCTGAGCGAGATGCCATTGACTTGCACCGATAAGGTCCTGGGCGCTTTCTCCATGGCCGGTCGGCTACCAGTATTTTTCCATGTGCAGCGTGCCCGGTGCACCCGGACGCTTCTGTCGGAAATCCCGGGCTTCGAGACGCACGGTGGCATCCTCGATCATGGCGGGATTGCCACAGAGCAAGACATGACTGGGCCCCGGATCGAGCGCAAAACCACATAGCTCTTCCAGCGTTGGATCGTCCAGAAACGGGGGGAGTCTGCCGGCAAACCCCTGCCAATCCTTATCGATATGCGGGCGGGAGATGGTCGGGATATAGCTGAAGTGATCATTGTAGAGGGCGAGTGATTCCAGTTCGCGGCGGTAACCCAGGTCCCAGGAGAAACTGGCGCCGTGCAGCACCGCAATCCGGCGCTCCCGATTCGCCAGCACCTCGCTGCGCAGCATGCTGACATAGGGTGCCAGGCCGGTGCCGGTGCCCACCAGCAGGACATCACTTTCGACCGGCACCTTATCCAGGGTAAACAGCCCCTTGGATTTTTCCGCCACATAGAGCCGGTCGCCCTCTTGCAGGGCGAACAGACGCGGTGTCAGCGCACCCGACGAGACGATCGACACATAAAATTCCAGATACTCCTGCTGGGTACTGCCCGATGCAATGGAGTAGGCCCTTCTGATCATGGGGTCCCCGCCCGGTTCGACATCATTATCCTCGGGTTGCGCCTCGGGGATTCTCGGCTCATCCCGCAACAGACCCAGCATGGTGTATTGCCCTGCCTTGAATTTTAATCCTGGCTGATCCAGGTGTACCTGCAGGATGCGGATCTCTCCGGTCACTTCAATACATCGACTAACGGTGGCGTTATAACTGAATTTACTGGTTTTCATCTGATGTTTTTAAATACTTGATCCAATGCGATATACCCGGCCATCCGTCCGGGTAAATTAGTTTCATTTGATACTTTTATGTCGGCAATGTCAAATACTGCCGGCCATTCCATTGCCAGCACCTAAAAATGGATCACTTCACCCAGCGTGGGAATCGACGCATCCCAGTTGTACTCCTCCACAAAGCATTTCTGCAGGGCGAGCATACTCTCACTCTCACCATGCACCAGGTAGAGACGGGGCATGGCCTGGCGCATATGGCCGGCCCACTCCAGCAACTGGGACTGCCCGGCATGGGCGGAAAAGCCACCCAGGGTGTGGATCTGCGCCTTCACGGCAATCTCGCTGCCGAGAATCTTCACTTTTTTCACCCCATCCACCAACAGTCTGCCGAGGGTGCCGCGGGCCTGAAAGCCAACAATAATCAGGTGGGTATTCTTGCGCCAGAGGTTGTACTTCAGGTGATGACGGATACGCCCGCCGTGGCACATGCCGCTGCCGGCGATGATGATGGCGCCACCGGCAATCTTGTTCAGCGCCATCGACTCCTCGACGCCGCGGGTAAAACGCAGGATCGGCAGCCACTGCTGCCAGTCATGGGTCATGACCTCGCGGAATTCCGGGTCATCCTTGTTGAACAGCCGGGTGTTCTGTTCATAAATCTCACTGATACTGGTGGCCATCGGACTGTCGATAAAGATATTGTTCTGTTTCAGCTGGCCCGAGTGATAGAGCTGGCCAAGGTGATAGATCAGATCCTGGGTCCGGCCCACGGCAAAGGATGGGATGAGCACATTGCCGCCACTCTCGGCCGCCGCATCCAGTGCCGCACTGAACTCGTTTAGGGTCTGGTCCAACGGCTGATGGTTCCGATTGCCGTAGGTCGATTCCAGCAGCAGCAGATCCGCCTCGGTGATAATAGCCGGATCCCGCATCAGCGGCGCCTGACTGTTCCCCAAATCACCCGAAAACACCAGCTTCCGGGTCTTCCCCTGATCCTCGATCCAGAGTTCAACAATGGCCGAGCCCAGGATATGCCCGGCTTCGCGGAAACAGAGTCGGACCCCGGGCAGGATCTCCGACTCGGCGCCATAGGCCACGCCCTCACACAGACTCAATTCCCGCTCTACGTCTTCCATGTCATAAAGGGGCTCGATGGCCCTTTTTCCGGCCCGGGCCCGGCGCTTATTCTCCCACTCGGTATCTTTCTGCTGCAGGAACGCCGCATCCTTGTGCAGGGTCGGCAGCAGCGCCTGAGTCTGCAGGGTCATATAGATCGGGCCGTTATAGCCCTGCTTCGCCAACAGGGGCAGCATACCTGAATGATCCAGGTGGGCATGGGAGATGATCACCGCATCAATCTCACTCACGGAGAACGGAAAGGGGGGCTCGCTCCTCTCTTTATTGATTGATTTTTTCCCCTTACTGCGTTTTTTATTATTGTTCTCCCCCTGCAACATGCCGCACTCCAACAGGATCTGCCGTTGGCCGCTTCTGATGAGGTAGCAAGAACCGGTCACCCGTTGTGCCGCACCAAAAAATGTCAATGTACTCATCCGCACCCCCTCCACCAGTATGACGAGAACCAATACCACTCATGGCAATCATATACAGGATGCAGCCTGTCGTCCGGCGCCAGCAAATAGTTATTGACTCTTGTCAATCAGTAATGGCGACAGTTGTATCATGATTCTACTAGGCTGTTCTTACATCGTGACACAATCCACCACACTGATCCCCGGGCTTGATGATGACTGACAATAACAGGCACAAAGATAAAAATAGGCCAATCAGAGCAACGACTGCCTGGCACGCCAGTGAAACCAGCACGGTTTTCCAGCGTCTTTCCAGCCGTGACGAGGGATTAAACCCTTCAGAAGTGGAACAGCGCCTGGCCCAGTATGGCCCCAACCGGCTGAATCCGCCGGTGGCCCGCAGCACGCTGGCGCGTTTTGTTGAACAGTTTCAAAACGTGTTGATCTACGTCCTGCTGGTGGCGGGTGTGTTGACGACCGGCATGGGTCATTTCATCGATTCCGGGGTTATTTTCGGTGTCGTGATCATCAACGCGATTATCGGTTTTATCCAGGAGGGCAAGGCCGAGCGGGCGCTGGAAGCGGTACGCAACATGCTCTCGCCACAGGCCATGGTAATCCGTAACGGAAAGCGATTTACCTTGCCGGCCGAGCAGATAGTCCCGGGCGACCTGGTATTCATCCAGTCGGGAGACCGGGTTCCGGCGGATCTGCGACTGTTTAATATTCGCAATCTGCGCATTGACGAGGCGATGCTCACCGGCGAGTCGCTGCCGGTGGAAAAAAGTATCTCTCCTGCCGATCCCGATGCCCCGCTGGGAGACCGGGACTGCATGGCCTATTCCGGCACACTGGTCACCTTCGGCCAGGGAACGGGCCTGGTGGTCGCCACCGGCGAACAGAGCGAGATCGGCAGAATCAGCACCCTGCTGGCGCAGGTCGAGGTCCTGAGCACACCGCTGACCCGGCAGATGGGGCAATTTGCCAGCCGGCTCTCGATTGCCATCCTGGCGATTGCCGTGGTGGCCGCCCTGTTCGGCATCCTGGTGCACGGCAACTCGCTGGAAGAGATGTTTCTGGCCGCCGTGGGACTGGCGGTCGCCGCAATTCCGGAAGGGCTTCCCGCCATTATCACCATCACTCTGGCCATCGGGGTGCAACGCATGGCGGCCAGGAATGCCATTATCCGGCGCCTGCCGGCAGTTGAGACCCTCGGCTCGGTCGACGTGATCTGCTCCGACAAGACCGGCACACTGACTCGAAATGAGATGATGGTTCAGTCACTGGTGTTCGCAGATGCGACCTACGATGTGGGGGGTAGCGGCTATGATCCTCACGGGGAGTTTGTTGATCGGGACGGCAATGCGCGGGATCCCGCCGACCCCTTGCTCAGCACCTGCTGTCGCGCCGCCATGCTCTGTAACGATGCCACGGTAACGGAGCAGGCAGGACAGTGGAAGCTACACGGCGACCCGATGGAGGGCGCGCTCGTGGTCCTGGGTATGAAGGGCGGATTTGAGCAGGCGCTGCTGACAGAGCAGATGCCGCGGACGGATGTGATCCCGTTCGAGTCGGAACACCGCTTCATGGCGACACTGCACCATGATCATACCGGACAGGGCTGTATCTACATAAAAGGTGCCAGCGAAGCCATCCTGCCCCGCTGCGTCAGCCAATTCACCAGCAACGGCCCACAGCCGATCGACCAGGCATTCTGGGCCGAACAGATCGAGATCATCGCCAGCCGCGGACAGCGTACCCTGACCATCGCCATGCGCCCGGTCGATCAGGCGCAGCGCACGCTTAATTTCCAGGATGTCGAGGGCGAGTTGATATTGCTGGGGCTGATCGGTATCGTCGACCCGCCGCGCCAGGAGGCGATTGAGGCGATAACACGCTGCTACTCTGCCGGGATCCAGGTAAAAATGATCACCGGGGATCATGTCACCACCGCCCGGGCCATCGCCAACAACATGGGGATCAAGGACGCCGACAACTCACTCACCGGCTCGGAACTGGAGTCGATGGACGAGGCGTTGCTCAGCGAGAAAGCCCGCGATAACAATGTGTTTGCCCGCACCAGCCCGGAACAGAAGCTGCGGCTGGTCAAGGCGCTGCAGAAAAATGGACTGGTGGTGGCCATGACCGGCGACGGGGTGAACGACGCCCCGGCCCTGAAGCGCGCCGACATCGGCGTGGCCATGGGTATCAAGGGAAGCGAAACGGCCAAGGAATCCGCCGAAATGGTACTGGCCGACGACAACTTCGCCTCCATCGTCAAGGCGATTGAAGAGGGCCGGACCGTCTATGACAACATCAAGAAGTCCGTCCTCTTCATACTGCCGACCAATGGCGGCGAGGCGCTGACGATTCTGGCGGCCATCGCCTTTGGGCGACTGTTGCCGGTAACGGCGGCACAGATCCTCTGGGTCAACATGATCACCGCCGTGACCCTGGCGCTCTCGCTGGCGTTTGAGCCGGCTGAAGCCAATATCATGCAGCGCCGCCCCCGGAACACCCGGGACTCGCTGCTCTCACCTTTTATGGTCTGGCGAATTCTGTTTGTTTCCGTGCTGATGGTGCTGGCGACATTCGGCCTGTTTATCTGGGAGCGTAATGCCGGCTCCAGTATCGAAATCGCGCGTACCGTGGCGGTGAATACCCTGGTTGTGGCGGAGATGTTTTATCTACTCAACACGCGCTATATCATTGCGCCGGTGCTTAACCGGGACGGCCTGCTGGGAAGCCGCTATGTCCTGATCGCCATCCTCATCGTTTCGCTGTTCCAGCTGCTGTACACCTATCTACCGATGATGCAACTGTTCTTCCACTCCGCCCCGCTGCCCGCCGAGGCTTGGCTGCGCATCATTGCGGCGGGAGTCGTGCTGGGTTTCCTGGTGGAACTGGAAAAGCTGGTGGTCAGGCGGTTTTTCCATTGACTGTCGCGGCGCAACAGCAGCGAATGGATACAGGCCTGTTCAGGCAATCAGGACTCGCCCAATTGCTCCAGCCGGTAGCCATGCTGATAGATGGCCTTCAGCTGCCAACCATGCTCGGGGGTCAGTTGCAGCTTTTGGCGTAACCGGCTGACATGGGTATCCACCGTCCGGGTGGCAATATTGGCAGAGATGCCCCAGATGCTCTCCAACAGGTGATCCCGGGAGATGAGTCTGCCGACATTGTTGAACAACATGACGGCCAGCTGAAACTCCCGCTCGGTCAACTCACAGCGGCGCCCGTCTACCCGGATTTCACCTTTTTCGACATTGATCGAGATATCGCCAAACGCCAGCGGCTCCCGCAATCGCTGTGGAGTGCCGAGGCGGCGCGCCAAGGCATTTATCCGCGCCAGCGTAACCGCCTGGGAAGCCGGTTTGATAATATAGTCATCCGCCCCCTGTTCCAGCGCGTGGACAATATCCGCCTCAGAATCCCGGGCTGTCATGAATAGAACCGGGATGTGCCAGTCGATGTGGTCTCTCACCCACGCCAGCACCTCGATACCGGACGAAACCGGCAGTTCCCAGTCAATCATCAGCAGATCGAAACTGCTGCGCTTCAGGCTGCGCTGAAAGGCGGCCGCATCGGCATGCGGATGACAATGATGCCCCGCCTGTTCCAGCCAGAGCTGGACCATCCTGAGCTGATCTTGATTATCCTCCAATACGGCGATACGCACACCCAACCTCACAATCCGGACAGCTACACGGGATACCACTCGATAGACAGATTCGCCGACCATCATATCACTTCAAACGGGATGAGCTAAGCCGCCGCGCAGCAGCCCTTCATATTCCCTGGGTCTCCGTCCGGCCCTATTGCCGGCGGCGCCGACACAGTCCTGATTCAGTACCGCAAAGGCCGCTACCAACGGCTGCCTCTGGCGCTGAAAACCGGACCAATCCGGGGCGGCGTCAGCACCCCGCCCCGATCAGATCAATAGTTATAGCCGGACTCTTCATGGCTGAAGATATCCAGGCCTACAACCTCCTGTTCATCAGTGACGCGCAAGCCGCCGGTCAGTATGGCCACCAGCCGCAGAATCAGATAGGTAACCGATGCGGTAAACAGGATAGCCACCACCACACCGGTCAACTGGACGGTCAACTGTCCCCCCATGCTGTCGATACCCTCGGCAAAGCCGAAACCGCTGAAGACACCCAACTGGGTCGATGAAAGCACCCCCGCCAGCAGCGTGCCCATGATGCCGCCAATGCCGTGCACCGGAAACACATCCAGTGAATCATCAATCTTGAGTACCCGCTTGATGTACTGCGTCGCCGTGAAACAGACGCCACCGGCCAGCAGGCCGATGATCAATGCCCCACCGGGACCCACAAAACCGGAAGCCGGCGTAATGGTACCCAGCCCCGCCACCATGCCGGTAACCGCCCCCAACACGCTTGGCTTGCCAAACCGCTTCCACTCAATCACCGACCAGGTCATGGCGCCCGTTGCCGCCGCAATGTGGGTGGCCAGCATCGCCATCGCGGCATCCCCATTGGCCGCCAGCGCACTACCGCCGTTGAATCCAAACCACCCCACCCAGAGCATACCGGCACCAGTCACGGTCATGGGCAGATTGTGCGGCGGCATGGCGGTTGTCGGAAAACCCTTGCGCGGCCCCAGCACCAGGGCCGCCACCAGGGCCGCCACACCCGCCGTAATATGCACCACCACACCGCCGGCAAAATCGAACAGCCCCATCTGCTGCAACCAGCCGCCACCCCAGACCCAGTGAGTGACCGGCACATACACCAGCAACAGCCAGATGCAGCTGAACAGCAGCATGGCGGAGAACTTCATGCGCTCTGCATAACCGCCGATGATCAATGCCGGTGTAATCACGGCAAAAGTCATCTGAAACAGCATAAAGAGTGATTCGGGAATATCCCCGGCAAGTGATTCACGCCCAATACCGGCCAACATCACTTTACTGAAGTCCCCAATCCAGCCATTCCCCTCACCGAAGGCGAGGCTATAACCAACTATCAGCCAGAGGATGGAAGCCGCACCGGCGATGGCAAAACACTGCATCAATACTGAGAGGACATTCTTGGTTCTGACCAGTCCGCCGTAGAACAGGGCCAGGCCAGGCAGTGTCATGAACAGGACCAGCGCCGTTGAGGTGAGTATCCATGCGGTATTGGCGCCATCCAGGGCGGCCTCCTCAGCCTGAACCAGGCCGGGCAGCAAGCCCGACAAGAACACCAGCAATAGTGTTTTTTTCATTACATCACTCCCAAACAGAAAAAACGGCACCTGCCATCAGTGCCGGTTGCAGAAAAAACAGCGACCATCGACCGCAGCCGACAGAATTGCCGCTGTTATTTGCACAATTCATGCCCACGAATAAATAACTGAAAAAACAGAGTGATAGAGAGGTAGTGCCCCATAAATAACCAGCCCGTGCACAGTTAAGAGGCGGATACAACCCGATTACGCACCAATAGCGTGCACATGGCAGGCATCGCCATCAGGAGTCCTACCGCGCGTCCCGGCGGCTGGAGAGACCAGGCGCCCGCCGCCTGCCCACGCCGCTACACCGGGCAGGTAAAGCCATCCCGGGCCTACGCGGCACAAGTCCATTTCTGGACAAAAAGGGCTCCACCCCGGTGACCAGCTGCATGAAGAGTGGTCTTTTTGTAGGAGTGGATCTATTCGGGAAATTCGCGGCTGAAGCCGCTCCTACCGATTCGGCTGGCCGCTGGCGTCGGTTTGACTTGCAGGAGGTCCGCCCCGGGCCGAATTCGCGGCGAGGGCACCTACTCCTCGATCTCTGGAGTCGTGGCCTACGCGGCATAAGTCCATCCCTTTCCAAAGCCGCTCCCGGCCATCCATGGCCTACGCGGCATAAGTCCATCCCTTTCCAAAGCCGCTCCCGGCCATCCATGGCCTACGCGGCATAAGTCCATCCCTTTCCAAAGCCGCTCCCGGCCATCCATGGCCTACGCGGCATAAGTCCATCCCTTTCCAAAGCCGCTCCCGGCCATCCATGGCCTACGCGGCATAAGTCCATCCCTGGACAAAAAAAAACCGCCCGGGGAGTGGGCGGCTATAAATCAGACTTAATGCCTGAAGGGGAGTCCTAAACGAACAAACGTACACTTCAATCGCTAATGCCAACTGAATACTTTCGGCATCAATAATAGAGACCGGAAAAGCCGGCAAAAGTTTCCAGCTGTCGGAAAAAACTCCATTCACCGGACGGCCGGCTCTTGTGATGCTGCCCCGCGCACACCTCGCCAGCCCCATTCTGTGTTTAAATAGTTGTACAGTAAAAATGACACGGGATGATAGTTTATGAATCGCAGAAGTATCTCCACACTGCTTGCCTTGATCGCGCTGATCCTTGTTCCCTTAAGCCAGCCGGTTAACGCCGGCTGGGACCCACGGAAGGAGAGCGGCACCAGCAAAAGCAATACCGGCAACCGCTCGGTGGACGAGGCGATAAACCGGCTCAAGACCAAGGACCCCAGCCTGGGGCTGTTTTTCAGCAAGGCCCACGGTTATGCTGTGTTTCCCACGGTCGGCAAGGCCGGCATGGGGTTAGGTGGCGCCTATGGCGAGGGGGAGGTATATCGTCAGGGACGGTTCATCGGCACCTCCAGCCTCTCCCAGATTACTATCGGGTTCCAGCTCGGTGGCCAAGCTTATACCGAGATCATCTTTTTCAAGGACAAGCACGCGCTGGATGATTTCACCAGCGGAAACTTTGAGTTCAACGCCCAGGCCTCGGCCGTGGCGGTGACCGCCGGCGCTTCCGCCGACGCTGACTATGACAATGGCGTGGCCATCTTCACCATGCCCAAGGGCGGACTGATGTACGAGGCCACCATCGGCGGACAGAAGTTCAGCTTCGATCCGGCGCGTTGAGAGCCGCCCGTGCAGTGCCCGGGATAGAGCGGCCCTGAGATGGAGATCCGTGGTGTCGAGCCCCTGCTTGGCCTGATCGCCACCATCTCTGGAGTCGTGACTTCGCGGTATACGTCCATCTTCAAATACCGCTCCCGACCATCCATGGCCTCTGCGATATACCTCCATCCCTGGACAAAAAAGCCCCGCGGCAATGGTTGCCGCGGGGCTTTAATTATGGTGGCTACGGGTGGAATTGAACCACCGACCTACGGGTTATGAGTCCGTCGCTCTAACCGACTGAGCTACGTAGCCAGAAGGCGGGGAAATATACCGGGGCTTCCTCCACCTGTCAATTCAAAACACGCCTTTAATGACCAAAATCCGGAAAACGCAGTCTATCCTGCTGATAAACATGATTTTTCAAAGGTGACGCCCGGAGACCATTGTGACCGCCACAACAGACGCCTTCAGACGTTGAACCGGAAGTGAATCACATCGCCGTCCTGCACCACATAATCCTTCCCCTCCAGGCGTAACTTGCCCGCCTCCTTGGCCCCCTGCTCGCCGTTACAGGCGATAAAGTCGTGATAGGCGATCACCTCCGCACGAATGAATCCCCGTTCAAAATCGGTATGAATAACACCGGCCGCCTGGGGCGCCGTGGCGCCCACGGGAATGGTCCAGGCCCGCACCTCTTTTACGCCGGCGGTGAAATAGGTCTCCAGTCCCAGTAAGCGGTAGCCGGCGCGCACCACCCGGTCGAGTCCCGGCTCGTCCAGCCCCATGTCGGCCAGAAACTCCTGCCGCTCTTCATCATCCAGTTCCGCCAGTTCCGCCTCGATCGCGGCGCAGACTGCAACCACGCCGGCGCCTTCGCGCTCCGCCAGCGCCTCTACCGCCGCCAACAGGGGGTTGTCGGTAAACCCGCTGTCGGCCACGTTGGCGATATACAGGGTCGGCTTGATGGTCAGCAGGTGCAGGTCACGCAAGGCCTGTTTCTGGTCTCCGTCAAGCATCATGGAGCGTACCGGCTCGCCCGTATCCAGGTGTGCCTTGACCGCCTCCAGCAGCTCCTTCTGTGACAATATCTGTTTGTCGCCGGTCCGCGCCTGTTTGACCGCCTTCAGCAGCGCCTTCTCCACCGATTCCATATCGGCCAGGGCCAGCTCGGTGTTGATGATCTCAATATCCGACAGCGGATCGATCTTGCCCGCGACATGGACCACATCATCATCTTCAAAACAGCGCACAACATGGCAGATGGCGTCTGTCTCACGGATATTGGCGAGAAATTTATTGCCCAGCCCTTCGCCCTTGGAGGCGCCCGCCACCAGCCCGGCGATATCGACAAACTGCATGGTGGTCGGAATGATATTCTGTGGCTTGACGATCTTCGCCAACTCGTTCTGTCTGGGGTCGGCTACCGGCACCACGCCGACATTGGGATCAATGGTACAAAAAGGATAGTTTTCAGCCGCAATCGTGGCTTGTGTCAATGCATTGAAAAGCGTCGATTTGCCCACGTTCGGCAAGCCGACGATGCCACATTTAAAACCCATGCTGTATCGCCCCAACAGAAAAAGGGCAAGGATAGGGTAATTAGCGGTGAGTTTCTAGCCTGTACCGGCTGTTTAACCGGCATCGGGCGATAAAAAAGTGTGGGCGTCCCCGGTATTCGATCAGCCCACGGGAGCCAGGCCGCTATACCATGGCAGTGCCGTCATTCAGATAATGGTAAACAGCTTGTCAAAGTTGGCGATCTGCAGGATTTCGCGAACGGCATCATTGGGATTGACCAGGGAGACCGGCTTTTCTCCGCAAGCATACTCTTTGAGTTGTAGCAGCATGCCCATGGAGGAGCTGTCCATATACTCCGTACCCGAAAGGTCGACGACAAACTGCCGCTCTCCCTTCGGAAACTGCTTATAGGCGGACGAAAACTCATAATGACTGGAGAAATCAAACCGTCCGGTTACCGTGAGCAGTACCTGTTGCTTATCTGTTGATTCAACTGCCGCAATACTCATCGACTGTTCCTCCTGACATCACCGAGTGTGTGATTGAATGGGACGATATTACACCGTGACAAGACGACTAACACCCGTGTTGATCATTTTTATCCGCCATCGCTGACGCGTCTCCGCAGTTCCGTGACAAGTTGCCTGAAATCGCTACCGGACCGACTGTTGGGACGGTACTCAAAAACCGTTCTGCCGATAATTCGCGATTCGTTGATCAGTTCGGACTGACAGATGACGGATTTAAAAAAATGGCCTGGCGCAAGACTGGAGAATTTGGACGCGGCGGCACCGGTTAGGCGGCGCCGCAGCGGAATACGATTCATCAGCACGGTATAGTCAAGCACCCGTCCCCGGACTGTACCAAACTGTTGAACCGTCTCCAACAGATGCGGTAAGCCGGCCGCCCCGGCTTCGTCCCCGGTCACCGGCAGCAGCACCATATCCACTCCCAGCAGCGCGTTCGCCGCCAGTAATCCGGATCGCGAGGGACAATCGAAGATCATGTACTCCTGGCCGGCCATCCCCCTGGACAGCGCCTGTTGCAGCAACAGGCCGCGCTGCATGTCGGACTGTTTGCCCAGTTCAAGCTCTCCCAGCCTGGCACCCGCCGGGATCAGGTGCAGTTCATCCCGGGTGCTGATCGCCACCGATTCCAGTCCGGCAGACTCCAGCAACACCTGGTCGATACCCTGCGTGGGTTGCCTGAATAATCCCAAACCCGTTGACAGATCACCGGCGGGGTCAAGATCGACCAGCGTCACCTGATAACCGGCCAACGCAAGGGCATGCCCGAGGTTTATCGTGATGGTCGTCTTGCCGGCATATTTCTGGTTATTGAAAACGGCGATGGTGTACATGTTTAACCCACTTTGGTGGCAGCGGCGGCATTGGTTCTCCAGCAACGCTGGCTGGATCGGCACCGCAGCAACACTGCGCCATTGGCCACTTTATGTACTACGGATAATATCAATTCTCACCCGCCGTGGCTCAGGCATGCAGCTCCAGCCCAGGATGCACCTGACAGTCACTTCGCCTGCCGATCGATTGGTAACTGAACCGAGAAACAGGCCCCCTGTCCCGGTGCGGAGCGCACTTTCATGCTGCCCTTATGATTCTCCGTGACAATAAAATAGGAGACCGACAGACCAAGTCCGGTACCGACACCCACCTGCTTGGTGGTAAAGAAGGGTTCAAATACCCGTTTCAGCACGTCCGGTTTCATGCCGGGACCGTTATCCTGAACATCGATTTGCGCCATCCCATCGTTGCGGGACAGACGAAGAGTAAAACAGGGTGGTGTGGCTTCCGGATCGGACAGGGACATCGCCTGTGCGCCATTCTTCAACAGATTGAGTATTACCTGTTGAATCTGCCCATTCTCACAGGCGACCCGCGGCATATCCGCCGCATATTCGCGCTTGATCTGAATCTTGCGAAAATCGTACTTTTTCTTCAGGTCAAAATCATTGGAGGCAAGCTCAATGGTCGCATCGACCAGTTGTGCAAGATCCTGTGGGTAATAATCAACGCTGCTTTTTCGACTGAAGCTGAGCATATTTTCCACAATCCTGGCCGCCCGCCGCCCGGACCGGGATATATTGTCCAGCATCTGGTGAATACCCCGCCGGTTGAGATACTCCTGCAATCCGTCCAGCGATATTTGACAGTCGGCCGCGGTCTTCCCGTTTACTTCCAGCGCCACATCCAGGCGGTTTTTCATCACCTGGGTATTCTGCATAATCCCCGCCAGTGGATTGTTGATTTCGTGCGCCATACCGGCCGCCAGCCCACCCACGGAAAGCATTTTTTCCGACTGAATCATCAGTGCCTCGATACGCATCCGTTCGGTGACATCGTCCACGCGGATGACGGCACCACTGATCTCTCCGGCCAGTGGATAGATGCTGATATCTTCATGGATTTCACCGGCCGGTGTGGTGCGTATCCGTTTTGGGGTGGTACTCGGCTCACCAGTGGCGATGGCAGTTCTGATACTGGCCATGTCTCCGGCAAATTGCGAAAACACCATCTCCAGCGGCTGACCAAGAACGGTATCGGATTCCGCCGCTATCACTCCCTTTGCCGCATTATTCAACTGCACGATCCGGCACTGCTGATCCACCGCCACCAACACCGAGGGCAGGGAGTCGACCACGTTCCGGAGATAATTTCGCAGCTGCCTCGCTTCATGCGCGGCCAGTTCCCGTTCGGTAACGTCCAGGCCGATGGTGATGGAACCCGGGTGGCCACCCGATTTATTCAACGTCCGGGTGTTCCAGACCATGCTGCGCATGGTCCCATCCCTACAGATAATCCGGGTATGAAAATTCTCCAGCGGCTGATTGCCGGCCACCGCAGGCATTACCATTGCCGTGACCTCATCGCGATAGGTCGGGTCGGGATAAAGCAGGGTCAGCATGTGCCGGCGTGACTGTACCTCCTCACGGGAATAGCCGCTGATTCGCTCGGCGGTTTTGTTCCAGATGGCAATATTTCCCTGTGCATCACAGACCACCAACCACACTTCGGCACTTTCAATAATGGTCTGTTGGAACTGATTCAGATCACGTACCGCCTTCTCGGCCGCGACACGGTCGGTCACATCCCGCGCGACACCGACCATACCGACAATCTCCCCGGATTGACGATAGGGACGTTCGCTGATCTCAAGGCAGACTGGCCGGCCGCTTTTATGCCAGATCTCAATCTCATAGGGTTCGTGCGCTATGCCAGTACGTATTGCCTCATCGGTGTAGGCTTTGACGGACTGATTCAATGGAGAGGGAGTAAGCGTGTCCGCATAATTGCCCGCCCACTCCTTTGGATCGAAACCGGTTATGCCCTTCACGCTGGGCGAAACGTACAGAAACTCGCCGTTCAGGTCATGCCGATAGATAAAGTCATTGATGTTATCCAGCACAAACTTCTGGTCGGCCACTAACATTTCCAGTCGATCCCGCGATTTCTCCAGCGCCGCCAGTGCCGACGACAGTTCGCTGATATCGCGTCCTTCGGGAATCAGCAGTGATACCTCGCCCCGCTCATCAAAAACCGGCTTGAGGGAAAAATCCATATCGACCAGCCGCCCATTCGCCACGCGATGAGTGGTTTCAAAGCGCACAAATTCGCCCTGCGCGGCCGATACGATTGCTTCACGAATTTTACGCTGCTCATCCTCCGAGTGAGCAAACCAGGGGGTGTCACTGAAGTGCATGCCCCGGATCGAATCCAGGTCAGCACCACTGCTCTGGAGCGCACTGCGGTTGGCGTCCAGCAGCCGTCCCTCGGGTGAAAGCAGACCGATAAATTGAAAAGTCTGATTAAAGATCCCCTCAAACCGCTGTTTATTCTCCCTGAGGCGTGCTTCAACCGCGATACGTGAGCGGATGTTAAATATCAACAGAGTGATGATGACCAGCAGGATCAGCACAAACAGGGCAGCCAGCCATATTTGGGTGCGATAGGCCTGATAGAGCGACCAGGGCTGATGAATCACCAGGGCATTGGACGGCAGGGATGCCGGTGCGATCTGCCACCGCTCCAGGGCATTAAAATCGAATATAAAGCGGTTGGCGCCCTGTTTTACCACCGGCAGCGAATCTGCCGGCTCACCCTGAAGAATCCGTTTACCCAGGCGACCCATCATCTGTCCCTGTTGGTAGCCACTAATCACGTTGCCGCCAATGACGGGCGTGCCGATATTGAACTCCAGCAGACAGAAAACCGGCACCGGGCTGGCCAAGGCAAGCATTTCGCCAATCTGCTCGTAAGTGGCCTGATGACTATCACGACCTGAAAAATAGACCCCGAGCAGAACCAGCGCATCCGCCGGCAGTTGGGCAATCCGTTGTTGTTGTTCCTCCAGCGAGAGGTTGTCGGAATAGGTGATCTTTACCGGCCGGTCAATCCCGGCCAGCTGCCGCTTAATTTCCCGCTCCCACGCACGTCCGGTTTTCAAGTGATCATTAATAATGTAGACTTCACGCGTGTTCGGAAACAGGTCAAGTGCCAGTTCCAAGGTGCCCCGCGCATCAAATATTTCGGCCACACCGGTAATACCGGTCTGGTCGGCAAGCTGTTCATCACGGAAATCATTGACCCCGGAAAATACCACCGGCACTTGCGGAAAGAGTGTATCCCGATTGGCCAGCAAAAAATCGTAGGCCTGGTTATCAGTGGCAAGAATCAGGTCAAATGATCGCGCTCGATACTTTTCCGCAAAGTGCCTTGCCAGCGAGTCCAGATAGGCAGGACTGAAATGCCGCTTGGCATCCATATTCTCTACCTGCAGTACCACCCGATGCTGCTCCGAGAGCAGTTCATCCCGAACCGCACGCTCTATATCCGCTACCCAGGTCATGCCCTGCCGGTAGGAGTTGATCAGCAACACCTGTTGGCGCTGCGAATGACCTGAGGATTGGGCTTGTGACACCAATACCAGAAGCAGGGAAAAAGAAAGCAAGAGTCGGGGGGTAATAAGGTGTACGGATAGGGGGCTCACGCCCACGCTGCAAGATTGCCTTTGATCACTGCTTTTCATCCAGTAGCTTCCTAACACCCTCCACCAGGACGGTCAGATCATTCAGTGGCTTGAGATACACATGCTCTGCCGTAATGCCCTGCTGCTTCAGCGCATCGTTAAGATGAAATTCAACCGATCCCGTGTGTATCAGAAAGCGCAGGTTTTCTACTAACCGGGCCGCCTTGATGATGAATACATCCCCGCTTTCCCCAGGCAGCCGCATGTCCACAATCGCCAGGTCGAACCGCTCATGTTGCAGCATTTCCAGGGCCTCTTCGGCACTCTCGGCCGAATCAACCAGATAATCGTAGTCTTCAAGAAATGCGCAAAGACTCTCCCGGATGGAGATCTCATCATCAATAACCAGAATGCGGCGCCGTTCAGACAAAACCGGTCTCCCGCCTATCGCGAACCCGCTCGGCCACGTAGGTCTCGAACTGTTCGATCGGCAAAGGTTTGCTGAAATAGTAGCCCTGGTATCGCCCACACCCCTTGGCCTGCAAAAATTGCAACTGTCCCTGCGTCTCAACGCCTTCAGCGATCACCTCAAGCCCCAGGTGGTCGGCAATAGCGATGATGGTCTCGACAATCGCCGCGTTACTCTCATCCTCCGTCACCTCTTCTACAAAGCTCCGGTCAATTTTCAGAATATCCAGGGGCAGTTTTTTAAGATACGAAAGAGAAGAATAGCCGGTACCAAAATCATCAATGGAAATCTTCACGCCCAGCGACTTGAAGGAGGCCATCTTCTCCACCGTGTCAGCGACGTTATCGATCACCACGCCCTCCGTCAGTTCCAGGCCAAGCCGTCCCGGATCCGCCCCGGTGTCGGCCAGAATCCGCTCCACTCGTCCCGGGAAATCCGGCTGCCTGAATTGCCAGGGGCTCACATTGATGGCGATATGTCCCAGCACCGCCCCGAGGTTACCATCGCTCCAACGGGTGATGAGCCGGCAGGCCGTCCGCAATACCCAGTCGCCAATGGGCAGGATCAATCCGGTCTCCTCGGCAACCGGGATAAATCGATCGGGAGTGATCAGTCCATGTTCCGGGTGATCCCAGCGCAAAAGCCCCTCGGCCCCGCACACGGCGCCGGCGGCATTGATTTGCGGCTGAAAAAAGAGTCTCAGTTGATTATGCGCTATCGCCAGCCGCAGATCCTTCTCCAGGCCCAGTCGTTCATCGGCCTCCGCCTGCATCCCCGGCAGGAAGAAGCGTATGGCATTTCTTCCCGATGACTTGGCTTGATACATGGCGGTATCACCATGCTTCAGGACCGCATCCGCATCTTCCTGCTGTATCGGGAACAGCGTGATACCGATACTGGGGGTAATATAGAGCTCATGATCCCGGATGCAAATCGGGAGCGAAAGAAGCTGTCGTATCTTCTCCGCGATACCCTGCGCCTTTCTTGCGGTGGCCTGGCTATCACTACCGACATCCGGCAGCAGCACAACAAACTCATCGCCGCCGATTCTCGCCACCGTATCCTCTTCTCGCAGAATGCCGGCCAGACGCGCCGAAACCTCACACAACAGCTGATCGCCGACACTATGGCCGAGTGAATCATTGATCGTTTTGAAACGATCCAGATCGATCAGCAGCAGTGCGCCCTCATAGCCGTGGCGCCGGGAACGAGTGAGGGCCAGTTCAAGCCGATCCAGCAACAGACTGCGGTTGGGTAAATCAGTGAGGCTATCGTGATAAGCCTGATGCTCGATTTTCGCCTCTGCCTGCTTGCGCTCGGTAACATCCCGGAACACACCGTGTACACGCCCCTTTCCGGTCGGGGACTGTTCACGGGTTGCAGTGATGGCACAGGGACGCTTTGATCCATCATGGTTCACAAGCAGCACTTCAAAGTCACTCACTACGCCGACCTGCTCAAGCCGGTCAAGCATCTTGTCGCAGTGCGCAGGGTCAGCAAAGAAATCCCACAGCCGGCGACCCAGCATCTGCTCCCGTTGATAATTAAGATTGGTGACGATGGACGGTGACAACTCTTCTATCATTCCGTCGAGATCCACCTGGAAATAGACATCGGTCAGACTGTCAAAGATTGAGCGGTATTTCTCTTCGCTCCGCGTCAGTTGCCTGTTTGCCTCCCGCATCTCCTCATTGGCGCGCTGCAACTCTTCCGTCCGCTTTCGGACCTGCTCTTCCAGATGCTGCTGGTAGACCCGGTTTTCCCGCGTCAACCGGCTTCGTTCCAGATTTTTTTCCACCGCATGCAGCAATACTGAAAGATCCTGAACCGGCTTGAGCATGTAGTCCCAGGCACCCAAATGCAGCGCCTGGATCACATCATCAATCACACCGGTTCCGGAGACCACGATGATCGGGGTGTCTGGCGCATTGCTGACCACATAATCCAGAACCTGAAGCCCATCCACTACTGGCATCCGCAGATCAACCAGCACCAGATCCGGATTCCGGGCTTCGAACAATTCTATCCCGGTTCTACCGTTCTCCGCCTCCAGCACCGTATATCCATAATCTTCAAGATAGAGGTGGAAACTTTCCCGGATCGCCGGCTCATCGTCAATCGTCAGGATAGTAGCAATGCTGTGCTGATCATCACTCATAGAGGATGCCCAGGCACTGCCCGCGCCGCTGACAAGTCGCGTGCGGATAAGATGGTTGTACTGATCAAAATGCGCTTCCCCAAGGCTTACCCCTGACTCAGGCGAATCACGGGAGCAAACCAGCATGCATTGAAATCGACCGGATGCAACGGCAGGCTTGTCGCCACGACGCTGCATCGGCATGAATAAGATCTTGTATCATCATATCTCGACCCCAGCCGAAAAATCTTTAGGGATTATTAAGCCTACCAACCAGAATGGAACCATCAAGCCATTGATACTAATAAAAAATAACCAGCAACAACTATCCTGTCGGGCGGAGAACAGCGATCGTACGATGCTATGATCACCTATTACAACCAGACTGGCGGGGATATCTCCGAGACAGCGACCGCCGGTATAACTGCTTCTTGGACAAAACCGCGCGCACCCGCAGCTCGGCAGTAGCAGTATAGACAAAGCGCGCCGATTAAACTTGCCGGCAATAAAAAAGGCCGGGCGATGCTCACCATCGCCCGGCCTTTTGGTTCCACTGACTATTTCTTTCTTTCCAGCGTCTCTTTGATCACTTCTTCAGCGACGTTTCTGGGGCAAGGCAGATAGTGCGAGAACTCCATCGAGAACTGGCCACGTCCGGAAGTCATGGTACGCAGATCACCGATGTAGCCGAACATCTCGCTCAATGGTGCCTCGGCCTTGATGCGAATGCCAGTAGCGGCCGTATCCTGGGACTTGATCATGCCACGGCGGCGATTGAGGTCACCGATCACATCACCGACGTGATCTTCCGGGGTATACACGTCCACTTTCATGATCGGCTCGATCAGCTGTGGTGCAGCCTTCGGTATGGACTGACGGTAAGCACCCTTGGCGGCAATTTCAAACGCGATAGCGGATGAGTCGACCGCATGGAAACCACCATCCACCAGCGTTACTTTGACATCCAGGCAGGGGAACCCGGCCAGAACCCCCTTATCCATACTGGTGGCAAAGCCCTTCTGAATAGCCGGCCAGTACTCTTTCGGCACATTGCCACCCACAACCACCGACTCAAACTGGAAACCACTGCCCGGCTCGCCCGGCTCAATGATGTAGTCGATTTTACCGAACTGACCGGAACCACCGGACTGCTTCTTGTGGGTATAGCTGTCTTCCACGCGCTGCGTGATGGTTTCACGATAGGCCACCTGAGGTTTACCGACACTTACATCCACGCCATGGGTACGACGCAGGATATCGATCTTGATATCCAGATGCAGCTCACCCATACCTTTCAGGATGGTCTCGCCGCTCTCTTCGTCAGTCTCGACATAGAAGGAGGGATCCTCCTGGACCATCTTGTTCAGGGCAATGCCCATCTTCTCAACGGCCGCCTTATCCTTGGGGCTAATGGCAATCGCAATAACGGGATCGGGGAACACCATCGGCTCAAGGGTGGCCGGGTTTTTCGGATCACACAGCGTGTGACCGGTCTTGACATTCTTCATACCGACGACGGCGACAATGTCACCGGCCTGGGCACGGGTCAGCTCTTCACGAGAATCGGCATGCATTTCAACGATACGGCCGATACGTTCGGTCTTTCCGGTGAAGGAGTTCATCACCGTCATGCCCTTTTCCAGCACGCCGGAGTAGACCCGAACAAACGTCAGCGCACCGAATCGGTCATCCATAATCTTGAACGCCAGGGCACGCAGCGGTGCATCGGGAGTAACAACAGCAAATTTACCCGTCTCATTACCTTCCAGATCCACTTCAGGCTGGGGATCAACTTCCTGCGGGTTAGGCAGATAGTCGACCACGGCATCCAGGATCAGCTGCATACCCTTGTTCTTGAACGCAGAGCCGCAGTAGGTGGGGAAGAAATCCAGCTTGATCGTACCCTTGCGGATGCAGCGCTTGAGGTCTTCAATGGAAGGTTCCTCGCCATCCAGGTATTTCTCCATCAGGTCATCGTCCTGCTCAACGGCAGTCTCGACCAGCATCTCGCGGTACTCTTCGACCTTGTCGACCATATCGGCAGGGACATCCTGCAACTCGAAGCTCAGCGGGTCGCCGGACTCATCCCACACCCACGCCTTGCGGGTCAGCAGATCAACCACACCCTTGAGCTGATCCTCGACGCCGATCGGTAGCACCATCACCAACGGATTGGCACCAAGCACGTTTTTGATCTGCTCAACCACGCGATAGAAATCGGCACCCAGACGATCGAGCTTGTTGACGAAGATGATACGCGCCACTTCGGATTCGTTGGCATAACGCCAGTTGGTCTCGGACTGAGGCTCAACACCACCGGAGCCGCAGAACACGCCAACGCCACCATCAAGCACCTTCAGGGAACGGTACACCTCAATGGTGAAATCCACGTGTCCCGGGGTATCGATGACATTAAAGCGGTAATCCTTCCAGAAACAGGAGGTGGCTGCAGACTGAATGGTAATCCCGCGCTCGGACTCCTGATCCATAAAGTCCATGGTGGACTCACCGTCATGCACTTCACCGAGCTTATGGATCTTACCTGTCAGCTTCAGGATGCGCTCGGTGGTGGTTGTTTTACCAGCATCTACGTGAGCGAAGATACCGATGTTTCGGTAAAAGGTTAGATCTGTCATGTTCGTACTCTAGAGTTGGACATTAAATGTTAGTATCTGGCGACCACCAATACAGAATTACCCGGGAAGTATGAATGCCAGGGGTTTTTCCCCTTCCACACAAACAACCCCATCTGAGTCGTTGGCCCGGGCGATCTGCAGACCCACAACGATATGATCAACGTGCCAGATGCTAGTGGCAGCACGAGATGAATTACCTAAGCCCCTGCAATTAACGCAGCACAAGGCAACCCAGCCATAAATAGCCGGCTATTTTAACCCGAATTCCTGGCCGAGTGCTAAATTTTCCTGCGTATTTCGAAAGATTTTTTTGACGGCGTACCGACAGCCACGTAGACCATCGACAAGGGAAAACCTGCAGGCAACGGCAACCCGTTGTTTTGAATAACTTATCTATTCGCGGGAATAAAAGGGAATATGGAGCTGGCGACAGGAGTCGAACCCGCGACCTGCTGATTACAAATCAGCTGCTCTACCAACTGAGCTACGCCAGCCAAAATTTCGAGCGCCTATTCTAGAAGATCCCACCTGATGTGACAACGCGAGAACAGGGGTATTGTTCATTTTTTATTCCCCCCGCAGATTCACTGAGCCTGGCCGTGGCGCGGTCCACCCGGGCCTGATCCGAGCGGTAGTCCACCCAGTAGCTGGGAACGGTGATCAGTCTTGGTATGACGCTTGCGCCGTGTCCTTTGCTAACAATTTCCTGCTGCCTGCTCTGTGCATTGTTTTTATTCGAAAAAACACCCAACGAAATACCGTTTTTCTGATCACCCTTCACAAAGCGGCGGATATCCTGAATACCACTTGCACGCAGCTGCTTTACCTTTTCGATGGCTGCCTCCTGATTCTGCAGGGGAGGAATCATCACCAAGTACCCGATCGGCTTCGCCATGGATTCCCGGCGCAGTGAGGTATCCATACCCTGAGTTGCCAATGACTCGGCGAGTGCCCGCGCCTCGGCGCCCCGCTCAAACGGACCAAAGGCGCCACAAACCGGGGCGACAGGTTCAGGTATCACCGGCGTAGCCAGCTCCTGCGCGTCGGGCGGACTGTCCTCACTGGTTATTGGAGTGGTCGGCGGCGCACTGTCCACGGTTTGGCGTGCTGACGAATCGCGCTCCTGCCGCACACTTGTCACCGGCGTGGGCGGCACGTCTGGCTGCATTTCCTCTTCTGCCGCCGGCGCCACCTCAGCCATGTCGATCGCTGGCTCGGCAGTCATCTCATCCGTATCGGGCGCCGATGCTTCTGCCGCTACATCGTCAACAGGTTTGATCAGGGAGTTGTCGATCTCCGCAAGCAATCGCAGATTTCCAATGCCGGGGCGCACCTCGGGGGAATTGATCGCCGCATCGGGGTCTCGCTGCATACCCCAGCCAAGAATGGTCAGGTTTACCAATAGCAGCAGGGTAAAGAGCCATTTCATCGCGCTTACTCCGCCGTCTCGGCTATCGCGACCAACCCTTTCATCACCAGATCATGGTCGATCCGGCAGGGAATATCTAACCGCGCGGCAACCTGCCCCGCGTCACTCCCGGTAAGGATCAGCTGCGGGGGTTCGCTGCACAAGACGGCAGCCTGATGCACGGTTCTTTCGATCAGCGCGGCGGCCGAGTTGACCGCCGCCGAGGCCACGGCGGACGCGGTATCCCGGGCAAACAGGGTGTCGACCGGCACATGGGTGACTCTGGGAATCCGCGTCTGGTGCAGCAGGGATTCCCGCATCAGATCGAGACCCGGCAGGATCATTCCGCCATGATGCCCGCCGTCGCTGCCTAGCAGATCCACGGTGATCGCGGTACCGCAGTCGACAATACAGACCGCTCCCTTCTCCTGCCGACGGACCGCCAGCAGTGTCAGCCAACGATCCACCCCCAGTTGAGCGGGATCGAAATAACCATTGGTCACGCCACGCGCCTGTGCGACTGACCGAATCACCTGTGGAGTTTTGCCCCATTGACGCCGCATCCAACCTGTCAGGCCGGACTCCAGGTCGGCACCCGCTACATTGGCCAGGTAGATTGCGTCGGGTGGCTGGATCTCGGACCAGCACTGGGCCGCCAGCAGATCGCCGGTAATGCCGCGATGGGTTTTTGCGGTGGCAGGCGATAGCCGCCCCGCCTGGAGCAGCGACCATTTGAGGTTGGTGTTACCAATATCGATGAGTAATATGTTGCCGCTTTTCATAAAGCATCCGTTCAACCTGGCGACGGCTCAGGCCGGCCGCAACGAAACCTCACCACCATGGTAGGCGCGTATACCCTCTGCCGTCTCCAGCAGCAACGCCCCGCTTGACTCAACACCGCGGTGTATCCCTTCGATCTGCCGCGTGCCTAACTGCAAAAGCACCCGCTTTCCATCAAACAGGTCATACTGACGCCACTCCGGAATCATTGCAGTAAACCCCTGCTCTTCAAACTGTGACAGTACAATCACCAGATTATCCAGCAGTGCGGCTACTATTCGATTGCGGGAGAGCCCCACCCCGTCGGGCAGCTGATCCAGACCCACCCAGGGTTGATCAATCGCTTCGGCTTCAGCCTGTGTCAACCTTACGTTCATACCCAGGCCAAGTACGACACGGCTAGGTCCGGTCTGCTCACCCGCCACCTCCAGCAGCAGGCCGGCCAGCTTTTGATCACCACACAGGATATCATTGGGCCACTTCAAGCCGATATCACTGACCCCTAACTGGCGTAACGCCCGAATTACCGCCAGGCCTGCCGCCAGACTGATGCCGGACAATGCCGCCGGTGCCAGTCCATACTTCCAGAACAGAGACAGGTAGATGTTATTTCCAAATGGGGAAACCCAGTGGCGGCCGCGCCGTCCCCGGCCTTCGCTCTGCCGCTCGGCAAGGCAGACGTGTCCGGATTGCAGCACACCCGAAGCCTGTTCCATGAGGTAACTGTTGGTTGAGGTGATCGTGTCATGTATCTCGATATGACTTATCCAGTGATGGCTGGTATTCGCCAGTGACGAGTGGATACGATCTGCATCCAGCAGCTCGAGTTTCTCCGGTAATTTGTAACCACGACCGCGTACTGAATGGATAGTCAAACCAAGCTGGTCACGCAATATGCCCAACTGTTTCCATACGGCGGCCCGACTCAGGCCCAACCGCCCGGCCAGCGCCTCCCCGGAGTGCCACTGGCCGTCTGCCAATAAATGCAAAAGTTGTTGGCGACTGTTCATTTCATACTCCACCGCCTATGGTTTTCATGCCTGGGCCGGCGTACCCGACAGCCACCGCTGGCGACGGTCGAGTGTCTGCTCATCGATCCCATCCTTGAACCAGAGTTCACAGGTATTGGCAACGGCAGGTAGTGGCGTTACCGCAAAACGCATCAGCTCATCACGCCGGAAAACCAAGATTTCGATCGGTGCACCATTGATTGCACGGGCGATCAGCTTATCCATGTTGGATTCTGTCACACGCAGCCCATCTATCGCGACCAACACATCACCGGCGGATATCCCGGCAAGCTGCGCGGCGCCTCGATCAAATACGTTGGCGATAACAACGTCCCTCCCTTCAATCCGTGTAACCACCCCCAGCACCAGACGTGGAGGATCTGATTCCCTGGTCTTTCCGATCTCTCTGATCCCCCCCTGGTCTGATGATCCATAGGCTGGTCGCAGGTCGAAGCCGATACCAAGCCTGTCCAGGTTGGCGGCGAGGTCCAGGTCATCGCAGCCACGCACAGCATGGTCAAAATAATCCTTCAGACTGATGCCGGTAAAGTCCGCCACGACGCGTTCAATCTCATCCTCATCCAATCCTATGTCACGCCGCCCATAGCGGTTCCACAATTCGCGCATGATGTCGTCCAGAGACTGGCGTTCCCCTGTTTCGCTTCGGATGACCTGATCCAGAATCAGTGCGATTAATGCGCCTTTGGTGTAGTAGCTAACGACGGCATTGGGGGCGTTTTCGTCCTGCTTGTAAAATTTGGTCCAGGCGTCAAAACTAGAGTCCGCCACGGATTGTTTCAAGCGGCCGGCACCCCGATAGACCCGGCTAACGGTCTTTGCCACGAGTTCCAGGTAACTGCGCTGGTCAATACAGCCCGATCTCACCAGCGCAAGATCATCATAGTATGAGGTAACCCCCTCAAAGAACCACAGCAGTGAGGTATAAGCCTCCTGTGTCAGATCTGTCTGTTTCAGTATCAACGGGCGAATGCGTTTGACATTCCACAAATGAAAATATTCATGACTGCAGAGCCCGAGAAACTGGCGATAGCCGTCGCTCATTTCTGTCATGCGTTTTTGCGGCAAATCATCACGCTTGCAGATCAGCGCGGTGGAACTCCTGTGCTCAAGTCCGCCATAACCATCACCCACCGCCATCACCAGAAACAGGTAGCGCTCCATTTCCGGTAGCTCACCAAAAAGCTGCACATGCTGACTGCAGACCCGTTGAAGATCAAAACAGATACGCTCCATGTCAGCATAGTGTTTACCGGTAATCACCACTTCATGGGGAACGCCAGCCACTTCAAATACGGCATGGGTAAATCGCCCCATCTCTACCGGGTGGTCGATCAGTTCATCGTAGTTACTTGCGCCATACAATCCGAATGCGAGATGTTGCGCACCACAGGAAGTCAGGGTCGTAGCCAGGCGCCAATCAGCATAAATATCGCCATCCGGTGGCCGGATATCCACCAGGCAAGCCTGATCTTCCTGACCGTGCACCCGAAGGAATACACTGGTCCCATTAAAGAAACCGTGGGTGGTATCCAGGTGGGCACCGCGCACCGAAAGATCCCAGGCATACACCTGATAGTTAACCCTGATCGGGCCTTCGCACCTTGGCAGCCGCCAGGTCTGTTTGTCCAGCTTTTCCACGTCCAGCCGCGTCTCGCTAGAGTATGCACTGAGCGAAACTATATTTCTGGCAAAGTCGCGGATCATGTAGCTGCCGGGTATCCAGGCGGGCAATGCCACGAGCTGCCCCTCCGGATCAGGACTCTGAATTGTGACATCGACCTGAAACTGATGGGACTCGGGAGAAAACGGCTTGATTACGTAGTCGATCATTTGAATTTGGCTCGTGGCAATCTCTGCAGCACTCTACCAAATTACGCCGGTAAAGAAGAGCGGGTAATGGAGGAATTTGAGGAATAAAAAAACCCCATCAGGGTTAGCTGATGGGGTTTTGGGTATAAAGCTTGGCAGTGACCTACTTTCACATGGGGAGGCCCCACACTATCATCGGCGATACACCGTTTCACTTCTGAGTTCG